>JABLTK010107698.1_pt1 | contig 48137 bp, 49 predicted proteins | sample 7160131 | NCBI WGS metagenome assembly JABLTK01 (sample SAMN14651221, study PRJNA627086) | human gut metagenome | isolation source: feces | host: Homo sapiens | reverse complement strand
CCTTCTTCTGGTTGGGGCAAGAAGGATGATGAAGATGACTGGAAGTTTGCCCACCGTTGCGCACAGATGGCTCATTCCATGTGCAAGCCTAAATCACGCAGCAGAAGTTTCCACCGATAAATCAATGACAATATGGCAATCAGAAAAAGCAAGATAAACATAGACACAGAAGAAAGATCCGACTTCGACAACATGATGAATGATGTCGAAAACGAGGTTGAGGAACAGCAAGCCGAAGACGGACTTGTAAACCGTGTTCCTGAGTTGAAGCAGTTGAGTGAGGACATTGATAAGGCAACCGACACCTTCATCAATGCCACACTTGAACTGGAATCTGCCATTCAGCAGTATCAGCGTGCAGAAGCTAAATTAGGTGGTGCTGTGACTACTATCAGCTAAAAGGTTGATACCATCAATCAGCACATAGACAAAGTCTTGGAAAATGCTCCCACAAAATTAAAGGTGTCTGTAAATGTCAATGATGCTGACTGGCAGAAGATGCAGCAGATGTTTGACGAGCACAACAAACAGATACTGGTCAAGATGCAGAGCCACTTGAAGGAAGTTCATGCTATGTTTGCCAACGAACGCAGGAAGGTCAACGAACGTTATAAGGAATACGATGGCGTTTTTTTGGGACGCTACGCCCAGTGGTTCTTCGGGTTTTTCTTTGTCCTTGGCTTTTTCGGATTTTGTGGTATCATTGCCGTGGTGATAGCGCAGCACTATGGAAAATAAAACCGCCTGACCTTAGGCTGAGGGCTTAAAGTCAGGCGGTAGCTTTTATATCTCATAAGAGCGTGCACCGTTTCCAACAGGTAAGGCTCTATATTTCTGATAGAATTGATTAAGAAATAACGACTCCAAATTTTTGGACTCCTGTTTCCCTCGGCATCTAAAAACATCCACATGACTTCCGTTGTAATACATATATTGATAACGTGGGGCAATTTGAATATTATCCGCTATACCATAATCGGGGTCATCAAGAAGTCTTTTTAATCCCTTAGAAAAATGTTCATCCCTCAGTCTCCTAAGAAGATTATCTGATTTCCCAATATATAAAATTGGGCTTGATTTACCGTTTGGATATATATATTTCGTTCCATCCGTAGTAGATATTATATAGATTCCTGCTTCTTCTTTCTCTATGGGACATACAAAATCCTCCTCTTGAAAATCAAGAAGATCGAAACTTATATCAGGACCAAGTGATGGCCTGAAATCGGGTATAAATGCTTTTATATAGCGTTTCATTTCTTTTTAGGTGGTGGAGGTGCTGAAGATGTCTTCGGCATTTCTCTCTGTTGTTTTTTATCGTCTGCCATAGTTTTATTTGTTTGATGGTTTAGGAGGTGGCGGAGTGTTTGAACTACGAGGTATTTCTCCCTTTATTTCGGGTCCTTGGTGTACTATGTGTGTACCATTAATGGAGCTATGACCAACTCCTTGCGAACCATTACTACTATTATTTTTACTCATATTCGTTATAGTAAACACGTTTAATATATTCGTCAGCTTCCTTTATAAATTGTTCGTGTCGTTTCGGGGGGATTGACCTAACAAGCTTATTCATTAAAGATTGCTTTGCCGTTTCTTCCTTTTTTATGGAATACATTTCCTCGAAAGTTTCCTCTTCTGAGATTTTTTCTTTGTCGCTATTGTACAATAATGATTCCATGTCTATCATGTACTTATTATAGAAGTCCATCAAATCATCAAGAATACATAATTCTCTCTCTGGTTGGAGAATTTGTGGAAATAATGATTTAACGACTGCCACGAAAGCTATGGTGGCAGTACTCACTAAAGGAAAATATGAATTTATCAGATATCCGAATGTTCCTCCAGAAGCAACGATGGCAACAAACATTTGGTACCAACGCTCATATTTGCGCTGTTTATCAGTGTACCAGCGCAAACAAAGAACATTGGCATAGGCTTGTTTGATTTCTTCCCAAATTTTATTTCGTACAATCATTATATAAACCTATAAATCACAAATGCTTCATGTCATTTCTTGAATCTTATTTGCAAATTCAGTTTGAAATAGACATGGTCGTCTAACCCTCTATATAAAGCTCCGAAGCCGTATCTCTCTCTGCTTGCACGCTCGAAACGAGTGTTGTTGTATAGATAGTCCTCCACATCATTCCTGTTATAGAAATGATAGCAAACAATCTCACCATCCTTGCGAACGACAAGATAGCCCCCGTTTGCATCGTATTTTCCAGTCCATTCCTTGGCTGGTGTCATACCTAATGCAGAATCCAACAACAAGACTTTCATCTTATGCGCATAAAACGCAGTAATGTCAGAGCCTCCAAATTCAAAAGGATTTGTTGCTGCTACTTCCTCAACACAATCCTTAATGCTTGTTTTGTCTGATGTACTGTCAACCAGCAAGCATCTTGCAATAAACTCAGGCATGATGCTATCGAGGAATTGAAGATTGTTCTTGAATACAGAGTGTTCTATGTCGTGATATTCAAGATGGCAACCTTTTTCGATTATCGCAGACATACGATCGACATGACTTTTGACTGCATTGATTTCCTCTATTTCCTCGTCACTCAATTCGTATCCTGTCAGTCTATATGTGATGTTAGTTGGTGTGCCAGCATTCAGCAGAGTGGAAGCACTCCCTAACTGAGACTTAATGCTGAATCCTAAAAGAGGGCGCATTCCTGTACGTAGGTCATGGATAACGATGTGAATGTCTGCCTTGTCCTTTGAGGGGGCTTTCAGCTTTGTACATCCAACTTCTTTCATGAATTCTTGGGTTTCATGAATTGTAAAAGTTCTTTTATCCGCAGCTTTTATCTTCTTCAATAGCTTTCCCGATTCTTCGACAAACCTATCCATTGAAATCTTAGCATATTCATTACCATCTTCGTCAATTATAACAATGTTTTGCTTGACATCTGGTGAATAAACATACCGTTTACTTTCCTCGCGAATCACATTGATGATTGGGTAATATAGTTCCAGTTTGTTCATGTCGGCATCGCCAGCATAAACCTTTCCGTCACCAAGTAATTTGAAAAGCGTGTATATTTCACTCCACTCACCTTTATTGCCAGAAATTTCACGCATCTCGTCTTTATTCTCTGAAGTATCCATATTCTTTCAATGTTTTAAGTAATTGTGCAGCTGTAGCTTGAATAGCTGGAACGGCGACACTGTTTCCAAATTGTTTATATGCAGAAGCATCTGCAACGACTATCTTGAAGTTATCGGGATAGCCCTGCAAACGTGCCCATTCACGTGGGGTCATCTTGCGCCAACCTTGTTTGTTCACCTCTCCCTTAATTCTTGTAGTTGGGGTGAGGTCTTTCTGACGAAAATCAATGACAAGATTGCATTCTCTTCCCATACCTCCCACAACTATTGCATGGGCAATTCCGTCATCGGGTATTATGTCATAACCGAATCCGTTTCCTTTCGCTTCATGTCTCGCCTTATGGCGTTTCAAAGTGTCGATATAAGTTGTTGAAAGATAGTATTTTGCAGGGACAGGATTCTCCTCTCTTACATCTATCCATTTCTTTGTCACTTCTTTTTGCTCTGGGTATTCAAAATCTTCTTTCTTGATGCCCAAGTCTTTTCTGAATCCCACAATATAGATTCTTTCACGATGTTGGGGTACTCCGAAGTACATTGCATTGACCAACTGAGGGTCTGGAACTACGTAACCTACTTCGTCCAATGTGTTGAGAATGGTCTTGAATGTCTTTCCCTTGTCATGTATCATCAAGCCCTTGACGTTTTCGAGGAAGAAAGCTTTGGGTTGGTAGCGGCGTAGTATTTCAGCGACATCGAAAAACAATGTTCCTCGTGTCTCCTCAAATCCCAATCGCTTACCAGCCAAAGAGAAAGCTTGACAAGGAAAACCAGCGCAAAGTATATCAAAGTCTTGGGGTATTTTGTTCTTTGTGCTTTCCTTTGTTATGTCTCCAAACGGCACATCTCCATAGTTTGCATAGTATGTCTTCTTGGCTTGTTCGTCCCATTCTGATGAAAAAACGCATTCGCCTCCAAGGTTTTGGAAAGCCATTCTGAAACCACCAATGCCAGCAAACAGATCTATGAACGTAAATTTAGGATTGGCTGGTGCCTGAAATGGGGCTTGAAACAAGTCGGGGAACAGATACGTCTGCATCCCAGCCGCAGACTCTGCGACCATACCACAATTCTTTTTGCTGTTCTCCCCTTTTATAAACTCATACCACAAGTTAAGAATGCCTTCCGCCTGTGCAGCGTAAGGCATGTCGATGTTCTTATTGTGCAATTGTAGATAATGGGTCATGATAGCCGCTTGGTCGATGAAAGGAATTATATTCCCGTTTTCGTCAAGCGTCTCTTCTCCATATATCTGCACCTTGTCTGCTTTCTTCTTACAGAAATCAAACAAAGAAAATGTTGTTTTATCTTTTGACATATCTTTATTCTTACTTTTTTATTTCTAATCCGTCCCGACGAACGAGGTCTTCTAATGGTACTTCTAAACAGTCCGATAATCTAAGAAGCATTTCTAAGTTCGGTTGTGAAGTGTTTGTAACCCATTTTGAAATTGTCGCTTGTCCTACTCCAAGTTGCTCAGACAACCATTTGTTTGAGAGATTTTTCTCAGCGAGTACAACTTTTAGACGGTTAAGATTCTTTTCTGCCATAGTCTTTCGTGCTTTATAAATGCAAAGATACAACAAATATCCGATAAAAATTTCCATTTTGGCAATTATTTTACGATTAGAGTGATATTTATCGGGTTTGTATAACGGTACATTAGTAATTGCTTATGCCAAAAGTTCCATCAAGACATCGACAGCTATCATTTTTTGCGCCAGGAATAATCTAGTAGTTTTCTTCTTCATTATCACACATGACTTGCCTGATACCATTCAAACAATTTCTCAAAATCGGAAAATTGCCGTTCGTTTCAGTGTTAATTTATGTTTTCTCATGCTTTCATTTTGGGGTTTCTTGATTTTGTTGTTCCTATTTTGTTTCTTTCGTCATTTTACCATTCCAATTAGTATTGATTATCAGTACATTACGGACAATCAGTAAGATTTCAAGAAGAAGATCATGATGATTGTAGGAGCATGTATCTTCCTCGTGGCAGCAGCACAGGCATTGCCATTGTTCTTCGGTGTGACCAACTAACGAGTGAGAGTTATTCCGTGCATATTCAGTAAGTGAGAAACGACGTGAAGAATGGCAAGAGAAGAGCAGGAAATCCGCTACCCCGATTACCCACTGTTCAAGGGACTCCAGAAGCCCCTTGAATTCATGGGAATACAGGGGCGGTACATCTATTGGGCAGCAGCCACGGCAGGAGGAGCCATCATCGGCTTCATTGCCTCCTACTGTCTGATAGGTATCATTGCAGGACTGATAGTGTTGGTCGTGGCAATCACTACGGGTGCAGGTCTCATCATGTTCAAACAACGGAAAGGACTGCATACCAAGAAGAACGACCAAGGAGTGTTTATCTATGCCTACAGCAAGCGCATATAAAAATGTGAAACAAAAAAAGTATCGACATGACCAAGATGTGGATGACAAGTAGAAAGTGAACGACTGGTAGGCTCATTCTCCCCCAAGGGTGTGGGCCTACCTTTATTTGTTTCAGCAGAAAACATTGCATCTTCGCTACTAAAGTACAGTTGTGAGTATGAAAGGAAAGAATATTATAATAACGGCATTGGCAGTGACAGTGCTGACCGCCTGTAAGGACAAGACCTACAAGCCACCCACATTGGATGCCATGAGGAGTGCTGACAAGGCAAGAGCTACTTGGGCGAGAGATGCAGAAGAACATCCTGCGACCGTGGAAACACAAACAAGCAGGATGGATTCCACTGCAAAGGATAGTGTATCAACCCTTTATGGCGAAGAAAGCTACAATACCTCTTATCAAGAGAATGACAACAAATCATCCAGTATGGGAGAAAATCATCAATCATCCGAAGAAACAGAAGAATAAACGAATATGGTACTATATGTAATCTTATTTTTCGTGGCAATCTGCATTGGCATGGCCATATCGGTCTATGCCTTTGGTACTGGTGGCAAGCGGAAGAAAATCTTTCAGGACATCTACTTCTCCGTGGAAGACACGGACGGTATCGGTGTGCTCTATACAAAGACTGGAGAGTATTCTGCCATCCTGAGAATGGAGAACCCAGTGCAGAAGTATTCTGCCAATATAGACAGCTATTATGAGTTCACCAATTTGTTTGCTGCCATCGCACAGACTCTGGGTGAAGGCTATGCCCTGCACAAGCAGGACATCTTTACTAGAAAGCAGTTTAAGGATGAGAGTGGCAAGGGACACGAGTTCCTTTCCGAATCCTACTTCCGTTATTTCAACGGAAGAGAATATACGGACAGTATGACCTATCTGACCATTACGCAGGAGAACAAGAAGAGCCGTCTGATGTCCTTCGACAACAAAAAGTGGCGAGATTTCCTGGTAAAAATCAGAAAGGTGCAAGACCAGCTGAAGGATGCCGGTATCAAGTCGGAGTTTCTGAACAAACAAGAGGCAAGTCTGTATGTTGACCGTTTCTTTGCCATGAACTTCCGTGACAAGATGGTGAGCATGACAGGATTCAAGGTGGATGACGAGATGATAGGTATGGGTGACAGACGCTGTAAGGTATATAGTCTTGTAGATGTGGATTGCGCCAACTTGCCGACACAAATCCGTCCGTTTACCAATATCGAGGTGAACAACACCAGCATGCCAGTGGATCTGGTGTCATTGGTGGACAGCATACCAGGTGTGGAGAGTGTGGTGTATAACCAAATCATCTTTGTACCGAATCAGAAGCGTGAGCTTGCTCTGCTAGACAAAAAGAAGAACCGCCATGCCAGCATGCCGAACCCAAGCAATCTGATAGCCGTAGAGGACATCAAGCGAGTGCAGGAGGTGATAGCGAGGGAAAACAAGCAACTAGTATATACCCACTATAATCTGATAGTGACGGTGAAGCCAGACACGGATATACAGAAGTGTACCAATCATCTGGAGAATGCCTTTGGCAGGATGGGCATCCATATTTCGAAGCGAGCCTACAACCAGTTGGAACTGTTTGTCAACTCTTTCCCCGGCAACTGCTATGGGATGAATGCCGACTACGACCGATTCTTGACCTTGGGCGATGCCGCCACCTGCCTGATGTACAAGGAAAAGATTGTGCATAGCGAGGACACGCCATTCAAGGTCTATTATACCGACCGTCAAGGAGTGCCTGTGGCCATCGACATATCAGGGAAAGAGGGACGAAACAAGCTGACCGACAACAGCAACTTCTTTGTCCTCGGTCCTTCGGGAAGCGGCAAGAGCTTTTATGTCAACTCGATGGTGCGCCAAGCCCATGAGCAGGACACCGACATCGTGTTGGTAGATACTGGTAACTCGTATGAGGGACTGTGTGAATACTTTGGAGGCAAATACATATCCTACACAGAAGAGCATCCTATCACGATGAACCCTTTCAAAATCAAGCGAGAGGAATGGAATATCGAGAAGTTGGGATTCCTGAAGAACCTGGTGATGCTGATATGGAAAGGAAGTCAAGGCACGGTAAGCAAGACCGAAGACAGACTGATAGAACAAGTCATCAACGAGTATTACGATGCCTATTTCACCACCAAGAGAGTGAGCGACCTCTGTTTCAACACTTTCTATGAGTTCAGTACGGAGCGACTGCCGAAGATATGCGAAGAGAATGGTCTGCATGGCATAGACCTGTCATCCTACAACTATCTGTTGAAAGACTTCTATAAAGGAGGCAGCCACGATGTGACACTGAATGAGAATATGGACAGCAGTCTGTTTGATGAGACCTTCATCGTCTTCGAAATCGACAGTATCAAGGATGATCCACTGCTCTTTCCACTGGTGACACTCATCATTATGGACGTGTTCCTGCAGAAGATGCGCATCAAAAAGAACCGAAAGATGCTCATCATCGAGGAGGCATGGAAAGCCATCGCCTCGCCCATGATGGCGGAATACATAAAATATCTGTATAAGACCGCCAGAAAGTTCTGGGCAAGCGTGGGTGTGGTGACACAGGAGATACAGGACATCATCGGCAGTGAGATAGTGAAGGAAGCCATCATCAACAACTCGGATGTGGTGATGCTGCTCGACCAGAGCAAGTTCAAGGAACGCTTTGACACCATCAAGGCTATACTCGGTTTGACCGATGTGGACTGCAAGAAAATCTTCACCATTAACCGTTTGGAGAATAAGGAAGGACGCAGTTTCTTTCGTGAAGTGTTCATCAGACGAGGACAGACCAGCAATGTGTATGGTGTGGAAGAACCTCATGAGTGCTATATGACCTACACCACGGAACGAGCGGAGAAGGAAGCATTAAAACTCTACAAGCGAGAGTTGAAATGCAACCACCAACAAGCTATCGAAGCCTATTGCAGGGATTGGGATGCAAGTGGTATCAGCAAGAGCCTCGCTTTTGCTCAAAAGGTAAATCAGGCAGGAAAAGTACTGAATTTATGGAACAAAAATAAAAAGTAATCAAAGATGAAACGACTTCTATCCATCATAATGCTGATAGTCTGTGTGTTGGCAAAGGCTGACGCACAGTACTATAGCGTGAACTATGACAAGCAGACGGTGGCTGCTATGGCTGCTGCATACGGAACGGAAGCCGTGGCAGAGGCATACTATAACGAGCAGGTACAGAACATCTTGAAGCACTATAATGCTGCAGAAGTGGCAAGTGCCGGCATCTTCGCCTCAAAATTCTTGGAACGCAAGGCAATGACGGAGTTGGGCATCTGGAACAGTAGCACAGAGAACTACTATTACCGCCGTATCTACAACATGGTGTCTGGCAAAATCATGCCGAAGATATGGACGGTGGCAGGAATGATGCTGAAAAGTCCGCAGACTGCCCTGTATTGGGGAACATATCTGATGAAGATATGTGACGACACCAAGAACTTGTGCATGCAGTTTGAGAGTGTGGTAACAAGCAGCACCCTCACATTCTCGGACATTGCCTTTCTACAAATCAACCAGAAGATAGCTGACATACTGAAACTTTCAGAGATTGGCAACGTGGATTGGAAGAAGATGTTGGACGATTTGTCGAAGGTGCCAGGCAATTTTACAGTGGACAATCTAAAAGCCGACATCGACAATCTGTATAAGGCAGGAGCCAACCTTGCAGGAGCAGGAATGAACAATATCGGCAATGCCCTGTTGCAGAGCAGCCAGTTCAACGACCTCTTCCAAGGCAAGCTCAGTGCAGCCATCGACATTGTGGATAACTATTCCTCGCTGTTCAAAAGTCTCGACAAGAGCGTAGGCAACACCATCTTGGGCATGATTGGAGGCAAGGACAACGTGGCAGGACTTTTCTCTCTTGCCAACTATAACCTCACCTCATGGATGACGGACTATCTGGATGAGACGGCGGAAACTACTACACGCAAAGATGGTATATCGCCCGACGAGACCAAGGACGAGAAAAACTGTGCGACTATGTACCGCCCACCGATGACAACAGCATCTTGAAAGGCGACCACTGGTACAGAATCAACACCAAGGATGCCAACTTCTATCCCAACAATAGCCAAAAGGAAGCTATCCTGCAAAACTCGGAGAATCATGCAGGTTGGTCAAGGACAAGGGTGCAACAGCTCAACAACCAGAATGACGGCTTTACTTATAGCATCAGCTATTGGTTGAACAGCTACATCATCAGCAGCAAAAAGAAAGGACAGAAACAGAAGGCATACGCCTACGAGATACAGGTGGACAAGAGTTGGAACAGAACAGAAGAAGTGTATGAGGCAGTCTTCGACTCCTACTCGATGGACTTGAACACCTTCAAGGCACAACTGCAAGCCCGGTTGAGCGAATGGAATGACAACGAGGAAGGCTATACCTATTATATAGGCAGTGATGCACGCAACTACTATCAGGCAACCGATGCCGCCAAACTGAAGGGATGCGAGAGTGTGACCATCAGTGTGACATGCAGCGACGGTGTGCAGTTGGGGCAAGGCACCACACAATACAAATGCAAGAGTTGTGGAGGTTCGCTGAATGACCACAGCAAGAAATGCACCATGACAACATCGGTGACAGAAAACACCCTCGACCTCTCGGACTTGTATAAACAAGAGCAGGAAGCCAATGCCAAGATAGCCTCTCAGCAATCTCAAATCAGTCAGTTGGAAGCCGAGAACAAATCACTTGTCAAGCAAATCGCCAATGCAAGTGTGGAAGATGCAGCCAAGTATCGGGAGCAATACAACAAGAACAAAGCTTCCATCGAACAACTGAACAAAGAACTTGCCACATGGCAACAGAAACAAAGGGATATAGAGGAAGCCAAGGCAGAGGCTGTAAAGGACAATGACGTGGCGACGGATGACTACTATCGCATACCAGCCATCATGAGTGACTGCAAGATTGCCTATAATCTGACTTGGCAAGGGGAAGGAACATGGAGCGGCTATACTTACATTCGAAAAGCCACAATGCCCAACATCAACGGCATCATCACCTTCAAGGCAACATTGAAGATTGCCCGAAAGCCGAAATATTTCTTGGGCATCAAGATACACAGAGCCATCCTGCAGATCAGTTGGGAGCTGACATCGGAATACACCAACACCTCGGTAGTGGATGTGATAACGCTTGACCCAAGCAAGACCGAGCAGGAAAAGGCGGACGAAGTGAACAAGCGTATCTCGGAAATCGCACAGGAATATCCATCGTGCAAGATAACCACCGAATATGCTAAAAGCGCACCTACCGATGACAACAATACCGATGACACCTATCACCTGCTATGGTCGAGCGATAGGTTAGAGATAGCCAGAGAGGTGGACAGCAGAATCACCAAGATATACGCAGACTTGGTATCGTTGGAGAAGATGATGCACTACAAGCGCAACATCATCGACGTGCTGATGGACATCGCTCCACATATCAATGCTGACAAAGGACGACGGTTGACACTGGTGGGGAAATGCAAGAAACGTTGGTTAAGGAAAGCTGCCGACACCAAACACTCAGATGACTATCACGGCAAGTTTAATGATGAAGACAATGAAAATGAGAAATAGAAAAGAATACAAGGCTGATGCAGCGGAGAGGGTTGCAGGGTCAGTGAGCAAGAAGCGACGAATGGATATTGTGAGAACATTGCTGGTAGCAATCTTGCTCCTCGCCCTCCCCTCTAAAACATTCGCCCAATGGGGATTTGATGTTGCCAGCGTAGAAGCCTACATCAATGACCACAAGAAACAGCGGAGTCTGTTGCTTGCACGAAGCACGTTGGAATACAGCAATAAACTATTGCACAGTTACAGTAAGGACGAGACCAAGGCATACAAGGAACTGAACGTTGACCTTGACAAGTACACCAGGGCATTTGATGTGATAGATGTGCTATATCAAAGTTTACGAACCAGTTTGAACGTGTACTCCACCTACGAGGGTGTGAGCGACAGAATATCGGACTATAAGAAACTGTTGGATGACTACAACAAAAAAGTCATCAAACGAAAGCGCATCTCGCTTGCCGATACCATACTGATAGGCATCAACCGGCGAGCCATAGAGAATATCGCAAATGAAGGCGAATACCTCTACAAAAGCGTGAGCGACTTGGTGCTGTATGCCACAGGAGCGGCAGCGTGTTCTACGGCAGACCTTCTTGTGGTGTTGGAAAGCATCAACACCTCGCTTGACAACATAGAGAAGCATCTGAACAAAAGCTACTTTGAGTCGTGGCGATATATCCAAGTGCGCATCGGCTATTGGAAAGAAAAGGTTTACCGAACCAAAAGCAAGCAGCAAATACTGGAAGATGCCTTCGGTCGGTGGCGAGTGGCAGGTAAACTCGGATATTGAGAGAACGAAGAATTTATAATTCCATATATAATAATGTATAGGCATGGATAGAAAGAAAACAAGAATAGGAACCGTCATGTTGATGTTGGGAGTCGCTATCAGCGGCAATGCCCAAAGTGGTGTAACATACAATCATGACAGTTCGAAAAAGAACCAGATAACGGTGATGGAAATCGGTAGTGGTAGTCTGTCACCAGAATTGTACTATCAGTTACTGCACAGCAGTTACAAGAAATCGGCTGCCAGCAAGAACAAACTCGGTTTTCGTACCACGGCAGGAATTGGAGCTTACAATCAAGTGGAATATGCCGAAGCCATCGACTCTGCCCTGACCAAAAGAGCAGAGATTGAGGCGTTGAATATGGCAGACCGACAGGTGGATCTGGCATGGAAGGTGGAAGGAAGCAAGATAAACAGCAAGATGGATGCCTTCAAGAAGAACATCGACCGCATCCTGCCTGTAGGCGGATCCATCGGTGACAAGCAACGCTGGACAGAATACTATCATGTCTATGAGACAGCCATCAAAGCCACCAAGGATGCCTATATGCCCAATGCCAAGCGTAAGAAGATGTACCTACAGATTTATGCAGATGTGGCAAAACAGAACGAGACACTTGTGAAGCAACTGGTGCAGATTTCGAATGCCAGCAAGACCAAGGAATTGTTGACAGCAAACGGCAACTACCAGACCGCCAACAAACGAAGTATCATCAGCAGTGCATCCAGCAAATGGCGAGAGGCAGGAATGGCAGTGAGAAACAACACATCTTCTGGCAGTAATAACGGTTCGAACGAGGATGACAATGATTTGAAAATAAATAGATAAGGAGTTATGGCAGACAACAGCAGCATATTATCCGACTTCGGCATCAACATCTTGGAAGAAGAGATTGATGACGTGATTTTCCAGACCAACGAGTTCCTGTGCGACGCTACTTTCACAGGCTCGAATGGGCCTTTTTGGTGGGTCGTTCAAATGTGTATGGCACTCGCAGCCCTCTTCTCTATCGTGGTGGCAGCGAACATGACCTACAAGATGATGGTGAAGCATGAGCCACTGGATGTGATGAAACTATTCAAGCCATTGGTGATAAGCATCATCCTCTGTTGGTGGTACCCACCTGCCGATACAGGCATGACGAACAGTGGCAGCAATTGGTGCGTACTGGACTTTCTGAGTTACATACCAAACTCCATTGGAAGTTATACCCATGACCTATATGAGGCGGAAGCCACACAGATAGAGGACAAGTTTACGGAAGTTCAGCAGCTCATCTACACCAGAGACACGATGTACACCAACGTACAAGCCCAGGCAGACATTGCCCATAAGGGAACAACAGACCCGAATCTGGTGGAATCGACCATGGAGCAGACAGGTGTGGATGAAGTGACCAACATGGAAAAGGACGCAGCCAAGCTGTGGTTTACCTCACTGACTGCAGGAGCCGTAGTGAACATCGACAAGATAGTAATGCTGATAGCATTGATCGTCTTCCGTATCGGTTGGTGGAGCACCATCTATTGTCAACAGATACTGTTGGGAATGCTGACGATATTCGGACCGATACAATGGGCATTCTCACTCTTGCCGAAATGGGAAAGCAGTTGGGCAAAGTGGCTGACAAGGTATCTGACCGTGCATTTCTATGGAGCGATGCTCTACTTCGTGGGATTATTTCGGCGTGTAATCCTCTGATTATCAGTATTGTTATTTTGCAAAACACCTCCACGTAACAAACGTGCAACAAAAATTTCCAAATAAAAAAGAGATAATTGCGTATTTGCAACTATAAAATTACAGCCCAAGCACCATTTCTGCATTTTATGGCTGTTTTGAGGGTTTGACAACCAAGTTCCAAAAACAGCGTTTCTCTTGTATTCTTACTATCGTTTCTAAGTTTGATTTTGTCTTCACTTTATTTCATCCAAGTATGATTTAGAGTATGAAACAACTTCATTATTATAATATAGCTTAAGATTTCGTCATTGACCAAGCATTTCTAACAGAATGAGAAATATCTTACATACCTTTGCACCACTTTCAACTTGCAATCACAAACAATGGTCATGATGAAATAGTCAAATTAAAACATCAACAGATTATGGAATCACGAACCAATCAAAGCGTAACTCCAGATGTTCAAGCACTCATGCTGGAGAACCTAAAACTCGCCAAGCGAGTAGAAGTGCTTGAAAATACCCTGTCAGCAGGTAAGGAAGTGCTGACTTTGGAAGAAGCTGCCCGATTTATGGGAGTGACAAAAAGTTCGCTCTACAAGATGACCCATGAGCAGACCATTCCTTATTACAAGCCGAATGGCAAGATGGTGTATTTTGAGAAAGCGGAACTCTTGACATGGATTCGCAGAAATGCGATTGCGTCAAAGGCGCAGGTTTCAGAAGAAGCCAACCGAATCTTGAAAAATTTAAGTGTCAAGTAGCCATGAGGACAACAGAATTTGAAGCCAAGAAGGAACAGGCAGTCAAACTGTCTGTCCTCTGGGCTAAGACAGGACTTCGTGAACTATCCATGAGGGATGCCGTCAATGATTACATTGAAGCAACTGGTGCAAACCATGCCATAGACAATGACGAACAAGCCATTTTGTATGGAAGACGTGCCGTTGCATTACGAGTAAGCATAGAGGCAATAAACAGTCTTAACAAAGATGAACTTCAACGCTTGGATAGAAAACTCATGGAGATTGTCAGTGAGGATATGCCACGGCAACAGCACGGTCTTCACCGATGATTTGTTGTCCTTTCAGTCATTCACCATTTATAAACCATTCGGACATGGAAAGAAAAGAGATAGACAAAACTCGCCCTGTCACTTACTATTTGTCATTGACGGACGAACAACTGTATTTTCTCAGTAACAACGAGGGAGGCATCAACAGAATACAATGTTTCCGCAGACTACTTCACCACACGGCAACTGCCGATACCACCTATACCAAGCGTGGCATATCCAAACCACTAATGCAAGGACAAACTTGTGTATCTGCCCTTGAACTTTCAAAGGAATGGAACTGCAACCGAAAGACAGTTATCCGCTTCTTGAAACAGTTGGAACTGTTGGGTATCGTAACAATAAAAACTGATTGCCTTACCACCATTATGGATATGAGGTGCATAGCAGCGTGGAAGCATGAGGGTGAAACGGTTTATACAGCCAATGCCCTTTATAAGCGAGACAACGGCAAAGCAAAGTCGGAACAGAACCCGAACAACTCTGTTTCAGATCCGACTTCTTCAACTTTGCCTTTGCCTTCTTCCGATTCATCAGAAATCACTCGTTCGGAAATGGAGCAAATACATTCCTTGGAAGAAATCCCTGATGATGTGAGAGAGCAGTTGTTGGCGGAAGATGTAGAGCATTTCCACGAACAGCGTGAAATGTAACCTTTCATTCTTTCATCTTTTGTCTTGGCATTTGCCTTCATGCTGTCAGTTTGCCAGTAAGAACGCAATGCCAAGACTTCATCAAAACCGTTTTAGAGCAGTGATGGTACACAACAGAAGAGGCTTGCCTATATGTACGCATAATGTAGATGGGGAACATAATCCTCGGTATGGTTATCACCAACCGAATTATGCTCCGTCGGGCAAGCCCTCAGGAGGACACCAGAGCAAGCTCATTTTATAAATTTCATTACCCCATCTAAGCAATAACATTATGCCAGAATACCAAGTGTTTCACCAACAAGCCGTCAAGTCGTTTTCGGCAGGTGAAGATAACGAACATCAGAGGCGTTGGACGGAATCCCAATGGGAAGCAAAAGCCTCCAACAAGAAGTTTAACTACGACAAGAGCCGTGCGCATCTCAACTTTGAGATAGTCAAGGGCGGTAAGATTGTACCTCTCGGCTCTTCTAAGCCCATTTTGGAGCGGTTTCAAGACCGCTTAGAAGCCACTGGTGCGGAAGACCCTAACAAAGGGCTTGAAACGCCCAAATACCGCATTGCATGCAACATGATATTTTCGGGCGATGCCGACAGAATGCGAGAAATGGCTTTCGGAAACCAGAATGTTGAGCGAGCGAAAGGCGCAGACAACAGTCATGTCAAGCGCAAAGCGGAGATAGAATTGTGGGCAAAGGACATCTACAAGGCTGTTGCCGATGCATGGGGCGAAGACAACATCATTGACTTTTCCGTTCATCTTGACGAGTCTTCACCGCATATCCATTGCCTTGTCACGCCCATTATGTACGATGAGAAGAAACAGAAGATGCGTATCAAATACAGAGATACTTTTGGTGGTGACGCAAACAAACTGGATGCTATCCACGACTACTTGGCAGAGGTCAACAAAAAGTGGGGCTTGGTACGTGGTGAATCCGTTTCGGCTACCAATGCCCAGCATGTCCCTCGTGACGAATGGTATAGACAACTCCAAGCCGAAAGCCGTGAGTTGGAAATCGCAAATGGCAAACTGGAACTTGATATTCGCAGAAAGGAGAATGCCGTTAAAGGTCTGAAAACGATGATAGAAAACCTCACTCACCAGAAGTTTGAGGTGGAGAACAAAATCCATGAGGTTGAGAAATTGTTGGAACAACAGAATGGCGAACATTCCGAGTTGTCAAAGGAACTGGAACGGCTCAAAAGTCAGTTGTCCACCTTGGAGTTCAAGCTGACGGACAAACGAGAAAAACTGAGTGCAGCCGATGAAGCCCTTGCCGAGTTCAGAGCCATGACAAGAGCGCAGAAGTCTGAGGCTGAAACATTGCGTGTCGTGCAGGAGCAGACATCACGTACTTTGCAGACATACGCCCAAGCCTCTATTCTTGCTGGCAGTTTTCAAGAACTGCTGACAATGAGCAGTAGAATTTGCACCAATATACCCGAAGCCAAGAAAATGGCAGAAAACACCATCATTGAAGATATGTGCGATATGCGTTTCAAAGATGTACTTGGCACAGCCGTTAAGATGTTCATTGAGGGCATCAATGGGGCAACAAGCATCACGCAGTCGGGAGGTGGCGGTGGTTCTAACTCGGAATTGCCTTGGAGGGATAAGGACGAGGATATTTTCAGCTTTGCCAGACGCTGCATGAGATTCGCCCACAGCAAACACTATCCCAAGAAGAGTTCGGGCATTAAGCGGTAGTGTCAGCGAGTATTCGCTTCCAGACATCAATATCAGGGAAAGGCATGTATATTTCAAAGAAACCATCGAAATATGCCACCGTCTTTCCTTGATTTATTTTCGCCTCTGCATAGGCTCTGCTTTTGTACTTGTCGGCAAGGCGTAATAATTCCTGTTTCTGTTTCTTTTGCTGATTTTCAAAGAAACTTATTGCAAGAACAAGTAACTCCTTTACACCATTTGTAAGTCCTGCCTTGTCATAGATATAAAGCAGACGGTTGTAAGGCTCTGGCTTCCAATAGCCATTGGCAATCAGCTCTTCATAGATATTGGTTGCGGTGATGTAATCCTTGCTTTTCTCGGCAACCTTTGCCTTGCGTAGTTCATTCTCTATATGGCTGATTATATCTTCTATCTGACGGCACGCTGGAGCGTCTTCTGAAAACAAAGTATCGTTTCCACTTGTGTAGAAATCAAATTCGGGCAGTTGAGCAATCAAACTTTTGTATCGGTTTGCCAATGTGTCTTTGGTGGTAATGTTTCTGTGGAGATTGGCTTGTTTGGGTAGTTTGTCTTCTCGTTGCCTTATTACTTCCCTAAATTCGACAACAAGCGCATCTTGGCTGAATTTTGCAGGGACAAGCAACAGGACACGCTTGGCATCGCTCCATTGTTCTTTGCTTGTATAATGGCGAAGTAGCCAATTATAGGGTTCAAGGTTCAATGAATATCCTTTTTGAACCGCACTCTCGTATTGGCATTTAGTCTGTTCTGTGTCATTTGCTTTCAGATATGACCTTGCCTTTATAACCTCTGTAACACCAGGCATTACCAAAGGCTGCTTGGTGGACTGTTGAGGTACATTTATAGAAGAAGGCAAGGAAACGTTCTCTTGCGTGTTTGTCTCCTTGCCTTTGTCGTTGCTGAATATGTCTTTTATCGTCTTGAATATTCCCATGCGTATTTTCTTTTGAGTGCAAAGGTAATGCAAAGCACTGATAATCAAGACTGATTGTTTCATAAAGTGAATTGCCGTTTGTAAAGTTTAAGAACAAGACAGATATATCAAAAGATATACAAGTACTTGCCGATAAATGATAATTTACCGATGCTTGACCGTTCATTAAAAGAGGCAGGAGTTCGTCTCGCTGCTTAGTTAAAGCAATATTATTGAAAATATTTTTAGTCCATTTTTCAAATAAAGGTTTGACTATATTCACAAATTTGGTTGCTATGCTCAAACTCGGGATTACAATCGGCAATTCCTTTAAGTATTTGAAATGCCGAGAATATCCAGGGTTAGGAATCTGTAATGCGCTTACTACCAAATACAAATAATATTGAGAAACAGCGTCATTCGAAGAATATAGAATTTGTGTTCCATCAGCCCCTCGTGCGAAATCAAAGTCTAAAAATTTGACTTTCGTAGAGTGGTCTCCGAACAACACTGCAGGGTGGCGTGTTAAAAGATTATCATTCTCATTTGTAAAACCGACAATATAAGCATCTCCTTGGTCTATAATAGGGTATTTGCCTATTTGTAGATATTCTTTTGTCTCATATCGTTTTGTTGTCGGATATTTATCCAAAATATCTGATATTGGCAAATTATTCCACCCTTGCGGTATCTCACGTTTTAATTTCTCGTTCCATACCATAGCCCCACCGCTCGACTTGTACGGCTTGCCCTCCTCATTTGGGAAATCAAACTGCACAAACCAATATTCATAGAGCTGCTTTGCCATCGCCTCTAAATTATCATTTATCTGCTTGTTGAGTTCAATTTTATGTTCAAGAGAGAATATTATGTTGGCTATTTTCTCTTGCTCTGATAATGATGGTACGGGAAAAGCATACTCAGATAGTAAATCAAACGTTATTTGAGGGAAAGACCCAATTCTATTTTCAGCCTTTCTTTGGAGCATATCCAAGAAAGGCTGATTAGTTAAACAATAATAGAAATATCTTAGGTCAACTTCATTGTTATATTTCCTCAGAACCATTAATTTGGTTGAAACTACATAATCTGCACAATCATCCTTTGTCACTAATGCGAACCTTCTATTTGCAGGTCGAATTTCACTGAATAGAATATCCCCTTTTTGGACAGTCTTCTTAAACTGTCCCTTCAAGTCTTCTATGCAGTTAGCGTACCATCGTGCATAATTCCATTCTCAACATCTGAGGTGTTGATAGCAATTAATTTGTCCTTATCAAATTTATGTGTTATTGAAATAGTACGAACTATATCCTTAATTTTCAATACTTTCATCGTTGTTGTATTTTGAATTATCCACTTTGTCACACATCATCTTGATGTTCATCATTGGATTTTTCTAATGACTTTTCTATTTCTTCAATCTGTGGTAATGCCGATGCAACATCAGCAAAGAGTTTTTCTGTTTCGTACTGTGCAATACCCATTGGTTGGGTAATTCCACGAAGCGAAAACTCCGCTTTCTTGTTACTCTTAGTTCGGCAAAGGAGCAAACCAATAGTGGGCTTGTCTTCTGGAGATTTTACCAAATCGTCAACAGCCGAAATATAGAAGTTTAGTTTGCTTACAAACTCTGGTTTGAACTCCACAGCTTTCAATTCCACCACAACATAGCAATGCAATTTGAGGTGGTACATCAATAAGTCAATATAGTAATCATCACCGTCAACCGAAATATGATATTGTCTGCCTATATAAGCAAAACCACGTCCCATTTCAAGGAGAAAATCGGTAATCTTGCTTGTCAAAGACTTTTCTATATCCAGTTCGTTTTGCAATGCAACCGTTCCAATGAATGAAAAGTTGTAAGGGTCTTTGAATATGTAGCGAGCCAAGTCTGACTGAGGAGGTGGCAATGTCTGCTCAAAGTTGTTGATGGCATGACCTTTTGCATGGATATACTCATTGTCTATCTGAAGGAGCATCACATCACGACTCCACCCATTTTGGGCTGTTTCTGTTATATAGTAGGCACGTTGTGCTTCGTCTTTCACCTTGGGTAGCAATGAGATATGATGATACCATGATATTTGTGCAAGCGGTACTTGCACAAAATCCTTACCTTCACCCTCTAATTTTGCAAGTGTCGCTTGCAAAATTGGCAGTTCTTTTATTTTTGCAAGTGGCACTTGCAAAAATGGAAAATCAGGATATTGCATGGCGAAACTCTTCATATAGCCAAGGTTGCGTTTGGAATAGCCACGGTCGTCTGGATAACGAGAGATTAAATCCTTTGACAGTTGTTCTATGACCTGTTTACCCCAACCTTCCTGTTCCTGTTTCTGCAATATGCTTTTCCCTATATTCCAATATAGCGACAAAGTACCCATATTGACACTAATAGCTGTTTTCAACTTTGCAGTATCAATCAGATGCTCAATGTTTTTACGCCATTGAACATAGCCAGTAGGCAACAATGTATTGCTGTCTTTTGTTATTTCGTTCATCTTGTTATTCCTTTCCAACATTTTCATTGAAACCGATACAATCCAACTGCTTCAGAATCTCTTCTTCCAAACGGTGACTCTCGCTGAATTGCTGTCTTAGCGTGGTCTTGAAATTATCCATACGACGGTTGAACTCATCTTCCGTAATATCCACATAGTCAATCTTGATGTCGAAATACTGACCAGCGGAGAAGCTGTAGCCCTTCTCCTTTATCTCATCAAAAGTTGGAGTGACTGAGAAGTCTTCAACCACTTCCTTGTTGCGGAATGTGTTGACAATCTGTTGTATCTCCTCTGTGCGCAGTTTTGTCTTTTGGTTGCCATTCTCTTTGATTGTCTCACCAAGTTTGCTTGCGTCAATGAGTACTGGTTTATCTACACCAGATTTGTCGATGAACACAACACTTACATTGGTGCCAGTGTTTGCAAAGATATTACTTGGCATACTTACCACACCACGCAGAATGGACTTCTCGCCATCGACCAAGTGCTTACGTATCTTGAAAGCAATGCCACTTTTAGCCGTGATGAAACCCGTAGGAACGACAATAGCCGCCTTACCGTCTTCTTTCAGACTGTAAAGTAAGTGTTGGAAGAAGCACAGATAGATTTCCATGCCTTTCTTGTTTTTGGAAGGAATGTTTGGAATGCCAGCAAAGAAACGCCCCTTGTAACTATCGGTCTTCAAATCGCTATGATAGTCGGAGAAGTCCAACTTGAAAGGTGGATTGCTGACAATATAGTCGAACTTACGCAACGAGCCATCCTCATTCTTGTGGAATGGATGCTTTAGCGTGTTACCCTGTATTACATGGGTCAGAGAATGGCTCATGCTGTTAAGGATAAGGTTCAACATCATCATTGTTGATGACTTATCGCTGATGTCCTGTGTATAAACTGTGCAGTTTTGCTCACCGATGGCATGAGCCAAGGCGATAACAAGTGTTCCTGTACCTGCCGATGGGTCATAGCAAGTCACGCTCCTTACATCTTCCGATGGATCAACAAGCAGTTGAGCCATGATAGCTGCAATAGCGTGAGGAGTGTAGTATTCGGCATAGTTGCCACCACCATTGGCATTGTAATCTTTTATAAGGTATTCAAATATCGTGGAGAAGAAATCATAGCCAGCTTCAAAGGCATTCTCAAACGAGAAACTTGCCACATCACCAATTAGCGAACGGCAAAAGGCATTCTTCTTGTTCGTTCCACCAGAAACCACATCAGATATAGGCTTCATAATGGAAACTCTGGTCTCGTCCTCATTGAGGATATAGAAGATGTCTGAGTTTTCGCTTGCTATACTCTCCAATGTAGAATCGAACAGCTCGGCAAACTTATCCTCGTTCTGTCGCTTGGCAAGGAACGGAATAAGATGTTCCTTTTTCAAGATGATTGTGTCGAGCATGGAATCGCACATCTCCTCATAATCATCCTCCGACATGGTATCAAGAGCTGCAAAGAAATCCTCGGCATTAGCCAGTTCTGGATTTTCTTTTTTAGCCTCATAGATAAACTTGTCATTAAGGAACTTGTAGAGGAAAATCTCCACAATAACCACATATTCGTTACCGCTACCAGCGAGTCCGTTCTCTGTGGTAGTCTTTTTTAAGTCATCAATCAGCGCATAAGTCTGATTTTTTATTTCTTCTATATTTTTCATTCGTTTGTTATCTTGCTATTTGATATTCTCTGTTTATTATCTCACTCACATACTTGCGCACCTCACGGTCGGTCTTTACCGCTTCTTCCTTGAAATGGCGTGTGACGTAAGTAAGGATGTTCTTCTTGAAATACTCTGGAACTTCCAAGATGGATTGGTTATGGAAATACACATCGTCCACATCTTCCTTGATGGCAAGCAGAATGATGGTCATTTTCTCCTTTTCCTCCGTCCATGCGTAGTTGCGAGGCGTAACCTTGCGTTCGGTTTCTTCCTTGTCTTTCTCTTTCAGGCGTTTCTCCACACGCACAAACTTGGTATCACCATTGTACTTGATGGCTTCCAAAGCGTCACGTTCATTCAGTTTCTTGATGCGACGCAGAATGTCATTCACGTTCTGTACCTTTTTGTGCATATTAAACTCCTCCTGTGACTCCATTTCCTTTTTACGGAACAGGCGCAGGAACTCTTCCAAGATAGAGCGATATTCTGGGTCATCGGTATCAACACACGCTTTCAGTTGCTGTCTGGCGTGTTCCACGCTCTGCTTGTATTGTTCCTGTATCTCCAACTCGCCCTCGCCACGCTTTTCAAAAGAAAACTCGATATTTTCCAATGCCATATTGAGCAGTTGCTTTGCATTGGCGTTCTCGTCGGAATTGTCTATGAAGCCCAACAGGTCAAGACGGTTCTTCGCTGCCTTTATCAAGTTGTGAATGTCGCTGATTTCCACAACCTCGTCAGCGTTAGAACCTTGCGAAGTAAGCATGTTCTGCAAACTCCGCATATCTTCAAGAGAGTTGAGGACTGTGCGGACAACATTTCTGTCATCTTCCAAATTGAGTTGGCGAGAGAAAATTTCGGGATTGCCCAGTTCATAGTTGTCAAGCACTTTCTTGGCTTCATCAACCCTTTTCTTGGCTTCGTCCATTGACACCAACAAGCGATCGGTGTTCTGTATATTGTCTTTGCCAACCTCATGTTCAAGTTCTTCTTGATACTCCTTGTTTGTCTTGCTGTATTCCTCCTCAATGTTGGCGAAATCCACCACATAGCCATACTTCATGTCCTTGTATGGGCGGTTTACACGTGTCAATGTCTGGAGCAAGTTATGCTCCTTGACCATACGGTGCAGATACAATTTCTTCAAACGTGGAGCATCAAAGCCTGTCTGGAGCATCTGGAACACAATAAGCAAGTCAATTTTGCCATCCTTGAACAGTTCTATCCACTTGGCACGAGTTTCCTTGTCGAAACTGTCGTATGTGATAAGTGCAGCACGATAGCAACCTTTCTTACAAGGCTTTTTCTTGACTTCCATTTCGCCAGCACTGATACTTTTGTACACGATTGAACCGTCCTCGTCCGTTTCGTTGTCAAGTTCGCTTTCATCGGCATACTTTTCAAGAAATAGTCGGTACATGAGCTGTGCCTGTTCCTTGCTATTGCACACAACCATACCGCCTAACGTGTTGTCTTCATTCTTTTGGCGGAATGTGCGCAAGTCTTCTATGATATAATCAAGAAGCGGTTGCACATACACATGGTGGGCATACACATCGCTTTCCTTTACGCTGTGTACCTTTACACGGATGCTGTTCAAAGCCTCTTTCAACTTGATTTTATAGTTTGAGCCTATATCTTCACGTATCAGTCGGCGTGTATAACCGTCAGCAATGGACGCATTATAGAAATAGGTGTGTATGTAATCACCGAAAATATCTTTGGTGTTATACTCCTTGCTGATGATTGGCGTGCCTGTTAAGGCTATCTTGACGGCATTCGTATCACTGGATATGAGATTTTTAAGGAAACTGCCGTCTGGACTGTAATTGCGGTGTGCCTCGTCTATGAAATAGATGCGCTGCACAGGTACATTGTAGGCATTCTTTGCCAAAGCCTTTGAATCGTTGGAGAACTTTTGTATGTTCACTACGGTTATCTCAGGCTTACCCTCTCTGTTCTGAGTAGTCAAACCGCTGCTTATTATACTTGCAAAAGCCCCCTTATCCTGCACTGAATTGACTTTCAGACCACGATACGAAAACTCCCTTTGGGCTTGTATCATCAAGTCCAATCGGTCAACGATAAAGAAGAACTGCGGAACAATCCCTTTTGCAGAATAATAATCCGTCAGGTATTTCACATTATAGAATGATAAGGCAGTCTTTCCGCTACCTTGCGTGTGCCAAATGATACCTTTGTTTTTGCCAGTCTCCAAATACCTCTCTATGGCTTTTGTGGCGAACAACTGCGGATAGCGCATGATGTGCTTTTGCAGCCCGTTGGGATAGTCAACGTATGCGATGCCATATTTCAAAAGAAAATGGAAACGATTGAAAGAAAACAGACTGTCACAAATACGCTTGGTTGGAGTATTTGCCAGACAGTTAGTCTTGTATTCACTGCTGTTCTTATATTGCGGCACATTGTTGTCACGCAAAAGGACTTCTTCCTCTTCGGGCGTTACTTGGTGAATATGCCGTGCAGTAGGGAAACTGTCCTGTCCCTCCTCACGGAAACAGTTGTACTTTGTATTCTTCTTTCCGATAGTGGCATAGAAAGCACCGATAGTTGGCGTAACCTCATTATTGTCATATTCCATATCGTTACTGAACACCATTATCTGTGTGATATTCAAGAAACGACGGTATTGTGGATTGACAAAACGTTGTTTCATGCGGTCTGTTTCCGCTTGTATGCCTTTATGGTTATTCTCTTTCTTTACCTCAATGAAAGCCAATGGCAAACCGTTTACAAAAATCGTTATGTCGGGACGGTAGTTGTCGCTGTCCTTGCTGCCACAAGTCATTTCTGTGGCAACCTGGAAAGTGTTGTTCTTATAAAAATTTACAGGAGAGGACAAATCTATAATCCTTTCTCCAGTATTCAACAGTATTTCATTGTAGAACTGCCTGCCCAAATCGTCATTCTGCAATGACTTTTGTATTTTGACAAGCATATCCTCTGCATCCTTTTTTTCCGCCTTAGGATTGAGGGTGCAGTAAGCATCTGTAAAATAATCCGTCAAAATATTCGTTAGTGGGTCAAACTCCGTTTTAGGAGCCTCCACATATTTTGTTTTCAGTCCTTTCAAGGAAACATACTTGAAACCCATACCCATTAGGTGCATGAGTGTTGGAAACTTCACCCTGCTGTCCTCGCAGAACGCTGATTTTGCATCTTTTGCCATAGCCACACGATTTTATTTATCCACTATGAGGTCTTTCATACTGACAGAGAGAATATCGGCTATCTCGTTTAGCAATTCCAATGATGGCTGCTTGCGGTTACTGCAATAGGCATTTATGGTGCTGAAACTTTTTCCGAGTTTCTTTGCCAATTCGGTTTGGGAGACTTCTTTCTCAACCAGAACCAGTTTTATTCTGTTCAGCTTCATTTTTCAAACCTTTATTTCCTATAATAACGCAAATGTAGTACTTTTATTTCATCAAACCGCTCGTTTTATGCTATATTTAGTGATTATGCGAGTGTTTTTGTGGTTTTGTAGTAAAATCAGAACGAAATAAGGGAATAAAGAGATTTTATCCTCCTTACTCCCTTTCTTTTCTTCCCTAATTTCCAAATACCTTTTCCACTCGCTTGACGGCATCCGCTCTCATCTGCATGGCTACGGAAGCATATATCTGTGTTGTCTTAACACTTTTATGACCCAATAGTTTGCTCACAGTCAAGATGTCACATCCTGCAAGGATAGCCAACGTTCCAAAGGTGTGCCGACTTGTGTGAAATCCGAGAACCTTTGTAATGCCAGCTCGTTTTGCCATGTGCTTCAAAGCTCTGTCACAGTTGCAGATTTGCGGTGTGTTAAACACAAGGCTATCTTCACTTTTATCTTCCTTGTCGGGCAACCATTCCAATGCCTTTCGTCCCAATGGTATCAGAATGGGATGTTTGGTCTTCTGCATACGAGGCAGATAGATTGCCAATCCCGCATCAGTTTGGCGAATATCCTTCCATTTTAAGTTGGATATGTCGCTATGTCTTAAACCTGTAAAGCAACAGAACATATAACATTGTTTGGTTGCAGGACTGCCTGTTTCAACGGAAGCCAATGACATGACCTCTTCTTTTGTCAATGCAATGATATTACTCTCTGCCCTGCTGACCCTTTCCCTTATATCCAATGAAGCAAAAGGATTTGCACTTATCAGACCGTTTCTGACCGCCTTATTCAATATGGTGTTGAGTGTGGTCTGCATTTGGTGCATGGTGGACTGTGCCAACTTTTGAGGGTAGCTTGGAGACTTTGGCGAAACATAGATGTCCCTCATATAGCTCAAGAAGCCCACATATACGTTTTTATTGAAGTCTATCAATCGTATGCCACTTTTATGGCTGTATTTCATATATTGGTGCATGATGGCTATCAGCTTCCATACATTCTTGATGTAGTTCTGAGAATACGCTTGGCTGTCAACCAATCCCTTGTGATAATCAAGCAGCCATTCATAGAAAACAGGCGATGCCTTTCTCAATACCGTTTCATCTGGAGACTTTGCCTCCTTACGAATACCAAGGAGTCTTTCAGCCTTTATAGCGACCGCCTTTTTCATGGCGTTCTTGTTCTCTCGCTTTGCGTCTTCGTTCACCTCTGGAACAAGGTACAAATGCAGTGACTCATATTCCCTTTTACCATTCTCATAGCAGTCAAGGTATAGCGATTGACTGCCATTCTTTAACACTCTTGTTCTTATTTCTATACTCATTTTCAGTTACCTTTTTTATTAGTGCTAATCAAATAGATTATCAACCTTGTTGACCGCCTCCACTTTTTTCTCGTCCACTATCTTGCTGTATATCTGTGTTGTAGAGACATTGCTATGCCCCAATAATTTGCTTGTTGTATAGATGTCAACTCCAAGTGTCAGCATCATCGTGGCGAAGGTGTGCCGTGAGCAGTGAAACGAGATATGCTTTTTAATATCAGCATTATGCATCCATTTACGAATGTCGTGACATACCGTTGGAGTGCCTGGCAAAGTGAATATCGGCTCGTTCGGGTCTTCCTTTTCATTAAGGCAGTTCAGAGCCTCTTTTGATAATGGAACATTGACGAGTTTGTTTGTCTTCTCCATGATCGTGCGGACAAATTTTGTCTTTCCGTCAGATGCGAGAAACACCTTGTTCCATGTGAGCGCACGTACATCTCCCAAGCGCAATCCTGCAAAGCAAGAGAAGATAAATGCCTTTTTTACTTCCGTGTTGGCGCAGTCCGCTTTCATAATGGCTTTCAACTCGTCAATGGTCAGATATTCTCTTACGCTTTCGGCTGGCTGATGCTTCTCCTTAGCATCCAACAATTTCATTGGATTGCTTGCTATGATACCCTCACGCACTGCCTTGTTCAACGCTCCATTGAATACCGCTTGATGATGATGTGCGCAACCTTGACTGATAACAGCTGTAGCGTCTTTCTTCACTCCATGATGTGCCGTTTTCAAAAACTTCACGAAGCCACGGCAGAAATCAACATCTATTTCTGACAGACAGATATTGATGTCGCCAGTCGTGGCAAGGTACTGTTCTATCTTGTGGCGCATCTCCTTTCTGCCTTTCAATGTGGATTTGGCAAAGTTGCCGTCCGACTGCTCATATTTGCAGAGCCAAGTCAGCAGCGGCATATTCTCCTGCTTGATTTTCTCCCATTGTTTGATGCCACGGTTCTGCAACCCCAATATTCTTTCTGACTTCACCTTGTTTGCCACTTGCATAGCGTGCCTGTTCTGGTCTTTTGAAATCGGGTCTTTCTCTGGAACGAGATAGAGCGACAGCGACTCGTATTTTCTGACACCATCTGAATAAATGTCGAGATAGAGGCTGATATTTCCATTCTTCAACTTGCGCTGACGAATGCGAACAGGCTCTTTTGGTTTTGATACTTTCTTTTGTCTTCCCATGCTGTTATATGCTTTTATTTGTTTCTATTTTATGCCCCCATTCGGGTTTCTCTGAGGTCAAAGTTATAAAGATTATTTTGTTTCGCGTAACAAACGTGCAACAAAAATGCACCAAAAATAGATTTTTAACAGTCAAGGAAATAAAAGAAATCAAATCAAAGAAGTATCTGTTTATCAATGAGATAACATGTATTTTCTTTGATTTATTACGACTTTGTTTTACACCATAATATCCTCTACTTCGTCGGATTTTACGTACTGCTACTTTTTGACATCGTGCTCTGCATACAGGTGGAGAACCTGACGGCTATCACCGCCAGTGAGCAGACGATGGCGGCATATTTGCAAAACTCGTTCTTCTCGGCAGGGTATCTGATGGCAGCAAGCATCGTGGCTTTGAAGTGTCTGAACTTGGTTCCAGACCTTGCGGCATGGATGATACCAGAGGGCGATACCGCATTCTCTACCAGAAACTTCGGTGAGGGTGTGGCACAGCAAGCCAAAATGTCGGCACAGGGGACACTTGCCCATGTGATGCACTGATAAAGGTAAAAAAGTAAAAGAGTGAAAAAGGTAAAAAACATTATAGCAATGGTAATCAAGAATTTAGAGAATAAGGTAAAGTTGGTGACTATCATCTGTAGCCTGTTTCTGGTTGGGTGCGTGCTGATAAGTATCAGTAGCATCTGGACGGCGAAGAATATGGTGGTGGATGCACAGAACAAAATCTATGTGTTGGACGGCAACGTGCCAATTTTGGTGCAGCGTACGACGATGGATGAGACATTGGATGTGGAAGCAAAGAGCCATATCGAGATGTTCCATCATTATTTCTTCACATTGGCACCAGATGACAAGTACATCAAATACACGATGGAGAAAGCCATGTATCTGGTGGATGAGACAGGATTGGCGCAGTACAATACGCTGAAAGAAAAGGGTTTCTACTCCAACATCATGGGAACAAGTGCCGTGTTCAGCATCTTCTGTGACAGTATCAAGTTCAACAAGGAGAAGATGGAGTTCACCTACTACGGCAGACAGCGCATCGAGCGTAGAACCAATGTGCTGACCCGTGAACTGGTGACGGCAGGACAGTTGAAACGAGTGCCGAGAACAGACAACAACCCACATGGATTGCTGATAGTGAACTGGCGAACCTTGCTCAACAAGGATATTGACCAGAAGACGAAGAGCAACTATTGAAGGTAAAAGGGTAAAGAAGTAAAAAGGTAAAAAAGAAATAACGATGAACACAAAAGGATTTAAGCAGATGCTCATTGGGGAGAAGATGCCCAACAAGGACGACCCAAAATACAAGGAACGCTATGAGCGAGACGTGAGAGCTGGAAGAAAGTTTGCCAGGATGTGCAGAATCGACAAGGCCGCAGCTAAGGTACAGAGGTTTGCCGACCTGCATAAGACACTGTTCCTGGTCATCGTGTTCGGTTTTGTAGGTGTGAGTTTCAGTTTCAACATCTATCGCATGGCAAGAGCTTATCACTATCAGGGAGAGCGACGCACCGCCACGGAGAGACAGGACTCGCTGATAAAGGCTCGCCATCAGAATATGGGGAATGCAAAGAACATAGTAAGGACCAATGAGGATGCACGCCATCCTCATAAAGACAAATAACGATGAAGCTGACAGAAAGAATCAATTTCAGACAACCCAAGTACATGCTACCTGCGATTGTCTATCTACCACTGCTCGGTGCATCCTACTTTATCTTCGACCTCTTTGATACCAAGGTGGCGGAGAAGCAGGATGCCAATATGCAGACCACGGAATATCTGAATCCGAACCTGCCACAAGCTCATATCAAGGGCGGTGACGGTATCGGTGGTAAGTATGAGAACATGTTGAACGCCTACGGCAAGATTGAAGACCATAGTGCCGTGGAGAATATAGACCGAGACAATGAGCAAGAAAAAGAAGAATACCAAAGCAAGTATTCGGATGCCGAACTGCAACAGTTGGATGCCGAAGCCAAGAGGCAAGCTGAACTGGAGAAAACGAAAGAAGCGCAAGAAGCCCATGAGCGACAAAGAGAGAATGCTGCGTTGGCGGAGTTGAACAAGGCACTTGCCGAAGCAAGACTGAAAGGACAGCAAGCCACGCAACAGAACTCATCGTCTTCAGCAACAGCATCCGATGAAACAACAGCTACAGCCAAGGGCGGTATCAACATTGAAGGCAAGATCAAAGTGAATGAAAATGCCCGAAAGGAAGCAGACGAGAATGACAAGCCAAGTGAAGTGGTGAAAAAGGTGAAGACATCATCGGATTACTTCAATACATTGGCAGTGAATGAGAAAGAGCCGACCCTGATAAAGGCTATCATTGACGAGAATGTGAAAGCCGTGGATGGAAGCCGTGTACGTTTGAGACTGTTAGATGATGTGGAAATCGGTGAGATGATAGTGAAGAAAGGCGCATACCTGTATGCCACCATGAGCGGTTTCAGTTCGCAACGAGTGAAAGGAACGGTGAAGAGCGTTCTGGTGGATGATGAGATAGTGAAAATCAATCTGTCACTCTATGATACAGACGGCTTGGAAGGCTTGTACGTGCCAAGCAGCCAGTTCCGTGAGACCACCAAGGATGTGGCAAGCGGAGCCGTAACCGGCAATGTGGATATGAACACCACCAATACTGGCAGCCGTTTTTCGCAGTGGGGCATGCAGACCATGCAGAATGCCTATCAGAAAACAAGCAATGCCATAGGCAAGGCTATCAAAAAGAACAAGGTGAAACTGAAATATGGCACCTTTGTGTATCTGATAAACAGCAAAGATACCAAGAGCAAGTAAATATTAAACACAACAAAGTAAACATTACGCCCATATGAATATCAAGAAGACCATTGGCGCACTCATGATGTGTGCAATAAGTGCCACTCCCCTGATGGCACAACAAACCAGTGCAGAGAGCTATCAGCCCAGCACCTACCAGGAGATGGAGCAGCTGACCGTGAACGAGCAGGTGACTACAGTCATTACGGCAAGCGAACCCATCCGCTTTGTGGATATATCCACCGACAAGATAGCAGGAGACCAACCCATCAACAATACTGTGCGATTGAAGCCCAAGGAAGGAATGCATGAAGATGGTGAAGTGCTTGCCATCGTGACCATTGTGACAGAACGCTATCGCACCCAGTATGCGTTACTCTATACCACCAGACTGCAAGAGGCAGTGACGGATAAGGAGATACAACAGATAGAGAAGAATGCCTATAACAATCCTGCGGTCACATTGTCCTCTACGGATATGGCTCGTTATGCTCGTCAGATTTGGAGTTCGGAAGCCCATGTGAACAATGTGAAGACCAAAGCCCATAAAATGGTGATGCGACTGAACAACATCTATTCATCGGGCGACTATTTCTTCTTGGACTTCTCGGTGGAGAACAAGACAGACGTGCCATTTGATATAGACCAAATACGATTGAAGCTGACGGATAAAAAGACCGCCAAGGCAACCAACTCACAGATGGTAGAGTTGCATCCAGTGTTTACGTTGGAGCAGACCAAGCGATTCCGCTATGGCTACCGCAATGTGATAGTCATTCGGAAAATGACATTCCCGAATGACAAGAAGTTGACAATAGAGATGACGGAGAACCAAATCAGCGGTCGCACCATCTCATTGAAAGTGAACTATAGCGATGTGCTGTCAGCCGACTCATTCAATCCCATATTTCTGAAATAGAGCTACGCTAAGTGATTCAGAATAGGCAGTTGAAGACAACGCTCTATCTTAGCCAAGGTTTCGAGGGATAGGTTTTCCTGTCCTTTGAGTACCTTGGAAACATATTGCTGGCTACAGCCCATGAGTTCAGACAATCGCTTTTGGGTCATACCCAATTCCTCCATCTTGTCGAGCATCATCATTGCAATGTGCTGAGAATAGCGAAGCCATGATTTGTTAGCCATGCGCCACTCTGCATTCTCACGCCATTTGGATGGAGTTGAAGACTGATGTTCTCTCAGTTTGGAAACAATTTCGTTCGTAGTTCTCATAATAACCTCCTTTCTATATGATTTCATTTAAGAAGTCCATGAAGGAATCCTTGTCGGCAATATCGTTGTCAAGTAAGAAACGTCTCACCTTTTCCATTCGGGCGAGTTCAACCAAAGTATGTTCACGCTCCTGCATGGTACGAGTCAACTTGATTGCGCCACCAGTGATAATGTAAATACCCGGTTCGAGTTTTATGGCATAGATGCGAAGCCAAGAAGCATGACGTGGTGTATTACGCAAGCGTGCCTTCTCTTTGCCCAACAACATTTCCGAAGTACGACTATTCTCTAATGGGCGGAAAATCTTGTCAAGGTCAGCATCAGGAGAAATATCCATGATGAGACATTGCAAGCGTTCGCTATCTTCAATCGTATCATAGATGGCTTGATTGACATCAGTGATTTTGAAGTAGGACGCCAAATCGTCAATGTTATGCTTGAAGAAGCTACGCAACCATGTAACATCGTTCCATTGCCCAAGAATTGAGTCAAGAACGTTGTCGAGGCAGTCATCATATCTGACAGCCCAAAGGTGCTCGTTTTCTGTAATCAGGTCGAATGTCATAATCTTATTGTTTTATAATGCGAAGATACAACAAATAATTGAGAAATACAACTTGTAGGTTGATTATTTAAGAATATTTATGGAAGAAAGCAAGGAGTTACAAGGATTTTACAAGATATTCAGGGCGGTCATCTACATATCCGTGTTGATGGAGTTCTTTGAGTATGCCATAGACCCAAGGACGATAGACGGCTTTGGCGGTGTAGTGTGCGACCTGCACGACCGCATCAAGCAGTGGTTTATCTACCATGACGGGAACCTGGTGTATAGCAAAGTGGTGACATTCCTGTTGGTGTGCATCACCTGTGTTGGCACGAGAAACAAGAAACACTTGGAATTTGATGCCCGAAGACAGGTGCTGTACCCACTGGTGAGTGGCGTGGGACTGCTGGTAGTGTCCGTGTGGCTCTTTGGCTATATGATGGACACTCGTCTCTATACCCTAAGATTGAACACCATTCTCTATATGTGGACAACCATCATCGGAACGGTGCTGGTGCATATCGCCTTGGATAATATCTCGAAGTTCCTGAAGGAAGGACTGATGAAAGACCGTTTTAACTTTGAGAACGAGAGTTTTGTGCAGTGCCAGAAGGAGGAATATAACAAATACAGCGTGAATATCCCTATGCGCTACTACTATAAGGGTAAGTTCCGCAAGGGATGGGTGAACATCGTAAACCCTTTCCGTGGGACTTGGGTAGTGGGTACTCCGGGTAGCGGTAAGACATTCTCTATCATCGAGCCGTTTATCCGTCAGCACAGTGCAAAAGGCTTTGCCATGGTCGTTTACGACTACAAGTTCCCGACCTTGGCAACCAAATTGTACTACCACTACAAGAAGAACCAACAGTTGGGGAAACTGCCAGAAGGCTGCAAGTTCAACATCATCAACTTTGTGGATGTGGAATACTCCAAGCGAGTGAACCCGATACAGCAGAAGTATATCAATAACTTGGCTGCAGCGAGCGAGACCGCAGAGACACTGCTAGAATCACTGCAAAAAGGTAAGAAAGAAGGCGGTGGCGGCAGCGACCAGTTCTTCCAGACCTCAGCCGTCAACTTCCTCGCCGCCTGTATCTACTTCTTTATCAACTATGGCAAGGAGCCATACGACAAGGATGGCAAGATGCTGATAGCAGAGAAAGTACTTGACCCGAAGACCATGCAGATGAAGCCGACCGGTAAGGTGTTTAACCATGCAGGAGAAGAAGTGGAGCCAGCCTATTGGTTGGGCAAGTATAGCGATATGCCCCACATTCTGAGTTTCTTGAACGAGAGTTACCAGACAATCTTCAATGTATTGGAGACCGACAATGAGGTAGCACCCTTACTTGGTCCATTTCAGACCGCCTTGAAGAACAAGGCTATGGAACAGCTTGAAGGTATGATAGGTACACTGCGTGTCTATACCTCACGCCTTGCCACTAAGGAAAGCTATTGGATATTCCACAAGGATGGTGATGACTTCGATCTGAAAGTCAGTGACCCGAAGAATCCTAGTTATCTGCTGATAGCCAACGACCCAGAGATGGAAAGCATTATCGGAGCCTTGAACGCCCTCATCCTCAACCGTCTGGTGACACGAGTGAACACAGGACAAGGCAAGAATATCCCTGTGAGCATCATTGTGGACGAGTTGCCTACACTCTACTTCCATAAGATAGACCGACTGATAGGTACAGCCCGAAGCAACAAGGTGAGCGTAGCCTTGGGATTCCAGGAACTGCCACAGTTGGAAGCCGACTATGGTAAGGTGGGTATGCAGAAGATCATCACTACCGTAGGCAATGTGGTGAGCGGTTCGGCACGAAGCAAGGAAACGCTCGAATGGCTGTCCTCCGACATCTTCGGAAAAGTGGTGCAACTGAAGAAAGGCGTGACCATCGACAGAGACAAGACGAGCATCAACCTGAATGAGAATTTGGACAGTCTTGTGCCAGCCAGCAAAATCTCGGATATGCCGACAGGATGGATCTGCGGACAGACCGCAAGAGACTTTGTGGCTACCAAGACCGGCATGAATGGCAGTATGAACATACAGGAAAGCGACGAGTTCAAGACCAGTAAGTTCTATTGCAAAACCGACTTCAATATGGCAGACATCAAGAAGGAGGAAAGCGAGTATATGCCACTGCCCAAGTTCTACACCTTCAAGAGCCGTGAGGAGCGTGAGCGCATCCTCTATAAGAACTTCGTGCAGGTCGGTGAGGACGTGAAAGCCATGATAGCGGAGATATTCAACAAGAAGAACGCCAAGTGACAAGCCAATGATACCCCAAAAAGCAAAACAAGAACAACATCCATGACGAAAAAGACAAAAACATACATCATCCTGACACTCTTGTTACTGTGCCAAAGCATCATGGCGCAGAATAAGACACCCACCAACGACAGCCCAAGCCAAGCCGACTTGGGCATTTTCGCTTTGCCTCCCTTTGAGCGAGCCGTGCGCTGTATCAAGTATTATGAGGGATGGCACGACATAAAACGCAACTATCCCTATATCGGGTGGGGACACCGGATATTGCCGCATGAGAAGTTTAGGAAGAACCTCACCTTTCAACAGGCAGACTCGCTATTGCGTTCTGACCTCAGAAAACTCTGCGCCCTATTCAGAAAGTACGGTAGAGACACCTTGCTCCTTGCCGTACTTGCCTATAATGTCGGTCCCTATAAGATATTAGGGAATAGAAAGTTCCCCAAAAGCCGACTCCTGCAGAAAATAGAGCAAGGCGAAAGAAACATACGTAGGGAGTATCTTGACTTTTGCAGATACCAAAGACGTAAGATAGCCTCTATCCATAGGAGGCGACAGACAGAGCTTCTATTGCTATACAAGCCATAGAAGCAACAACGACGAAGTGACTCCAAATAGCTATTGATATACAACTACATTCTTGCCATACCGTTGCTTACATATATAATAAGGTGTAATAACCCAAAAAGCAACATGAGTCACAAATAAAAAAGTAAGTTTTATGGCAACAGTAAAAGTAAAATTCAGAGCATCCTCGGTGCCGGAAAAGGAAGGCACATTATATTATCACCTCATCCACCAGCGCTGTCTGCGCTGGATCAGTACCGACTATCATGTCTTTCCGGACGAGTGGAACGACAAGAAGTCGGCTATCATTGTTTCTAACCACAACAACAGACAGGCACATCTGCAGCTCATCCAGTCACAGATAGATTGGGAGATGAAGCAGATGCAGCGTATCATCCGTGATAAGGATGCAGAGGGCATCCTTTATACCATTGACGATATAGCCAAGGAGATACAGCTGCTGCCACCGAGCCAGAGTGTTTTTGCTTTCTTCCGCCAGCAGATAGCCAAGAAGGAGCAGATGCAGTGCATCGGCACCAAGAACAATTATGCCAATGCAACCAACCGCTTCATGGAGTTTCGTGGCAATGAAGATCTTACCTTCTCACAAATGACCAGCGAGATGATAGAAATGTATCAGGCGTGGCTATGGAACAGAGGTATCGGACAAAACACCGTGGCATTCTATCTGCGAACTCTCCGCACCCTCTACAACAAGGCTGTGGAAGCAGGGCAAGCTCCACCCAACGACATCTTTATTCACGTGCAGACAGCTAACGTACGAACTGCAAAGCGTGCCATTACTGTAAAGGATATTCGTAATATAGAGAAATTGGACTTGCCAAGAGGTTCCTCCCTTGACAAGGCGCGAGACCTGTTTCTGCTTAGCTTCTATCTCCGTGGTATGGCATTTGTGGATATGGCGTTCCTGAAGAAGACAGACTTGAAATGTGGCTTGGTGAACTACAACCGTCGCAAGACCCACCAAAACCTTAACGTTGAATGGATGAAGCCGATGCAAGCCATCATCGACAAGTACGCCGAACAGACCAAGGACTCTCCTTATCTGCTACCCATCTTGACAGGCAAGGAATCCTCTCCATACACCGCATACCGCAAGGTAGAGCACAACACCAACTATAATCTTAAGAAAATCGGTGAAATGGTAGGCTTGAAGATACCATTGACCACCTATGTGGCACGCCATACGTGGGCAAGCGTAGCCTTGCACATGAATATCCCGATAGCTACCATCAGCGAGGGTATGGGACACAATTCATACAAGACCACACAAATTTACTTGCAGTCTATAGACGTAGCAACCATCAATGAAGCCAACGAGCGGATTATAAGAAAGATCTTGAAAGAGTTGTAAATAAATAGTTATGTTTACCACACCACCATAATGATGGGGTAAAATGTTTAGCAAACTTCGCCCTTTCTTATGGTAAGAGATACAACTTGATGCAAAAGTACGAAAAATAGTTGGATTACGTGTCAAATTTTATCATTTTCTGTATGTCACTCTCCAAATTTGACACAATTGTTTAGCAAATCTGCCTCGGAAGAACTCTCAAAATGGCAGATTTGCTGTCTATTCGGTTGTTTTTGCTCTCTTACCATAAGAGTGTGCAACAAATGTAAGATAAAGATACATGTGCAGAGGCTGCAAGCCAAGCACTCATAATACGATTAAGATTATGCACGACAATAACAAATTGACTAGGCTTCCACAACCATTATGTATGGTTGTAGCTGAGGACATAAAGTAGAGCAGGATTTATGAAACCGGATGGTACGAGTTCTTTTTCTACAGCCGACGAGAAAATTGTTTCTCCAAAGGGCAACCACGTTACAGAGCCAGACGCAAAGACTGGTTCTGCGATAAAGAAGTGTCGTCAATCGGACGGAACAACATGGTCTTACATCTTCGTTCATAACAGTAAAGTGAAGAAGTTGGAAGAGCTGTTAGAGAAGGACGGCAGAACATATTTTGTGCATAAGACAGTTCGTTATTTCAAGAAACTTGGCAAGCAAAAGGTGCAGCACCAAGAAGTGCCGACCGTCAGCGGTCTGGTCTTCTTCCAAGGTTATCCCGAAGAGATACAAGCCTATCTCGACCAGAAGTTCCCACACGCTCGCTTATGCAAAAATTGTAGCACAGGCAAGGTGGCAGAGATACCCGATACACAGATGCAACCCTTCATGCGTGTCGTAGAGACTTCACCTGAGCGCATCCGTTTCCTGCTACATCCCTATCATTATTATGCTCGCAACCGCATTCTCCTCCGTATCACCACGGGTGAGATGGCAGGGCTGGAAGGTTATATCATCCGCATAGACAGAGATCGCCGCTTGGTGATGGATGTAGGTGGACTGAGCGTAGCCATCAGCGGTGTGCATGCAGAACACTTTGAGGAAGTGGAGCAAAACAAGACACGTCTTACCAACGAGGAAATTTTCTACCAGCGCAACCTGCAAGAGCGGCAAGTGCTGATAGACCGCTATTTCAATCCTGTGAAAGACGACAAGGAAGTGGCGTTGCAGGCAGAAAACATCGACTATCTGAGAAAGTACGCCTTGGATGAGGTGGCTCACAATCGCATTACCTTCAATGACACATGGAACATCTATTCCTTCATCATTGAGGAGATTGGCTACTATTATTCACCATTCATAGAACAGTTCAAGGAACACCTCGACCCCATCATGCGTGAAGGAGGCAAGGTACTCCAAGAAATGGAACAGATTATCAAAAGTCCTCATACCAGTCCTAATGACAAGACCAGATATGAGAATGATTATCAAAGGATCTTGTCGCAATATGATTATCTGTTCTAAAGATTCATATATCATACCATGACCGATTTCGCAACTTTTGCACAAAAGATTATCAACGAGCTTACGAAAGAAGGTAGAAAGCATACCGCAGAGACACGCAAGTATTCAGCCAATCGCCTATTGATGTTTATGGCCAACAAGCCCACACCTATGGACAAATGGGACGAATTGTTTGTCCAAGACTACGAGACATGGCTGAAAGCACAGGGACTGTCGGCATCTACAACCGCTTATTACCTGTCACAATTGTGTGCATTCTATAAGCAAGCAGTAAAAAGAGGAAACATACAAGAGCAAGACATTTTTCGCTTGGTAAAAAAGACTCCATTGCCAAAACCTGCCACCCAACAGTTTCCCTCGATAGCCGAGTTGCGCTATTTGCAAACTCTCAATCTAAATAAGTCGCAGGATTTCGCTCGAGACATGTTCCTGTTCTCACTTTATGCAAGAGGCATGAACTATGTGGATATGGCATATCTGAAGAAATCCAACGTTAAAGACGGAATGCTCACTTACATTTCCCATACATCAGACAATAATCCTGCTGTCACGATCAAATGGGACAAAGCAATGCAGCAAATAGCTGACAAATATACCTCCGACACAGAGTATATGTTCCCAATCATCACCAAGGAAGGAAATGCTGATGAAACAGAACAAATAAAACGAAGTCGCCATAATGCGGTATACAACTTGCGTTCTATTGGCAAGCAATATAAATTCAGCGTGTCTCCAACTATCGCCATGACAAAGGACTTGTGGCGCAAGATAATGGATGAGGTGAGCGTTAGTGAGGTGATATAAATTAAGACATAGCATCACTGCTGTCCCGTTAAAATCTTGAAGTATCATCTGAGCTCAAATTCTCGGAATTCCGTTCTTGATATTCAAGCACTTATATAACATCTTATGTTAGTTTGATTAAGTTTCAAAATCAAATCGGTTTACTTTAAAAACACTTCTATTACTTTAATATACAGATAGTTATGCGACAAATTCATATTTTTAACGGGACACTAGTGACATAGCATGAAAGAAATAAAAGAAACTATATATAATTCCGTAAAAAGAATACAGGAAGCACCCCAGGATCATCTGATTGGAATATCAACAGGTTTTGAAAGACTTGATGAAGTTCTTGGTGGACTTGTAGAAGGTACTCTTGTCACTATAGGAGGACGAACAGGTATGGGCAAAGCAGCTTTTGCCTTTAACTTGTTGAGGTCTCTCTCTATTGAAAAGAAAATTCCTTCGCTATATATTTCATTAGAGAGTACAGAGCAGTTGTGTACTAATATGCTTATTGCATGTACGCTAAACATAAAGTATAGAACATTGCTTAGTGGTCAACTGGTTGTAGAAGAATGGGAAAAATTAGACAAGGGATTACCTATAATAGTAAACGCACCAGTTTATCTGGATACAAAATCGACTTACACTATAGATGACATTTGTAAAACTGTTGAAGAATCGGTACAAGAACATCAAGTAAAGGTCGTTTTCATCGACTATTTACAATTGATTTTTGCAAAGACTGGGTTCACAGAAAACAGATATCTTGAGTTGAACTATATAACGAGGAGATTAAAAGCCTTGGCAAAAGAGTTCAACATTACAATCGTATTGCTTTCTCAACTGAATAGAAATTCTGAGGACGAAAAGCGTTTTGATCATCGACCAGTTTTGACAGATCTCAGAGATAGCGGAACTATTTGCGATGATAGTGATGTGGTTTGCTTTGTGCATAGACCAGAATATTATCACATCTACCAAGATGATAAAGGTAATGATTTGCATAATGTTGCATTGATTATTGTAGCAAAAAACCGATTAGGTTACATTGGTGATGCACTTCTCTATACAAACATGCCAACTTTAACATTCTCTCATGACAATCCTTATACGGAGGATGATTCCAAAGGGGCTTTTCCAACAGATACACTAGCTTTTTGATGCATAAAAATGAGAAATCGAGTTTGGGGAAGTTTAAGTAATTTCGTGTTTAAGGCATACGTAATGGAGGCAATGATAATATATTTATTAATGACAAAGTAATCATTCATTTTAACAAAATAGTGAAAAATATGTTATTTCAATTATATAATAAAGAACAGATAAGCCTTTACCTTCAACTAAAGAATGACGATACCTTTGCATTGGTATCAAAAGAGGGGAAAGAATATCTTGCACTAAAAAAAGGAGATTTAGGACAAAGGGGGCAAGACGGATAAGGATGGCAACAAAGAACTTCCCGACATGAATGCCATTTCCATCACCTTGTTTCTCTACTACTTTGCAGACAAGAAGGAATTTGACGAGCTAAGAACGCTTATCGTAAACAAGGCTTGTGAGCGAATCAAGAGCGTTCCTATGGAACTTCACAAAAAGACTTCCGAATTTGTCATCCTGTTGTTAGACCTCATGGCTTGTCCTTACTTGTCAGCAGAAAACAAGACTAAAGTTGGTGAAGCATTTGGTTTGACTAAGAAAGAGATAAAGAACCTGTTGAGGTACTTCAAAAAAGGTCGATATATGTTCACCAACTGGAAGAAACTCAATGTAACAAAGGAATTAAATGCGAAGATTTCGCAGGAAGTTTATGCCTGAGTGCGCTCAGGCATAAATAGAGGGCAGACCACAATACCCAATATAAATCCACACACATAGGTCTGTTCTGGCGGATACGAGCCACAAGAGGGACTTTGGGTATTTAGTCCCTTCTATTACGATTACGGCAATCACATACAGTCAACCGATAAAATATATAGGTTATGTGGAAAGATACTGAAACAGCAGAAGATTTGTTAGGTTATCGTTTTCATGCAAAACTATTGAAAGATATAGTATTGGATGAAAAGATGCTTCCTACTTCCATTGGCATTTTTGGTAATTGGGGATATGGCAAAAGTAGCTTGATGCTCTTGATGCAAAAAGAGATTGACCAAGAAATTGCTATACAAAAAGGAGAAGGCAAGGATTTCCGTGTCCTTCAAGTTCGTTTTAATGGATGGCAATATGAAAGCTATGAATCGACAAAGTATTCACTCATACAAGTGCTTTTGGATTCTGTGGAATCTTATTTGTCTGAACACAGGGATATTTTCGATAAGCTGGATGCTCTTTTGCATCGTATTAATTTGTTGAAGGTTGGTGTATTGTTGTTTAAAAAATATGTCTGGTCACAGATACCTAAAGAAATCAAGGACAATCTTCCAACATCAGAGGAACTGAAAGCATGTATAGACGTTGATAGTATAGATAAATTCAAAGCAGAGTTCGAAAAAGATAGAACTTCGCTATTCGTTACTTCTTTCAGAAAACTATTTGAAAGCGTAGTAAAGGATGCGCAGTTCAAGGCGATCATTGTGTACATTGACGATTTGGACAGGTGCTCTGGCGAAAGGATGATTGAGTGTATTGAGGCCATCAAGCTATTCCTTAATGTTGACCATACAGCTTTTGTATTGGGGGCAGATGAGAGAATGGTGGAATTGGCCATAAAAGAACACTATCCTGTTCAAGACAGAGACAAATCTGTAATCTATAGCCCATTTTCCGATTATTTGGAAAAACTGATACAAATTCCGTATCGCTTGCCAAGATTATCTTTCAACGAACAGGCTACGTATATTATGTTCTTGCTTCTCAAAAGCAAATATCCCAATTATTTTGATACTGTTCTGAAAAAGTTTTATGAGCAAAAGGACAAAGAACCATTTAAGGTTTATACACTTGCTCATTTGAAACAAGATTTGAATGGACAGAAAATCCCAGATGTCGAGAAATTGCTTGAGATTGTTCCAATGATGAACAGATTCCTTAACGGAACGCCTCGACAACTAAAACGTTTTCTCAATACTTTTGATTTACGTTTGAGAATGGTAAAAGTGGCTGATATGAGAGAGATTGATAGCATCATCCTTGCAAAGTTAATGTTGCTTGAATATAATTTCAAATATCAGAAATTGTTTGAGGCACTATATGGGATGCAGCAATTGAATCAAGGAACGATAAAAGATATAGATAAAGTTGAAGAAAATGCAAGCAAAGATAAAAACTTGGAAGACCCTCGATGGAAGGAGTGGGCAGATGACGATTTGGTCAGAGCATGGTTGAATGTAAAACCAAGTTTGTCTGGGGTCAATTTGGAACCATATTTTTGGATAGCAAGGGATTCTCTCAAGAATTCGGTTCCTATAGAGAACTTGGTATCTAACTCAGTTCGTATTTTGTTTCAAGACATTCTTCACAAGCAGAGTGTGCCATCCACAAAGAAACTAATAGATGACGAACTGGGAAAATATGATGAAAAAGAGAGACAAATGCTTATTCTGTTGCTTAACCAAGAATTGGTGAAGAATTCCAATCACCCAAAAGTCTTGCAAACTATTCAAGCAGATGAATCTCATCTTATTGTTCAAACCAACGAGGATTGCAATCTGCTGTTCAGCAACATCAATACGATGGAATTAGAACCAGCATGGGGAGCGTTGCTTCATAGATACAAGTCTGTTGATGCTTGGAAAACTTTTGTCGATACAAAACCATTTAGCAATCAGGTAAAACAACAAATTTAATATTTGATTTATATGGGAACATCTCAATCATTAAATCTAAAAACTACACCAAATTGGGCATCTGCCAAAAGATCTATGTCTGCAATAGTAAGGCATCGTAATGCTGTGTCACAACAGCAAGTTAATAGCTTGTTGCGGAATGTGTCAAGAGCCATTGTTCATGACTCCAATCGAAGTTATGGACGGTCAGGAGGACGTGTAGCCAAGAACTTTATACAGTTTATCTCTTTTGTTCGTAACAATGGTATAGGTGCCTTCGTTGAACAACTTAATCCAGGTATTAATTTTGCGGATTTGAGTGTTAGGGATGTGCTCATGTTAATAAAAAAGCAGATTTCTAATCAAAACCCTGATGAAGACCATTCCACATTAGACGATTTGGCAGCAAGAACCGCTTTTGAAAAGCTACTAAGTCTTATTTTCTCAGAGGTTGAAACTGTTGCTGATTTGGAAGTTCTTCTTAGAGATGCAACAGAAGATCAGCTTAATGCATGGATGATTGAATTTCAAGTAGAATACATCATGGAGCTTAATGGGATTTTATTTGATGCGCAAATATTCTCAAAGGGCGCAGAGCCAGATCAAATCGCATCGCAGATTCGTGGTTTTGTTCGGACAAAAATCAATGAAGTCTATATTATTGAGAGTCATCAGCTTAACTTACTCACTCCCGAAGGAGAAACATTCGTAGAAAGTTTAACACAGCAAATTTTGAATATATGGGCGCAAGAGTAAACGTAATTTTTGATCCTTTAGGTGAGGCTCATAGTAAAAACTTGGGCAATTTCAGCTTGCATAGTACAGATATGGATGGTAATCCCATAGAGGCAAACTTGAATTTTGACTTTTATCCCTTGTGGGAATTTTCACAAGATACGTCTTCTGTATATTTTGATGTCTTGCTGTTAGGACAGATAGTTTATTCTACAGATAGAATACTCAATCGACTTATTTTCTCAGATGATGGTTGGTGTCGTAATATAGAATTGTTGGATGTTCCTGTGGTAAATACCGAATTGTTCAATCAACATCGAGATGAGTTTAATACAGCATTGAGTTATTTGACGGGAGATAATTGGAATGTGTCATTTGTCCATTTAGCCCAGATAGAATATACGCCAGAAATAGAACATCATTACGATGCCGATGAATATAAATATGTTTCCTTGTTTTCGGGTGGATTAGATTCATTGGTAGGTTTCATTGATAAGGCTTCTGAATTGCAAGCAGACAAGAAGGTTTTGTTGGTTTCTCATTATGATATGGGAAAGGAAAGCATGGATCAAGAAAGGATACTCAATGCTTGTGCAACAAATGGATTCTTTCAAGGAAAGTATATTTCAGTCAAGGCAAAGGTCGGGATGAAAAGTTGCATGAAAGATAGAAGCCTAAAATATGAGAACACTTTTAGATCTCGTTCCTTTCTGTTCTTTGCCATGGGATTGTATTGTGCACAAAAAATCTCGGAAACTCAAGAAGTAATAGTTCCAGAGAATGGTACAATATCTATCAATATTCCTCTTTGCAAATCCAGAAGAAGTTCATGCAGCACAAGAACGACTCATCCTGTTTCCATGAGATTAATCATGCGTGCATTGGAAAGTGTTGGAATTCACAACCCATTGGTAAATCCGTACCGTTTTAAGTCAAAGGCAGATATGATGATTGATTGTGCGCGAGATGATTACAAGAAACATATTTTGGAGGTATTGAGTCCTTTGTCTTGTTCTTGTGCAAAACGTTCACACAATCGTTGGTGGGATAAGGAGGGTGCATATATTCACGAACACCATATTCATCATTGTGGAATGTGCATGCCTTGCATTTATCGTAGAGTTGCGATGAATGCAATAGGTTTGGATAATCCTACAGAATTAGGTACAGATATATTCCATGGCACCCGACATTTCAACATAAATGATTTGTCAAAAAAGACGAGTTTGGATGTTAATTTGCTCTTACGGTTTGTGCGTAAAATGAATCGTCAAGATGTTGAAGACGAATTATTGGCAGAGGGAATTGCCAATGATGAGATTGACCTATATATAGACTTGATTATGCATTCATATCAGCAGATAAGGGATTGGATAGCTGTTAAAGGTGATGATAATATACGACGAAAGGCTGGAATTTTATGATAGACACTCATTGTCATTTTGATATGATGCCCAATCCAGAGGCATATATTCGAGAAAGAGAAAGACAGGGTGATATTGTTATAGGTATGACGAATGCACCAAGCCATTTTCAGATTGGCTACCAACATGTTAAGCATTTCAAACATATTCGCTTGGCATTAGGTTTTCATCCATTATTGGCACATGAACTTCAAGAGGAGTTGCCTTTGTTTGAGCAATTAATAGACAAAACATCTTATATAGGAGAGATTGGACTTGATTTTTCTCGTGAAGGCATGGCGACCAAAGAAATACAAATCAATAGTCTGGAACGGATATTGTCGATGTTGTCTGGCAAGAACAAAATTATTAGCGTTCATTCACGCAAGGCAGAATCAATGCTACTCTCTCTCTTGAAAGCATATCATATCAAAAATGTAATTTTTCATTGGTATACAGGCGATTTGTCTTTGATTTCAAAGATTCTGGATGCGAGCTATTTTTTCTCTATTAACGAGGCGATGGTTACTACTGCAAAAGGCAAGAATATAATAGATATTCTACCAAATAATAGAATTTTGACGGAAACAGATAGTCCTTTTAACAGGAAGAATAATTTGAATAAAGTTTATTCATATCTTAGTGGAATTGGATGCAATGAGCAAATTATTGATAATAATTTCAAAGGGTTAATTGAAAAATTATGATTATTCCAAAAGAAGAAATAAAATTTGTATTTAACGAACCGATAATGCAACCAGGCGATATTTTACTGATGAATACTTACGAGAGTCAGCGAAGACTGATGCCTGGATGCCAGTATGATCATGCTGCCATTTATTTGGGTGATGCATTTTTGATGGAAGCAGATGGAACAGGAGTGGTGATGAATCATGTTTACTCATATGCTTTTAAAGAAAAGGATCATGGATGTATTCTACGTCTCAAAAAATCCTCGCCAAGAATTATTGACGATGCATTATTTTGGATACGTAGTCGTATGGCTATGGAGTTTGGTACGCAACAGGCAAGAATGGTAAATGCTCTCAAGGATACCAATCAGATGGAACATAGTAACCGAACTTTTTGTTCACGACTTGTTGCACAAGCATATCATCAAGGAGGTATTGACATAGTTAAAAATCCTGATTATTGTTCGCCAGATGACTTTCTATCGTCAGATTGTTTAGAAAGGATAGACTCTTCTCTCCTATCTTTTACAGAAGAAATGTCATTGACCGTGATGAATAGACAGAAGGAAAGAAATAACTCCGAGTGGAACACCTGTTTGGCTGAAATGTTTCAAGAATTCAGTACATTCTATGGGGATGACATTCAAACAATGGATCAATTTCTTGTATCAGCAGTACACCATACGGATAAAGATGACACTGCTATTGATTTGTTGAAAAAGCAGAAATGGATGACTCCACCCAAAGAACAAACGAAAACTATTTGGCCTTGGTTCCATGATGACGAAGAGTTTTTCAAACATTTTTCTACAACCCAAGATGTCCTTTTCTTTTTGGGTAATCAGTTCTTACATTACGACAAAACCTATCTTCCAATATTTCGAGAGAATGCGATGAATGTGTGGATTTTTTCAAAGTTCAGAAAGGACTCGCAGGTTGTTCAAGTGATAGCACAACATATGAAAGATATATTAGATGAAGCTATTGCAGTAAAAAAACGACTTGAAGATTTATATTTAGATACATTTACTAAAGACGAAAAGGGATTTCTTGAATTTTGTAAGAAATATGGTCATTATAGTCAATATGAGTATAAGGAAGGAGTGATAGATATATCTCGTACTCTTAGCGCCTTATTGAAATATGGCCCTGCAAACATAGGAGATTACCTAAAAGAATAGAATACAACCATAATATATATGTCAATTCAAACATCAGATAATAACAAGAGAATAGCAAAGAATGCTTTGCTACTTTACTTCAGAATGCTCTTTGATGTAAGTGTCTTATGAATAATTACAACGACATACAAATCATTATTATGGCTGGCGGCGTAGGCTGCCGCTTTTGGCCTATGTCAACCACCGATTACCCAAAGCAGTTCATAGATGTGATGGGGGTAGGACGTTCCCTCATACAATTGACTGTAGATAGATTGAAGCCAATCTGTCCTGTCGAAAACATGTGGGTAGTGACAAACGAGAAATATATCAGCATTGTCAAGGAGCAAATCCCTGACATGCCAGTAGATAACATATTGGCAGAACCAGAGGCTCGCAATACCGCTCCATGTATTGCTTATGCCTGCTGGAAAATCCAGAAGAAGCATCCTGATGCCAACATCGTGGTGACACCATCCGATGCCCTCGTCATCAATACCACCGAGTATCAGCGAGTATTGAGCAAGGCATTAAGCTATACTTCCGATAAGAACGCCATCGTTACCATCGGTATCAAGCCAAGCCGCCCGGAAACAGGCTATGGCTATATTGCCGCAGCAGAGCCAACATCCGTTGATGAAATCTACAAGGTGGAGGCTTTCAAGGAAAAGCCAAACCTGGAGACAGCCGAGCAATACCTTGCCGCTGGCAATTACTATTGGAATGCCGGAATCTTCATATGGAACATTGATACCATCAGCAAGGCAATCCGTACCTTCCAGCCAAACCTTGCCAGCATCATGGACGAGATGGCACCGTCTTTCTACACCGAAAAGGAGAAAGAAGAAGTAGCCCGACTCTTCCCCACTTGCGAAAAGATCAGCATCGACTACGCAGTAATGGAAAAGTCGAAAGACATCAACACCCTCCCCGCCGAGTTTGGCTGGAGCGACTTAGGCAGCTGGGGCAGCCTCCGCACCTTGCTTCCACAAGATGAGAATGGCAATGCCAAGGTAGGCAAGGACATACGCTTGTATGAATGCAAGAACTGTGTGGTTCATACTACCGATGAAAGTAAGGTGGTTGTTCAAGGCTTGGATGGCTATATCGTAGCCGAGAAGAATGGACAACTGCTTGTTTGCTCTTTGAAGGAAGAACTGAGAATTAAAGAATTTGGAAAGTAATTTATGTCAACTCAAACATCAGATAATAATAAACGAATAGCAAAGAATACATTAGTCTTATACATTAGAATGTTGATTACATTGGCTGTTGGTTTGTATACAAGCCGT
>JABLTK010011558.1_pt1 | contig 48333 bp, 41 predicted proteins | sample 7160131 | NCBI WGS metagenome assembly JABLTK01 (sample SAMN14651221, study PRJNA627086) | human gut metagenome | isolation source: feces | host: Homo sapiens | reverse complement strand
GTATATTTGATGATACAAATAAGATTAGTTATGTTGTTACATTAATGAATGATGATAAAACAGTATTAGAAAGTAGAAAAGTAAAATCCGGTTCAAAACTAGGAACTATATCTGTAAATGGTAAATATTATACTGATAAGAATGGTGAGGGAGATTTATATACATCTAATTCTGTTATTAATAATGATCTTATATTATATCTTGTAATGAATCCTGAATCTTTTGATACTGATTCTTGGAAAACAATAATAAGTGCTGTAAAAGGAGGTGAGTATTCTAAGTATAATGTTGGAGATGAAAAAGAAATAAGTTTAGGTAAGTATGGAAATCATATTATTAGGGTAGCAAACACAACTATGCCGGATGAGTGTTTTACAGAAGGTTTTTCTGAAACTGCTTGTGGATTTGTACTTGAGTTTGCAGACATTATAACAAATCATAATATGAATGACACTGCTGACAGTTCAAAAGGCTGGCCTGGTACTAAGATGAGAACTTTTTTAAATAATGATATATATAATTTGTTACCTGCTGTTTTAAGAAATAGTATAATTGATACTAGGGTATTATCTATGAGAGAGAATTCACCTTCTAGTGTTTTAACTTCGACTGATAAAATTTATTTGTTAACTGGAGAAGAAATATATAGTGATTATTCTAATTTAGGTACTATATTAGACTTAACAAGACAACTTGATTATTATGAACAAAATGGTGTTACAAGGGAAAATTATTCTTTTGTAGTAAAATATTTAAATGGAGTGGCATCTGAGTGGTGGCTTCGTTCTGCTTTTCCATTGAATGGTAGTTTCTTTTTGGGAATAAATAAAGATGGTTCAGGAAGGCAAGGATCTGGTTCAGCCGATCTTAAACTGGGGACATCACCAGCATTTAGAATAGGATAGTTTATTATAAAATAAATATGTATTGGAAAGGAAAATTATGAAAGATACTTTAATGAAGTTAAAGGAAGTTCATAGTAGTTCAGTTTTAATAATACTTTGTGGTAGTAGTATAAGAATGTATGATGAAGATGCTAATATAGTTGAATATGTTAGTCATGTTATTGGTAAAGAAGATGTTATAGTTCTTAAATTTAAGTATTTAAATAAGCTAATGAAAAGACTTAGAGATCATCATATAAGTTATGTTGTTCTTGATTCTTCTAATAATTATAGTTTATATGAATATTATTATACTGAGTTAAATAATTATTCTAAATATTTAAATAGAAGTAAAAATTATAATTTTATTCGTAAAGTATTTATTAAAATATATAATGCAATATTTGGTATAACAATTAATAATTAGCTTTTTGGTTAATTATTTTTTTGTAAATGAGTATTAAAAATATAGAAATAGAATATTAAATAGTGTATAATTATTTTTATGAATAGAGGTGAGTTTAGGTGTTAGATGCGATATTTACTTATGCTACTAAAATATTGGATTTGTTAATATTATGGTTTATTATATATAAATTGTTTAAGTATGCTAGAAATAATTTTAAACTAACATTGATATTAAAAGGTATTATAATTATTACAGTATTGAAATTTGTAAGTGATAAAATACATTTAAATGCTGTTGGTATAATTTTAGAATATGTTATTTCTTGGGGACCACTTGCGGTTATTATTATATTCCAACCTGAGATTAGAAATGTACTTGAAAGTATTGGTAGAAGTCAATTACTTGGAAGACACAAAACATTAACAGTTGATGAAAGAGAAAAACTTGTATATGAAATTATTAATGCTGTTGAATATCTTAAAAAGAATAGAATAGGAGCATTAATTGTTCTTGAAAGAGATTATAGTTTAGCTCAATATATTGAACCAGCTAATAAGTTGTATGCTGATATTAGTAGTGAGTTATTAATATCAATATTCTTCCCAAATAATCCACTTCATGATGGTGGTGTTATTATTCAAGGTGATAAAATTACTTGTGCTGGTAGTGTTTTTCCAACAAGTTTAAATCCATCAATTTCTAAGAGACTTGGTACAAGACATAGAGCTGCACTAGGTATTAGTGAATCAAGTGATGCAATAGCTGTTGTAGTAAGTGAAGAAACTGGAAGAATTTCTATTGCTGTTGGTGGTACATTAAATTATAATTTATCTTTAGATGATGCTAAAATATTATTATTAGAAGAGTTACAGCCTAAAAAGGAAACTTTCTATGAGGCTGATATTGAAGCAGAAAGTGAGAGTGATAAAGATGAAAAAGCTACTAATTAGTATAGGAAAGTTCTTTGGCAAGATATTTAATTTCTTATATAAGATCATAGATATTGTTATTGTAGTCCCACTTTCAAAGTTCTTTTACTTTATCGCTGATAAACTTGGAAGTAAGAATGGAAGCTTAGATAAGTTTCTAAATAATCCAAATACATTAATATATTTATCATTATTCTTTGCATTTTTAATCTTCTTTGCAGTTGATAATGGTGTTGTTAATTTAACTGGTAGTGAATCTACTGTATTAACTAAAATACCTATAACTGTTGATTATAATGAAGAAGAATATGTGGTTGAAGGTATTCCTGAAACTGCTGATATTGTACTTATGGGTAAAAAGAGTGGTTTATATTTAGCTGAACAACTTGTTGATGAACATAAATTAACTCTTGATTTAAGCGGATATACTTCTGGTACTCATAAGGTTAAACTTAAATATAATAATCCAGTTAAACTCGATTATAAATTAGATCCTTCTAAAATAACACTTGTTATTCATTCTAAGATAAGTGAATCTAGAACTATAACAGCTGATATATTAAATAAGGATAAGTTAAATGAGACATTAGTAATTAGTTCTGTTAAACTTGATAGAGATACAGTAATAATTAAGTCTTATAAAGAAAAACTTGAAAAGGTTGCTAGTGTTAAGGCACTTGTTGATGTTAATGCACTTAATATTAATGATAAACCAGGAGAATATAAACTTGAAAATGTTAAATTGGTTGCTTATGATGAAATGGGTACTGAAATAACTAATATTGAAATTGTTCCTGGAACTGTAACTGCTACTGTAACTGTTACTTCACCAAGTAAGGTTGTTCCTGTTAAGGTTGTTCCTGTTGGAGATGTGGCTAGTGGAAGTGCTATTGGTTCTATATCATCTAATGTATCTACTGTAACATTATATGGTGATGAAGAAACATTAAAATCAATTGATGAAATTAAAGTTAATATTAATGTAGATGGACTTAGTAAAGATAAAACATATCAAGAAACAATAGAGAAACCAAACGGAGTTAGAAGTATGTCTAATACAAATATTACAATTAAGGTTGTAATGGAAAAAGAAACTTCTAAGGAATTTAAAGATATTCCATTAACATTTGAAAATCTTGATACTAATAAATATAGAGCTCTTGCTTCAAGTGCAAGTGATACAAAAGTTAATGTTGTTGTTAAAGGTGTTAAAACTTTACTTGATAAATTATCTAGTGATAATATTAGAGCATATGTTGATCTAAGTGATTTAACAGAAGGTGAATATGAAGTTCCTGTTATGGTAACTGGTGATGATGTTAAATTAAGCTATTCATCTAGAACAACTAAGATTAAAGTAATTATTAATAAGAAATAGTTTTCACTATTTCTTTTATTTTTGTATAAAAAGTACTTTACAAATGAATAATTATATTGTATAATCTAAATCGTGAAGTGACCAAAGACAGTAAGTACAAACATAAATCTTACCGAGGAAACATTATAATGACGATTATATCGTTTCCTTGTCATGAGGAAACTTTTTTATTACATGAAAGGAGACTATATGGCAAGTAATAAGATTCTTAAACAAAAAGAAGCTACTGTAAATGAAATAACTGAAAAGCTTAATAATTCTAAAACATTCTTGTTATTAAATTATCAAGGCTTAACAGTTGGTGAATTTGCAGAACTAAGAAGAAGTTTAAGGGAAGTTAATTCTGATGTAAAAATTTATAAAAATACTCTTATGAATATTGCACTTAAAAATAAGAATATTGCTTTAAGTGATTACATGGAAGGACCAAATGCTTATCTTTTTGCTGATTCAATTATTGAACCAATTAAGATTGTATGTAAGTTTGCTAAAGAACATCCTGCACTAGAAGTTAGAGTTGGATATATTGATAATGAGCTTGCTGATACTAAGATTATTAGTGATTATGCAACTATTCCAAGTATGGAAGGATTACTTACAATGTTTGCTGGTGGTTTAATTGAACATGTAAGAAATTTAAGTATTGGATTAAATCTATATGCTGAAAAGTTAGAAGAGGGAGGAAATAATTAATATGGCAAAGATTGAAAACAAAGATATTATTGAAGCTTTAAAAGAAAAAACTATTCTTGAAGTTAAAGAATTAGTTGATATGATGAAAGAAGAATTTGGTGTTGATCCAAGTGCTGTAGCTGTTGCTGCTGCTCCTGCTGCTGTTGAAGAAGAAGCAGATTCAGGTGTTAAGAATGTAGTTCTTAAGAGTGCTGGAGCTCAAAAATTACAAGTTATTAAAGTAATTAGAGAAGCTACTGGATTAGGATTAAAAGAAGCTAAAGATATTGCTGATGCTGGTGGAAATGTTAAAGAAGGAGTTCCTGCTAGTGAAGCTGAAGAATTAAAAGCTAAATTAGAAGAAGCTGGAGCTACTGTAGAATTAGCTTAATTTTTGCAAGGCCTTGTTAAAAAGGCTTTTTTGCGTATATAAGAGATATAGGAAATAAAGGAGAATTATGAGTCATTATTTTGAAAATGATATGAACTTAAAAAGCAAAATTAGAGAGTTAAGTTATAAATATAATTCTTCTTTTTTCATGTTTTATAGTGATAATGGAGTATTTAGTAAAAACAGTATTGATTTTGGAAGCAGATTATTACTTGAAACTTATTTTGAAGAAAATTTAACTAATAAAAGAGTTCTTGATGTGGGATGTGGTTATGGTTTTCTTGGAATAATGATTGGTAATATTACTGATAGTTATGTTGAAATGGTTGATATTAATAAAAGGGCTGTTCATCTAACTAATATGAATATAAAGAGATATAAAGATTTTAAAGGTAAAACATATGTAAGTGACGGTTATAGTGCTGTTTTGGATAAATATGATATTATTATTACTAACCCACCTATAAGAGTAGGTAAAGATAAAGTTTTACAAATATTATTGGGAGCATTTGATCATTTAGAAAAAGATGGATTATTATATTATGTTATTCGTAAGGATCAAGGTGCTTTAAGTATTAAAAAAATTCTTGAAGAAAATGGTATTCAAGTTAATGTTATAAATAGAGATAAAGGATATTTTATTTTTAAAGCAAATAAATGTTAATAAGTTTACAATTTTAATAAATTATTATTGACTTATTGAAAAGTGTTGTGGTAAAATTTTATATTGCAGTACATTTGTTTTATTTTTAAAATTTGTGTTCTTTAAAAATTTAGGATTGGGGTGAAATAGTGGCATACAAAACAGTAAAATTTGGTGACCATAGAGAAAGAAGAAGTTTCTCAACAAAGCGTTCTACGCTAGAACTTTCTAACTTATTAGAAGTTCAAAAAGATTCGTTTGACTTATTTTTAAAGGAAGGAATAAAGGAAGTATTTGAAGATATTTTCCCAGTAGAAAGTTTTTCAGGTTCATTATCACTTGAATTTGGTGATTATTATTTTGATGAGCCTAAATATTCTGTTAAGGAAAGTCGTGAGAGAAAGGTTACTTATGCTGCTCCTTTAAAGGTAAAAGCAAGACTATTTATCAATGAAACAGGAGAAGTAAAAGAACAAGAAGTATTCTTAGGTGACATGCCTTTAATGACTGATACTGCATCATTTATTATTAATGGAGCAGAAAGAGTTATTAACTCACAACTTGTTATGGGACCATCTTGTTACTATAAAAATGAAGTTGACAAGAGTGGTAGAAATATCATATCAAGTGAAGTTAGACCTAATAAAGGTACTTGGTTAGAGTATGAACTTGACGCAAGAGGTATTTTATATGTAAGAATTGATAGAACTAGAAAGGTTCCTGTTACTACATTACTTAGAGCATTAGGTTTATCTAGTGATGATGAAATACTTAATTTATTTGGTCAAGATGAATATTTAATTAATACTTTAGAAAAAGATTCTACTAAGAATACTGATGAAGCATTAATTGAAATATATGAAAAGTTAAGACCAGGTGAACCAGCTACATTAGATTCAGCTAAGAATCAATTAATCGTAAGATTCTTTGATAAATTTAGATATGATTTAGGTAAAGTTGGTAGATATAAATTTAATAAGAAATTAAATGTTATTGATAGACTTTTAAATGTTAAAATAGCACAAGACATTGTTGTTGATGGTGAAGTTAAAGTTAAAAAAGGTACTAAAATAACAAAAGAGTTACTTGAAGAATTAAAGTCAGTATTTGAAGCTGGATATGGTGTTAAAGAAGTAACTATTAATGAAGAATTAGATACTTATAATAAAATACAAGAAATTCTTGTATATAGTCCAGAAGATGAAACTAAGATTGTTAAAGTTATAGGTAATGATCAAACTATTGATACTAAGAGACTTACTATTTCTGATGTTTATGCTTCATTATCATATTATATTTGTTTATTATATGGTATTGGTAAGTTTGATGAAATAGATCACTTAGGAAATAGACGTGTAAGACAAGTAGGAGAATTAATTCAAAATCAATTTAGAATTGGTGTTGCTCGTATGGAAAGACAAATTAGAGATAAGATGTCTACTCAAGAGATTGATGCTGTTACTCCTAAGTCATTAATTAATATTAGACCAATAACCGCTGCTTTAAAAGAATTCTTTGGTAGTAGTCAACTTTCTAAGTTTATGGAACAAATTAACCCATTATCAGAACTTAATGATAAGAGAAGACTTAGTGCATTAGGTCCAGGTGGTTTATCAAGAGATAGAGCTGGTATGGAAGTTCGTGATGTTAATCCATCTCACTATGGTAGAATTTGTCCAATTGAAACACCAGAAGGTCAAAATATCGGACTTATTACATCTCTTGCAAGTTATGCAAAGATTAATGAATATGGATTTATAATGACTCCATATAGAAAAGTAGTTGATTGTAAAGTTACTGATGAAATAGTTTACATGACTGCTGATGAAGAAGAAGATTATTATATCAGTCAAGCGACAATTGATGTTGATAAAGATGGGTATATTACTGATGCAACTGTTCCTGTAAGATTTAATCGTGATAACATGATAGTTGCTAAAGAAAAAGTTAATTATATAGATGTTTCACCATCTCAAATAGTATCTGTTACTACAAGTATGATTCCATTTATGGAACATGATGATGCTAACAGAACACTAATGGGTGCAAACATGCAAAGACAAGCTGTACCATTAATGATTACAGAAGCTCCTATTGTTGGAACTGGAGTTGAAGCTGCTATTGCTAGAGATTCTGGATGTTCTGTTGTATCAGATATTGATGGTGTAGTTGAATATGTTGATGCTAAGAAGATTATTGTAAAAGGTGCTACTGAAAAGCATACTTATGAACTTATTAGTTATCAAAGAAGTAACAATGAAACTTGTTATAATCAAAGACCAATTGTTCATAAAGGTGAACAAGTGCATAAAGGTGAAATTATTGCTGATGGACCTTCTACTGATATGGGAGAGATTGGTTTAGGTAAGAATTTAGTTGTAGCATTTATGACTTATAATGGTTATAACTATGAAGATGCTGTTATTCTAAATGAAAGAATTGTTCGTGATGATGTTTTAACTTCTGTTCATATTGAAATGAAGGAAATTGAATGTCGTGATACTAAACTTGGACCTGAAGAATTCACAAGAGATATTCCAAATATTAGTGAAGATGCAAGAAAGAATTTAGATGAAAATGGTATTGTAAGAATTGGTACTGAAGTTAAAGAAAACGATATTCTTGTTGGTAAGGTTACTCCTAAAGGAATGCAAGAATTATCAAGTGAAGAAAAATTATTACATGCAATATTTGGTGAAAAGACTCGTGAAGTAAGAGATACATCACTTCGTGTTAGTCATGGATGTGCTGGTATTGTACATGATGTTCAAATATTTACTAAAGAAAACTCTGATGAACTTCCAGCTGGTGTTTCAAAGGTTGTAAGAGTATATATAGTTAAGAAGAGAAAGATTCAAGTCGGAGATAAGATGGCTGGTCGTCACGGTAATAAGGGTGTTTGTTCATTAATATTACCATCAGAAGATATGCCATATTTACCAGATGGTACTCCTGTTGATGTTATCTTAAACCCACTAGGTGTTCCTTCTCGTATGAACTTAGGACAAATTTTAGAGTTACACTTAGGTATGGCTGGTAAGAAACTTGGTGTACATTATGCAACTCCAATATTCGATAGTGCTACTGAAAAGGATATTCAAGAAGAAGTAGCTGAAGCTGGACTTGATCCTGATTATAAGACTTGGTTATATGATGGAAAAACTGGTGAAAAATTCGATAAGAGAGTATCTGTTGGTGTTATGTACATGATAAGACTTGTACATATGGTTGATGATAAGATCCATGCAAGAGCAACTGGACCATATAGTATGGTTACACAACAACCACTTGGTGGAAAGGCTCAATTTGGTGGTCAAAGATTTGGAGAAATGGAAGTTTGGGCATTATATGCTTATGGTGCTGCTCATATCTTACAAGAAGTTCTTACAATTAAATCTGATGATGTAGTTGGAAGAGTTAGAGTATATGAAGCACTTGTTAAAGGCAAACCAATTCCACAACCAGGTGTTCCAGAATCATTTAGAGTATTAATTAAAGAATTCCAAGCATTAGGTCTTGATATTCAAATAGTTAATAAAGATGGAACTTTAAAAGAAATTAAAGATTTAGAAAGCGAAGAAGATAAAGATGATGCTCCTGTTTCAATTGAAGAAATAGGTAAGCATGAAGAAGAAACTCCTGAGTCTGATTATGAAGATGTAGAGAAAGACGAAGAAGAAGATGACTTTGATGATGTTGAACCTACTGATGAAGATTTAGAGTATGAAGAAGAGTATGGTCTTGATAATTTTCAAGATGATGCTTATGAAAGGGGTGAAGAATAATGATGGAAGTTAATGAATTTGATGGAATTCGTATTAGTATAGCTTCTCCTGAAAAAATAAGAGAATGGTCTTATGGTGAAGTTAAGAAACCTGAAACTATCAATTATAGAACTTTAAACCCTGAAAGAGATGGACTTTTCTGTGAAAAGATATTCGGTCCAACAAAAGATTTTGAATGTAGTTGTAAGAAATATAAAAGACTTAGATATAAGAATGTTATATGTGATAGATGTGGTGTAGAAGTAACTCGTTCTAAGGTTCGTAGAGAAAGAATGGGACATATTGAACTTGCTTGTCCTGTTAGCCACATTTGGTATGCAAAAGGAACTCCTCCTAAGATGGGACTTGTTCTTGATATTAGTCCAAGAGAACTTGAAGAAGTATTATACTTTGTAAGTTATATAGTTCTTGATCCAGGAATTGCTCCTCTTGCTAAAAAGCAAACATTATCTGATAAAGAATACAGAGCATATTATGAAAAATATGGTGATGGATTCAAAGTAGGTATGGGTGCTGAGGCTATCAAAGAACTACTTTCTGAAGTTGATTTAGAAAAAGAAGTAGAACAATTAAAGAAAGATGTTGAAAAAGCACAAGGACAAAAGAAGATTAGATTAGTTAAGAGACTTGATTGTTTAAATTCATTCCTTGAAAGTGGTAATAGACCTGAGTGGATGATACTAGATGTACTTCCAGTTATTCCACCAGATCTAAGACCTATGATTCAACTTCCAGGTGGTAGATTTGCTACTTCTGATTTAAATGATTTATACAGAAGAATTATTAATAGAAATAATCGTCTTAAGAAGTTATTAGAACTTGAAGCTCCAACTATCATTGTTCAAAATGAAAAGAGAATGCTTCAAGAAGCAGTAGATGCTTTAATAGATAATGGTAGAAGAGGAAGAAGTGTATCTGGTGTAGGTAATAGACCACTTAAATCTTTATCTTCTATGTTAAAAGGTAAACAAGGTAGATTTAGACAAAACTTATTAGGTAAGAGAGTTGACTATAGTGGTCGTTCTGTTATCGTTGTAGGACCTAGTCTTAAAATGTATCAATGTGGTGTACCAAAAGATATGGCTCTTGAATTATTTAAACCATATGTTATGCAACAACTTGTTGAAAGAGGTATAGCACATAATATTAAAGCAGCTAAGAAAATTATTGATGTTCAAGATGAAAGAGTATGGGATGTTGTTGAAGATGTTATAAGAGAGCATCCAGTATTATTAAACCGTGCTCCTACATTGCATAGACTTTCAATTCAAGCTTTTGAACCTGTACTTGTTGGTGGAAAAGCTCTTAGATTGCACCCTCTAGTTTGTAGTGGATTTAATGCAGACTTCGATGGTGACCAAATGGCTATTCATATTCCAATTAGTGAAGAAGCTCAAGCTGAAGCAAGACTTCTTATGTTAGGTGCTAATAATATTCTTGACCCTAAAGATGGAAAACCAATTGTTACTCCATCACAAGATATGGTTTTAGGTAATTATTATTTAACATTAGAATTATCTGGTGAACCAAATGAAGGTAAAGCATATAAAGATCCTAATGAAGCTTTAATGGCTTATGAAAGAAGAGAAATTACACTTCATACAAGAATTTGTATTCCAACTAAGGAATTCAAACATAAAGTATGGACTGATGAACAAAGAGATAAATATTTAGTAACAACTGCTGGTAAGATTTTATTCAATGAAATATTCCCAGATACTTATCCTTATGTTGAAGAAGGAAGTAAAGAAAACATTGAAGTTATGACTCCAGATAAATTCTTTATTGAAAAAGGTAAAAACTTACCTGAAGAAGTAGCTAAAATGCCATGTGTTCCTGCTTTAATTAAAAAGGATTTAGGAAAAATAATTGCTCAAATATTTAAGAGATATAAAACAACTGAAACTTCTATATTCTTAGATAAATTAAAAGATATAGGATTTAAATATAGTACTAAGTCTGGTATAACTATTTCACTTTCTGATATTCCAGTTAACCATGAAAAAGAAACAATTATAGAGGAAACTAACGCTACTATTGAAAAGATTAATAAACAATTTAAACGTGGTCTTATAACTGATGAAGAAAGACATAATAAAGTTATTAAATTATGGACTGATGCTACTACTAATGTACAAGGTAAACTTGGTGATATATTAAAACAAGATGTAGAAAATCCACTTTCAATGATTATTAACTCTGGTGCCAGAGGTTCTGCTAACCAATTAGGTCAACTTGCTGGTATGAGAGGTATTATGGCTAAACCAGATGGTGGTCAAGTGGAAATTCCAATTCTTGCTTCATTCCGTGAAGGATTAGATGTTCAAGAATTCTTCTTATCAACACACGGTTCTAGAAAAGGTACAGCTGATACAGCCCTTAAGACTGCAGATGCTGGATACTTAACAAGAAGATTAGTTGATGTTGTACAAGATATTATTGTTAAAGAAGAAGATTGTGGAACTATTCAAGGTATTGAAGTTGAAGCATTCACTGATGAAAAGAGTGGAAGTGTAATTGAAAGCTTTAGAGATAGAATTGTTGGTAGATATTCTAATCAAAAAGTATTACATCCTGAAACTAAGGAAGTACTTATTGATAAAGGTGCTTTAATCACTGAAAGAATTGCTGACAAGATTGAAAAAGCTGGAATTACTAAGATGGAAATTAGAAGTGTTCTTACTTGTAAATGTCCAAATGGTATTTGTCAAAAATGTTATGGTCTTAACCTTGCAACTGGTAATGTTGTTGAAGTTGGTGAAGCTGCTGGTATTATGGCTGCTCAATCAATTGGTGAGCCAGGTACTCAGTTAACAATGCGTACATTCCATACAGGTGGTGTTGCATCTGCTGCTGATATCACTCAAGGTCTTCCAAGAGTTGAAGAGCTATTTGAAGCTCGTATACCTAAAGCAAAAGCTACTATTGCTGAAATCAATGGTAAGATTACTAAGATTACTGATGATAAAAATAATAGATTTAAGATATATATTACAAACGATGTTGAAACTCGTGAACATGTTACTCAATACAATGCTAAACTTAGAGTTGAAAAGGGTGATATGGTAAATGCTGGAGATCCATTAACAGAAGGAAGTATTTCACCAAAAGAATTACTTGCTGTTACTGATCCAACAACTGTTCAAGGATATATCTTAAAAGAAATTCAAAAAGTTTATAAGAGTCAAGGTGTTGATGTTTCTGATAAACATGTTGAAACTGTTGTTAGAAGAATGATTACTAAGATTAAAGTTATTGATCCAGGAGATACTAACCTTATTGAAGGACTTGCAGTTCCATTAAGAGAATTTGCTGAAATCAATAAACCTGTTATTTTAGCAGGTGGTGTACCAGCTACTGGTAAACCAGTTATGCTTGGTATAACTAAAGCATCTCTTGAAACTGATTCATTCTTATCTGCTGCTTCATTCCAAGAAACAACAAGAATTTTAACTGATGCTGCAACTCGTGGTAAATGTGATATGTTACATGGACTTAAAGAAAATGTTATTCTTGGTAAACTAATTCCTGCTGGAACTGGTGCTAAAGAATATAATAACATTGAAGTAATTTTAAAAAATGAATTATTAGATGATGATGCTGCTGAAGTTTTAGAAGAAAAATTCTTAACAGATGATAAAAATGAAGAAACAGTAGAAGCAATAAATGATAATGAAGAAAATGCTTAATGCGTTTTCTTTTTTATTATGCAATAAATTATTAATGAATATTGTAATGTATTTTTGAATATTACCTGAATAAGTTAAAAGTATTTTACTTTCTTCCTAATGTAAAAATATTTTATTTCTAAATTCATTTAGTTATAATTGAAGTATAAATATATCTATGGTAAAATATGTTTAGTATGGAGGCAGTAACAATGGTCTTTAAATGTAAGATGTGTGGTGGAGATATAGAAGTAGTTGAAGGTAGTAATATAGCTAAATGTTTATATTGTAAAAGCACTATGACTCTACCATGTGTTGATAATGAAAAACTTTTAAATTTATATAATAGAGCTAATAATTTAAGACTATCAAATGAATTTGATAAAGCATATGGAGTATATGAAACTATACTTGAAATAGATGAAAATCAGTTAGAAGCTCATTGGGGACTAATACTTTGTAGATATGGTGTTGAATATGTAGATGATCCAAAAACTAAAAAGAAAATGATTACTTGTCATAGAACAAAGTATGAATCTGTTTTAACTGATCCTGATTATAAAATAATAATTAGCAAAGCCTATGGAGATGCATTAAACATATATAAAGAAGAAGCAAAAACTATTAGTAATATTCAAAAGAAAGCACTTGAAATTTCTAATAATGAAGAAGATTATGATATCTTTATTTGTTATAAAGAAGGAGATATAAATGGAGATAGAACTCCCGATAGTGTTATTGCTCAAGATATATATAATAAATTAACTGATTTAAATTATAAAGTTTTCTTTGCTAGAATTACTCTTGCTGATAAACTTGGTGAAGAATATGAACCATATATCTTTTCAGCACTTAATAGTTCAAAAGTTATGTTAGTAGTAGGTACTAATACTGATAATTTAAATTCAGTATGGGTTAAAAATGAGTGGAGTAGATATTTAGACTTAATAAAAAATAAAAAGAAAAAAGTATTGATTCCAGTTTATAGTAAGATGGATGCTTATGAATTACCAGAAGAGTTTTCAATGTTACAAGCACTATGTATAGATAAAGTTGGTTCTATGCAAGATTTAATTACAGCAGTAGGAAAAATCATTAATAAGAAATCTACTGATATAGATAGTGATATGTATCAGAAATTCAAACAAATGATGCTTGAAGAAGAAAGAGAAAAACAAGAAGAATTATCTAAAAGATATGATGTTATAGAAAAAAGAAATAAGTGTTCAACTTCATATATCGTAATTACATTTGTGTTATCGGCTTTGATGGCAGGATGCATGCTTCTTTTAAATGGCGGATATTGTTATTATAATTATCTTGGGGAAAATTATAGTTTAATTAGTGAGGGTAAAAATTTTTTTTCATATCAATTATTAGTTAGTATAATTACTGCAATTGCATTTTTTCTAGGATTTGCTAGTAGAAAATCAAATAAAATATCTAAATATATGTATATAGTTAATGTGTTTTTAGAATTATTATTTATTTTAAAACTTCATAACTTTGGTAATGTAGCTACATTTGTTACATATATTATAATTTTACTTAATATTGCACTATTACTTATGAAGCCTTCTTGGGAAATTAAAGAAGTACCACTTATTGTTACTAAAGAAGAAAAAGAAGAAATATTAAAAAACAATAAAGAGTTTACTGAAAACTATATACCAAAGGATAAAAAAATATTAAATATATTCTTCTACATATTACCATTTATAATAGGAATAATTAGTGTTATTATAAATACTTCACCACTTCCCAATCAATCAAATGATAGAGATACATCAATAGATCAAATTAAGGTAATTGTTGATCATATTAATATAAGAAGTAATGGTGATGTTTATAGTTATGAAAAAGGAATTGTTAGAAAAGATGACATATATGATGTTCTTGATAGTAGAGAGGGTTCAAATGGATTATGTGAAATCTGGTATAATATAGAAACAAGTTTTGAAGTTAATGGTTGGATATGTGGTAAATTTGATAATAAGGATTATGTTGTAGTATTAGAAAAAGAATAATATAAGAATGGAGATGTGAATATTATGGCTTTATTTGAAGTAATAAAGAAAGAGAAAGATGATGAAAATATTGTATGGAAGTATCCTAAAACTGATTTTAATACAAGTAGTCAACTAATTGTACATGAATCACAGGAAGCTATACTTTATAAGGATGGAAAGGCATTAGATTTATTTGGTTCAGGTAGATATACACTTGAAACAAATAACATACCACTACTTAGAAATTTAATTAATTTACCTACAGGTGGTAAAAGTCCATTTCATTGTGAAGTATACTTTATAGATAAGTCTATTAAATCATCAAAATGGGGTACTAGTAGTAAAATTGAATTTTTAGAACCTACATATAAGTTTCCTATACAAATAGGTGCTTGTGGAGAAATGAGATTTAAAGTAGTTGATTCAAGAAAACTATTATTAAAATTAGTTGGTATTAAAGATAATTTTGATGGAGAAAATATTGATGAATTTTTTAGTTCATTTATACTTGTTAAAGTTAAATCTTATATTGCTAAAATTATTAATAAAAATGAAATAAGTATATTTGAAATTGATAGTCATTTAAATGAGTTTAGTGAAGAACTTAAAAATTTACTTTCTAATGATTTTGATGAATTTGGTATTGAACTTGAAAAGTTCTTTGTAACTACTGTTATGAAACCTGAAGATGATAAGCAATATCTTGAATTTAAAGAACTATATTTTAAACAAGGAGTAGCTGTTGCTGAAGCTCAATTAAGACAAAAAGTAACATTAATTGATGAAGAAACTAAAGCTAAGAGTATAATGATTGATAGCGAAGCAAAAGCACATAAGAGAGAAACTGAAGGATATAGTTATCAAGATGAAAGACAATATAATGTTCTTGATAAAATGGCTTCTAATAATGCAGTTGGTCAATTCACTAATATGGGTGTTGGACTTGGTGTTATGAGTAGTGTTTCATCAAAAGTAAGTGATACAGTTAATAAAAATGTAGTTGGTGCATTTGCTAAAAATGATAATTCTACAATATGTAGTAACTGTGGATATGAAAATGCTAGTGGTATTAAATTCTGTATAAAATGTGGTAATAATATGACTGGTAGTGTGTGTAGTAGTTGTGGTAAAAAGTTACCAAATGAAGCAGCATTTTGTCCTTACTGTGGAAAGAAAGTAGGAGAGTAAAATGAAGAAAAAAATAATTTTAATAGCTATTTCATTTACAATAACATTAGGTTTAATATTATCGCTTACTAATAAAAAATATTATGGTGATATTAAAGTTAAGTTTAATGATAATGATTATGTTCTTGAATATGTTAAAAAGAATAATATTAATTATGAAAAGATAGCCGATAGTGAAAAAAATAAGTATACAATAAATATTGAAAACTTTTCATATAATAATGTAAATGGTACTTTAGAAATAACTGAATATAAAGGAATTAGTGAAACTTTAATTATTCCATATGATTATGATGGTATTAAAATAACATCTATAAGTGACTCTTTTAAAAATGATAAAGTTAAGAGTATATATATTTCAGATAATATAACATATTTACCAATCGAAAAGTTTAAAAATGTCACTATTAATTGTTATAGAGGTAAGTTCTGTGAAGAACTAAAAAATAATAATGAGTTAACTGTTAATATTTTAAATGATTCGGATAAAGTTGATTTTAGTTATGTAGAATTTCTGTTTGAATACAATGTTAAAAATGGTAATGTTGAATTAGTTTCTTATAAAGGTAAAGATAAGGATGTAGTTGTACCTGAAACTGTTGATGGTATGAAAGTAACTGCTGTTGATTTTAATGTTAGTTATAAAGAGAGTGTTTATTTACCTGATACAATAAATGAAATTTCTGATAATTTTATTACTTTATTTAATTATAATAATTATAAATATTGTTTGATTTCTGCAATAGTATCATTTGTTTTATCTATTGTTATGATTATTATTGTTAAGGATAGAACACCAGAAGAATTAATTAGAAGCACTCCTATATATGTTGGAACATTTGTATTTTTAGGAATTAATTTTTATGCAAATTATATGTTTAATCATATTAAAAATGCATCATATAATACTATTTTATCATTTACAATTATCTCTAATATAATATATATTATTATGTGTTTTGCTATAATGATTGCTAATAAGAGAAATCAGAAGATTGATAATGATACAAAAAATAATACTAAGTTCATTGATGAAATGATATCTAAAATTAATGATGTATCTAATTTAAAAAAAGACTATAAGAATAAATTAATTGATAAACTTAAATATTCTGATCCAGTTAGTAATAAAATGGTAAAGAATATTGAAGATAATATTAGTTCATTAATTGATAAACTTAGTGATAAAAGTAGTGATAAAGAAATTGATGATATTATTAAACTTATTGAAAATAGAAATAGTAATATAAAAAGAAATAAATAATGTGCTTAATGCACATTTTTCTTTATAATAATATTTATATTTGTTATAATAGAGAGGCAAGAAAGGATTGATTTAAATGTTTGAAAACTTAAGCGAAAGATTACAAAAAGTGGTTAGTAATATTAAATCAAAGGGAGTAATAAATGAAGATAATATTAGTGATATTACTCGTGAAATTAGACTTTGTTTATTAGAAGCAGATGTTAATGTTAAAATAGTTAGAGAATTTATAGATAGTGTTAAAGAAAAAGCTCTTGGTGAAGAGGTTAGAAAAAGTATTAAACCAGGGGATATGTTTGTCAAGATTCTTAAAGATGAACTTGTTTCATTACTTGGAGGAGATAGTGCTCCATTAGTTGTTGATAAGAAGCCAACTGTATGTATGGTTGTTGGTCTTCAAGGTGGTGGTAAGACTACTACTATAGGTAAAATAGGAAATATGGTTCGTAAAAAACATCATAAGAAACCTATGTTTATTGCTTGTGATGTTTATAGACCAGCAGCTATTGATCAATTAAAAGATATAGGAAAACAATTAAATATTGAGGTTTATGAAGAAGGAAAAGGTAATCCTGTAGAAATATCTAGAAGAGGTATAGAATATGCTAAGAGTAAAGGATATGACTATATTTTAATAGATACAGCTGGTCGTCTTCAAATAGATGAATCTCTTATGGATGAACTTGTTAATATTGAAGAATCTGTACATCCGGATGAAGAATTACTTGTAATTGATGCTATGATGGGACAAGATGCTATTAATGTTATAACTGGATTTAATGATAAATTAAAACTTACTGGTTGTGTTTTAACTAAAATGGATGGTGATACTAAGGGTGGTGTTGCTTTATCATTAAGACATCTTACTAATATTCCAATTAAGTTAATAGGTGATTCAGAAAAACTAGATGGTATAAGTGAATTTTATCCAGAAAGAATAGCTGATAGAATTCTTGGTATGGGAGATTTACTTTCTATAATTGAAAAAACTGAAGAAGCTTTAGATCAAGATGAGATTATGAGTACTGCTAAGAGAATGCAAAAAGGTAAGTTTGATTTAGAAGATTTCTTAAATACTACTAAACAAATTAAAAAGTTAGGTCCACTTGAAAACTTACTTAAATTATTACCAGGAGCATCTAAAATGGGCCTTAATAATGTTAATATAGATCCTAAAATTATGGCTAGAACTGAAGCTATTGTTTTATCAATGACAGTTGAAGAAAGAAAAAATCCTGATATTATAAAAGCAAGTAGAAAGATTAGAATTGCTAAAGGATGTGGACAAAAAGTTGAAGATGTTAATCGTTTATTGAATCAATTTGAAGAAATGAAAAAGATGATGAAACAAATGAAAAATATGAAATTTTAGAATAGGAAACTATTCTTTTTTTCTTTTTTATATGTTATACTTATTATGAAAATAAGGTGTTGGTTTTATGAATAATAGTTATGGAAATGTAAAAAAATCTGGAGGATTTGCTAAATTTATAATTATAGTTTTAATTGTTTATTTTGTTTATATATCCTTGTTAGGTTTTATTAAAAATCCTAGTGGAACTTCTATATTTAAAAGTAAAGATTTTACTATTTTGTCTAATGCTGATAATAAAGATTATATGGATGAATTAATAAAATATGGTAAAAAGGAAGGCATTAAGATTGATGTTGTTTATGCTGATGATTTAGAAGCTATAGATATGCTTGAAGATACTAATAATTTTGATGCAGTATGGATGAGTAATTCTATTTGGTTATATATGCTTGAAAATGCTAAGGTTACTAACTCTAAATCAATTTATATTAATCCTATTGTTATGGGTGTTAAAAAGAGTAAGGCAACTGAATTGAATTTAATTAGAGATGATTTAAAGAATGGTGATATTGTTAAAGCTATTGGAGATAAGAAATTAAATTATGTAATGTCATCTGTTACTAAAACTAATACAGGTATGACTTCATATTTAGGATTCTTAAATGTTTTATCAGGTAGTCCTGAAATATTAACAAGTTCTATGTTAAAGAATAGAAAATTAGTTAATAATTTAAAATCATTATTTTCTGGTGTTGAAAGAGTTTCTGGTAGTGATACTTTCTTAGAAGATATGTTTCTTAAGGATAGTAGTTATGAGGCTGTTATAGCTAGTGAATCTTCTTTAATAAGAATAAATAAATCTCTTGAAAATAGTAATAAGGAGCCATTATATTTAATATATCCAGTTGATGGAGTAGCTATTAATGATTCACCTTTTGCTTATGTTGATAGAAAACAAAATAAAATAGATAAGTTTTTAAAATTACAAGAATTTTTACTTTCAGATACTTCTCAAAAGAGTATGGAAAGTTTAGGCAAAAGAACTTGGTATGGAGGGGTTAATACTAGGGCAAATAAGGATGTATTTAGAAGTGAATGGGGTATTAATACTAATAATTATTTAATACCACTTAAATATCCATCTAAGAAAGTAATGAATGAAGCAATTGCTTTATATATTGATGAACTTAGAAAACCATCAGCTACTGCATTTTGCTTAGATTATTCAGGTAGTATGTATGGAACAGGTAAGAGTCAACTTTCTTCAGCTATGAGTTACATATTAGATAGTGAAGAAGCTTCAAAAGATTTATTACAATTTTCTAAAAATGATAAGATTTATGTTATTCCGTTTGATTCTAAAAATAGAAATACTTGGTATACTGATAATGGTGTTAATACAAGTAAATTAATTATTAATATTATTAATGAAGCAGCTAATGGTGGAACTAATATATATACTTGTGTAGATCAAGCATTAAAGGTACTTGAGAATGTTGATAAATCTTATAATAAAACAGTTATACTTATGACTGATGGAGATTCAGTTACATCTACTTATGATAGTTTAGCTCTTTATTATTCAAGTAATAATTTAAAAACGCCTGTATATAGTATTATGTTTGGTAATGCTAAAGAAGAACAATTACTTAAACTTGCTAATCTTACTAATGCTAAGGTGTTTGATGGTAGAACTAATTTAAAATCTGCTTTTAAAGAAGTAAGGAGTTATAATTAATATGAGGCTGCAGAAAAGATACATGTTAAGTGCTGTTCTTGCTGGAATTGCATTTATGATATTTTATTTAATACTTAACTTTTATTTATATATTTCTTTAATACTTTGTGCTTTTGTATATATAGGTGGTATCTTCTATTTTAAAGAAAAAGATGTTAGGGTATATGATGCAAGAGCTATAGCCAGATATCATTTTGAAATGTCGAAGTTAGATAGTTATAAGGAAAATATAAATGATGAAGCTATGAAAGAAAAACTTGGTAAAATAGTTGTTCTTTATAGTAAAATAGTTAAGTATCTAGAAGGTAGACCTAGAAATGCTACTAAAATATATAATTTCTTAGATTATTATTTACCTTTTACTACTGCTATTGTAAATAAATATATTATGATAGAGAAGAAAAAGGAAAAGTCATTTGTAGAAAACAAATTAATATTGAAGATGTCAGTTTATGTTAAAGAAATTGAATCTGAGTGTAATAAACTTGTTAATTTAATTGCCAAAGCAAAAGATAAAGAATTAGATTTTGAAATGAAAGTATTTGAAAGAACTGCTGATATTGAAGATATTGATATTAAAGGAAGTGAAAAAAATGAATAATGAAGAAGATTATGGAAAAACAAAATTAAATTTTAAAGAAGGTGCTTTATCCAAAATAATTGGTATAGTAATATTAGTTGTTATTGTTATAGTTGTTATAGCAGTAAAAAATAAAGATAGTTTTGTTGATAAGACAATTGATGTTTATGGAGCAGTTGGTGGAGGTAAAGAAGATTTACTTGCTGATGAAGAAATAAATAAGATATTTGCTAAGAAGTATGGATTTAAATTTGTTCAAGATTCTTGGAGTAATGGTAAAACTATAGTTTCTCCTCTTATTAGAGAAGATAATTCAAAGTATGATTTAGCTTTCTTTTCTGATCAAAGATATTATGATTATTTTAAAACATCTCCAACTGGTAATGAAGCTCCTAGAGATAGAGTTATTGATGGTGATTTAGTTCTTAATACACCAATTGTTATATATAGTTGGGATGCAGTAGTAGATGCTTTAATTAAAGAAAAAATTGTTACTGTTAAAGATTCAGTTTATTATATTACTGATATGAATAAATTAATTAATTATATTCTTGAAGGTAAAAAATGGAGTGATATAGGACTTAATTCTATATATGGAAGTATTAATATAGGTTCAACAGACCCAGTTACTTCTTCACCAGGAGCTACATATTATGGACTTTTACTTTCAATTATGGCAGGTGGAGATGTTAATCAAGTTAGTATAACTGATGCTTTACCTAAACTTCGTGAATTTTATTTAAAAAGTGGTTATATGAATAATACTCCTGCTGATTTATTCTCAATGTTTTTAAAAACAGGAATGGGTGCTAAGCCTATGATAGTTGATTATGAAAAATCTGTTATTGATTTTGCTAATGCTAATCCTGATGGATGGAATCAAGTTAAAGATAAAATTAGAATATTATATCCAACTCCAACTATTTGGAATAGTCACTGTATAGCTGCATTTAATGATAATGGTAAAAAATTATTAGATGCATTTGATGATAAAGATGTGGCTCAAAGAAGTTGGGAAAGATATGGATTTAGAGTTGGTACTACTGGTGGTAAATATGATGTAAGTAAAATAAGTGGTACTATAAAAGGAATTCCACAAGAAATAACAAGCGTAACATCAGGACTTAGAATGGATGTATATAACCAAGTTATAGATTATTTAAAAACTAACCAATAAAGTTTATAAAAGGTATTATTTTTGAATAATATCTTTTATTTTGTCATGAAAATTAAATTTTAATGCATATAATAAACTAATATTAAATTTTTTGTAATAAAACATTGACAAAAATTTTTATTATGTTATTATATAGAACTACAAAAGAAGAATATTTGTTATTTTTCTGGTTCTATGTATGATAGGTGGGTTATGGAACAAAAAGATTTAAAAAAAATAAAACGTAGAGAATTATTAGAACTTATGTTAGAACAAGCAAAGAGAATTCAAGAATTAGAACTTGAAGTAAAAGATCTTAAAAGTGAACTTGATTCTAAAAGAATAAAAATAAAAGAATCTGGTTCAATTGCTGAAGCTGCTTTAAAGTTAAATAACATATTTGAAGATGCTGAAAATGCAGTAAATCAATACTATGAAAACTTTAAAGAAAATTGTAAAAAGATAGAAATTTCTATCAAAAAAGAAGCAACACTTGAAAAGAATAGAATAGTAAAAGAAACACTTGAAAAGTGTAAAAAGAAAGAATTAGACTTTGAAAATAAACTTAAAGAGAAAGAAGAAGAAATTTTAAAAGTAAAAGCAAAATCTAAAGTAAAAGAGGCTAAAAAAACAGTAAGTTCTAAAAATAAATCATCTAAAAGTAAAAGGAAAAAATAATGAATAAGTTAAAAAATATATTTCATAAAAAGAAAAAAAATAAAAAGATTACTTATGAAGATATAACAATTGATAACTTAAAAGCAGAAATACATAGAGTAAAATATAAAAATAGTTTTTCAAGATTACTTAGAAGTACAGTATATGTATTAATAATTATAGTGGCTATTTCATCTATATGTGCGACATTATTCATGCCAGTAATAGAAATAACTGATTCAAGTATGAAACCATTACTTAATGATGGCGATATAGTACTTACAGTTAAAGAAAATAAGTTTAAAACTGGTGATATAGTTGCTTTCTATCATGGAAATAAAATACTTATTAAAAGAGTGATTGGAGTAGAAAGTGATTTTGTTAATATAGATAAAGATGGTATTGTGTATGTTAATGGAAAAGAATTAAAAGAAAATTATGTTAAAGAATTAAAAAAGGGTGATAGTGATATTAAATATCCAGTGCAAGTAAGTGATGGTAGTATATTTGTATTAAGTGATGATAGAGATGTATTAACAGACTCAAGAACTATTAATGTAGGTCAAATAAAAACTAGCGATATAATTGGTAAAGTTATATTTAAAGTATGGCCATTAAAAGAAATTAAAAAAATATAATATTATTTTTCTTATATGGGGGACATGGTATGAAAAAGATAAATAAAATATTTGCATTATTATTTGCTCTTTTAATGTTTATTAATCCAATAATAAATATTTTTGCGGAGACAAATGGTAATAATCAAAGGCAGATAGGAAATACTGGTGGTGAATCTGTTGGAGATGGAGTTAAGATTAGTAAAACAATTTCTCCAAGTGAACTTGAAAACTATTTTGATATAACTCTTAAAGTTCAAACAACTGAAATAGCAAAAGAACAAGATTTAGCTGTTGTTATTGTAATGGATATTTCTAATACAATGATACAAAACAAAGTAGATGGGAATACAAAAACAAGATTAAGGGCTGCGATGGATGCTGGAGAAGATTTTATAAATAATTTTGCTAGTAATTCATTAAATAGTACTGCTAAAAGAAAAATAGGTTATGTTGCATTTAACTCTAATGCCAATCAAATTTTTGAACTTCAAGGTTGCAAAGATTCTAAAACTGCTGAAAATTTAACAAATGTGATGGAAACTCAAACTAAAAATTTGGTAAGAAATATTGATTCAATGGATCCTATATATAAAGAAGATCATATACGTTTTACTAATATAGAAGCAGGACTTAAAATGGCCTATAATATGTTATATCAAAATGATGAGACAAAAAATATTCAAAATAAATATGTTATTTTATTGTCTGATGGATTTCCAACTACTTATGATAAAACTGATTATGTGGGTTATGATACTTATGATTCTAAAGGAACAATTTTTAGAGATAGAGTTAAGAAGAAAAATTGTAATTATGGTACTGATTATAGTGAAGAAGCCGCTAGAAGGGCGCAAATACAAGCTACAAAATTAAAGACATCTGGAACAATTGTATATGCTGTTGGTTCTGGAATAGACGCAAATGCTAAAACTATAGATGATTATTATAATGGACATAAAGATGATAGTTTTTCAGTTATTGATAGATATGATACTAATTATGCAATAGGTAACACACTTACTGATTTTAAACACTGGTTAGGTGGGACAGGAAACAGTGCTAAACCTGGTATAGGATCGGGTTATAAAAAACATTATTTTGATGCTACTGATACTGCTTCATTAAAAGTGGCCTACGATAAAATATTTGAAGATATTAAATATTTGTCAGAGGCTTCATGGGTAGCAGAAGATCCTATGAATTCCGATCAAACTTCAGTAAAAAACGTTATAAATTTTGTTGGAATTTATGATAATGAAAATGATAAATCAAAATTATATGATAGTGTTACTTATAATTCTACTTTGAGTAACAATACTTCAAATAATACTGCTTATTATAATAGTCAAACTGATAAAATAAATTGGGATTTAAAGAATTCTAAATACACTAAAACAACTAGTGGAAATACAACTTATTACAATTATGAACTTAAATATAGAATAAGATTAAAAACAGAAGCAAATAATTTTATGAGTGATACATTATTTAATACAAATGGTGTTACAACATTATCTTATGTAATTAGAGAAAGTGGAAAAGAGCCAAGAATAAAAAAATTAGAATTCAAAATACCTTCAGTAAAAGGTTACTTTGGTAAACTTGAGTTTGATAAATTAACTAATTATGGAAATAAGCCACTAAAAGGAACTAAGTTTGAAATATATCATTCAGATGATTGTCCTTGTTTAAAAGAAAGAAGACATATTGATAATAATTTCAAAATGACAAGTGTGTCTAATTCAAATGGAAAAGTTATATTTGATAAAATACCTTCTGGTCATAAATATAAAATACATGAAGTATCTACTGATGATTATCATGATGTTAAAAATGACATATATGATGTCAATGTAAGTTATGGTGAAACAGCATCTCCACTAAAAGATACTAAGTTTATTAATAATTATAAGACTAGAAATCTAACTATTATTAAAGTGGTTGAAGGAGTAAGTACTAATAAGAAATTTAAATTTCAAATAGAAGCAACTTATAGGGGTAATAATCTTAAAGGTACTTATGATGTTGTTAGAAAAAATGACAAAACTGAAACAACCGAAAAGATTACATTTGGTAATGGAAAAGCAACCATTGAATTAAAAGATAAAGAACAAATTACTATTAAAGATTTACCATATAGTACTACATATATAGTTAAAGAATTAGATACAGATGGCTTCATTGTTAAATATCAAGTTAATGGTGGAGTAATAGAAATATATGATGCTAAAAAGCAAAAATCTTATACTTTGAATGACAATATGGAAATTAAGTTTACAAATGTTTCAGGGTATGAGTTACCAGCTACTGGAAGTAGTGGTATGTTAATTTTATTAATAATAGGTTCACTATTATTAGTTGTCCCTATTATTTATATATCAGTTAATGTTTTAAATAAAAGACTGACTATGAAACATTAATGTTTATTTTGAAAGGAAAGGAAATAGAAAATGAAAAACATTAAAAAATTATTTGGGTTGTTATTTGCTTTTGTATTTGCATTAGTACAAGTAAATGCAGAAGGAAATGGTTCAATTACTATCAATAAAGCAGTAGTTGACGAAACTTATTCAATCTATAGAATATTAGATTTAGAAACTTATGACAAAGATGCTAAACATTATATCTATAGAGCTAATGCTAATTTTGAAGAATTCATTACAAGAGCTGAAGGCAAAAATTACTTAGTTGCACAAAATAGTAATGGTACTGGGGCTACATACTATGTATGGAAAACTGGTGCAGATGTAGTAGAATTCTCTAAAGCAGCACTTGCTTGGGCTAAAGCAAAAAATGTTACTACTACTGTAGCTCCTATAAAAGCTACTAGCACTACTGTTAAGTTTGATGGCTTACCTTTAGGATACTATTTAGTTGATACTACTACTGGTTCATTATTAAACTTAACTACAACTAATCCAAATGCTGTTATTGAAGAAAAAAATACAGTAACTCCAAAAGTTGATAAGGACGTTAAAGAAGATTCAACTGGTGATTATGGAAAAACTAATGATGCTACTATTGGTGATACAATTGATTTCAAAGCTACTATCACTACTGGTGCTGGTTATACTAAATATGTACTTCGTGATACAATGAGTGCAGGACTTACATTCAATGCAAATTCAGTTAAAGTTAAAGCTGGGGATACTCCTGTTGATGCATCTAACTATACAGTTACTCCTAATAAAGATGGATATACATTTATTGTAGAATTCAAAGATTCATATATCGTTACATTACCTAAAAATACTAAAATTGAAGTATACTATACTGCTACATTAAATGAAAATGCTGTAGTTGAAGGAAATGGTAATCCAAACGAATTAGATTTAGCTTATGGTGAAAATAAAACAACTGATAAAGTTAAAACTACAACTTATACTTATAAGTTTAACATTATCAAAAAAGATGGAGAAACTAAAACTAAATTAGAAGGAGCTACATTTAAATTATTTGACAAAAATAATAATATAATTTATGTTGAATTAATAGAAAATAATGTTTATCGCGTAACTACTGAAGAAAATGATGTTTTAATTAATGCTGGTGAAGCAACAATTGAAGGATTAGATGCAGATACATATTATTTAGAAGAAGTTACTGCTCCAACTGGTTATAATAAGTTAACTAGCAAAGTTGAAGTAATTATTTCTAAAGTTGGTTCTAATAATACATTTAGTAGATTTACTGCAGAAGTATTAAACTATACTGGTTCACAATTACCAGAAACAGGTGGTATGGGAACTACATTATTCTTAACATTAGGTTCAATCTTAGTAATAGGATTTGGTCTATTATTAGTAACTAAATTAAGAGTATACAAAGAAAATATATAATATAAATAGTCAGTGATAAATAGATAGATGGGAAGAAATAAAATCTTCCTCTCTATCAATAATAAATATTAATTGGTAGAAAGGGTAAGCGGTATTAAGTTATGAAAGATCATAAGATCACAATGTTAATGATATTATTTTTTTTCATAGGCCTTTTAGTATTTTTTTACCCAACATTAAGTAATTATTATAATGAAAAGAATCAATCTAGAACAATATATAATTATGAAAATATCTTAAAGAATACTAATCAAATTGATTTTGGAAAAGTTAAAAATGATGCGATAGAGTATAACAAAAAATTAAGTAAGTTAAAAGAACCATTACTTACATATGATACTTTAAAAAACTATAAAAAGTTATTAAACATTAATAATGATGGAATGATGGGATATTTAACAATAGATAAAATTAAAGTTGAACTTCCTATATATCATACTGTTAGTGAAACTGTGTTAAATTCAAGTGTAGGACATTTAGAGGGAACTTCACTTCCAATAGGTGGAAAAGGTACACATAGTGTATTATCTGCTCATAGAGGTCTTCCATCCGCTAAACTTTTTACAGAATTAGATAAATTAGAAATTGGAGATACTTTTAAGATTACTATATTAGATGAAACTCATGTTTATAAAGTTGATAAAATATCAATAGTTAAACCAAATGATAGAAATGAACTTAAGATTAATAAAGATAATGATTATATTACATTACTTACTTGTACACCTTATGGAATCAATACACATAGGCTTCTAGTTAGGGGGGGCAGAATCCAAGGTGATATTAAAAAAGATTATATAACAACAGAAGGATTTAAAGTAAATAGATTAATAGTAATGCCTATTATAGCACTTCCAATAATAGCTTTATTACTAATTGTATTATTAATAAAACCTGTTAAAAGAGTTAATATTAATAAATATGAAAAATATCTTTATCCAAATGGAAAAGATTTTCATGGAGGTAAAATATGAAAAGAATAAAAATTTTATTATTATCTATACTTATGATATTTAATATTGATAAAGTTGATGCTTTAGGAAGCAATACTGTAGATTTTAATGAAAAGGGAAGTATTGAGATAACTTTATTTGAAAAGAACGATAACGTGAAAATAGAAAGGGCTGAACTTACTATTTATAAAATAGCGAATGCCCATGAAAAAAATCATAATTTAGTTCTTGAATATGTAAGTGAGTTATCAAATTGTAATGTTTCCTTAGATGATTTAGAATCTGCCGATGTTGCTTCTAATATTGAAAAATGTATTCCAAATGATTATGCTGGAATATCTAAGCTAACTAATCAAGATGGATATGTTAAATATGATAATTTAGATTTAGGACTTTATCTAGTTAAACAAACTAATAAAGTGGATGGATTTTCTAAAATAGATTCATTTTTATCAATGATACCAAAAGTAATTGATAATAAATGGGAATATGATATTAAAGCTACTCCTAAAACTGATATTATAAGAGTAATGGATATTCATGTACGCAAAGTATGGAATACTTCTAATAATAATACTAATCATAGTATTAATTTACCTAAAAGTATTGCGGTTGAATTATTACTTAATGGAGAAATAGTTGATACTATTAAACTTGATAATGAAAATGAATGGAAACATACATGGATAGATTTACCTAAAAGTGATTCTTATACAGTACGTGAAATTAATGTTCCAAAAGGATGGACTGTAACATATCAAAAAGAAGACAATTCTTTTATAGTTACCAATACAAGTACTTTAGTTCAAACAGGACAAATGTTATGGATAGTATTATTAATTGGAATGATTGGCGTAATATTTATAATAGCTAGTTTAGTATACGATAAGGTATCACATGAACAAAACAGCTAAAAAGATATTATATATAGGTATATCATTAATAATAATTGCTTTCCTTTTACTTATATATTTTGAATGGGAAGAAATATATTCTAAAAAAGAAAGTAATGATATAATGAAAACTATATTAAATAATAAAGATAATAATAAAAATGAAGATGAAATAGTTATTGATGATTTAAAATATATTGGATATATAGTTATACCAACATTAGATTTAAATTTACCAATAAGTAAAGAGTTCTCATATTCTTCTTTAAGAAAATCACCAACTTTATATTATGGGTCACTTATGAATAATAATATGGTAATATGTGGCCATTCTTATAAATCTCATTTTAGATATTTATATAAATTAAAACAAGGTGATGAAGTTATATTTGTTGATACGAAGAATAATAGATATACTTATAAAGTTGAATTAGTTGAAGAACTTGCCTCTACTGATATTAAAGAAATGATTGAAAGTGATTTTGACTTAACTCTCTATACTTGTACTCGTGATGGGCTTAGAAGAGTTACAGTTAGATGTAATAGAGTTTAAAACTTCTGTGTGGTGATACAAAGTAAACAATTAGCGTTTACTTTTTTTGTGCCTTTTGCTTAAACATATTAATATACACTACATACAATAATAGTAGTAAAGGAGTTGTTAATTATGAATAATTCTATGGGAATGTATCAAGGATATAGTGTTGAAGGTAGTGCTGAATTAAAAGTTACTCCAGATACTATGAAACCTATGATGGAAACTTCTTGTAATAGTATTCCTGGTATGGTATGTGAACCAATTTATGAATGCCCACAAGAAAGATGTATTCATAGACAAATCGTACATGAGGTACCACATGTTTGTCCAGTTAATACAAGAATTATAAATCATCATATTTATAAACATACTTATAGTCCTTGTTATACTTGTACTGAGGAAAATGAAGTATGTAATGTACATGATAATTGTTGCGGTGGATTAATGTAATTTATGTAAAAGAGTTGTTTTTTAAATAACTTTTTTATTTTGTGTTACAATATTATTGTGATAGATGTGAATTATGATATTTTTGAAAAACTGTCTAAGTCTAAATTTAGAAGTGGATTTTATTTAAAAGATAAGGAAAAAGAATATGTTAAAGAAAAGGGTTTAGATACTATAAGAAAACATGCATATGATTTTATTAATAATAGATTATCTGATACTTCTAATGTAGTTGATGGTAAACAAACTCCAATGAGAGGACATCCCGTTTTTATAGCACAACATGCGACAGCTACTTGTTGTAGGGGGTGTTTAGAGAAATGGTATCATATTCCTAAGGGAAGATTACTTACTAAAACTGAAATAGATTATTTAGTCAATATTATTATGAAATGGATAGCTAAAAAAAATTAATAATTAGATTTTTTATCTAATTATTATTTCTATATTGACAATTGAGTGATTATTCAACTATAATATTAATAGTTGAAAGAATATTCAACTATTAAGGAGTTAATATGTCTAAGAATGAATTTATATGTGATTGTAATGTTATTCATGAAAATGCTGTTAAGGATGTTAAGAATAGTATGCCTAGTGAAAATACTTTTAATAATTTAGCAGATCTTTTTAAGTTAATAGGTGATACAACTAGATGTAGAATCTTATTTGCTCTTGATAAAAATGAGATGTGTGTATGTGATATTGCTAATGTTCTTAGTATGACTAAATCTGCTGTTTCTCATCAGTTAGCAACTCTTAGAAGAAGTGGAATAGTAAGATGTAGAAAGAGTGGTAAAGAAGTGTACTATACATTAGATGATGATCATATAGTTAAATTATTTGAAATAGGTCTTGCACATATTAATCATAGAAGTTAAGGAGGAGTTATGAAAAATTATAAATTTAAAATTGAAGGACTTGATTGTACTAATTGTGCTAGTACATTAGAAAGTGAAATTAGTAAGATTGAAAAAATTAATAATGTTAGTATTAGTTTTATGAGTCAAAGGTTATTATTTAGTTGTGAAGAAGATAATTATGAGGAAGTTGTTAAACTAATTAAGAAGATTATTAAAGCAGAAGAACCTGATGTAACTGTTGAGAAATTATAATATGACTAAAGAAGAGAAAAAACAATTAATTAGAATTATTGTATCTGGTATTTTACTTATATTAGGTTTTATATTTGATATTAAATATTTAACTATTGTTATATTGCTAGTTTCATATATTATTATTGGTTATGATATATTATTAAAAGCATTTAAAAATATTAAAAGAGAAAAAATTTTTGATGAAAATTTTCTTATGACTGTTGCTACTGTTGGTGCTTTATGTATAGGTGATGTTAAAGAAGCAGTTGCAGTTATGCTTTTCTATCAAGTTGGTGAGTTATTTCAAAGTTATGCTGTTAATAAGTCAAGAAAATATGTATCTGAACTTATGAATATTAGACCTGATTATGCTAATGTTATAAGAGAAGGCAAGGAAATAAAAGTTGACCCTAATGAGGTTAATATTGAAGAAATAATATTTGTTAAACCTGGAGAAAAGATTCCCCTTGATGGTATTGTTGTTGAAGGTAAATCTATGCTTAATACTGTTGCTTTAACAGGAGAAGCTGTTCCAAGAAGTGTTAAAGAAGATGATGAAGTTTTAAGCGGTTGCATTAATAATGATGGAATTTTAAAAATAAAGGTAACTAAAAAGTTTGGAGATTCAACTGTTAGTAAGATTCTTGATTTGGTTGAGAATGCTAGTAGTAGAAAATCTAAGTCTGAAGCATTTATTACAAAGTTTGCTAAGTATTATACTCCAATTGTATGTGGTATAGCTCTTGTAGTAGCTGTGTTACCTCCATTAATATTTAATGAATCATTTAATACTTGGATTTATAAAGCATTATCATTTTTAGTTGTTTCTTGTCCTTGTGCATTAGTTATATCTATACCACTTAGTTTTTTTGGAGGAATAGGTGCTGCTTCAAATATTGGTGTACTTGTTAAAGGCAGTAATTATTTAGAAGCACTTTCAAATGTTGATATTATTGTTTGTGATAAAACTGGTACATTAACAGAGGGTATTTTTAAAGTACAAGAAGTTAATGCTATATCTATGAGTAATGAAGAATTAATTAAAATTGTTGCTTATGCTGAAAGTTTTTCTAATCATCCAATATCTATTTCAATTAAAGCTGCTTATGGAAAAAAGATTGATACTAAAAAAGTTACTAAAACGAGGGAAATAACTGGTAAAGGTATTTATGCTAAAGTTGATGATAAAGAAGTTTATGTTGGTAATGAAAAGTTATTAAAAGATTTAAAAATCAAATATGATAAAGTTAAGAAAATCGGTACTTTATTATATGTAGTTATAGATGATAAATATTGTGGATATATTGTTATATCAGATAAGATTAAAGATGATTCTTATAAATTAATTAAAAGTTTAAAAGATAGTAATATTAAAAAAATAGTTATGCTTACTGGTGATATTGAAAGTATAAGTAAGGAGATTAGTAATGAACTTAAACTCGATGAGTATTATGCTGAATTATTACCACAAGATAAGGTATCTATTGTAGAAAAGTTAATTAGTGAAAAGAATAATGGTAATTTATTATTTATTGGGGATGGTATTAATGATGCACCTGTGCTTTCATTATCTGATATAGGAGTTGCTATGGGAGGTCTTGGAAGTGATGCTGCTATTGAGGCCGCTGATATTGTAATAATGACAGATGAGCCATCAAAGGTAGCTGATGCTATTAAGATTTCTAAAAAAACTATGAGAATCGTAAGAGAAAATATTATTTTTGCTATAAGTGTTAAAATAGCAGTATTAATCTTGTCATTACTTGGAATTGCAACGATGTGGAGTGCAGTATTTGCTGATGTAGGTGTTTCTGTTATAGCTATATTAAATGCTGTTAGAATATTAAAAAGGAAAAAGTAAATCTTTTTCCTTTATTGTTTTTTATAAATATTTATTTCGTTATAATTATCTATTAATATATAGTTATTTAAATTTTCTTCAGTTAAATAATTACTTAAATCATTACTTGTAATAATATAATCTGTTAAATTTTGAAAATTATGATAACGAGTTTCATATAACTCATCTCTTTTTGATATATGTGGAATATAAGTTGTATCTGCTGTTACTGATGCAGTAGGGGGAACTGTATTTATAAAGTTATATTTTTCTTTATAATAAATATTATATTCAATATAATTTGAAACATTTTGTATAAATACTGGTAAAGAATATGTAGAAAACATTAATGTTGTTCCTACTATACACATAAATAAATAATTATAATTTTTATTTTCATCAATTGTTATAATAAATAGATAAAATAGAAATGCATATATTGGATAGTTATATTGAAAATTTATATTATATGAATAAATATATGTAGTCATAGTTATATAAATTATTGGTACAAGTAATATATAATTTTTAAATTTTTTAGTGTTAAAGATACAAAAACCAAATGGTAAAAATATTTTTAAATAATAATAAATCTTTTCGTTACTATTATTATTGGATGTAATTAGTTGTTTTATGAAGTATCCTGGATTTGTAATAATTGTTTTAAATACTTCAATCATTTCTGAACTTGTATTAGTTAATATAAGATTATAATATCTATCTGTCATAATAGCTTCTCCATATTTATTTATTAAACTAACAACTGTTATGAAGTAAATTATTGATGATATTAATGTGATAAAGCCTTTCTTTTTATTATTATCAAATATCATATAAATGCTAAATACCATTAAATATATTGCTGCATCTTCCTTTGTAAGTAAGATTAATATAGTAAATATTGTAAATAATATATTATTGTTTTTTTCATAGTGATAGAATAACCATAAGAATAGTGGAAGTAAGAACATTATTTCATGAAAATCATAATATGTAGAACATATTGCAGGTGTATAAAGAGAGTATATAAAACAAATAATTATTGTTACTAAATTTGAAAGTTTGTGAGATTTACATAATAAATAAATAGGTATTATTCCACTAGCTATTAATATTGCACTACAAATTTGTAATGTAATTGGGCTAGAAAATATAAAATATAATGGTAATATCAAATAATATATAGGTGAAAAATGTATTGCAAAATGACTTAGTAGAATATCTCTTTCACATGTTGTAAGAGGTAATCCTGTCTTTTTCATATAATAAAACATTTGTGATGGTATTCCAAGATCAAAGTTATATGAATTAAATGTTAAATATCTAATAACACCTATTGAACTTATTACAATTAAAGAAATTAAACCAAATAGTATTATAATTTTCGGTGATATTTTTTTATTTAGTTTTTTAAAATTTATATCTTTTAACTTATATTTATATATTAAATAGTTTAATAAAAATAATATTAAAATATAGTGAATATTTTCACAATTATAAACCCAAAAATTTGATAATATTAGTGACAAAACTAATAATAAATAGTAATCAAAATTTTTGTTCTTTATAACAATTGATACTGTTGATAGCACTAAAAAAAATAAGATGAATATTAGTATTATTATAAAAAATGGTATTGTATCTTTTTCTACTATTCCTCTTAAATTAGCATCTGTAATTGGATTTATATTTTGTTTGACTTCTATAATTTATATTTTTTATGTTGTGATTAATTATTTAATGGGTCACATATTACATCTGGATATTCATCTTTAATGTGTGTTGTACTTTTAGGTTTCGGATTAACTTTACTTGTATTAGGAATAATAGGTCAATACATTGCTCAAATGTATAATGAAGTTAAAAATAGACCAAAATATATTATAAATGAATGTAGTAGTAATATTAAAAAGATGTAAGTTATTTCTTACATCTTTTTTTGTGTTGAATAATTAGTAATGATAATAATGTAATTGCAGATATTACTGAGCCAATAATCATTGTATTATTTTGATATTTAATTTCTATTGTATGATTTCCTTTTTCAATATCAAATCCAAGTAATGCTGTGCCTATCATGTATGTATCTACTTTTTTACCATCTATATAAACTTTTAAGTCATCATCATAAGGTATAGATGTATATATTACTTTATCTTCATCTATTTCTGCTTTTGCTTTTATATAAGATTCTTTATAAGTTTCAATATTTATTTTATCTTTTAGTAAAATATTATAGGCTTGTTCAAGTTGCTTTTTATTTAGGTAGAAAACATCTATATCATTATCTTCATAATATGTACCAACAATTATTTTATATGTATTATTTTCATTTGTGAAGTTTACAAGAATATTTTCATCGTGTTTTTCTGAAGCAGTATAGTAATTAGTATCAACTAAATCTAAAACATAATCATTTCTATAATATAATATGTCATTAATTATATAATACTCTAAGCCATAATTATCATAAAAATAATTATTTGTATTACTATTTTTAATTGTGTATTCAATTACTGACATACCATCAATGTAATCTATTGTTTTTTTGTTTACTATTTTTGAAGTATTAAATACATCATCAACTCCAGTAGTATATTTAATGAAGTTATATTGATTTAACATTGGGTTATTTTGAATTAGTTCTATATCTTTTATTTCTTTATTAACTCCATATAATAGATTTGTTTTATAGTTGAATTTATATGTATTAAATTTATCATTTTGATATATCTCAGTATAGTTATCAATATCATAGTTATATCCTAAGATATATTTTATATCAAACATTAGATTGTAAATAGGTGTGTTAAGAAAATATTCATAACTGTTTATTAAATTACCACCAGTACCAAGATTATGTTGTAGTATTGCCATTCTTTCATACTCCATAGAACTAAATGTACTTACTCCATTATAGTTGTACCAAGAGCCATCATTAAGTGTTGTTGAAAATGTTTTTTCGAGTCTATAAAAGTTATTTTTTTCTTCCTTATCTAGTTTGTTAACTGTATCTTTAATTTCATCATAATGACTATAAAATTCATTTTTATTGTCTAATAAATTCCAATTGTAATTTATATTGTATCCCATTTCTATAGACACTATAAGAATTAAACCATAGTATATATATTTAATTGTTTTTCTATCATAGAAATATATTAAATATAATATAAAATATACTGTGATTAGAATCACATTAGTTAATAAAGTATCACTATCTAGTACTTCTAAATCATATATTTTAAATGTTAATAGTAATATCATAATTAGGGTATATACAACAATTACAATCATTGGTTTTATTTGTTTTATATTTTCTATACTATAAGCAGCAATTATCATTAATGTAAATGAGTATAAGTATGAATATCTATATGGTAGGTCATTAGGTACATGTAAAGCATGAAATATAAAATCTAATTGTGGTATAAAGAATGCTGTTGTTATTATTCCTAATATTATCATATATGTTATTTTTGTTTTTAATTTAATTTTATTATTGAATATAAATAATAATAGAAGTGCTACTGCAATAATTCCACATGACACATTAGGTTCATTTGAAACATCTGTTTTTAGAACTGTTGTTTTTATAGCTGATAAATGACCTACTATATAATCAATAAAGGTGAAATTATAATATTGACTTGTAGGCCATGCATCATTAGTTGCACTTGTTGTTGATAGACCTTTTAAAAGTGATATTCCAAAGAATGATATTAACAATCCAACTGCTATTGATGATATAGTGAAAATTAGAACTTTTTTAGATACTTCTTTTAAATATTTCTTTTTCTTTAATGATTTAAAATCTAACTTATAAATGAAATAACATATAAAGTAAATAACTGAATATAAACAACACATATATCCCATAAAGTAACTAGATATAATCATTATTGATAATGAGAATATATATAATAAGTACTCATTTTTATTAACAATATTTTCTATTCCAAGCACAATTAATGGTAATAATGCCATACAATCCATCCACATTATGTTCCAGTAATATGCTACAAAGTAATTACTAAATGCATATAATAAACTTAGTGAAATAAATAATTTATTCTTTTTGTTAAACTTTTTTTCTAGAAAGTAATTAAATATTGCAGCTGTTATACTAACTCTTATCATTATTATAAATGAAAGGCCTGCTAATATTGTTTTTTCTGAAAATAGTAAAATCAATATATTTAATGGACTTGATAAATAATTAAAAAAGTTTCTATATATAGGAAGTCCCATTGACATACTGAATGAATAGAGTAGTGATTTTCCATTAAATATTCTATACCATAACTCTTTGAGCATTGGTCCATATTGGTGATAAAAATCAATTTGTAATGTTGTAAATGTACCATATGGTGTAATATTATTAATAATAAATACTACATTAATTGTAATAAATGCTACTATAAGTGTTAAAATTGTTTCTTTGTTATTTTTTAATATCTTTTTCATAATCATCTATTTTATTATATCTATTAAATTATAAATATACAATATTTTTTTATTATGATAGTATATTGATTATATTTTGTTATTGTGTTATACTTTTTTTAAGGTGATAGTATGGATAATAGTGATGAAAATAAAAAAATATTAATTATAGGAATTGTAGTAATAATTGTTATTTTAGCTATTTGGTTTTGGCCTAAAGGAAATAAAAACCCTGGTAATGATACTAATGAAGTACCTGATAATTATCTATATACTTGGACATCTGAAAAATACATTTATGTTAATCCTGAAACTTCTGAATCGAATGAGTTCTATTTTGATAATTATAAATTTGATTTTTATGAAGATGAAATGAGAATTTGCTATATTAAAAGTGATGAATGTGAGTTTCATCAATATTCTATTAAAGATGATAGAATATTGGATATAGAAGGGGAATCAGAAATTTCTAAGTTTGGTGGTCAATATTTTTTAAAATATAAAGATAACTATGTTTTAATTTCTAAAACTGATGATAATGGTGAGAGTACAGTATTTAAGTTTATTATTTCTGGAGGTGAGGAGTAATGAAAAAGAAATTAATTTTATTTTGTTCAATCTGTTTATTTTTAATTTCTAATATAGATGCTAAAATTAATAATAATTATAATTCATCTGCTGATTATGCTAATAAATATATTGAAAAGTTTAATGATAATAGTAAATATATTATTAAAAGTGATAAAAGTTTTATAGTTCCATTTAGTTATGAGAATGGTACATTATCTACAAATAATTTATATAAAAACGGAGGAATGCTTAGTTTAACTGAGTTTAAGTATACTCTTATTAATAATAATTCTTACTTGTTATCAGGTCAAGAATATTGGACTTTAACTTCTAAAAAGGATAATTATAATTATGTTATTACACATATTAAAGAAAATTATAAAGATATTTCTAGTGATTCTGGTCTTAAAGTAACTGAACAAGTTAAAGAAGATACTAAAGTTTATGGAAATGGTACTTACAATAATCCTTGGATTTTTATTCCAAAATATAATGTTATTGTTAAAAATACTACTCCTGATTATGGAAATGTATCTACTAAATCTAATTTTGTTTATGCCGGTGATTCAGCTAAAATAACTTTAGAACCAAAAGCTGGATATGGATATGATAGTGATACTTGTAGTGATATGTCTGGTTATTCAAGGAATGAAAATAATGTGATAATCAGTAATATAAGAAAAGATATTACTTGTTCATTTACATTTGCATCTAAGATATTCAATGTTGAATTTGATTCTAATGGTGGAAGTATATGTAATCCTAATAGTTATAGTTATCAAATGGGAGATGCTTATAATTTAGATTGCACACCTATAAGAAATGGATTTGATTTTGATGGTTGGTATACAGAGCTTGATGCTGGTACTAAGTTAACGACATCTACGAAGATTACTAATTATGATGATCATTCAATATATGCTCACTGGTTAGCAAAATCAATAAATTTAACAAACCAAAATTTTCAAGCATATCATAGTTCTAATCAAATTAATTTTAGTATAGCAGGTGCAACTGGTGGTAGTGGAGTTTACACTTACACTATAACTGGTACTGGTGCAGATAATTTTAGTATTTCTGCTAATACTTTATATGTTGCAGCTGGAACAAATATTGGGACTTATACATTAACAGTTACTGCCGAGGATGATTATTCTGAATCTACTGCTTCTGCAGTGTTTGTAGTAACAATTAAACAACAAACAACAACTACTAGGGAAATAACAACTGGTAATAAAGTTACTACTGATAGAACTACTACACCAAAACCAGTAACACCAAAACCAACACCACCAAAACCAACACCACCAAAATCAACAACACCAAAATCAACAACACCAAAATCAACAACACCAAAATCAACAACACCAAAACCAGTAAGTTGTACTTCAATAAGAAGTTCTAGTGTTTGTGAGAGTACTCCAGGATGTATTTGGAGGCAACAAGCTTGTTATGTTAATGGTTTAATATCAACTACACCACATACAACAACAACTACTAAAAAACCAACAAGTTGTGGTTCAATAAAGAACTCTACTGATTGTAGAAATTCAGGATGTATTTGGAGGCAAGGTGCTTGTTATAGTAGCGGTGGAACAACAACAACTAAAAAAGCTACAACTACAACAAAGAAAACAACAAAGGCTACGACAAAAGCTACAACAAAGAAAACGACAAAAGCAACAACAAAGAAAACAACAAAGAAAACGACAAAATCAACAACAAGGAAAACGACTAAAAAGACAACTAAAAAAACAACTAAAAGAACATCAAGGAGAAGAGTAGCACCAAGAACAATGTCATTAGCTGCTCAATGTACTTGTACTAGTGGAAGCAATTGTTTTGGTGGTTATGTTTGTACTGGTAATTCTTGTTGCTCACAATAAATAGAAAGTAAACTATTTAAAAGTTTACTTTTTTTTGCTATAATAATTTTATGAAAATATTTTGTGATTGGAAATTTTGGGTTATATTATATTTGATATCAGCTGTGATTTTTGCTCAAGCTTTTAAAAAATCTAATAGAAATATGAAAGATGCTAGTCTTTTAACAATATTATTGGAATTATTTACTGCATTTTTCTCTATATTTTTTATTCCATTTTTTAGATTTACGATTCCTACTGATATAACCATATATTTAATATTGATTGTTGTTGTTATGATTTATGCAGTAACTGATAGATTAAATATAGAAGCTAGATATGGACTTGATCCTTCTGTATTTAGTATGTTAAAACAATTATCTACAGTATTTTTGATAATATTGGGATTTATATTTTTAAAAGAAAAAATTATTTTAAAAAAGATAGTAGGATCAATAATTATTATATTTGCTAACTTGTTACTTGCATTTGATAAAGGAAAGATTAAAATTAATAAATACTTTATTATGTCATTTATATCTAATTTTCTTTTTGCAGTAGCTATGTTAATTAATGTTAATATTTCTAATAATTTTAATATAGGTTTTTATACAATATTAACTGTATTTTTACCATCAATATTGATTTTTCTTTTTGGAAAGTATAAGGTTAAAGATTTAGTTAAAGAATTTGATTTATATGATAAGAAGACATTTTTATTATCAGCATTTACTTGGTGTTTGATGTTGATTTCTTCTGTTAAAGCATATGAAGTTGGTAATGTTACTGTTATAGCTCCTTTATTAACTTTGACTGCTATATTAAATACTATATATGAATTTATTATAAATAAAAACAAAAATAAATTAATTCAAAAGATTATTGCTTCAATTTTAATATTAATTGGTGTTATAATAATAAAGATATAAAAGGAGAGGTGTTTATGTTTATTTTATCTTTATGTGATGTACCTGAAGTTTTGGAAGTTTTGCAAATTGTTGAAGTTATAATAATGGCTTTTAGAATAGCTGCTCCAATAATTTTAATTGTTTCAGGTATGATTACTTTAATGAATACTATTAAATCTGGTAATGAGGACTTACTTGCTAAATCTAAAAAAGTTCTTATTAATAAGATTATAGCAGCAGTTTTAATATTCTTTGTTCCTTTACTTGTTGAGCTTATTATAAGAGTTGCAGGTGGAGATACTGATTATAAAAATTGTATTAATATTAATGAAAGTACAATAAATTCTGCTTATTCTTCAAATGCTAATAGATATATGGATTCAGCTAAAAGTAATTTAAGTCGTAGTGATTATGATAGAGCTCAAAGTTCTATTAATAAAATTACTGATGAAGATCTAAAAAAAAAATATCAAGATAGGTTAGATGAAATTGGTAAGCTAATAGATGAATCTAATGGTTCTAATGGTAGTAGTGGAAATGGTGGATATAATAATACAACAACTAGATATTCTGGTGGTGGAAATTATGGAAATAATACAACTACTAAGTATTCTGGTGGAGGTAACGGAAACGGTTCTGGTAATGGAAGTTCAGGACAAAAAACTACAACTTCGTCAAAGACTATGGCTGGAACATATTATTTAGGTGATTCTAGAACAAATGGTTTAGCAAGTACTCTTGGATCAAATGAAAATGTTATTGCTAAAGATGGTGGAAACTATAATGATTTTGTTACTCATACGAGTACTTTAAAAAGTAAACTTAAGAATTCAACAGGAAATTATAATATTGTTTTAAATTATGGTGTAAATGATTTGGGAAATGTTAATAAGTATTGTGAAGGTTACAAATCTCTTGCTAATACAATTGGTAGTAATCATAAAGTTTATGTTGTTTCTGTTAATCCGATGAATGATAGTACTAAGTGGAATGCAACTAATGCTAGTATTAATAGTTTTAATAGTTCTATGAAAAGTTGTATTTCTTCTGTGAGTAATATTACATATTGTGATGTTAACTCTACAGCATCAAATGATAAATGGGTAAAAGATTATTTAAGTTCTGATGGTCTTCATTATAATAGTAATGGTTATAAATATATTCACTCAAAGATTTTATCTTGTATAGGTTAGTATTATGATAAATATTGTATTATTTGAACCTGAGATTCCAGCTAATACTGGTAATATTATGAGAACTTGTGTAGCAACTAATTCTCATTTACATTTGATTAAACCATTAGGATTTAGTTTAGATGAAAAGTATATAAAAAGAGCTGGTGTAAATTATATTGATAAGTGTATTTATACTGTATATGAAAATATAGATGAGTTTTTTGAGAAAAATGAGGGAGAATATTATTTTTTAACTAGATATGGACATAAACCTCATACTAGTTTTGATTATAGTGATAGTTCTAAAAATTATTATTTCTTTTTTGGAAAAGAAAGTACAGGTATACCACCTCAAATATTAAAGCCATATATTGATAGGTGTATGAGAATGCCAATGACTGATAATGTTAGAGCTTTAAATTTATCTAACACTGTTGCAATAATGACATATGAAGCATTAAGACAACAAGGTTATCCAGGATTGTTATTTGATGAACCACATAAGAGCAAAAATTTTATTGAAGAGAGTTAACTCTCTTTTATTTTGGTTTGATATATGTTACAATTTTAATATGAATAATAGAGATAATAAGATTTTATTTGTGTCAATAATAATAGTTTTATTTTTAATTTTAGGAATAATAGGTTTTATATTATCTTTGAATTCCTATAATAAAAAAATTGATGATTCTACTAGTTATATTAGTTGTCCTGTTACTAAATATACAATAGTAAGTGGAACAATAATTACTGGTGAAATGTTAGATGTAAAGAAGTTTGAATCTGCTGATGATTATATTTGTTTAATGAATTTAGTTGTTGGAAAGTGTATTAAAAGTAATACGATGGTAGAAAAGGGTAATAGAATTAGAAATTCTGACTTGGTTAATTGTGAGGTATAAAATGGAAAATAAGAAAACAATTTTTACTTTAATATTTTGTTTAGTTTTAGTATTGATTGGTACTTTTATTAATAAACTCGTTTTTGATAGTGATACAGAGGTTCAGGATAAAGGTAAAAACTATAATGAACTTGTTAGTAGGGGATATACTGAAGTAAATTTAGGTGATTATATTGAGTTTGATAAAGGGTACACGATACTTACAAAAGATGATGAAAATTATATTGATAATGATAAAAACTTATATATTGATGTTGTTGATGGTATTGCTTCATTTAAATATTTAGATAATAGTTATGAAGTAGAGATAAAACATATTGTTGATTATTATATTTACACTAATAAAGAAGTATTTTATGTATATCTTTTAACTAGCGATAATAAAATTTATTTTTCTTATTATAGATATGAAAAAAATGAAGAAGTAGAAAGTATAATGTTAAATCTTAATAATAATTTTTCTATTATTAAGACGGATAAAAAAATAGTTTCTTTTAAGAAAATTAAAACAACTTATATTAATCCTAATAACTCTATATATGAGTTGCTAGTTGGTGAAGATATCAATAATATCGAATATTTTATAATAAATGGTGCTATTTATAAAGAAGTAGTGGATAAAGAATATTATGATATTGTTTATCATTTTGATGATAATGTATATGTTAAGAATGATAATAGTTTAATAGTTGATAATACTGATTCTTTATTTAAAGTTAAGTATATATTAAAAGATTATTTTGTATCTAATGATAATTATTTATATAAAGTGGGTAATGGTAATATAAGTAAAGAATATAATATGAAAATAAAATATATGTTTTATTATAAATATGGTAGTATATTGAAGTTGGGTATTATATTTGATGATGATTCTGCTAAACATTTAGATTTACTTGTGAGAGATTATAATTATGAAATTCAAGGTCTTAAAATTGAAGATAAAAATAGTTGACATAAATATGTCAATTTTTTTTATATTAGTTGTCTAGTTATTATAAATTGGTTATATTATTAATATAGGGAGATGGTAAAAGTGATATATCCTTCAATTGATAAACTACTAAATATTATTGATTCTAAGTATAAACTTGTTCATATCGTAGCTGATAGAGCAAAGGTTATGAAAGAACATAAACATTTTCAAATGCCTGAAAGTGAATATGTTTCTAAAAAAGAAATAGGTAGAGCTTTAGAAGAGATTGATAAAGGATTAATTGTTGTTAAAGAGAATTAGTTCTTTTTAATAAAATGCTAGGACTAGCATTTTTTTTTATTTTGTGGTATATTCTTTATAGCATTTAAACTTTTATTTGAGGAGCGTGATATTATGAGTAAGATTAATATAATGAGTTTAGGTGGACTTAATGAAAATGGTAAAAATTTATATTTAGTTAGTGTTAATGATAAAATATTAATATTTGATTGTGGTATGAAATATGCACCAGAAAAAATGTATGGTGTTGATTATGTTATACCAGATTTTACATATTTAGTTGAGCATAAAAATGATATTGTTGGTGTATTTATAAGCCATCCACATAGAGAGAATATGGGAGCTCTTACTGATTTAGTTAAGGCAATACCAGATATTAATGTTTATGCATCTGCTTATACTAGTGAAATTATTAAATATGAATGTATTGAAGATAAAATTGAAATAAAGAATTTACATACTATTAAAGCACATAAGAAGATTGATTTTAATGATGATTTTAGTGTATTTCCATTTAGTGTGACGCATAGTAGTCCAGAAACACTTGGATATTCTGTTAATACTAAAGACGGAGCTATTATATATATGGCTGATTTTGTTATTGATCCAACTATGAGTGGAAATTATGATATGGATTTAGGTAAATTAGCATATATTGGTAAGCAAGGTGTTCTTTGTTTAATGGCTGAAAGTGTATTTGCTGAAAAGAAAGGGCACACTTCTCCTAATCATAAACTTGAAGGTTTCTTTAAAAAAGTTGTAGATAAAGCTGAAGGCAGAATTATATTTACTGTTTTACCGCTTCATATTTATACTATTCAAGAAATATTTAATTCATTAAAGGGTAAAAATAGAAAAGTTGTTATTATGGGAAAAGAACTTCATAGTATTGTTTCTATTTGTATTAAAAATAATTATTTAGATATTGAAGAGGATATGATTGGTAATTTAACTAATTTAAAGGATGAAAAAACTGTTATTTTAATTAGTAATGATAGGGAAACACCATATTCTAATATTAATAGAATTATTAATGGTCATGATAAGTTTATTAATTTGCTTAAGACAGATACTATTTGTTTTGCTGAGCCAAGTTATGATGCTTATGAAAAATTACTTGTTAAAATAATGAATGAACTTGCAATTAAAGGTGTTAATATTGTACCAATTCCAAAAGATAAAAGTGTTCGTCATCATGCTTCTAGTGAAGATTTGATGATGTTAATAAAGTTATTTAATCCTAAATATTATATGCCTATTAAAGGTGAATATAGATATCAGGTTGAAAATGGTAATTTGGCATATAAAGTTGGTATTCCAAAAGAAAATATATTACTTAAAGAAAATGGTGATATAGTTACATTTGTAGATGGAAAATTAGTTGATAATTTTGATAGAGTTTTTGTTGATGATATATTAATCGATGGTAATTTTTCTGAAGATGTAGGTGAACTTGTTTTAAAAGATAGAGAACTTTTAAGTAGTAATGGTCTTGTAGTTATTTCAAGTACTCTTAGTAAGAAGGATAAAACTATTGTTATTGAACCAGAAGTTATGACAAGAGGATTTATTTATGCTAAGGATAATATGGATATCATAGGTGAAGTTAAAAGAATAGCTCTTGAAGTAATCAAAGAAAATACATTTTCAAATAAATATGCTGATTATGTAAAAATAAGAAATGATCTTAGGGAAAAGGTTGGTGCTTATTTATATAAAGAAACTCAATGTAAACCAGTTATTTTAACTGTTATACAAGAAATATAGGAGGTATTATGATATATTTAGATTATAGTGCGACTACACCAGTGGATGAAAGAGTTCTTGATTCTTATTGTAAGGTTACAAGAGAATTTATAGGTAATGCTAATTCTATACATACTCTTGGTGTTAAGTCTAAGGAATTACTTTTACAAGCTACTAATCAAATAGCTGAAATACTTAATTGTCATCCGAAAGAATTAATATTTACAAGTGGTGCAAGTGAGAGCAATACTACTGCGATTAAAGGTGTAGCATTTAGATATGTTAAGAGGGGAAGACATATAATAACTTCTAAACTTGAACATAAGAGTGTTCTTGAAGTTATGGGTTATTTAAGTAATATAGGATATGAAGTTGATTTCGTTAATATTCTTCCTAATGGTCAAATTGATTTAAAACATTTAGGTGAGCTTATAAGAGATGATACTATACTTGTTAGTATATGTGCTGTTAATTCTGAAACTGGTTTTAGACAACCTCTTAAGACTATAAGACAAGTTATTAACAAAAAGAATCCTAATGTTATATTTCATAGTGATTTGACACAAGCTCTTGGTAAAACTAAATTCTATTTAAGTGATTTAGATTTAGCTAGTTTTTCTAGTCATAAGATATATTCACCAAAAGGTGTTGGAATTTTATATAAGAAAAGAGATTTACAAATAGATACTTTAATATATGGTACTACTGAGAATTGTCCTTTTAGAGGAGGAACTCCAGCTTTACCACTTATTGTGTCTTTTGCAAAAGGTATGAGACTTGCTAATGATAAATTAGAATCTAATATTAAAAAGTGTGAAAAATTAAAAAGTGAATTATTGAAAGGACTTTCTAAATATCCTATACAAATAAATTCTAATGATTTATGTGTACCTCAAATTGTTAATTTTAGTTTACTTAAAATTAAATCCGAAACATTTGTACATGCACTTGAAAGATATGATGTATATGTATCTACTACAACTGCTTGTTCAAGTTTAGAAGAAAGTACGGTATTAAAAGCTATTGCTAATGGGGATAAGAGTGTATCTACTACATCTATTAGAGTTAGTTTAAGTCACTTAACTACTATGACTGAAATACATGAATTTTTAGAAATATTTGATAAGGTATGGAATGAGTTATTATTAAAATGAAAAAAGTTATATTAATAAAATATGGTGAACTTACTACTAAAAAAGATAATAGAAAGTTCTTTATTAAAACATTAAAAAATAATATTATTGATAAATTAAATGGTTATAATATTCTTGTAACTGATGATTATTATCGTATGTTTATTGAAGTAGAAGAAGATGATATCGATAGTATTATTGATAAACTTACTTGTATATTTGGTATTCATGAAATAGCTGTTTGTTATAAAGATGAAAATGTTAGTGAAGAAGAAATAAAAAAAGTGTCTTTAATGGTGATGAGAGAAGAAGATTTTTGTACTTTTAAAGTAGAAACTAAGAGAAGTGATAAGAGTTTTCCAATTAAATCTATGGATATGAATAATATTATTGGCTCATATATACTTAAAAATATTGAGTGTAATGTTGATGTTCATAATCCAGATGTTCTTCTTAACATTGAAATTAGAAAAGAAGGATTTTATATTTATACAAAGGGTATTAAGTGTTTAGGTGGTTATCCAGTTGGTACTTTAGGAAGAGGACTTCTAATGCTTAGTGGTGGTATTGATTCTCCAGTTGCTGGATATATGACTATTAAAAGAGGTGTTGAACTTTATTATTTATATTTTGAGAGTAGACCTCATACTAGTATAGAAGCTAGAAATAAAGTGAGAGATCTTGCTAGAAAGCTTGAAAAATATAATACTAATGGTAAATTAATGGTAGTTAATTTTACTAAGATTCAAGAAGCAATATATAAGAATTTGGATACAACATATTTAATTACAATTATGAGAAGAATGATGTATAGAATAGCTGAGAGAGTTGCTAAAAAAAATCATTGTTTAGCTATTGTTAATGGTGAAAGTGTAGGACAAGTTGCAAGTCAAACATTATCAAGCATGGTTGCTGTTAATGATGTTACAAATTATCCTATTTTAAGGCCTCTTTGTTCTTTTGATAAATTAGATATAATTGAAATATCTAAGAAGATAGATACATATGAAATATCAATTCTTCCTTATGAAGATTGTTGTACTGTTTTTGTTCCTAAACATCCAGTTATAAATCCTAATTTAAAACATATTTATGGTGAAGAAGCTAAATTAGATTTTAATAGTTTAATAGATGAAGCAGTTAATACTATTGAAATAGTTGATTTAAATGAAGTTAAAAGTGATTTATTATAATCACTTTTTTAGTATAATTTTATTATTTATATACATAATATTTAATGGTGAAATAATATGCTTATGAATAATAGATTTAGTAAAAAAAATAGTCTACTTTATAAAATGAAATGTATTAACACTAGAAATATAGAATATCAAGAATGCGATAATTTTGAATATGATAGAGTAGAAAAATATAATGATAAGTGTTGTACTAAAAAATGCAAATAGTCATTTGACTGTTTTTTTATGAAAACTTTCTAAAAAAATTGTTTCATCATTTTATTTTTAATAATAATATTAG
>JABLTK010150947.1_pt1 | contig 48373 bp, 67 predicted proteins | sample 7160131 | NCBI WGS metagenome assembly JABLTK01 (sample SAMN14651221, study PRJNA627086) | human gut metagenome | isolation source: feces | host: Homo sapiens | reverse complement strand
TGTACACGTTCAGGCACCTGCTCCTCGTCCATTCGATAATCAATCTTCTCTACTCTGCCCATGTGTACGAAACGAGGAATCTCCTCTGCCTCGGTAGCAGAAAGCAGGAAGTGACGGCGCAAGCCAGGGAGCGATTTCACCAGACGGCTCATCTCATCCTGGAAACCCATCTCCAGACATTTATCAAACTCGTCGATTACCAGATATCTGATATGGTAACGGTTCAGATTACCCTTATCGAGATGATCGTTCAGACGGCCTGGAGTTCCGAAGACTATCTGTGGACGCACCTGCTTCATCACACGATGCTCATCCATTGTCGCACGACCTCCATAACAAGCCATGGCACGAAGTCCGCTACCCATATTCTTGAGCACGGTGGCAGACTGCAGCGCCAGCTCTCTACCAGGAGTCACCACGATAGCCTGCGGCTCGTCGTCGCCGGCATCAATGAGTTGCGAGAGCGGCAGGAGATAAGCCAGCGTCTTACCACTACCCGTAGGCGAAAGCACTACTACATCTCTATCGGTGTGCAGCACGGCCTGCATCGCATCCTGCTGCATATCGTTGAGTTCGATACCCAACTTATCTAAAATTCTATCTATCATTGTCTTTTGTTTATTGAAAAAGAGATTACCTTTTCTTCATGATTTTATCTATTTCATCAAACTCCTTACCCATATTCAGGTTCAGATAGATGGTATAGAGCGGGAAAGCCCACTTGGATTGCTCATCAGGCTGGAGCTTTCTGTATTTTACCAGATAAGGGAGTGCCTTCCTGTAATTCTACGGCGATATGATATGTGCAGACTACAAAGGTGCTGAGGATACTTACTATCAATTTAAGTCTGATGACAACACTGTATGGTGGGTTTTAACTGCTGAGGAAATTGGGCATATCCCCAACACCACTGATAAATACATTCTATACTACACGGATAATGGAACAACTAAGGAAAGTCAGGTTTGTGATTGCTTACCTGAGTGGGACTGTGAATGTTATCTGTATGATGATATATTCTTCTATATAGAAAGGGATGTTTAATAAAAACTCCACTTCGGAAAGTGAGGGTAACTAATGAGCGTATCTATGGAACCAAAAAGATTCATCGTAAACGGAATCGTATGTAATTGTGGAGAGTGCAAACATTACGATAAACCGTATCCAAACAGTTATTGTTCTGGGTGTGTGGAATTTAATACGATAGACCCGTTAAGTAGCAAAATAAATGGTTCAAAGTTTGAGCCACAAAAAGAGGAATATTTTAATGTTCTCAATGAATGTGCCGTAAAATACGGAACTGTTCTCACAGAGTTAAATCTTACCTTGCGAATGAAAGGAATTTCTTTCGGAGAGTTTTGTCACAGGTTAGGTATAAACATATAGGAGTTGAGAATATGAAAGCAGGCGAGGTGGTTACTAAATGAGAAACAGTAAGTTTTGCTGGTGTGAAACCGGGCGCAGGCAATTTGTTAATAAAAATAACTTTGACGAAAGCGTGATAGCAGAGTTTGATACATAGCGACTGGGAATTGGTTTAAGTAGAACAAGGCACCTCTTGGAAACAACTCGAGGTGCCTTTATATACGGGAGAGCCGGTTGCGGGATAAATGTGGATAGGATGGCGACCACATACAGCAACTTTATAAATATAAAAAGATTTGGAAAACTTTTTGCCTTAGGGTTCGACTCCCTAATCTCCCAAAGCCATCTTTCTATGGGGATGTAGCTCAGTTGGTTAGAGCACGTAAATATTGAGGTTTGTGAAAATCTCAAACAGCAATATACTTTTTGCTCTGGTAAAGCCGTGGTCGCAGGTTCAATTCCTGCCGTCCCCACAAAAACTTTAAGGCGGTAACAGCAATTTATAATTATATTATAAAGGTTACATTTAGGATGTAAATGCTTGTTTTATATTTGCCGCCTTGCTATATGAGGGTGTAGCTCAGCTGGATAGAGCAACGAATTAAAAAGTGCATAGTTTTGCACTTGCAGCAATCTTCTTAATGCTTTGGGAGCCGTTGGTCGTGGGTTCAAATCCCACCGCCCTCACTAAATTTGGTGGCGTAGTTCAAATGGTAGAATATCGTAAACGCATATAGCTTATGTGCTAACAGCAATTTTATTTGCATTCCCAGCCGAAGAAGTAGGTTCGATTCCTACCGTCATCAGTAAATGGGGTTGTATCCAAGTGGCTAAAGGATATTGAATTTGTGTTTAGTTAAACGCACACAGCAACATTCCAATAAAGTGATTACAAATAATACAACACTTCGTGAGTTCGAATCTCACCAACCCCACATTAAAAATCCTCAAGACGGCAACAGCAATTTTTATTGAAATAGACTGTAAATCTATAATTCATAATGCCGTCTTGGGATTTATTGTAAATCAAAGGAGGATTTTATAATGTCTTTTATGGAAAAACTTAACGAAACATTAGGCGAAGAATTCAATACTTCCATTACAGAGAACGGAGCAGTTGGTTATCGTACCACAGGAAAAGAGTTGCTTGACCTAAACTTTGCGGTATCTTCTTTAAGAAACTGCTCGGAAACAGACATCCAGAAAAGATTTGCTTCCGCGTACTTTGAAAATAAGCTGCTCGCAATCAAGTGGTTATTCTTTGCTTCTGATGTAAGAGGCGGAATGGGAGAACGCAGGTTATTTAGAGTGTGTATCAACTGGCTTGCAGGAGAAAATCCTGACGTTGTACGCAGAGTGTTGCCTTTAATTCCGGAGTATAGCAGATGGGATAATATTCTTAACTTGCTTGACACAGATATTTACAGTGATGTAATCGACATTATCAAGAACCAGCTCGAGACTGATATGGATAACATGAAAAATGGAAAATCTATATCTTTAATTGGGAAATGGCTTCCGTCTGCAAACGCATCTTCAAAACAAACAAAAGAAAGTGCAAGAAAAGTCATTAAGGGTCTTAAGATTACTGAAAGACAGTACAGAAAAATGCTTTCTTCTCTCAGAAGATATCTTGATGTTGTTGAGACCAAGATGAGTGCAAAAGAATGGAGTGCTATCGACTACGCCGCGGTTCCATCAAGGGCAAATCTTGTATACAATAATGCGTTTTTGAGAAATGATGAAACAAGACGCAGAAACTTTTTAGAAAGTTTAACAAGGGGAGAAACAAAGATTAACGCCGGAACTTTATTCCCTCATGATGTCGTTCATAAATATACCGGCGGTCGTTACGGCTATTATAGCATTAACCCAGTGGATACAGCTATCGAAGAATTATGGAAATCACTTCCCGATTATGTGAAGGGTGCCGGTAACACAATTTGTGTTGCAGATGGTTCCGGTAGTATGACATCTCACATCGGAAACACTTCAGTTTCTTGTCTTGATGTTGCTAACGCATTGGCAATCTACTTCGCTGAACGTAGTTCCGGAGAGTTTAGAAATAAATATATCACCTTTAGTGAGCATCCAAAAATTGTTGATATAGGGAAAGGCAATTCATTAAGAGATAAAATTTGTGTTGCCTTATCATATAACGAGGTTGCAAACACAAATATCGAAGCTGTTTTTGATTTAATATTAACAACTGCAATCAAAAACAATATGACTCAGGAAGATATGCCGCAGAATATCCTTATCCTGTCCGATATGGAATTCGATTCATGTGCCACAACTTCCCATTATGGTAGCAGTTGTAGATGGGAAAACGGCGGTATCCAGAAGAAACTCTTCAACGAGATTGCGGATAGGTACTCTGAATATGGATATAAACTTCCGAGACTTGTGTTCTGGAATATTAACAGCAGAACAGAAACCATTCCCATCAAAGAAAATAAACTCGGTGTAGCCCTTGTGAGTGGTTACAGTCCTACGATTATGAAGATGGTTTTAAGCGGTCAGACAGACCCGTTTGAATGTTTAATTGAGCAACTTAACGCGGAGCGTTACGACATCATTGAGAATTTAATAAAAGATTTGCTGTAATCGAAAGGCGGTTTATCTATGTATGATTTCAAAAGAGTAAAAGGATATATTGAGGTTTACTTTAATGGTGAATTTTTGTTCACTGCGGATAATATGGAAGAGGCTCAGCGGGATGTTGAAGCTCATCAGAGAGGAGAGTTGTAAAATGATTAAAGAAGATATGATTGCAACGGTGGCAAGAGAAACAGGATACAATCGGCAGGCTGTAACCGATATTATTGAAACCATGCTTGCTAATATTACATTCGCTTTATCAAAAGGCGACAAGGTGCAGTTCTCTGGCTTTGGAACATTTGAACCTAAAAAGAGAGCCGCAAGAACTGGAAGAAATCCGCATACTAATGAGGCTGTTCCTATACCGGCAAGAATACTGCCGGTATTTACAGCTGGTAAATATCTAAAAAGCGCGGTAGAAAGGGAAATTTAAAATGAGTAATTCAAAAATTGATTTCTTAGGGTGCTTATGCATCCTGCTTATTGTTGTCATGATTGTAGTTGCGATTATCGGGTTAGCCAGACCGTTCGATAAGGCGTTCAATATCAAAGATATTACTATTACTGTAACGGACAAAGTTGTGAAAAATGGCAATGACAGCGGTAAATATCTCATCTTTGGTGAAGATGAAAATGGTACGGTTCATACCTTTGAAATCACCGACAGTTCGCTACGCTTCAGGTTCAATTCGTCTGATGTATATGCAGCAATCAAAACCGGAAGTAAATATGAGTTTACCGTAGGCGGTTCACGGAACCATTTCCTATCGTGGTACCCTAATATTTATGAGTACAAACTTTTGCAGGAGAAAGAGTAGTGTTTAAACTATATTTTTGGTATGCTTGGGACTTTGGAAGATGGATAGAGCAACAATCTTCCGCAAGGTTTGAAGAATTGGCTAAAATTGTAAGGAGACGCCCTACCTTGACATATAAAATCACCAAAGATGGTAAAACAATTCATTTTAAGGAATCTTCAAGCTGGAGATGTGGTATGGTGTGTCCTCCGAAAGAAACAGTATAAAATCCGAGTTTGATATTAGAAAAGAGGTGCTGAAATGCAGAAAATTATAATCAGCGCAGGCGATGTGTGGGGCTACTTCCAAAAACACAAAGAGGAACTCCAAAAAACGGAACACATTATCGCAGAGAATGAAGAGTTCGGCGTAGAAATTTCACTGTCGGCTGAAAACGGGCTTCCTTGTTTTGTAGTAACGGCAGATAATTACCAATATGATGAGGAGCGAGCGGTTTCTGAGAGTGATTGCAAAGAGACGGTCGAGAAGCTGTATGACGATTATCTAACTAATAATTTTGTAGATGATGAAGTGCTTGAAGATAGCCGACTTGACCAAGAGGATATGATTTCTGAAAGAGAGCTGGAACTTGACGAAGCAATATCATTGCTTCTCGATACAGTACTTGAAGAGGATGCGGTAATGTTTTTCGGAACGGAAACTGATGAAATCTGTGAAGATTTGAAAGACCATATTCTTGAATATCTGTACAGAAAACACGGAATCTCCGTTCGCCGCCCTATGGTTCTTGAAGATACCGAAACAGGCGAGGAGTTCTTTGAAGAATATCCTTATGATAGTATGGTATTTGAAGATGAGGATAACCCATTGTATAAAAGCTAACCAACTCCAGCGATTGTATCGCTTTTAATATAGAAGCCGTCGGACTATCCCTTTCTCCGGCGGTATGCCTACTTTGGCTCGGCTTCCGTGTGGTTAACACACAAGCGTAGGCGGGTAATGCTAACGGAGTACATAAGAATTAAAGGAGCGTGTCATTTTATGGCAAAAGTAGTAATCGCAGGAGATGCAGTAGTAGTAACATCGTCAATGAAGCTGGAGGATTTGCTCACTATTGCAAAGTATCGCCCGGACGCACTGGTTCTTAAAGGCGGAGAGGACAACAAAGAGAAGCTGTTCTGTATCTCTGCAAATAAGAGAGGTGTCGGCGAAATTAACAAGTACGGTGCAACATTTGGCTCTGAGAGCCACGATGATGCCAAGCTTGCAACAATCACATTCGGTCTTTCTGCGGGAGATGGCGACATCAAAGAGCAGGTGGCTGATGTGCTTGGTTCGGCAATCATCAACCTTAGTAAACTTGAGGAAACTCTCCCGGAAGTCCTCGAGCAGATTGCTGATGAAAAGGCTGCCGTTATGGAAACTATTACAGTTGCCTAAGAACTAACGGCGTAACCGATGTGGGGCGGGTTTCCGCCCCTTTAAAATTGCTGCAACCGAAAACGGTTGCTTTTTTATTGCAACCAATCTCGGTTGCTAAATCCAAAAAATATTTAAGTTGAAGGAGTATGCAATATGATTAAAGTTATCGTAGGTAATAATGTTGAACGTAAGTCGGATATCGTAGAACCCACAAAGACACTTCGTCAGGTTCTTGAGGAAAACGAAATTGATTACACCAGAGGTGTAATGCACCTTGATGGTTCTTCTCTTAACCCCGGAGACCTCGACAAGACTTTCGCAGATTTCGGTATCAACGAAAAGTGTTTCCTGTTGAATGTGGTTAAGGCAGACAACGCCTAAATACATAACAGCCCACGGGAGAGTCCTGCCTGTATTGGCAGGACACATCTGGGGAATTGGCGGAATCGGCAGACGCTGCGGACTTAAAATCCGTTGGTTTGACACCGTACCGGTTCGAGTCCGGTATTCCCCACCATATGTTTAATAATAAAGAGAGGTGCTCAGTATGTTCAAAACGGCTATAACGACCAACGCTTTGGTAAATGACACCGCGAACAGCTTCTTTCAAAATATTTACGGAGACCCTTATAATAATGATATAAGTTTTATATCGACACTAAGGGCGCTGGTGGCTCCAAGAATGAATGAAAATGATGTCCTGTCTGTTAGATTTAACAGGACTGAATATTCTGCGTCAGATGTTTCCAGCGGTTCAACTTCGGCAGTAGTTAAGGCTATTTGTGAATATTTTAACCAAAATGATGTTGGTAGTATATACATACACAGTTTTAATAACTCTGCTCAGGACAACAATTATGCGTGTCTGGAACTTATGAAAAGTTCTTTCTGCAAAGTATATAAAGGTTGGCATAGACTTGAAAAAGTTACAGAGTTTTATCAGCGGCAGTTTTTAACAATGTGCTTTATAAATCCCGAGAAAAAATCTGTTGCAATATTCGTTGACAATATGGATATGCGCAAAATGCACTATTTGCAATGCTCTATATTTGCTTTTCTCCCGTGGTACTTTGACCCGGAAAAGGGCGTGAGTGAAATTGAGATGGAACTCATTAGTTCCTTGAGAGAAAAAACATCTGCAAAATACGAAGATGTTATTGCAAGAATTGCTTCGCAATATGATTTTCGCACCGCAAGAATACGTCAGATGTTATCGGGATTTGAAACAAAGTACGAAAGAATTGAGTGCGATAACGTCAGAAGCCAGCTCGATAGGGTACGAAGCAATATTGATTCTCTTAATCGGCAAATAGGAGACCAGCTTCATACAAAAAATGACCTTGAAATTAAGCTATTAGGTCTTGAGACTAAGGTTGCCAATTCTTCGGAAGACTCTGAAATTATGGAATACTTTTTGTGTAATGACCGGCTTGTACTTTTAAGTGTATCTGATAACACAATGGTGTTCGGGGTAAAAACTTATATCGAATATTTTGACGAAGAAATGGCTTTGTCAGCCATTAAAAATAGACATAGCTATCTGTATGTTCCTGAAGGTCGAAAGTGTAATGAGTATATCCCAGCAGATTCTATTGAAAAGTTAATGAGAGCAATTTTTATAGACCAGATTTTGAAAATTCGGGTGTGTGCAGCATATGAATTTAACTTAAACGGAAGTGTTAATGCGAGACAAGGTTTCTGCTTTGACCATAATTTTCGTGACTGTATGCCAAATCCACATATTGACGGATACCATTGTCTTGGGAATTACCACCGGGCAATTAACGAACTTTTGGCAAAGCGAGATTATATTACAGCTATTGAACAGTGTATTGCTTCTGCAAAAAGCTTGAATTTCGGAGACAGTCCTGTTATGACCTTGTTTTCTAAAGCAGTTTACCATGTTGGTTGCAATTATAACAATCGGTGTATTGAATTGCCGGACGGCAAGATAGTAGACCCGAAGGGTGCTGTCGCTTGGCTTGAAGAACAGGAGAGTGGTGAAAATGAGTAAAATTATTAAACTTACGCCAGACCATATACGGGAATGTATGACTGAATTTGAAAAAGATTTAACATCTTCTAAGTGGGCTGACGGCAAAATCAGTTTCAATAAAACCATTGGAACGGTATCCAGAAAAGCAAAGATTTTCTTTACAGAGCGGGCATGGATGAAAATGCAGGCTCTCATCAGAGAATTCGACAAAGAAGTTGCATGGCACGGCGTCGCGTTTCGTGGAGAAGACCCCGAAAAAGATGAGTATATTATTAAGGACATTCTTGTTTACCCCCAAAAAGTATCAGGAGCTTCGGTTGAAATGGATACCGAGGAATACGCAAAATGGATTGAAGAAAATATTGAAGACGAAAGATTCTTTGATATCAGAATGCAGGGACATTCTCACGTCAACATGGGTGTTACACCATCCTCAGTTGACTTAACACATCAGGAGGCAATTCTTGACCAGCTTACCGACAATCTGTTTTATATATTTATGATTTGGAATAAGCGTGGCGATAGCAATATAAAGATTTATGACCTCGCAAAAAACATCTTGTTTGAAACAACAGACATAGATGTGGAGGTGTTGGATGATGGGTATGGTATAGATTCTTTTATAAAGAGTTCAAAAGAACAGGTTAAAGACAGAATCACCACCTATCAATACCAGAATAACACATACTATCCTCCGGCTACGGCGTCAAGTTTTATTAAAAAAGAACCCGAGAAGAAGGAATCTGAAAAAAAGAACAATACCACAGCGAGCCATAATATTCCTAAATCCGGGAAGCGAAAAGGTAAGAAGAAAAAACATAAAAATTATTTGTTCAACAATGCTTGTGAAGAACCGGATGACCAGTTGACTTTGTTTGAGGAATGTGGGTACGACCCGACAGACCCATTTGGATACTATGGGTATTAAGCAGAAAGGAATGAATGTTAATGATTGATTTGTCAAAAAGCTATGAGTTTTTTCAGCCAGAAAAACATGATGCAAGAATTCATATCGTAGGATGTGGTTCTGTCGGCTCAACGGTTGCAGAAAACCTTGCAAGATGTGGGGTTACAAATATGACATTGTGGGATTTTGACAAGGTTGAACCGCACAATCTTGCGAACCAAATGTTTAGGCAGCAGGACATTGGCAAGCCGAAAGTCGAAGCTCTCCTTGATATACTTCAGGAAATAAATCCTGATGTTGTAAACAAGGTGGAGCTCAAGCCAGAAGGGTGGCAGGGCAAACTTATGTCCGGATATATATTCCTTTGCGTTGACAGCATTGAGCTTCGCAGAAAAATTGTGGAAAAGCATATGGATAGTCCGTATGTCAAAGCGGTATTTGATTTCAGGACAAGACTTGAGGATGCACAGCATTACGCAGCAGACTGGAGCGACTATAAAATGAAGCAGGATTTATTAAATTCAATGAACTTTTCTCACGACGAAGCTAAAGAAGAAACTCCTGTGTCGGCTTGCAATGTAACATTATCTGTTTGCCCAACAGTGCGCATTATCTGTGCATATGGTGTTTCAAATTTTATGAATTTTTGGAACGGCAAACCGATTAAGAAGTTAATATTGGCGGATGCGTTCAACTATATCTTGGACGCATTTTAAATTTAAAAAATAAGCTGTAATGTTATTTATCTCTTTGAGATAACTTCTTACTGTTAGTGGAAGTGACATTTTGAGAAAGAAGAACCAGCCGGAGGAGAAGCAGCGGGCTCGAAAGGAATTAAGAGCTTACCGCACTGCGACATCGAATAACATAAATTAGCCACCGTGTCAAGTCTTAAACAAGTTGCGGCACAACGACACAATAGAAATAATCATCAAGGTACCATACAGCTAATTAGTTAAGCAGGTGAACTCCACCTAAGAATTCACTATACTCCTCTTAATCCCAAGTCTATGCAGATTACAGTTATTTAATCGATTGGAGATGATTTTTATGATATATATCACGGTAAAACAACCGCCTCATTATCACCAAATGACACTCGAAGAGTTTCTGTTTGAAACAGAAAGCAAGCCTCGCATTATAAATCATAATCTTACAAACACAAGAACATATGTGACGAATTACCCGAATGACAAACTTATGGACAAAACTGATGTTCCGGGGTTAATTAGTGCATTGGTAAAATATAACGAACTTACAGCAGACATTCGTGAACGTCAAAGGGAAACTCTTTATAACACTTTTTATATCGCAAAGAAGGGCAAGGGTATGCCATATGTATTTAAGAAAATCTTTGCGTCGCAAAAGCAATATGTTGAGTGCGACTCGTCTGCTGTACTTAAAGATATCGCAAGCAAGGCAAGAGAAATGTTGGTCGAGCATCCAACCGAGAACGACGAGGAAATTACCAATGAAGTGATTAAATATTGCACAAAGGTGCTTGTGAATAATGGCTTTACGATGGACGAAAAACTTTTCAGGAAAATTCTTACAGACGCACACCGCAGGATTGACGCACCCAAAGAGGAACTTAAAGGTGCGTTATATCAGCTTAAAGCAATTTTTGAAGAAATGTTTGGCTCTTTGTATCATACATCAGCGTTTGCATATGTTAAAAACCGAAGCACCTTGGACGCATTGAAAAGACATCAAGCTAATGAGAGTAAGTGGTTTGGTAAATATGACCTTTCAAACTTTTTTGGGAGCACGACTGTTGGTTTCATAATGAAAATGTTTTCAATGATTTTCCCGTTTTCAGAGGTTGTTAAATATCAATCTGGAAAGGCAGAACTTGAAAAAGCTTTGTCGTTGTGTTCATTAAGAGAAGTGTTGCCACAAGGCACACCAATATCGCCAACGATTACTAATATTATGATGATTCCTGTTGACCATAAGTTATCCAATACATTAAGAAATTTTAATGGGCAGAGTTTTGTATACACAAGATATGCAGACGACTTCCTTATTTCTTCAAAGTATAACTTTAAGTTTAAAGATGTCGAACAGTTACTTGTTGATACACTCGCGGAATTTGACGCACCATTTACGATTAAATCTGAAAAAACAAGATACGGGTCGTCTGCAGGTTCAAATTGGAATCTTGGTGTAATGTTGAATAAGGATAACAAGATAACTGTCGGGTATAAAAAGAAAAGACAGTTCCAAGCTATGCTTTCGTCATATGTAATGGACAGGCTACACGGTCAGAGGTGGGACAAGTCAGATATTCAGCAGATGGAAGGCTTCCGTAATTACTATCGAATGGTAGAGGGCGAAACAATCGACAAAATTATCGAGCATATCGGGCAGAAATTTGATGTTGATATTGTTCAACTTATTAAAGAAGACCTAAGAACTTAAATAAAAGTATGTTAACAACCACAATGCTATTGTATTTCTTATGAAGTACACTCTTCGCTGTTAGCAAGAGTTTCAATTTGATGGGTGAAAAGGAAGACACCATCCTGAGATGCCTCCGGATGTCCCTCCTCGGGCGACCAAATCCCAATCAGCGTCGAGCTGACGGTTCTTCAAACAATGTTGTCCCACAACGCCTTTCGCAATGAAAATCGAAACTGAAGCAGACCTGTAGTTCCTTCAGTCCGCAAAAGAATTCGCTGGTTTATATTATGTTGATTGTGGTTGTTTACTTTCAGAAATAAGAGGTGAAAATAATGCGCAGACAAGATTTTATTGATGATATTACAACTTGGTCAGAGTTACTTAGTTTCTGTTATGATGAAGATTGCGACATTTGTGAGGACATATATTCAGAGGATAGTAGAGATGAAGATATTGACACCAACGACCTCGTTGAATGGGCAAGAAATAACACTTGGCAGGAGTTGCATGATATATTAGAAGAGATACCAACTGGGTATGACTACTACTATAGGGATGACTATGGAGATTGGTTTGGAGCCGATAATGATTTATTTGAAGACAGGAAGCAAGAAGTAATTGACTGGATGGATGACGGTGGTTACTGGGACGAGGAGTACGAAGACGAAGAAGATGCCTACCTCGATAACGATTATGAAGAAGAAGAGGATTTGGAGCCAGTAGAACCCGAGAGTATTTCGTTTACAGATTTGTTTACTTCTTGCAATAATAAGCTCGAAAAGATTGAAGATATACAAGAAAAAGAAGCTCAGGAAGAAGATAAAAGATTTGATAGTTTCGTTATGAGTTTTGCAATTACCGAGGAAAGGAGATGACTTGATGAGAGTTTGTTGCCCAAATTGTAATACCGCTTTTGAATATCAGTTCCTCGAGGAAGTCTTAAACCCAACAGTGTCTATCATTCGTCATACACAGGATAGAAGTTCGTGGCAGGATATTGTAGACCTTGTAAGAGCCGGGGGTTCATACAGACTCTTTAATGTTGGAGACATCATTTCCTTCAAGCTTAAAGATGATACCGATTTTGAAATGGAAGTAGCGGGTATTGATATATACGCACCAAATACAGTTGTTCTTGTGGCAAAAAATTGTCTGCCTCAAGACAGAGAGATGAATGAAAGAAATGTTTATGGCGACACTGGCGGGTGGAGCAAATGTAAAATGCGAAGTTACCTAAATGACAAATTTTATGAACTTCTTCCTGATGATTTTCAGTCAATAATTATTCCGAGAACTATAACTCAGAAGATAGGAGACACCGAGTATTCATCAGAGGATAAGCTTTGGTTACCATCGCAGACCGAAATGTTTGCAGACTACGCCGAAGAGATAGATGCTGGAGACAAGCACTTTCCCTTGTATTCGACGAACAAGTCGAGGACGAAGATACGAATAAACGGGAGCAATACGCTTTGGTATTGGTTGCGTACTCCTCTTTCCGGCGTCGGTCACATTGTTCGTATCGTCCATCCGGCAGGTTCCTTGAGCGACTACACTGCCTTCAGCAGTTACGGCGTCGCCCCCGCTTGCGTAATCGGTTAATAATCTAAAAATAATCCACACCCGACAGGGTTGGGTTATTGATATGGGTGCTATCTTTACATGATAGTTGAATGTCCAGTAAGGATAAGGTGGCAAGATAAACTTCACCATAGAAGGAATAATAGTAACCACTGAAAGAGGAAACAGCCTTTGGTTTTCCACATGGGTATTGATTACTTGGTTAGTCGCAGTTTGGTAACGAAGACGATACATATTCAAGCTAATCACTTCTTGCTGTAAGCGGAAGTAACGCAATGGTAGCTACGCTCTTTCTTTCGACTCGTGCTGAGGGCACGAGTCTGTTTAAACAAAATACATGAGTTTTCAAAAGTTTAACAGGGTTAAAACTTTAGAAAACACATCCATTTTATTTAAACGAAGAGCGACGCTTTGGTATACGCTCGCTCTCACTCAATTAGCGTTTGGAGCTCGCGTACAGATGTGGAGACATTAAATCCTATGCGTTCCAAATGATGGTGCTTAGGTATATGTCATAGGTTCAAATAGATAAAACATCTATTTGATTTACCCAACTTGTCAGCTTTTGAGTTGACTTGAGCACCATTCACACGGGAAGATATGCAAGCGGCTAAAGCAGGGGACTGAAAATCTCCGCCCTTGGGCTTAGTGCACGAGTGGTCACTTTGGGCTTCGGTGGTTCGAGTCCACCTCTTCCCACACATATTGCCGAGTAGTCGAAATGGTACAGACAACAGACTTTGACTCTGTGTAATGCAAGTTCGAACCTTGCCTCGGCAGCCACTATACGACTATGCACGGTCGCATAAAACCCTCTCTTTAGGAGCCCCGGTTATTCGTATGTTGTGCATTAAAAACATACGGGAAAGAAACTGCAGGGATAGTGCCGCCCTATGTGTGAGGCTCGCACACAATCGTAAGGTTGGCAATTTCAGGAGAGGTTCATATCTGGGTATAGCTCAGTTGGTAGAGCGCGTGTTTTGGGAGCACGAGGTCGCAGGTTCGAAGCCTGTTACTCAGACCAGTCAGGAGAGAATGTCTGTTATCCGTCCTACACTCCTTGAGGTGACACTCTAAATAAAGTTTTCACGGATAACCTTTTTTAGCAGCTTTTTAAGGAGAAAGAAAAGCGGCGAGTTTGCAGACGGGTTGGTAAGCCTCCCTACGGGGGAAACTTCCATAAAGCGGGTTAGGTTCGAGAACTTGCGGTTCCCTAACGGGCTATGTCCAAATAAACCGATTAGAAGTATTACCCGCTTTATATCCCGAGAGGTAAGCACAGAGTGGAGAGTAGCTTTGCAGAGTTACTTGCCGGTCGTGGGTTTGATTCCCGCCCTCTCGTACATAATTATTTCCTTTCTGCCTAAGTAGGATGCTATACCCCGAGGTACCCTTGAGGGCTGGTGCAACAAGGTAAAATAAAGTCACCAGAATGTTTTGCGGTGTTCAGAACTAAACCGCTATAGAGCAGAGTGTTTGTGAGGTCGTTGTCCCTGTATAGCTTTTAAGGGAATACGGTAATGACAAGGTATGGAAATCTGCGGAAGTACGGAAAACCTCACTTTTACATTTTTATCTCCTTTCTTATAGCCGGGTTTCCATCCCGGCTATTATACGGAGAGTTAAGCATAGTTGGTACTGCAGCGGGTTGCTAACCCGTTCCTCGTCTTTTCGAGGCATAGGTTCGAGTCCTATACTCTCCGCCACGATGCCGTTTATAGCAAATACTTTTGGGTCAGAGGCGTACATCAGCCGGCTAAAGATGTATGCCGTAAAAGAATGTGCGGTTCGGACGACCTTAAGTTCATTTATGCTGTCGTAGCACAACTGGTAGTGCGACTGACCTGTAATCAGTAGGTTGTGAGTTCAAGCCTCACCGACAGCTCCAGCGAATTAAGAGTATTGATAGCAGATAACAAAGGAGTGTTCAGTATGAAGCCTTACGATGTGGGACTTATATGTGGCAGGTTTCAGACCTTTCATAAAGGTCATGAGAAACTTGTTGAAACAGGGCTGATGTTATGTGATAGATTGTTGATTTTTGTTGGCAGCTCACAGGAATGTGGCACAGAAAGAAATCCTCTGAATATAAACACCAGAACCAAAATGATTAAAGCAGTCTACGGAGACAATGATAATATTATGATTTACGGATTGGCAGACTTAACGAATGAAAATGATATTCGTCCTGAATGGGGTAGATATTTGTTAGACAATGCGGATAGGTATATTCATAAAAATCCAGAGGTTATGATTTATGGCAACGATGAAAGTCGAAGTGCTTGGTTTGACAAGTCTGACCTGAAGAACACTACCGAGTTGATTATAAACAGAGCTGAACTCCCTGTATCTGGCACTATGTTAAGAGAGTTTATGTTTGCGGATAAACGTAAAGAATGGATGCAGTGGGTTAATCCTAAATTACATAAAATGTATGATGAAATACGTAGTGAACTTTTGGCAAGCAAACAGAAGGCGCAAGAGAGAACAAAAATAAAAAACGCACTACGATGCCTTAATGATAATGGCATTGATAAGATGGAATGCCCAGAAGTATTGAGAGCATTGTGTTATATTTTATACGATGCTGAAATTGATAATTTATTAGAAGAGGATGATTACAGTGATTAAACATATTAAAGGAGATATCTTTCAAAGCGGAGCCGATGTAATTCTACATCAGGTTAACTGTCAGGGTGTAATGGGTAGTGGGATTGCGAAACAGGTTAGAGAAAAATATCCTGCTGTATATGAAGCGTATAAAGAATTGTGCAGTCAGGACGAACCGAAGAATTTACTTGGTATTGCACAGCCCGTACAGGCAAATGAGAGCACAGTCATTATCAATATCTTTGCACAGGAGAAATTCGGTTATGACGGTAATTGCTATACTGATTACGACGCACTGAGAAAAGGTTTTGAGACGGTGCGTTATAACAATAAAAACGAAAGTATTGCAATCCCATATCTTATGGGGTGTCATCGAGGTGGCGGTGACTGGTCGGTCGTATCTAAAATGATTGAGGAAGTCTTTGCTGATTGCGATGTGACATTGTATGAATATAACGGAGGTTAATGAGATGAAAAAACTTTTAATTGTTGTTGATATGCAAAATGATTTTGTGGACGGAGCTCTCGGAACTTCCGAAGCACAGGCGATTGTGCCTAATGTTATTAGTAAAATCCAAAGTTGGGACGGAGATGTTCTCTGCACACAGGACACGCACGGTGATGATTATCTTTCTACAAGAGAGGGAAAGTATTTGCCGGTTGCCCACTGTGTTGAAGGCACCGACGGACATAAAATTAACGAAAAAGTCTTTAAAGAACTTTGCAAACACCCTCACCATATGGCAACACTTAACAAATATACATTTGGAAGTACAGCTCTTCCGGAAATCATTCGTCCTTTGGGGTACGACTACATTGAGCTTATAGGATTATGTACGGACATCTGCGTGGTATCAAATGCGATGCTTCTTAAAGCTCATTTTCCTGAAATTGATATTGCGGTAGATGCTTCTTGTTGTGCAGGCGTAACACCTGATTCTCATAATGCGGCATTGACCACGATGAAGATGTGCCAGATAAATATTATTGGAGAGTGATTGTATGATAAGAATAAACAACAAAGATGTTGAGATAAATAAATTTCCCGACGGTACCCTTTTAATTAAAGAGGCACCGTCTTATGATATCGCGTTAATATCTTGGTTTTTTGAAAGCAACGAAGAGCTTGTAGCTTTGATATACTTGACCAATCATTTACGTTCCAACGGCGTAAAAAGAATAGAACTGTATATGCCATATGTACCCAACGCCAGACAGGACAGAGTTAAGAAAATCGAAGATGTGTTCACTTTGAAATATTTTGCAGGAGTAATCAATTCTCTTGGGTTTGATAAGGTCAGTGTGCTTGACCCTCATTCATCAGTGTCTGAAGCATTGATTGAGAAAATATCTGTTGAATCCCCGAAGAATTATATCGAGAATGTTATCGATGACATAACCCGCAGTGGTAAGTATACGAATGAAAACGGCATAACGCAGCTGATGATGTTTTATCCGGACGAGGGTGCGATGAAACGATACTCTGGTATGATACCCAGACCATACGCTTTTGGTATTAAGGATAGGGACTGGAGCACAGGGCAGATAAAAGGACTTAAAGTCGCTGGCTCTGCTGAAAGCATTAAAGATAACACTATCCTTATAGTCGATGATATTTGCAGCAGGGGTGGTACATTCTATCACAGTGCATTAAAACTTAAAGAGCTTGGTGCTAAAAACATTATTCTTTATGTAACGCATTGTGAGAATACAATCCTTGAGGGTGAGGTCTTGACCTGCGGATTGATTGATAAGGTATATACAACAAACAGTTTGTTCACCGGGGAACACGAAAAAATTAAGGTGATGTCATTATGAGCAAAAAGACAAATAACCCTAAACAACAATATGCAATAGAAAGATTGAGATACAAGAATTTCATATGCACATCAAACGATATGGTTAAATGGTGTAAAAACTTTCTTAATCGCACAACACGAAGAAAATCAAAGCAAGATTTAGATAAGGAGATGAGGTCGTATGAACGTCAACCCGATGTTACTGATTGATTTTTATAAAGCTGTTCACGCAGAAATGTTACCTAAAAAAATTACAAAGTCTGTTTCTTACTTTACACCACGAATGAGCCGTGTAAATATGTGGGACAGTGTAGTTCACTTCGGATTACAGGGATTTTGTAAGAAATATTTAATCGAATATTTCAATGATAACTTTTTCAACCGCCCCTTAGACGAAGTGATTGCGGGGTATAGACGCGTTATGGATGCAACTCTGGGTAAGGATGCGTATAAAATAGACAAGATAGAGAAACTTCATAAGCTCGGATACTTGCCCATTGAAATTGTTTCGCTGCCAGAAGGAACAAGAGTTCCTATGCACTGTCCGATGTTTGGTATTACAAACACACACAAAGATTTTGCGTGGCTGCCTCAGTCTCTTGAAAGTCTTATCTCGGCTGAAAGCTGGCACCCGATGCTGGCAGCAACTGTTGGGGCTACTTATCGTGAGATTGTAAATCATTATTACAATCTTACTTGTGAAGATGATGTACCGAGAGCGAAAGCACTCGGTGCTTTTGATTTTAGGGGTGAAGAATGTACAGAGTCTGCAATTAAGGCTGGAGCCGGATGGTGTTTGTCGTTCCTGAATACAGCAACTGTACCGACAATTCCATATCTGGAACAGTATTATAACTGCGATTGTACAAAAGAACCTGTTGCATTCGGAAGTCCAAGCACAGAACACTCTGTAATGTGTTCCAATTTTGCGGTCGATGGTGATGAAATCACTCTGCTTCGCAGACTCCTTACCGAGATTTATCCGAACACAAGTTTCTCTGCAGTGCTCGATTCATACGATTATTGGAATGTTATTGAGAATATTCTTCCACAGTTAAAGAAAGAAATCTTAGAGCACAATGGTTGTATGCTGATGCGTGGCGACTCGGGTGATTGTGTGGAGGTTGTTACGAAAACAGTATTTAAGCTTTGGGATATCTTCGGAGGCAAGGTAAATAGCAAAGGTTATAAAGTTCTCGACCCTCATGTGAAAGCAATTTACGGAGACTCAATTACAATCCAGAGATGCAGACAGATTTATAAAATCCTTATGGAGAATGGATTTGCCTGCTCAAATGTTGCTCTCGGTGTTGGCTCGTTCTCTTTCCAGTGTGTAGAAGAAGATGGTATTCTTAAACCCTTTACAAGAGACACATTTAGCTCGTGCATCAAGGCTACCTACTGTGAGATTGACGATAAGCCGTTCCCAATTTTTAAGAATCCAAAAGACGGTGGCTTTAAGAAGAGTCAGAAAGGTTGTTGCGTAGTAACCAGAGCGGCAAATGATAAATTGATTTATGTTGACGGCAGAACTTGGGACGAAGCTCAAGTATCTGGTGGAGATTGTGATGCAAATCTTCTGCAAACGGTATTCAAAGACGGGAAAATGGTTAAAGAACAATCGTTATCGGATATAAGAAATATGTTACATAATGGAGAATTTTAAAGGGGACGATTGATTTGAAAATTGAATATAAAATAAAGGGCATTACATTGGATGAATCTGAATTGTGTGAGATACACTCGTATTACGAGATTGCTTGTACTGCAGAATATTTGTTGGATAATTATGACATGGACGAAGAAAATGCTATAGGAACTGCAACCGAAGTTCGTAGATTGATGAATAAATATGGATACGACGAAGAGGACGCCATCTCCGAAGTGCTTGCACAAGAGGATGACGATGAAGAGGAGGAGATATAATGTTCAGTGCAAGAGAAGTAAAAGATGCCTGTGTGCAGTGGATAAAGGACTGGTTTGAGATAAATGGAAACGGCTGTAATGCGGTAGTTGGTATTTCGGGAGGCAAGGACAGTTCGGTAGTTGCCGCTTTGTGTGTTGCCGCCCTTGGTAAAGATAGAGTTATTGGTGTTGTTATGCCAAATGGATATCAAAAAGATATCAATGACGCGATGCACCTTGTGTCTCACTTAGACATTAGATTGGTCGAAATAAATATCGGTGAGACTTGTGACGACCTACTGGCTGAGCTTACTGCAGGAATTATGGGAGATATATCTACACAAACAAGAATAAATCTTCCCGCAAGAATAAGAATGTCTACACTATATGCAGTGGCTCAGAGCTGTAATGGGAGAGTAGCAAACACCTGTAATCTCTCTGAAGATTGGATTGGTTACTCTACAAGATACGGAGATAGCGCCGGGGATTTCAGTCCATTATCAAATCTCACAGTTTCAGAGGTAAAGAAGATAGGTCATGAACTCGGGCTCCCAAAGGAACTTGTTGAAAAGGTTCCGTCTGATGGCTTGTGTGGTAAGTCGGACGAGGATAATTTTGGATTTACTTATGAACTGCTTGACAGATATATCAGAGAGGGTATCTGTGATGATGAAAATATAAGAACTAAGATTGACACGATGCACGAAAGAAACTTGTTTAAGCTTCAGCTGATGCCTGCATTTGAATATGAGGAATAAATATAATATCTAACGCAGTTCATAGGAGGAGGGTATAAAATGATAGAGTACATCGGAGAAATTGAGTTAACTGGTACTGTTGATATAACAGACCCCTGTTATGATAAGGATGTTTGGTGCCGGATGACAGTTGATTGCGATGCTGGACTATATAAAGGATACATTGAAACTTCCAATGAGGGGGAGTTTGGCAAAAGGGTTGCTTCAATATCTATATTTAAAGGAAATAAAATATGGGGTATTGAGGAAATGGAATTTATAGGAACTATAGGAGTAGACGCAGGGCTTGCAGGATTTTTTAATAATAAACAGGACTTCAATGATGATGAGTGGTCTGAGTTATGCGATAGGATTGTCGGAGGAAATGCTTGGAATTTGTATAATGGTGTTTTCTCTTCGTCTGGATTTGGAGATGGCGTCTACGATGTGTACGCAAATGAGGAGAGGTCTGCGTTCACCATTGTGTTTATAGCGAAACAGTGAGAATAAAAAGGCGGTGATGAGTTTATGCCAAATTGGGTAGCAACAGAGGTTATGTTTAAAGGGAATGACGAAGATATAAAAAAGGTGCTTGAAAAAGTATCAAGTGAGGATAGTCAATTTGACTTTAATAAACTGATTCCGATGCCTGAATGTTTAAATATTGAGAGTGGTTCCCAATCAGCTCTTGCGTATGCGTACTATTATGTAAGAAAATTCAACACCCTTCCTCCCTCCTCTCAGTTTAAAGATATGGATACTGTTATTTGTCGCGTTGAAAAAGATATTACAGTATCATCACAGGAAGTATTGGAAAGGGGTAAACAGCTTTACGAAAACAAGAAAAAGTATGGAGCAACAACATGGTATGATTGGTGCTGCAGTAACTGGGGAACTAAATGGAACGCTTATAACGTAGGAATATACGATAACACATTGAGTTTTGCAACCGCTTGGAGTTTTGCGGAACCCGTAATGCGTAGGCTATCTGAACTTTGCACCCAGTATAACGTAGAATTTGATGGCGAGTGGGCAGATGAAGATATGGGTAGCAACACGGGCTGTTTTGAATCTTACGATGGAGAGTTTTACTATAATTATCACGATGATAACAGTCACGAAGCGTATGCTACATATGTAAGACTTAATGGTGAATCTGATTGTCTTGGCGTTGATGCAGACGGGAACTATTACAGGCGCGAGTGTGATGAGTCGTGTCCGTATTATGAAGAATGCGTAGGGGGTGGTGAGTGTGAGTGTTAAAGACATAGCTTTTTTACAACTTATAACAGGAGCTAAAGCGAAACAAGAGTTTGTACGAACTCACGCAAATGATGAAAATTTTTGTCGCCTTTTGTATTATGCTTTGAATCCAATGCTTACGTATAATGTTTCAGAGGACACATTAAGGAATAGAATTCCGGGGGCGTGGCAACCAAATAATTATAAAAACATCTTTGAAATTTGCGATATGCTCGCAAGCCGTAAAGGTGTTGACGATTATACTCTTGATACGGTATGTTCGTTCTTAAGAGTTCGTAATTTAGAGGAACAGGAACTTTATATTAAGCTTCTTTCAAAAACCCTACGGCTTGGTGTTACTGCAAAGACAATCAACAAAATTATTCCCGGGTTAATTCCTGAGTGGGAAGTTCAACAGGCATATCCAATAGATAAATATCCTGTCGCTGAGGGAACAGAATTTTGGTTAACGCAAAAGCTGAACGGAGTCAGAGCAACTTTCTACAATGGAAAACTAATTGCTCGTAGCGGTGTTCCGTACAAGGGACTTGACGATTTAATTTCAGAAATCGAAAGATTACCTCTGGGTGCCTATGTGTTGGACGGAGAACTGACTCTTAAAGACAAAGGTTCTCTAAGTGATAATGAGGCTTTCAGGGTTGCAACAGGGATTCTTAACTCCGACGATGTGAATAAAACGGCGATTTGCTATACGGTTTTTGATATAATTCCTCGGGAAGATTTTGATAGCGACAATCCTAAGATACCCTATTCCGAACGACGCAAGATGTTAGACATCTTCTCCAAGTTTGTAAGTGACAATGGAACCTTACGAGTTCTTCCCGTACTTTATCAAGGAGATGACCAGCTTGTAATTGACAAACTTCTTGAACAGATGGTTGCGGAAGATAAAGAGGGGCTAATGTTGAATACGGATGTGCCTTATAAAAGAACAAGGCATAAGGGTATTTTAAAAATCAAAAGGTTCTACACAATGGACTTAAAGATAATAGGATACGAGGAAGGCACCGGCAGACTTGAGGGAACTCTTGGGGCTCTTGTCTTAGAGTATAAAGGAAATACGGTAAAGGTTGGCTCAGGTTTTACAGATGAACAAAGAACGGAACTCTGGGCTAATCGTAATGATATTATCGGCTCATTATGTGAGGTGAAATATAAAGAGATTTCCAGTGATAAAAACACAGGGCTTGAGAGTCTACAGTTTCCTGTATTTGTTCAAATGAGATTTGATAAATCAGAGGTAAGTTTTGGTTAATGTTTCTGCGGTGATGGAATAGGTAGACATTAAGAGTTCCCGAGGCTCGTGTTTTAATTTGTAAAGGGAATATGCAAGGTGCAAATCCTTGCCCGCACAGAACTTATATAAATAAATGAAGGAGAGGTGGTACCTATGGCTAAAAAAGTGAAAACTCCACAGTTTTCTATACACATCAGTGAATTCTGCAACATAATAACATCAGCACAAAACGACTATGAGTGGAATCGAAATGAAGTTAACCGCCTCGACAGATTAACACAGGACTATTTACATAAGCTCGAGCTTGACAATCTCAGCTATTCGGAACGAGCAAAATTGGCTACAAAATTAAAACAGTGTAGACGATTACGCAGAGAATCAAAAGACACTGCTGAGATTTTAGAACCTCTAATAACATTTTTAGATAGTGATAGGGGTAAGAATATGCTCAACCTATTACGAGAGACGCTTGGTAAAACAAGAAAGGTCGAAGAACGGATGGAAAACCGTACCTATAGGTATAAAGTTTTAGGGCAGGGGCTCGAGTCTGATAGCGGATAGGAGGAGTAATGAGAATAAACAAAAGGTTAATAATGCTGATAGCGACTCTATTGGTATCGATTGTAACAGGAACGGTAGGTGCAAGGGCTGCAGAAACAGCTAAAGTTATCGAAGTTCCGCAAGGTTATGGATATGGTACGCTCCATACATATACCGTCTGGGATAAGATTAGATGGGGTGGCGACTGTAGAAAACTTATCAACTTTGCCAAAGAGCAAAATGCCATTTCCGACAGCTACGGAATAGTTACTTATGGTAGCTACTTCTGCGGTGCATTAACATCTACATTCGGTAAGGTTGGAGATATGATGTTGGTTGTCGAGGAAGGTAATATAGTCTATCCGGTTATTATGGCTGACACAAAAAACCAAAGCAACAAAGGTTGTAATGCTTGGGGACATCAATACGGCAAGTGCGTCGTGGAATTTGAAATCCTTTCGTCTTGTCGAAGAAGCTTATATGGCACAAGCGGTGGTTATGTAAGCGAGGTGTTAGCCAAACCGATTGTCAAGGTAATTAACTTGGGTTCCGTATGGGATAGCACAGATTATTTATGGAATCCAAAACAGGCGTGTCTCGACAACGGTCTTGACGGGTACACACTGTTAACAAATCCTTATGGCGGCGAAGTTGTCAAAGCTGAAGTGCCGCAACAGACAATAGCTCCGGCGGAAGGTTTAGTAAGCATACACTTAGAAAAACCGTCGGTTAAAACAAATGAAAGCAATCGTTTTGGGTTCTTAAAGAACTGGTTTGATAAATTGGTTGCTTAATCTATAAACACAAACACGAGCCACAATCAACCTGTAATGAAATTTCTGTTTGTTTTACAGAACTTCTCACTGTTAGTGGAAGTGACGCAATGGTAAAGAGGAAAAGACTGAAGGCAGGCGAATTCATCGCCGTCGTCCCCCAATGAACCCAGTAGAAGAATAAAGGAATCGTTGGGAGACAATGACAAATCAAACAAGGAAGACGCCTTAGCCGGGAATGCGAGCACCTCCAGTCGTCCAAGAATACAATCAAGATTACAGGTCTTAAACTATAACGTATTTCTATCTTTTGATAGAACTTCTTGCTGTTAGCGGAAGTATCACTTTGATAGAGGGACAGAATAGCCGCAGGAGATGCCAGCACGCGATGCTGCAGTATCCAGAAGAGATTGTTAAGGAAGCAGCAAGCTTCAGAACTGGGTTTTCCGTTGTAGCACAAGGACTTTACACACATCGTGCCCAAGAAACGAATCAAATACCCGTGGCACATTCCCTCCTTAAGAAACCCAAGCTTATATATATACAGGTTATAGTTTGCCCGATTGAGATAACATATCACGGCTGCGAGTGGCGGTCGGAACCCAAGGTGGCTAATCTTTCTGATTAGACTGGGCTTTAAAGAAACAGAGGTTAGGTAGGGTTATACTACCGAGGCGTATTTCGGAGCTGGACATTTGTCGAGCAGTGAGTCAAGGCTTAACCTCAAATAGTAAGTTGCCAAACGGACTATGGAAGGTGACTTACAAAAATACCTTGGTAAGCTAAGATGGGAAACACTAATCCCCCTGCTGTCCGTTAGAAAAGCTGAAAAGACCACGGTAAACCGGACGAAAGTTTCGTGCTCGTAGTCGGAACTGTGATTGAATGGTAGTCTTGCGTAAAGGCAAAGGGCGAGGCTGACAGTGGAGTCACTTATATAACATCAGAGACCGTTTCGACGGTCTTTTATTATACAAAATTTTTATTCGAGGAGGTAATATTATGAGAGTTTTATTGCTCTTAAGAGGTAGCGCTGGTTGCGGAAAATCAACTTGGATTGAACAGAACGGACTCAAACCATATACTTTGTGTGCAGATGACATTAGGCTTCTCTGCTCCAGCCCGATAATGAACGTATCCGGAGGAGAGGAAATCAGTCAATCCAATGATAACACGGTTTGGAGTATCTTATTTAAACTCCTCGAACACCGTATGCAAAACGGTGAGTTTACCGTTATCGATGCAACGAATTCCAAGACATCTGAAATGAACAGATACAAGGAGCTTTGCTCGTCGCACAAATACAGAATTTATTGCGTTGACTTTACAGATATTCCAATCGATGTTGTAAAGGAACGAAACAGAAACAGGCTTCCTGAATTAAAGAGGGTTCCTGATTTTGTAATCGACAAAATGTATTCAAGATTTCAGACACAGAAAATTCCGTCTGGTATTACGGTCATTCGTCCGGATGAACTGGATAAGATTTGGTTCAAGCCGATTGACCTTTCTGAATACAAAAAGGTACATCATATCGGAGATATTCACGGTTGCTACACAGCGTTAAAAGGATACTTCGACAATGACGGCGGGCTTAAAGATGATGAGTTTTACATCTTTACTGGGGACTACATCGACAGAGGTATTGAAAATGCTGAGGTTGTTAATTTCTTGATTTCAATCTATACGAAACCTAATGTGTTGCTACTTGAAGGAAACCATGAAAGATGGTTATGGATTTGGGCAAACGGTGGTGTTTGTCAATCCAAAGACTTCGAATTTGAAACCAAGTATCAGCTCAACAATGGCGAGGTAAACAAGAAAGATGTAAGGCAGTTATACAGAAAGCTTGGTCAGTGTGCTTACTATAAGTACGGTGATAAGATGTTCCTTGTTACCCATGGTGGTTTGAGTACCGTGCCAAATAATGTTACCTGTATTGCTACCTCGCAGATGATTAAGGGTGTCGGCAATTACAACGATGTCGAAGCGGTAGCCGAGTCGTTTATTGCAAACACACCCGACAACTACATACAAATTCACGGACATAGAAACACAAAGAGTCTTCCTACTCAGGTAAACTCAAGAGTGTTTAACCTCGAGGGAAAAATCGAGATGGGGGGGGCATCTCAGATGTGTTCAATTCTGTAAAGACGGTACATTTGAGTGTGTTGAAGTACAGAACACTGTATTCAAGGAAATCGAAACTACTCCAGAACCTGTTGAGAGCGAGCAGATGTCTATTGGAGATATTATTATTGCTCTTAGAAAGAACAGATTTGTTCAGGAAAAATGTTTCGGTAATATATCCTCGTTCAATTTTACAAAGCAGGCTTTCTACGACAAGATTTGGGACGAACAGACTACAAAAGCTCGTGGTTTATATATCAATGTTCCTAAGCAGAAAGTTGTTGCGAGAGCTTATGAAAAGTTCTTTAACATTAACGAGCGCCCTGAGACTAAGCTGGATATGCTTGAGCATCGTCTCGCTTTCCCTGTCACTGCTTATATAAAAGAAAACGGATTTCTTGGTATTGTAAGTTATAACGAGGAAACAGATGCGCTGTTTGCTACTACAAAGTCTGCTCCTGATGGAGACTTTGCAAGATGGTTCAAAGAGATGCTTAACGAAAAGCTTTCTGATGAAGCTGCGGAAAAGATGAAGCAGTTTTCCAAAAAACAAAATGTTTCGTTTGTATTTGAGTGTGTGGATATGAAGAATGACCCGCATATTATCGATTACCCTGAGAGTGAACTCTTCCTGCTTGATATTGTATACAACGATTTAAAATTCAAGAAGTTCGAATACACAGAAATGGCTAAGGTGGCAAACGAACTTGGACTCAAGCATAAAACACTTGCTTATGTAATCGAAAGTTGGTCTGACTTCTTCGACTGGTACTATCAAGTCACAAGCGAAGACTACGAATACGATGGTCATAAGATTGAAGGGTTTGTTATCGAGGACACAAATGGATATATGGTTAAGCTTAAACTTCATTACTATAACTTCTGGAAGTTTATGCGTTCGATTTCACATGAGACACTTCGTAACGGATACCTTAATCCGAAAAGAATGTCCGCGCTAACCTCTCCCCTTGCTAACCAATACTATAGCTGGGTTAAAACTCTTTATAAACCAAGAGATAAAACAAAGTACCATTGGTGGAAGTTTTGGAAGAAAACAAATGTTTCTAAACAAGATAATACTCCAAGAGACATTTGCACACTGCGTAAAATGTTCTACCAAAGTGAAACTGGCAGATTATTTATGAATGAATAAATGGGGGTGTTACAATGAGACAAATGGCAAATTTGAAAGACAGAGTGTTCGGTAGGCTTACAGTAATTGATAGAGTTGCAGACAATCCAAATTTTGTGATTTGTAAGTGTGAGTGCGGTACGGTTTGTACTGTGCGAGCAGCCAATTTAACAAAGGCTGTAAAGCCTACTCGCTCCTGTGGTTGTTTAAGACGGGAAACAAGCAGTGAAATTGGTAAGAGAACTCTGGCGATGAATACTGTTCACAGGGATGGTATGAATAAAAGATTCAACACACTTTTTCATATGATTGAGAATCCTAAACTGCACAAGAATAACACTACGGGACACAGGGGAATTACTCTTGACAAGAAAACGGGCAAGTTTAAAGCGAGCATTGGTCTGCATAACAAGCTATATAATCTTGGCTCATACAAGACAAGGGACGAAGCAATCAAGGCTCGTCTTGACGCAGAAGAAAAAATGTATGCGCCGCTGATTGCCGAAAAGAATGCTCTTCTTGCAGCAAGGGCATCCAAATAATACATAATACACAATAACAGGAGGCAAGTTATGAATTTAAAAGAATCATTTCGTTACCAAAATTTCTTGGACAGTCTGTTGAGATGTGCAACAAGCAGTGTTTCAAACAGAGACCACTGCTTGACCGTAACCAAAACACATCTTCGCAACAAGGCAAACCCAGAAGTTGCTGATGTAACAGAAACTGTTGAGGTTGAAAAATTCTTCAAGAACGATGATGTCCTCTCATTTATGAAGCTTCTCGTTGAAGAAAAATTACTTCTCACGCAGAAAATCAGCGAAGCAAAAGCATCTCTTTCAGGGATTGATTTGGATGCGGCAATCGAATCTAACAAGTTCAGACAGCAGGTAAGCAACGCTGTCAGAACAATGATGAAACACACTCCCCGTAAGACAGTTGAACAGGGTCGTGACTATAAGTTCAATGTCGAAGGCAACCAAACTGCGTACTACTATGACATCGAGGTTGAGAGTGTTGAAGCTTATGATAAAGACTCTGCAAAAGAACTTATGCGTAATATGATTGCCACAGCTGATAAAAATTCCACCTTGGTTGATGCGGCGTTAATCAATACAACGGTTGACTATGAACCAAAGTTTGATGTGAATGACAGTTTCGAGGATGTAATGGAATCTTTTATTGCAGGATTAAATAATTAAGGAAATACTCAGCCCTCTGCTTCAGGCAGAAACTTGATGATGTCAATTTATGTTTGGCGTTCGACAAGCGTAACTTGTTACCGGGCAGCGATGTTTGGTCTATCAAGAATAAATAACCACACCTTTTGAGGTTTGGAGTAAATACATTCTTAAGTTTATAACAAGAAGAAAGATGATTACTAATGCTGATAGTAATTGAAGGAACGCCAATCGTTTTCGCAAAGCATTATACTATATCCGTTATCCGCTATTTCGTCAGAAACACAAGTGCTTTTGGGGGACAGCATACGCTTCGTTACTCTATACACACCCTCGACGATTCTGAAGAAACAAGATTGTTTGATTTAACAGTTTGGTTTTTGTAAATTGTACTTATTAAATTCAAATTTTAACGAGACAACTTTGGTTGTTGATAATGATATAGTTGTGTTTGAACAACTCTTTTCCAAACACAAATTGACTGACTTAATTTTCTGCTTGAAGCAGAGGGCTGAGTACACATACGGGAGGAATTTCAATATGAATAAATGGAAACTTGTTTTAATTATTTTAGCGGGTATTCTTGCTGTGATTTTACTCTGCGTGTTCGGTGTACAGGGAGCCCAAAACACTGCGTTTTCACTTGAGGAACAGGTAAACACAGCACAGTCTGATATTAAGGTACAGGAAAAACGCAGGGTTGATTTGGTATATAACCTTGCAGATTGCGTAAAGCAGTATGACAAGCATGAAGCCGAAACTCTTACAGCCATTGTGCAGGGGCGTGGTTCTGTCGGAGATATCGAGAATGTAACAACAGCAATTACTGCCATTGCCGAAGCATACCCTGAACTTAAATCCAACGAAAACTATAAGGAACTAATGAATGAACTGTCAATGACGGAAAACTTAATTGCAGAGCACAGAAGTAACTATAACAAGCAGATTAAGGAATATAACAGATATGTCCGTAAGTTCCCGACGAGATTATTTCTCAATATTCTTGGATATGAAGCACAGGATTATAATTACCTCGATTATAATGCACCCGTAGATGCTCCCCAGAACTTGTTTGGAGAATAAGTTATGAATAGACACGGCGGTTATAAAAGAAGAGACTTTGATTTTGGTGACTTTGTTATCACGCCAAGAGAAATCATCGCGAGCATTTCAATCATAGCGGTAATGCTTTTGCTTGGTGTAATAATCTCCGGTAAGATTTCAGAACATCAAATGGATAAGAACGAGGTTTATAATAAAGCCGTAAAGATAGAAAGCACCGACCTATTCAAGTACGGTATGAATACAAATATAGGTAATGCTTTTGTTTACGGAGACCTCAAAGCAGTCGATACTGTTACTTACCCAGAAATAGGTGGCAAGTATATGTATGTCGAGAAGATAAAGGAAAAATATACAAGACATACACGAACCGTCACAAAGACACGAACTGTAGATGGAGAAACAGAAACCTATACCGAAGAAGAAGAATATTGGACTTGGGATAGAGTCGGCAGCGAAAATCAAAAGTGTAAACAAATTTCATTCTGCGGAGTAACTTTCGGTAGCAACAAGATTGGTATTCCCGGAGCAAATTACATAGATACGCTTAAAGAGTCAAGTGATATAAGATACAAGTATTATGGTACCGGTGCAGAGTTTACTGGTACTATTTTTACTTCCCTAAAAGACAAGACGATATCCGACGGAACAAAATTTTATGATAAGTCAAGCATAGAGCAAACAGTAAAAAGGCTCGAGTTAGAGGGCGGGGCTACGCAGTTTCTATTTTGGTTTGTGTGGATTGCACTTACTATTGGGGTAGTATTTATCTTTTTCTATGGTGAAAACAACTGGCTCGAATAAAATAGGGGTGTATAAAACACGACTTTGATACATAAAAGGAGGTTTTAGAATGTTTAATTATGATAAAAGATTTTCAGGAGATGGCTGCGTTTACGACGATAACAATAACGAGGTCTCTTGTCTTGATGACGACTATCATTACTGGAAGTCCGAACAGGAGCGTTTAACAGACCCTCTTTCAGATGACTACAATAAATATGATAACGAATGAGGAGCCGAAAACGGCTCCTTTAATATATGCCCGGTGTAAGTGCAGGCAACAGAAAGTAATCCAGAATAAGTACGCGCTGTTCTGTAATGAAATCTGGCGACGAAGAGGGCTTACTGAGACAAGGGAGAGAGGCTCTGTAATTGACGAGCGGATGGTCGCGTAGCTATCTGTTATGAAGTTTATGAGTGGGTATTCTATTGGGGTGGTTCAAATCCGCCCCCGGGCGCCGAAATTTAATTTAAACAGGAGGGGTATTATGAGAGAGCATTCAATTCCTATCAAGATAACTATCCCATTCCCGTGTGACAGACCAGACAAGAATAACAATATATACACAAAAGAAGCTGTGAATGATGCACTCACGCATCTGCGCAAAAATATTCCTATTGTTTATAGGGATAATAAAGACGGAGGGAAAGATGTTGTTCTTGGACATAGCACAGGTACTTGTCATACAGTTGTCTGGGATTCCGATAGTCAAACATTTAGAGTGACTATAGACGGCGTGATTTATGCAGGCGGGACAAGTTGCATCGTACATGACATGGACACACAAGAGAAAAAGATAACAAAATTTCAAATCACCGGACTTGGATTATCTGTTCTTGGAAACGACGAGGAGGTAGAAGATGAGTTACCATACATATAGCATAGACGGTTTTGGTTTTTCGGCAGATGAAATCAGTACAAATATTCTAAGACTGAGACGACTGTTAAAATGTGCTCCTAAATTTAGCAAAGAAATTGATAAATACTTTAAGGAATGTGAGATTACAAAACCCGAGTTAGATGACTACTTGGAATATGACCAAAACTATTCGTCGGGACTTGCCTATATTCTTCGAGGAGTTATCGAAGAAGCTGAGAACATTGAGTTAGTGATTGCTGAAGATTTCGATGGCGAGTGGTTTGTAATGCTTTGTCCGTCATATCCGTGGGCAGATATAAGCGAAAAGCATAAGTCCCTTACGGCTGAAAAGATAACAGAAATATTTCAAAAGTATATTGGTATTCTTACAGATTCACCTGTAGGAATAGAATATCAAAGTGTTGAGAACGGAGGTTGAGATGATGCCAGTACACGATGAACTTGGTCGTAGAATGAAAGAATTCTATGAAACGATTCCAAAAACAAAGCTTATGAGACGAACGCCTGTTGCCATTCGTATTGATGGCAAGGCGTTTCATACTTTTACAAAAGGCTTCAGGAAGCCTTTTGATACAATTTTAATACAGTCTATGTGTGAAACCACAAAATATTTGTGTGAGAATATTCAGGGCTGCGTGTTGGGATATACACAGTCAGATGAAATTACACTAATACTTGTAGACTATCAAACATTTGACACCGCTGCTTGGTTCGACTATGAAGTGCAGAAAATATGTAGCATTGCAGCGAGTATGGCAACGATGGCTTTCAATAAATATTTTAATTATAACATTGATGAGTATCAGAGAAACCATTTTGAAAATGGGACTGAATTCGACCGGGCATATTGGGAGCGGCTTATCGCTGCAGCTCGAAAAGGTGCGATGTTTGACGCTCGTTGTTTCAATATCCCCAGAGAAGAAGTTACAAATCTTATTTACTGGAGACAACTTGATGCCACGAGAAATAGTATCCAAATGGTTGGTCAAGCATACTTCAGTCACAATGAACTGCATGGCAAATCGTGCAATGATATACAGGATATGCTGATGTTGCAGAGGGGTATTAACTGGAACGACTTGCCAATATATCAAAAACGCGGTGCCTGTGTTATCAGACAGTTCGAGATAGAGCCTGACGAAAACGGTATTTTCAGAAGACACTGGGCGATTGATACTAAAATTCCTATATTCAAAGGTGACGACCGCGAATATATTGAGGAACTAATTTACTTTGAAGAATAAAGAAAGGAGCAGCTTATGGGAACAAGACATATGATTGGCGTTGTAAGCGGCGGTAAATACAGAGTCGCGCAGTATGGACAATGGGACGGTTATCCAAGTGGACAAGGTGTCGGCATTCTGGAGTTTCTTATAGATGGAAATCTTGATGCACTTAAAAGGAATGTATTAAAATGTTCTTTCATTTCAGATGATGAATATAAAGAACTAACAAAGGGTTATACCAATGAAAATGCCGGACAATTTTTTGATAAGTATCCACAGTTTAGCAGAGATACCGGCTCCGATATCCTTGAACTCGTATCCAAAGCAGAAGACGGATTAAAACTGCTGGATAATTATGAGTTTGCAGCAGACAGTTTGTTTTGTGAATGGGCATACATAATTGATTTTGACAAGAATACTTTTGAAATCTATGAGGGTTTTAATAATACACCACTTGAAGCTCACGATAGGTTTTTTGGAATGGTTTGTTCCGAATATGCGGACAAGAAGAATTCTTCCGATATCTATTATCCTGTAAAACTTAAGAAAGTCTTCTCGCTTTATGACCTCCCTACCGTTGAAGAATTTTTGCTTGAGCTTGAGCCGCCGGACGAAGGAGAGGAATTATATGGGTAAGGTATATATCACAGGGGACTGTCACGCAGACTTCCATAAATTTTCTACCGATTGCTTCCCCGAGCAAAAAGAGCTGACAAAGGAAGATTTTGTAATAGTGTGTGGCGATTTTGGTGGTGTGTGGTCTGATACTGGTGAAGAAAGATACTGGTTGAACTGGTTAAGCCGAAAGAATTTTACCACTCTTTTTGTTGATGGCAATCACGAAAACTTCGACAGACTAAACAGCAACGAATTTAAGGTTGTTGATTTTTGCGGTGGTAAGGCTCAACAAATTCGTAAAAATATATTTCATCTTATCAGAGGAAATGTATATGACATATGTGATAAAAAGTTTTTTGCTTTTGGTGGTGCCAGTAGCCACGATATAAGAGATGGCATACTTGACCCCAAAGATTTTGCAAGTTTAAAAGAACTTGTGAAAACCTACAATAAACTAACCAGTCAGGGTAAGTTGTTACGAATCAACCATATCTCTTGGTGGAAAGAAGAAATACCAAGCAGTGAAGAGATGGAGTTTGGGTTGAAAACACTTCAAGAACATAAGTATAATGTTGACTTTATCATAAGTCATTGTTGCCCGCAACATATCGCAAGCTTATTCTCTCACGGTGTATATAAACCCGACGAGCTTACATCGTATTTCGATAAGGTTGCGGAGAAAACGAAATTTTCGAAATGGTTTTTTGGACATTACCATAATGACAAGGCAATATCTGACCGATATATTATGCTATACAATCAAATCGTAAGGATTGTGTAGTTTTATATAAAACTATTTAGGAGGAAATCTATATGTTAAATTATTTACTTATCATTGCTGCTACAGCAATTATCATTTTAATGATTCTTGGAATTAAGTTCTATGAAAAAATGACTAAGAAGAAAGCTGTGGCGTTGTTTGTTATTGCGGTTCTTTTAATAACTGCCTCCTCTTCATTCACAATTATTAAGACGGGATATACAGGCGTAAGAACCACATTTGGGCAGATTGATTCCACAGTGTTACAAAACGGTTTGAATTTTAAGATTCCTTTTGTCCAGTCAATTAAGACGGTTAATAACAAACAACAGGATGAAAAGTTTAATGGAGAAATTTGGGGTGAAGCTCTTGACAAAACAGTTGTCTTCGCGACAGATGTAATCGTCACTTATCAGATTAACCCCGCAAAATCTGCGTACATTTATGCCAATGTAAATAATTATAAAGATAATTTAATTCCGCAAACATTGGTAAACTCTGCGGTAAAATCTGCAATGGTTCAGTTGCCGTCCGACCAAGTTACAAACAGAAACAAAATTGAGTCTTTAACAAAGACTACTCTCGAAAAGGCAATCGTTGAAAAGTATGGTTCAGACGCAGTTATCATTTTAAAAGTGACCATTGACAACATGGATTTTGAAGAGAGTTATAATAAAGCTATTGCTGATAAACAAATTGCTCGGCAGAATGCTGAGAAGCAAGCTATTGAAAATCAAAAGGCTGTTGATTTAGCTAAAGCTAATCAAGACAAGGCAGCTATTGAGGCGGAGACAAAAAAGATTACAGCACAGGCAGATGCTGATGCAATGATTATTTCTGCTCAAGCAGAGGCTGAGGCATACAAGATTAAATCTGCTGAAATCACAGAGAACTTACTTAAGAAGTGGGAACTTGACGCTCGTAAAGAACACGGCTGGGTAACTATTCAAGGTGCGAACGCAATCGTTACCGGGCAGTAATACACAATAACTTTGGATAGGCGGTGTGGATAATGAGTAATGTAAAAATTAGCGCAGGTAACGCAAAGCTCGGCAGTATTCCAAGTGTTTCGCTGCCTGCCGGGGTTACTTGCAGGAAGGATTGTGAGTGTTTTAAGAAGTGTTATGCACAGAAACTCGAGAGGATGCGCCCTTCGGTGCGTAATGCTTATCAACACAATCTTGCATTGTTACAAAAATCGCCGGATATATATTGGCGGGAGGTCGAGGCGTCTATTATGATGTCTCGATTTTTCCGTTTTCATGTGTCTGGTGATATCCCTGACAGCGTTTACTTTGCACATATGATTGATATAGCTGATAGGAATCAACACTGTGAGATTCTTTGCTTTACAAAGAAGTATGACATAGTTAACGACTATCTTAATCTCGGCGGTAAAATCCCAGAGAATTTACATATCGTATTTAGTGGATGGGCTGGGTTAGAAATGAACAATCCTCACTCCCTCCCCGAAGCTCATGTACGGTACAAAGACGGAACCACAACAGCAAAACCAACGGCAAAAGAATGTGGTGGGAACTGCACTGACTGTCTTCTTACCGAGGGCGGATGCTGGTCATTACAATCTGGAGAGCAGGTGATATTTAATGAGCACTAAAATGAGACAGTTAATTATCGCAAGAAAAGATTTACAGATGTCTCCCGGGAAACTTGCGGCACAATGTTGTCACGCCTCTATTGCTTTTATCACGCATCAGATGAGAGCGTTAAACTTCTCCACTTGTCACAGAGGTAAAACCATTAAAGTTCCAGTAGAACTTGACCCAGAGGCGTATACTGATTGGATATGTGGTATTTTTACAAAGACAATCTGTGAGGCAAAGAATAGAAACCAACTGATGAAAGCCGTTCATCTTGCCGAGGAACTTGGTTTGAAAAGGGATGAGGATTTTTTTCTGATAAAAGACGCTTGCCTTACAGAGCTTGAGCCGGAAGAAATTGACGAAAATGGCGTAGGCAGAGTTCTTACCTGCATAGGTTTCAAGCCATTACCTAATGAGGTTATCCAACAAATTAGCAGGAAGTTTCAGTTGTATAAGTAGGAGGCGCTCCGCTGAATAAAGATATATGGGATAAGATATCAAAAATTATACAGAGTCAACCAACTATGATGTTTAAATATTGTTAGAGGAGGATTTGGTAGATGAAACCTGATATTGTTAAATTGAACTGTCTCAAATGGATTGATGGTCACATTGGTGTGTTTTGCAGATGTGGTAGAACGCTATACATCAAAAACATTCAATCCAAAGCCGGACAGTATGTAGATATCGAATGTCCGTGCGGTGGAACAATTCGCACTGTATACACGAGTTATTCCCATAATTAAAAAGATTAGTTTTATACAGTTACATAAAGACTTGTTTGTATCTCGTTTTAAGGATAATATCACAGGCAAGCCGATGTACGATATGGCGTTTCAGTATTACGGAGAGATAGAACAAGACTGAGTTTCATAGAAAGGAAATTGCTATGTGGGAAGATTTAGAGGCTAAATTAAATAAAAGTGGTCGCAAATGGAAAGAAAGTCAAGGGAATATTTCATATAGATACGCTGAATTGTTTTGTGAAAACTGCGGCGTTTCATTGGGAGAACACGATATAGTTTGTACCAATTTGGAATCTATGATGTACTGCGGCAAATGTGCAAAACAATACATTAAAAATACACCTATTAAATTGTCGTGCGGTGTAGTCATAAATGATTACGGTAACTCAGTTGATTTGGAGTACGCCGGTAATTATTACAAGTCAATGACCGTAAATAAGACTTGCTACTTTAATAGTAAAGGTCGCTATATCAAGGTTAAAGGTAAGAGGTTCTATGTATAGAAAGAACGGACAAGCAGTTAAATTACTTGATGAATACGGTGTTCTTAATATAAACGGTACAGAGTTTCTTTTTGATATAGAAGACTTCTCTGTTATCAATAGTCGAAACTGGTATGTAGATAAAGACGGGTATCTTGCAAGCAGCTACATATATAACGGTCGTAGATGTTTTGCTATGTTTCACCGAATAATTATGAATGCTCAAAAAGGGCAAGTTGTTGACCACATAAACCGAAACCGCGCAGATAATCGCAAGGGGAACTTACGGTGTTGTAGTAAGTTTGAAAATAACCTCAACAGAGGGCGAAGGTCAACGAATACGTCCGGTGTTATCGGTGTTCATTATGACAGAAAGAGAGACAAATGGATTGCCAATATAACTTATAACAAGAGAAGAATTTTTATCGGGAGATTTATATCAAAAGACGAAGCGGTTAAAGCGAGATTACGCAAAGAGTCAGAGCTTTTCAAAAGCTTTGCACCACAAGCTAACGGCGAAGGAGTGATTGTATGACGATTGAAGAAATTAAAAATATGGTTGAAGGAAAAGATTATGATTTTCTGAGAACCAACGAACACCTCAAGGGTAAGATAGTGTTCTTGACTCTCGGTGGCAGTTATTCATACGGTACAAATGTTGAAACATCTGATGTCGATATCAGAGGATGTGCCTTAAACAGTTCGTCTGACCTTCTGGGCTTAAGTAGTTTTGAACAAGTCGTTAACAACGAGACAGATACAACGGTTTACAGTTTCAATAAATTGGTACAACTATTACTCAACTGCAACCCCAATACAATCGAAATGCTCGGATGTAAACCCGAACATTATCTCTACTGTACAGAGGTCGGATTAAATATGATTGCAAATCGTAAGATGTTCTTATCTCGCAGAGCCGTGAACTCTTTTGGTGGTTATGCAACCCAACAGCTTCGCAGGCTTGAGAATGCTTTAGCCAGAGATAAAATGGAACAGGTAAGAAAAGAAGAACATATTTTGAAGTCTATGCAGAACGCAATGAAAAGCTTTGGTGAAAGATATACAGAGTTTGAAAATGGAAGCATCCAATTATTTACCGATAAGAGTACACGTGAGGAGTTTGACACAGAGGTGTTTGCAAATATCCACCTTGATAAATATCCAATAAGAGAATTCAATGGTATTGTACACGACCTCACAAACATAGTGAGCGCCTATGGAAAACTTAACCACCGTAATCAAAAGAAAGATGACAACCATCTGAACAAACACGCAATGCACCTTATTCGGCTGTACCTCATGTGTATAGATATTCTTGAAAACGAAGATATTGTAACCTATAGAGAGAAAGACCACGATACACTTATGGGTATTCGTGCCGGCAAATATCAGCGCAAGGACGGAACTTACAGAGAAGAATTCTTTGAAATAGTTGACCAACTCGAAAAGCGTTTAGCATACGCAAAAGAAAATACCAGCCTACCTGACCACCCTGATATGAAGAAAGTTGAGGAATTCGTTATGGCTGTGAACAGGAGGGCTATTGATGTTTGAGATAAGTATTCCTACTGGAGCAAAGAAAATTATCAGCTTGTTGCAAAGTAACGGATATGCAGCTTATGTTGTTGGTGGTTGTGTGAGAGATAGCCTTCTCGGTTTTGAACCAAAAGACTGGGACATTTGTACATCTGCAACCCCTGAAGAAGTAAAACATTGTCTTTCCAACAGAACGATAGACACGGGATTAAAGCACGGAACCATCACTGTTATCTCCGATGACGACAATTATGAGGTCACAACATACAGAGTTGATGGAAATTATTCCGACAACAGGCATCCCGACAAGGTAAAGTTTGTAACAAGTCTTACAGAAGACCTCGCAAGAAGAGACTTCACAATTAACGCTATGGCTTATAACGATACAGATGGACTTGTCGATAAGTTTGGTGGAATAACCGACCTCGAACACAAACGCATATCATGCGTCGGGAACCCCGATGATAGATTCGCTGAGGATGCCTTAAGAATACTGCGAGCTATGAGGTTCGCATCAACATACGGCTTCTCCATTCAGCAACAAACTGCGGAGTCAATCCATCGTAACAAGAAGCGATTGGATAATATTGCTTACGAAAGAATCCAGACGGAATTGATTAGAATGCTGCACGGTAGCGGCATACTTCAAATCCTTTTGGATTTTAGTGATGTAATTTCCACAATCATTCCTGAGTTAAAACCTTGCGTCGGATTTGACCAAAACAATAGATATCATCAGTACGATATATATGAACACATTTCACACGCGGTTTCTAACTACACAGGCGATGATGCTTCCGTAAAAATTGCATTGCTTCTCCACGATATAGGCAAACCTCTATGTTATACAGAAGATGAAAAGGGTGGTCATTTCTACGGTCACGCTCTGCCAAGTCGGGACTTAGCCAGAGTTGTATTGGACAGGCTTCATTTTGATAACAAAACAAAAGCTGAAGTATTAGAACTTGTTTTGTATCACGACTCGGTTATAGAAGCTACTCCAAAAACAATCAGACGTTGGTTGGCTAAAATAGGAGAGCAGCGGTTACGCCAGCTCATAGCCGTGAAGAAAGCTGACATAGCCGCTCATAAGGTTGGAACTTACGAGGAAAGGCTTGCCAAGTGTGATGTTTTGCTTTCGATTGTTGATGAGGTAATCGACAAGCAACAATGTTTTTCAATCAAAAATTTATCCATTAACGGCAATGATATTATCAAGCTCGGTATTCCGGAAGGTGTAGCTGTGGGGAGAGTTCTCCGAACACTTCTCGATATGGTAATAGCCGGCGAGATTGTTAATGAAACAGATATTTTAAAAAGGTGGGTGAGTGAAAATGAACAGAGAACAGAAAAGAGCTTTTGTAAAGAAGGCTAAAAAGAGAGGCGTTAGTGCGAATGCAGCAAAGGCGTATGCTGAAATTATCAGTAACGGTGCAGGACAGACGACCCCGAAACAAGATATTGCGGAGGACGAAAAGGTAAAGCTTAATATTGAAACAATCAAGGCACGCCAGAACTACGAGAAGATGAGTGATAAATACAAGGAATTTGTAGACACAAATGCAGACACAATATTTACGGCTCATATTGAAAGACCTACGCTTATCAGCCTTAAGGAAGAACCAAAGTGGTTGTTTTGGTGCGGGGATTTGATAAAAATGAAGGAGGAATGATGATGAACTTTTATATATCAGACAATCATTTCGGACACTTCAATATCATTCGCTACGATAATAGACCATTTGATAGCGTGGCAAAGATGGACGAGGTAATGATTGACAGATGGAACGAGGTTATCGGAGACGAGGATACGGTATATATACTCGGTGACTTTAGCTGGCATAACGAACAAAAGACTTTTGAAATTCTTAATAGTCTTGCTGGTCGCAAGGTTCTTATTAAAGGTAATCACGACAAAATTTCTCCGAAGATTGCAAAGTGTTTTGTTAAAGTATGTGACTATCTTGAGATTACAGATAACAAAACTCGTGTCGTTATGAGTCATTATCCAATGCCGTTCTGGAATGGACAATTCCGTAACTCCGTTCATCTTTATGGTCATGTGCATAATTCACATCAGTGGAATTACTGCAAAAGCATACAGAGAGAACTCCAGCAGTTACAGGATATTCCAATGAGGATGTTTAATGTTGGCTGTATGATGGAGTACGTCGATTATACGCCGAGAACCTTGCAGGAGATTTTAGGAGGTGATTGATATGCTACGTCCGGAAGAAGTTTTAATTTGCAGAATTTTTGAACAGGCAATCGAAGACTATAAAGAACTTAAACAGAAGAATGTTGCACAAAACAAAGATAACAGTAGTGCATATTCTATCAAAGATATAGAGTGTTTCTTTAACAGCAAGTGGTGTACAAGGTTGCTGGAGATGATTAACAGCAATATTACAGGTAAGGATATTTTACATAAAGTACAACTTCAATGTGTGTAGGAGGCGATGCGGTATGATTTATTTGGATAACGCAGCAACAACCCAGATATCTCCGGCGGTATTAGAAGCTATGATGCCGTATCTAAAAGATGTCTATGCCAATCCCGGAACAATATATGGGTTCGGTAGACAAGCTGCAGATGCAATATCAAAAGCAAGAAAGCAAGTCGCTGATTTCATTGGGGCAAAACCAGAACAAATCATATTTACATCAGGAGGAACTGAGGCAAATAACCTCGCAATCAAAGGATGTAAAAACCATTTAACTAAAATAAACAAGAAACATATTGTTACATCGCCAACCGAACACGACTCCGTGCTGCGTGCCATAGAATCCCTCTGTAATCCGTTGTGCTGCAACGATAAAAAATGTATAAAACCTGAATTTTATACATCGTTTTTGCCGGTAGATAAGCGCGGGCATATCCAAGTAGATGAATTGGAACATATGTCATACACATACGATGATATTGGACTTGTCTCCGTAATGTACGCAAACAATGAGATTGGTGTGTTGAATAATGTTGCTTCGGTGGGACATATTTGTAGAAAAAAACATATACTTTTTCATACGGATTGTGTTCAGGCAGCAGGTAGTGTGGCGTTAGATGTAACAAAGATTGGCTGTGACTTTATGTCAATATCATCACATAAAATTCACGGAGTAAAAGGTGTAGGTGCTTTATATGTCCGAGACAAACAGTATTTATCTCCGATAATTAACGGCGGTTTGGTTCAAGAGTTTGGTTTGCGTGGCGGCACAGAAAATGTGGCTGGCATAGTAGGGTTTGGCAAGGCTTGTGAGTTAGCCGGAAAAGGCATAGAGGATTATTCAAGGACGGTTATTTCCTTTAAAAAACATTTTTGCGAAATATTAAAAGACAGACTTGCAGACGAACACATGGAGACTGATGTAAGTATCAACGGACTACTTCCTAAATACCCCGGTAAAACTCTGAGTCTAACATTTAAAAATGTAGATGCTGAGACGCTGGTGCTGATGATGGGTGCAAAAGGAGTTTGCATATCTGCCGGTTCGGCTTGTACGAGCCACGAATCAAATCCAAGTCATGTCTTAAAGGCAATAGGGTTAAGCGACGATGAAGCAAGGAGTACTGTGCGGATTTCATTCTCGGAATTTAATACTGTATATGAAGTTGAGCGTGGTGCGAAGCTGTTAGCCAGTTGCGTAAAAACTCTAAGAGGTATTATGTAATGGCAGATATTAAATATCCAAGAGGAGAGTGTGTTTGGGTCTCATATTACAACAGCGACAAAGAACTTCTGTTTATTATGACAAGCAAGCCTGCACGTGATTTTTATTTCTTATATGAAGCCGTAAACGGAGAATTCAAGAAACTCGGCAAGGCTAAGAACCCTATGGAGCTTGAGGAAAAATTCAAGATTCGTGACAAAATGTTTGTGTAAATTGTGTAGTTTCTGTGTTTTGTATTGAAAAATTGTATAATTAGTGATATAATATTATAATAGGAAAGGTGTCGATGAGATGGTTGATAGCTTAGATTTTGAAAAGGAATTTATGTCAGACGCAGAGGTTGAGGAAACACTCGAGAGTTTGACAGACCTTATAGGAGAACAGGCAGAAAACGAAGATGGCAAAACATCAATTATAAACCCAAGAAAAATACAGGCGGTATTGTATACCTATAAGATATTAAAATACCTAACCAAAGGGACAAAAGCAAAAGTAACATATGTGTTAAACGAGCCATATAAAAGTATGGGATGTGTAAGTGTTATCGGAAAGGAACTTACATTTAGCAATCCAAAGTGGTTTATGATTGCAGTTAAGCTGGCGTCGAACTTCAACGTGTACCCAAAGACGGACGGCACCGCTCAAATGGATTTTACTTTTCATGGTTTAACCGTATCACTTGATTAAGAAGGAGGGATAAGAATGAGTTTTGTGAAATGTTATGATGTAGCTACTATGGTAATTGAAGATGCGAACGAAAGATTTAATCCTTTGTGGAAAATAAACACAGAAAGACTAAGTATTTTTAAACAATATTGTGATGCAATAGATGCTTTATCCAAAGAGTTTAACGGAAAATCTTTTGAAGTAGAGGTTGACGAGATTACTATGGATGTGACGGTTGCGTTGGAATGCGACGAGGTTATAATTGAGAGAGATAATCACCCCCTATATGAACTTGCAAAGAGAACTATAAGATATAGTTTCTCTGTGTCTGAAGAAGGAAATCTCATTATTAAATTTGTGTTTCCGAGGCTTTGGGACAAGTGCTAATGGAGGTGGCTCCGAATGAATAATCGTAAAAGAGATTTATTAAAAGAATCAAAGACGCTTCTTGGGAGAGCGTCAAGTTTAATATCTCAAGTGCTTGAAGAAGAGGAAGATTGTCTTGACAATATGCCAGAGAATCTTCAAGCAAGTGAAAAATATGAAAGGATGGAAGACGCCATCGACAAACTTGAAAGTGCGATTGAACATATTGATAACGCACAAGAAGATATAGATGACGCTTCCGCATAACCATTATGTTTGAATTTTTCTTAGCTTTATTTGGCGGGACTTACTATGGCGGTAAGGTAGCTAATGAAAAGCGTAAATTAAAAGATGCTGATATTCATACACGAAAGCTTATAGACACATTAAAACAGGATAATGCGCAGTGGATTCGGTGCGTAGTAGACGACAGGCTTGAACACACTCTAAGCGAACTTCAAACAGAAGATGCAGAAAGAATGAGACAGAGAATACTTGATGAGGCAAAACTTATATCTGTGTCTGATGATATGGTCTTAATGGGTTTGCTTGCCCAAAAAGCAAAGATACCCAGAAGTATTGCTGAAAATGGTATTCATTCTCGTGGCGTGTGGGATTATGCAGAGCAACAGAGTTGGACTGAACAAAGGCGGTTTATGGTATGGTATGACAAAGAGCTCAGACGTAACGGTCTGCAAGAGCCCCTTTTGTTTGTTGGCGGTGTTAACGAAAGCAAAGTTCGTCAGAATATAAGTTTGGCGAGTCCGGTCACATCTACCTCAAATATGATAAGCGGAAGGTACTTCTGGGCTCCAATGAGAATTCGTGTTTACTAAGTTAGTCTTCATAGATATAATCAGGCAAATCAACGCGGCAATCAAGAAGCACTTTACCGTAACATCTTACATCTGTTCCGCTTTCGGCATCAACAAATACATTTGTATGTTTTAAGCGTGGATTTGCAGACAGTAACACAAGGTTTCTGTCATCATCAAGATAGTACTGCTTGCAATACATAGCTCCGTCAACACAAAATATACCAACATCGCCAACGGAAAGCTCGGTGTCTCTCTTAACATACACGGTGTCCCCGTCGTGTATGTAAGGGTACATACTATTGCCCTGAATACCCACTGCAAAATCCGCATCGGCAGGAACCGTGTCATCCACAAGTATCATTTCAAAATCATCACCGTCAAGAGGGATAGATAATCCAGCCGCAGATGGTGTGGTGTATCTTGGAATGTATCTTGCTGAGTCTCTCTTTACAGAAACCACATTTGGTTGCTTTGCACGAACTGTACTTTCAGACTCCACACGGGATTTTTCTATTATGCAAAGAGTATCGACTGCTTTTCTGCCGTGCCTATCCAAAACTCTGTAGTTGGACAACAAGGTTTTTTCACACTGGCTTAATAACGAAGTATCCTTTTCTGGTTCGATAGTTACTCCAAGTAAGTAATCGGTTGTTACATTAAGTGCCTTTGCTAAGGCTATAACAGCTTCTGCTGATGGCTTTCGCGTGCCGTTCTCCCACCCGCCGATGCTTACAACAGAGACACCAATTATCTCGCCGAGTTCTTTTTGAGTTAGACCACATTTAATTCTTAAAGAATGTATGCGTTGATTTAGTTTCATAATGATTCCTCCATTCAGATGACTATAAAATTTTTAATAGGTGGTTGACATCTGAGTTTTTTTGTGGTATTATAATACCAACAAAACTTTATGTGGGTATTATAACATAAACATTTGTTATTGTCAATAAAAAATGCCTATGCGCAGGGCTTTTTGTGACAAATAATAAAAAGGCAGCCTGCCTTTCGACAGACTGCCGGGAAACTGTATTACAATGACAACCACATCATCATAATACACAAACGCTGAGTTGTATAACTACAACCCGGAGCGGACAGAGCAACCACACTCTTCCACTCTATTTGTAGTATACCACAAAGATTTATAAAAATCAATGGAGGAAAGCTACAAAAATGAAAAAATTATCGTTACCAGAATTTAAAGACTATTGTTGCGCACATACTTTTGATAAAATTATATATTCGTCAGTTAATCAAGTATGGTATAGTATTGACACTACTATTTCGGCTAATTTTGTGTTTAATAATATGATTATGACATTTAATCCTAATATAATTCACTTAAAAAGTGAAGAAAATTCTTTGAGCTTGAAGAAAGTTAAGGTCATTAGGCTTCATGATGAAGAGTCATTGTTAGGCAAGGTGTTTACTGTTGTATGTGGGGACTCATTCTGCTCAAACAACAAGGAATACACTTTGATTGCCTGTAAGTGAAAAATTTTTTATGTAAATTTTTTAATTAACTTGACAAAGGTGATTTTATGTGCTATAATGTACCCGTAAGATGAAATTTACGGTGAAAGGATGTGGCACAAATGAGCCTCTATCAAAGTGAAGTACGAAAGCCTCAGATTGGCGATGTTTATTTAATGCGTTTTGGCGGATGCGGCAATGAACAGAAAGGATGGAGACCCGGATTGGTATTTCAGAACAATCTCGGAAATCAGTATAGCCCTAACATAATTGCCCTCCCCTTAACCAGCGCTATAAAGAAATCAAACCAACCAACTCATGTCATAATACCCTCCAAAGGGACTGGACTCGAAAGGGATAGTATGGTTTTATGTGAGAATCCCGAGCGTATGTCAAAAGAAAGACTCGGTACATATCTCACAACGATTCCTAAAGAATACATGAGCCAAATTGCAGTTGCGAATTTATTAGCAACATCTGCTATATCTTTTATTGACCCAGAACTACTGATGTCTATTTGGCAAAAGGCTACCACTTTAAATGCTGTTGCGTGATACATACAAATAAAGGAGGTTTTGCTATGTATAATGAAAGCTTAAAGACGAAGTTTGTTCAGGGGTACACAAAAAGTATCAGTACCGCAAAAGTGTGTCAAACTATATTCAATGCTACTGAGAAATATGAAATCAAATGGGGCGCAGATATTTGCACTCAGAAAGCAGAGGTGTTGCAGCCGGCTATCGATGAACTTGTAGGCTTTAGAGTCAGAAGTAAATGGATACGTCTAATAATTCTAAAGGATTATGTGAAATGGTGTATCGCGATGGGAGTTCCCGGTGCTTGTGATGGGATGTTAGGCATCAATGCAATCGGATTGGAAAAGATTAAACAGCAAACAGTTGCCAGTCCGGCTCATCTTGAAAATTATCTCAACGCTATATGCGAACCTATTGACCGAAAAACAACAGACAACATCTACAGATGTTATTATTGGCTCGCCTATGCCGGGGTAAAAGAAGATGATATTCTTAAGGTGAAATGTTCTGATGTTGATTTTTCAAAAATGGTTATTAAATATGGGGATACAGAAGTACCTATGTATAGAGAAGCTGTTCCTGCATTTAAGAACTGTGTTGAATTAACTCAATTTGTTTTCAACCACCCCCTCTACTCCTCTGATGTCTGGAAGGATAGAGCTCCCGGTGATACTGTGGTACGAGGTTTAAGCGCTCAGGCATCTCTGAAAGCTATGAGGGTCGAACTATCAAGGCGCTCCAAGGTGAAAAGAGATGCCGGACATACAGACCTTAAGCTTAGTTACTATAGGGTTTGGATTTCTGGGGTTTTCTTTAGAGCTTTTGAGAACGAACAGATGGGAATTGAACCTGATTTTAGTACAGTTGTTTCACAACAAGTTGAAGGCAAAACTTACAAGTTAGATAGTGGACGTAACACTCAGGACGCAAAGAAAAGACAACTCGTTCATGACTACTTAGAAGACTATCAGCGCTGGAAACTTGCGTACAAAAAATAATTTTAATGAATCGCCTGCGTAGGCAGGCTTTTCAATACATAAGTCAAGCTAATTAAATAATTTACAAGGCGGCATATTGTAGTAAAAGCATATAGAACATTAGTGTTCTCTGGGGTAGGGGTAGAACCTACTGCTGCCACGAGGCTAAGTGCCATAATATAAATATTTTAATTGTAAAGGAGGTGTGATGATGGATAATAAGGAAAGATTTATTTCTTTGTGTGAGAGTATCAATCGTCCCGGTATCAGTGATTTGTTGCAATGGCTTGAAGATAATGACTTTTATACTGCGCCTGCAAGTTCAAGATTTCATGGAGCGTATGCCGGAGGCTTACTTGACCATTCTTTGAATGTTTATGACGAATTAAAGAGACTGCTTAATGCTTATCCTGAGATTAAGGTTCCCGAAGAGTCGGTAATTATTTGTTCGTTGTTTCACGATTTGTGCAAAGTTAACTTGTATACCACCGAGAAACGTAACAGAAAGAATAGCGATGGGCAATGGGAAAGTTATGATGCCTACACTGTTAAGGAAAAATTTTGCTACGGCGGACACGGTAGCAAATCCGTATACTTGGTTCAGCATTTTATGCAGTTAAGCCCCGAGGAAGCGGTTGCAATCCAGTGTCATATGTCAAGCTGGGAAGACGGAGCGGCAAGGAATGTAGGAAACGCATTTGAACAGTTCCCATTTGCTTGGTTGGTTCATGTGGCTGATGAAGCTGCTACCTATATTTTAGAATCGGAGGGAAAGTAAATGCTATTGAAACGCAAAAGGGTTCAAGATATGCTTGAACAAAAGAAGAAATCACTTAATACATATACTATGCAGTTCGATATGGCTGTCTCTGCTGTAACTGGAATCATTGACGCTCTCACTCAGACCAGTTCCAGTATCGAACAGACGATTGCTGAAATCAACGAGTATCAAAAAGAATTAGATGCAACGGCGCAAGGTCTTAAATGTACCAAAGATAAAAACGATAAGGTTATTAAGAATTTCCGTGCATTACTTACTGATTAAGGAGGTACTAAATGGCTGAAACATTAAACATTTATCAGAAGCTTGCCAAGATTCGTAAGCAAGTTGAGGTTATCCAGAAAAACAAATCTGGTTTCAATTACAAGTATGTAACAGACGACGAGCTTCTTGCAAAAATAACAGGCTTTATGGATAAGTATGGTTTGTCTCTTATCCCATCTATCACACAAGGAACAATGCAACACGAGTTATACCATTATCTTAAAACTAAGTATGATAAAACTCAAAAACAGTATTATGACGAACACAATAATGAAATAATTGTAAGAGCCGATATGGTCTTCACATGGATTAACAATGAAAATCCTGATGAAAAAGTGGAGGTTCCTTGGGTTACAATCGGTCAACAGGGTGATAGCTCTCAGGCGTTCGGTTCGGGACTCACTTATTCGATGAGATATTTCTTGCTGAAGTTCTTTAACATTGCAACTCCGGATGATGATGTAGATAACTGGAGAAGCAAGCAAAGAGCGGCTGAGGCAGCAGAAGATTTGGCTATAGCAAAACAGATTATCGAGGAACTTGATAAAGATGTCAAGAGCTTTTTAGGAAAGAACCCCGATAAAAGTGAGGCAGTTAAGGAACTTATGAGTAAGTATGTGAAGAATAGCAATTACTTCGCTATTACTGAATCTGAACTTGCGACTAAGTTACTGACAGAGTTTAGAGAAAAATTTAATTAAGGAGGATTCGAAATGGGATTTCGTAAAGATGCTTGGGCAACTTGTTGGGGTGTTGAGGTAAAATCAGATACGCTCACTCAGGT
>JABLTK010131389.1_pt1 | contig 48425 bp, 38 predicted proteins | sample 7160131 | NCBI WGS metagenome assembly JABLTK01 (sample SAMN14651221, study PRJNA627086) | human gut metagenome | isolation source: feces | host: Homo sapiens | reverse complement strand
CGGCGCGCTCCGCGCTCTCGGGGCGCGCCAGGGCGGCGGCCGCGTGCTCATAGCTGCTTTTCGCCATCCGCGTCAGCGCCAGCAGGTCCTTCAGCTTCCACTTCGGGCGCAGCGACGAGATCACCGCCGCCTTCTCCGCGTTCGTAAGCCGTTTCGGGTCGGTGCCCGGGTCTTTTTTAGTATCTCGAGCGTCGCTTGGCGCACGTCTATCTCGAGCTGCAGCTTCCTGACCTGCGCTTTCAGGTCGGATTGCATCTTCTTCAACTCCTCGACGTCATTCGGCAGCTCGTCGTATCGCTTGCTCACGGGAGCCCCTTTCTCTTCGGGCGCCCCTCCATTATGCCCCAAGATCTCCCGCCGCCAGGCGTAAGGGGCGGTGCGGGATACGCCGTACCTGTCGGCGACCTCGGCGGCGCTGCCGCCCCGGGCCTCGAGCTCCGCCACGGCCTGCACCTTCGTCTCGATCGGCAGAACGCCCTTCTCGGGATTGGGCCCGCGGCGCCTGCGCTGGCCGGGCGCGAGCTCGTCGATCCAGCTGCCGAGCGTCTCGCGGCTCGGGTATCCCATGGCCCTTATCGTCCGGGCGAGGCTTCTCCCGTGCTCGAGGTAGTAATCGACCGCGCCCCGCTTCTCCTCGTCGGAATACTTCGGCTCGCGACGCTTCCTTTCCAGGAACCCTTCGCCGCCGATCTGGTATTCCCTCCACCAGTTGCGGAGCGTGTGGCGGGTGGGGTAGCCGAGCTCCGCTATGGTGTCGGCCGCGCTGCAGCCGAACCTGGCGAACGTCTCGACGGCCTTCATTCTTTGCTCTGCGCCGTACATCCTCATGGCCCTCCTGGTCCTCTTTTTGGTCCAGGATTTCCACCGCAACTCCACCTGTTAAATGCTCGTAGCGTTTAACAGGTCCGTGAGAAGAAACCCGAAAGCCGATATCGCGATAGAGAAAGATACGATGAGCGAGACCCTACAGCAAATTAGAAGGGAACCGAGAACGTGGCCATGGCGAAAGGAAGGCAGCAAAGCTAGAAGGCACCGCCAAAGGCCGGATTACGAAGCGGTCCTCGAGCCAGAATGCGGGATACGCCCGAGAAAAACGAGGGGAAAGGAGGAAACAAAAATAGGAAAACAAGAGCAAACCCAGATGACTTCAGCACGGCATCGCAGCGAAATACCAGGGAATTGAGCGAGATTTCAAGAAGAACTCGGCAAGAATTCGGCAAGGTTGCTCAGCTATAACCTGTTAAACGCTACGAGCATTTAACAGGTTATAGCATTTAACAGGTCGAAGGTCGGGAGTACGCGATGTCGAAAAGCCGAGCTAAGTCAGAATCAAACATCTACCATGTGATGGCGCGCGGAGACGGACGCCAGATCGTTTTCGAGAACGACGAGGACAGGAAGCTCTTCTTGGCGCTCATGCGAAACAGAAAGCAGCAGGATGCACCTATTTTTGCCTGGTGCCTTATGGACAACCACTTCCATCTCGTCATCCAGGCTTCCCTACCTGTATTGTCGCTAATGATGCAACAAATCATGTCTCAGTACGCGAGCTCGTTCAATATGCGGCACCAACACACTGGACACGTCTTCAACCAACGATTTAAAAGCGAGCCCATCAACGACGATTCATACTTCCTGACAGTCGTCAGATACGTGCATCAAAACCCAATCAAAGCTGGCATAACCAAGACCTGCTTCTACCCATGGAGCAGCTATGGCGAATATTTCGATGCCCCACGCATTACTTCGACAGCACTCATTCTTGAAATGCTTGGAGGAATAGGCGCATTCCAATCCTTCCACGACATCAGCAGCAAAGAAAAGGTTCTTGACGTTGATTCGGTGCGTCCTAAAACAAGAAGCCTACCTGACGAAGAGGCTTTCAATCGAGCGTTCCGCCTTTATAATCGCGATCTCCTTCGAGACATCAAGGGAGCCGAGAGAAGCGAACGAGATAGCACCATCGCATCGCTCAAAGAAGCCGGCCTCACTTTTCGACAAATCGAACGGCTCACAGGAATCGGCCGTGGAATCATCCAGAATATCAAGACGCACTAACAAGTCGCAAAGGGCATCAGAGAGCTGGGGCCTATTACCTGTTAAACGCTACAAGCATATAACAGTTCGGCAAGATGCAAGAATGCCCGCGAACAGAATCGAGCGAGCTCGCAACGATCGACAATGCGGAACATCGGCCGGCAATAGCTGGTCGCGGGCCATCGGTAGGTTATTAAGAGCAACCATCGCACATCGGTGCGCAATGCTCGCCGCTCAACCATTTTAAGCTGAACCGAAAACCCTGCAGGCCAACGAAAGTCGAATAGTCGCGTGCTAAATGCTACGAGCATTCAGCACCTTTGGCCCAGTAATGTGTTAAACGCTACGAGCATTTAACAGGTGCGGGCATCAAAAAAGGCGCCCTCCCGAAGGAGAGCGCCTTTGAGCCTCTTGAAGAGTCGTCAGCAGGATTACTGTTTGTCGGCGATAGCGGCCTGAGCGGCAGCCAGGCGAGCCAACGGCACGCGGTAGGGGCTGCACGAAACATAGTCGAGGCCAATCTTGTGGAAGGTCTTGACCGAGTCAGGGTCGCCGCCATGTTCGCCACACACGCCGCACACCAGGTCGGGATTGCCCTCGTGACCCAGCTCAACGCCCATCTTCACGAGCTTGGCAACGCCCGGGTCGACGGTCGCGAACGGGTTGTAAGGCAGCAGCTTCTCAGCGAGGTACTGCGGAATGAACTCAGCCTCAACGTCGTCGCGGCTGAAGCCGAACGTCGTCTGGGTGAGGTCGTTGGTGCCGAAGCTGAAGAAGTCGGCCTTGGTGGCGATTTCATCAGCGGTCACAGCAGCACGAGGCAGCTCAATCATAGTGCCAATGGGAAGCTCGAGCTCAACGCCCTGCTCTTCGGCAACTTCGGCGATAACACGCTCGGCGACGCCGCGCATCTTGTCGAGCTCCTTCACCGTGGAAACCAGCGGAATCATAATCTCGGGCTTGGGATCGAGACCTTCCTTCTTGAGCTTGGCAGCTGCGGTCGCGATAGCGCGCACCTGCATCTCGGGAAGAATGGGATACACGATACCCAAACGGCAGCCGCGCAGGCCCAGCATCGGGTTCTGCTCAGCCATGGAATCGATCTTGTCCATGAGCTCGCGCTTGGCCGCGATTTCCTTCGCGTCGGCGCCAGTGGCCTCCATGCGGGCAATTTCCACGTCGAGGGCACGCGGGCTCTCGAGGAACTCGTGCAGAGGCGGGTCGAGCAGACGAACGATAACCGGCAGGCCGTCCATAGCCTTGAACATGCCGTAGAAGTCGCCCGTTTGAGCCTCGAACAGCTGCTCGACAGCTTCCTTGCGAACCTCTTCATCCTCGTTCAGGATGAAGGTCTGAATGATCTGCTTGCGCTCGCCCAGGAACATGTGCTCGGTGCGGTCGAGGCCAATGCCCTCGGCGCCGAAGTCGCGGGAAAGCTGCGCGTCGGCCGGGTTGTCGGCGTTGGCGCGAACGCCCAGGCGGCGATACTCGTCGGCCCACTCGAGAATGGTGTCGAGGTCGCCGGTGAGCTCAGGCATAACCAGGTCGACGGCGCCCAGAACGACGATGCCGGTGGTTCCGTCGAGCGAAATCATGTCGCCCTCGTGAATCACGATATCGGTGCCGGTGAGCGCGGCTTCCTTCTTCTCGGCGTCAATCTTGAGCTGCTCAACGCCGCAGACGCACGGGGCACCCATGCCACGGGCGATAACGGCAGCATGGCTGGTTTTGCCGCCATGGCTAGTGAGAATGCCCTCGGCGGCGATCATGCCAGCGAGGTCGTCGGGAGTGGTCTCCCAGCGAACGAGCACGCACTTCTTGCCCTCTTCAACGGCCTTCACAGCGTCGGCAGCCGAGAACACGGCACCGCCCACAGCAGCGCCCGGAGAAGCGTTCAGGCCACGAGCGAGCACGTCGTAGTTAGCGTTCTTGTCGAACTGCGGGTGCAGCAGCTGGTCGAGCTGGGCAGGGTCGACGCGGCACACAGCCTCTTCCTTGGTGATGAGGCCTTCTTTTTCCATCTCAATGGCGATATGCAGCGCGGCGGCGGCGGTACGCTTGCCCACGCGGGTCTGAAGCATCCACAGTTTGCCCTGCTCGATGGTGAACTCGATGTCGCACATGTCGCGATAGTGGTTCTCGAGAATGGTAAACACGCCCTCGAGCTCCTTGCCGGCTTCCTGCAGGCCGTCGACATGCTTCAGCTCGGCGATGGGGCTCGTGTTGCGAATGCCTGCGACGACGTCTTCGCCCTGGGCGTTCACCAGGTAGTCGCCGTAGAATTCCTTCTCGCCGTTTGCGGGGTTGCGGGTGAACGCAACGCCGGTAGCGGAAGTCTCGCCCTTGTTGCCGAACACCATGCACTGCACGTTCACGGCGGTGCCCAGATCGTCGGCAATCTTGTTCTGCTTGCGGTAGAGCACCGCACGCGGGTTGTTCCAGCTGCCAAACACGGCCTCGATGGCTAACTTCAGCTGAACGTCGGGGTTCTGCGGGAAAGCGACCGCACCGTCAACGACGAGCTCAGGATGCTCTTCGGCAGAAACGTTCCGGGAGAAAATCTGCTTGAACTCACCGACGAGTTCCTGCAGGTCTTCAGCGGAAAGCTCGGTGTCGCTCTTCACGCCGCGAGCGAGCTTCTTGGCGGTAATGGCGTTTTCGAACAGGTCGCCGTCGAGGCCCATAACCACGTTCGAGAACATCTGGATGAAGCGACGATAGCTGTCCCACGAGAAGCGGGCGTTGTCGGTATGCTTGATAAGGCCGTAGACCGACTCGTCGTTCAGGCCAAGGTTCAGAACCGTGTCCATCATGCCGGGCATCGACATGGGAGCGCCGGAACGAACGGAAACAAGCAGCGGATCTTCAGCGTCGCCAATACGCTTGCCGATGCGCTTCTCGAGGTCGAGGCGGTACTCCTGAATGGTGTCGAGCGCGCCTTCAGGCCACGTGTTATTCGCGTTTGCATATTCCATGCAGGTTTGGCAGGTAATGGTAAAGCCCGGAGGCACGGGCAGACCAATAAGAGCCATTTCGGCGAGGTTCGCACCCTTGCCGCCAAGGATGTTCTTCATATCCTTGTTGCCTTCAGTAACGTTGTTGCCCTCAGCGTCCTTGCCGAACGCGTAGACACGCTTAACGTCTGCAGTCAATGTCTTCTCCTAACATATGAAGTCTAAAAAGTACTGCACTTGGCAATTATCACTCAATCGCACTTTTTTGAAGAGGGTGAGCCAGCTCGAAGTACCGTAATATCTCCTGAGCGGTTTCTTCTACGGCTTTATTGTCGGTTCTAATCACAATACATCCAAGTTTTCGCATAAGTGCGCGAGCCTCTTCAAGGTCTTGATAGACCATTTCGGGTTCGGCGTAGCTCGCGGCAACCATGGAAGCGATGCGCCCGGAACCGCCCAAGCGGCGCTGACGAATGCCTACGAGTACATCGGGAGTCGTCATCAGGCCGAAGATGCGCGACGGATCGCAGTCGTAAATCTCCTTCGGCGGCTCGGTTCCAAGCGCGAGCGGCACATTGGCAACCTTATAGCCCTCCATGCCCATGTAGATGGAAATAGGAGTTTTGCTCGAACGCGAAACGCCCAACAGCACAATATCGGCATCGGGCAAATCTTGCGGGTTGCGACCGTCATCGTGTTCCACCGTGAATTCCATAGCGGCGATACGGCGGAAATAATTCTGGTCAACCGTGCGCATAAGGCCCGGGTCGCGACTCGCTTCAAGCCCCGAGGCTTTCTCAAGCGCCGAAATAGGACCACCCATCAAGTCGACCGCATGCATACCGCGCTCATCGCAAAACGCTTGCATCAAATGACGCATTTCATCGTCGACAAGCGTATAAAACACCACCAAGTCATCAGGTTTGCCCTTCGCGCGATGCGATTCCTGATGTTTGGCCAAAAAACCCGCGATTTCATTGAAGCTGCGTACCTTAGGCAGCGTTTCAATGTATGGGTCGGAATAACCGAACTGCCCCGCCGCGGCGCGGGCGAGCGAATGAGCCGTCGCGCCAAGCGAGTCGCTTACAATATGAATCGTGGGAAACGGCGTGTCGTTGTTCACTCCAATAAATCCTTCATTCGATGCCATGCATGTCCCCTCTCTGAAGCGCCCTGCTTTGCAGCATTCACTCCATATTGTTTCATACACCACAAAAGAAAAGGGCGGCAATCGTCCCGCCGAGACCGTCGGGTTCAAGCATGCTCTTCTTTCGAAAACGAAACCCCGCCGGGCAAGCACAACAAAAGCAACAGGAACGATAGCCTGCTGCGGTCTTGGCGAAAGCCTCGCCGCCCTCTCGGCAAATAGAAAAGGGCCCGCCGCATGGCAGGCCCTTCAAAACTCTATTTCTTAGCCATTTTGCCGAAATCGGCGACGTCTTTGAACACGGCGACGAAACGGTTGAGCAAGCGCAGGCGGTTCTCGCGAATCGCTTCATTCTCGTCCATGACCATAACGCCGTCGAAGAACGCGTCGATGGGAGCGCGCAAATTCGCGAGCTCGGCCAAAGCGGCAGCGTATTCGTTGCCGGCGAGATGCTCTGCGACCTTGCCTTCAGCAGCGGCAACCGCGTCGAGCAGCGCACGTTCCTCGTCGCCAAGCAGCGACTCGTCAACGTTCGTGCCCAGCTTCTCGTCGCGCAGGTTGTTCGCGCGAGCGTACGCGGTGGCCAAATCGTCGAACGTCTCAGCCTGCTGCTCGCGGGCGGCTACAAGCGCGCGCACGCGCTGCATGAACACAACGGGCTCTTCAACGCTCACGGCGAGCACGGCGTCGATGGCGTCGGGGGCAGCACCCTCGTCTTTCGCCATGACCTTCGTGCGCGTGATGAAGAAGTCGACCACATCGGCGCGAACGGCGGCGGCATCGAATTCGATACCCTGAGCCGCATAGCTCGCAAGCGCCACGTCAATGGCGGCGCCGAGCGAAATGTCGAGGCCCTTATCGGAAAGCAGCATAGTCACAATGCCCAGCGCGCTGCGGCGCAACGCGAACGGGTCGGAAGAGCCCGTGGGGCCCTGGCCAATGGCGAACAAGCCGCAAATAGTGTCGAGTTTGTCGGCGATGGCCACGATGCAGCCAACGCGTTCGGCCGGCACATCGTCGCCCGAGAAACGCGGACGGTAGTGGTCGGCGATGGCACTCGCCACGGCGTCGGTCTCGCCGGCGGCCTTGGCGTAGTAGCTGCCCATGATGCCCTGCACGCTCGTGAATTCCACGACCGCGCCCGTGACCAGGTCGGCCTTGGCCAAATAGGCGGCGCGCTCGGCGTCGGCGGCTTCCTGGCCCGTCACGCCGGCGTCGGCGGCGATGGCCTTGGCGAGCGCAACAATGCGATCGGTCTTGGCGCGCGTGGTGCCAAGCTTTTCCTGGAACACAACGGTGTCGAGGCGCTCAACGTAATCTTCGAGCGGGCGCTTCAGGTCTTCGTCGTAGAAGAACTTCGCGTCGTAAAGGCGAGCAGCCACGACGCGCTGGTTGCCGTCGACGATGTTCGCCTCGAACTTCGGGTCGCCGTTCGAGGTGATAAGGAACTTATTCGCAAGCGTTCCATCGGCGTTGAACAGCGGGAAATAGCGCTGGTGCACAAGCATGGCGTCAACGGTGATTTCCTTAGGAACCGCCAAGAACAGCTCGTCGAACTCGCCCACCATAACCGTGGGGAACTCGGCGAGGTTCACGACCTCAGCCATGGTCTTCGCGGGGAGCTCGGCCACAAGGCCCGTCTTCTCTTCGATGGCCGCGACCTGCTCGCGAATGGAAGCCTCACGCTCGACCTCGGTGGGCACCACATTGTGCTCGCGAAGCACATCGATAAGCGCGTCGGCCGAAGCGACCTCCCACGGGCCGGGTGCTAAGAAGCGATGGCCGCAGGTGGTGTTGCCGGCGGTAAGGCCCGCGAACTCAACGGGAACCACCGCGTCGCCGTGCATGGCGAACAGCCAGCGAACGGGGCGGCTGAAGTGCTCGTGGCGCGAACCCCAGCGCTGCGAACGAGGCCAGTAGATGGAGGTGATGAGGTTCTGCAAAATATCAGGCAGAAGCGTGATCACCTGCACCGACGGGGTCGATTTCACGGCGTAGACATATTCGACGCCGTTCTCGTCGCGGCGCTCAAGAGCGCTCGCGTCAACGCCCTTGCCGCGAGCGAAGCCCAGGGCAGCCTTCGTGGGGTTGCCGTCGGCGTCAAACGCGATTTTCGCAGCGGGGCCGCGGAAGGTTTCGGTCAAAGCCTCGGTGGCCTCGGGCACGGCGAGCGCGCTCACGATAAGGCGGCGCGGCGTGGAGTACACCGAAATCTCGCCATGGGGAATGCCCGCGCCATCGAGCGCGTCGGCGAACATGCCGCTGAGCTTTTCGGTTGCGGCATGCAGAGCGAAAGCAGGCAGCTCTTCGGTGCCGATTTCAAACGTTAGCGTCTGATTCGCCATGATTTACGCCTCCTCGCCTTCCTCGGCCGGCTTCACGCCAACCACATGTTCCAAATAGCTTGCGCAGCACGCCTTGGCAATGGTGCGCACACGCAAAATGTAGCCCATGCGCTCCGTGGCCGAAATCACGCCGCGCGCGTCGAGCAGGTTGAAGGCGTGCGAGCACTTCAGCACGTAGTCATACGCGGGAAGCGGCAGGCCGGCAGCCAACACGCGGTTGCACTCGGCCTCGTAGCGGTCGAATTCGCCGAACAGCATGTCGGTATCGGCAACCTCGAAGTTGTACGCCGAAAACTCGCGTTCGTTTTCCAAGAACACGTCGCCGTAGGTGAACTCGAGACCGTCGTCGCCACGGCTCCACACGATGTCGTACACCGAGTCGACGCCCTGCACGTACATAGCCAAACGCTCCAGGCCATAGGTGACCTCAGAGGGAACAGGGTCGCACTCGAAGCCGCCGACCTGCTGGAAGTAGGTGAACTGCGTCACTTCCATGCCGTCGATCCACACTTCCCAGCCAAGGCCCCAAGCGCCCAGCGTGGGCGATTCCCAGTCGTCCTCGACGAAGCGCACGTCGTGCTCGGCGACCGTGATGCCAATGGCTTCCAAGCTGCCCAGGTACAAATCCTGAATGTTGTCGGGCGAAGGCTTCATGAGCACCTGGAACTGGTAGTAGTGCTGCATGCGGTTCGGGTTTTCGCCATAGCGGCCGTCAGCCGGTCGGCGGCACGGCTGCACATAGCACGAACGCCAGGCGTCGGGGCCCAGCGAGCGCAGCGTGGTGGCCGTGTGGAACGTGCCCGCGCCTACTTCGTTGTCGTAAGGTTGCATAACAACGCAGCCGTTGTCTGCCCAGTAGCGCTGCAGTCGCAGGATGATCTCCTGGAACGTGGGCGCCTCGGGCCTGGGAGCTTTGCTCATTTACAGCACTCCTATATGGTTGAGGGGCCAATAGATCGCGACAGCGCGGCCGGTGACGGTTTTGCTGTCGATGGGTCCGAAATAACGGGAATCCGCAGAATCGGTTCGATTATCTCCCATTACCCAAAGATAGCCTTCGGGAATGGTATAGGGATAGCTTATAGAAACATTCGCCGCAGTTTTCAGCGGCTCGGAGGGCTTGCCTTCGGTATAGGGCTCGTTTTGCGCCACGCCGTCGATATACACGGTGCCATCGATGAGGTCGACCGTTTGGCCGCCCGTGGCAATAACGCGCTTGATGAGCGTGCGACCCGCGATTTCAGGGTCTTCGAACGTCACGATGTCGCCGGCCTGCGGCTCGTGCGTGAAATAGGTGATTTTCTCGGACCACACGTTGTCGCCCACTTCAATGGTGTCTTCCATAGAGCCCGAGGGAATCGTGTACGGGCATACCACGAAGTTTTGGAGCAGCCACACCAGACCGATTACGAAAACGATGTAGAACACCCACGAGAGCGCTTTGCGCAAACCCCCACCGGCGCTTGAGCCATGCTGGCCATAAGCCATGAAACGTGCATCCTCTCAAATAAAAAGGCGCCCCGTTAGGCGCCTTCGAATGTGCCATCGCGCAATGATAGCAAAAAAGCCCGCTCGGCTTGCGAAACATTGGCACTCTCCAACAAATCGGGACGCAAGCGTGCCGTGCGAATGAGCGATTGCTGGCGACGCCACGCATCGACCTTGCCATGGTCACCCGACAACAGCACACTGGGAACCTCCATGCCGCGGAAATTCGCGGGGCGCGTGTACTGCGGGTATTCGAGCAGACCGTCGTAGAAGCTCTCGTCGATGGAGCTGCCCTCGTCGCCCAGCACGCCCGGAATCAAGCGCACCACGGCGTCGATGATCACCATGGACGCAAGCTCGCCCGAGGTAAGCACGTAATCGCCCAGCGAAATGCACTTATCGGCAAGCGTATAGGCGCGCTCGTCAATGCCCTCGTAATGCCCGCAAATAAACAGCAGGCGGTCTTTCTCGGAAAGCTCGGTGGCAACGCCCTGGTCGAACGGCTCACCGCAGGGCGTGAGGAAGATGGTGTAGGGCGCGCTGCCCTGCGCGACGATATCGTCATACGCCTCGAAGATGGGCTCGCACTTCATCACCAGGCCCTGGCCGCCGCCGTACGGGTCGTCGTCGGTGGTGCGATGGCGGTCGTGCGTCCAATCGCGCAGGTCGTGCGCGTGGAAATCGAGCGCGCCCGATGCCTGCGCGCGCTTCATGATCGACTCACCCATAACCGAATCGTACATATGCGGGAACGTGGAAAGCGTATCGATGCGCACGGTACTACTCCTCCTCCGCTTCCGACATATCAACCAAACCGGCCGGCAGGTCCATGTAGATCACGCCCTCGGCTTCGTCGATATCGACAATGAAATCTTCCACGAAGGGAATGAGCACCTGCTCGCCCTCTTCGGTTTCCACCACAATGAGATACTGCGTCGGCATCTCGCGCACTTCCACGATCTCGCCCACATACCCCTTGGTTTCGTCTTCCACCTCAAAGCCCACGATGCGCTCGGTGGCATACGAGGCGCCTTCCTCAAAACCTTTCGGCAAATCGGCACGCTCGACAATCACGTGGCTTCCCACGAGCTTCTCGGCGACATCGAGATTTTTCACGCCGGAAAACGCCACAAGCCAATCGTGGCCGCCGGCATGCGTTGCCTCTTTTACTTTTGCCTCGCGCGGCCCATCGATCGTGGGCGGCACGAAGTGAACGCGAAGGCCCTCAGATAAAAGAAAAGGAAGGCCCCGTACCGGGCGTACGGTGAGCCTTCCCTTCAAGCCTTGCGTTGCGACGAGTTCGGCCACATCGGCCCAACGACGCGACATATACGCTACCCTTCGACGAGTTCGACTTCCACGGCGTTGCCGTTGCCACATGCGGCAGCACGGGCGAGCACGCGAATCGACTTGATTACGCGACCCTGACGGCCAATCACCTTGCCAGCGTCGTCTGCGGCCACGCGAATCTCCACGAGCTCGCAGCCGTCGTTGGTAAAGGTGGAAGTAACTTCCACGGCGTCTATGTCATCGACGAGAGGCTCGACGATGCCGCGCACCAACTCGACGATGCCGGATGAAGTCTCGGCCATGACTACTGAGCCTTCTTGACCGTATCGATCAGGCGAACAACGGTGTCGGTAGGCTGAGCGCCCTTGGCCATCCAGTCGGCAACCTTCTCGAGGTCGAGGGTGATCTCAGAGGGATCGGTGTTGGGGTTGTAACGGCCAACCTGTTCGATGTAACGGCCATCGCGGGTGCAGCGGCCATCGGCCACAACGACGCGGTAGACAGGATGCTTTTTTGCGCCATGGCGGGCGAGGCGAATCTTGACTGCCATTTAGAAAACTCCTTAACGTGTTTTACTACGAATTCAAAACATGCGAGGGAACATGATATCTCCTGCTCCCCCACTTTTCAAGCCGACCTCGCGAAAGATGTGCCCAGCGGGGCCGGTTTATGCGGGGTTTGTGAAGCCGAAGCCCCCAAACCCCGATTATTTGCGTATGCGGCGGCGCTTAGTGGCGACGACGCGGGGTGCGATGCTCGTTGGCTTCGCGGTTGGAACGACCCGGACGATGGTCGGTTTTCTCACCGCGGTCGCGACGCTCGCCGCGATCTTCGCGGTCACCGCGCTCGTGGCGGGGCGCCGGGGCGGAACCTTCAGGAGCATCGGGCTTCTCCAAGCGGTCGAGCGAGATTTTGCCCGACTTCGGATCGATCTCGATAACCTGGACCTTCACCATGTCGCCCATGGAAAGCACGTCCTCGACCTGGCCGACGCGACCGTTGGCCATGCGGGAGATGTGCAGCAGGCCGTCCTTGGAAGGCGTGAGCTTGATGAACGCGCCGAAGCTCTGAATGCCAACCACGGGGCCTTCGTAAACCTCGCCCACTTCGGGGACCTTCACGATAGCCTCGATGGCAGCGCGAGCAGCCTTGCCGGCTTCCTGGTCGACAGACGCGATATGCACGGTGCCGTCTTCCTGAATCTCAATCGTAGCACCCGTGGAATCCTGGATGCCGCGAATGGTTTCGCCGCCCTTGCCAATGACCTCGCGAATCTTGTCGACCGCGATGTGAATGGTGTCGATGCGCGGCGCGGTGTCACGCAGCTCTTCGCGGGGCGCGGCGATTTCTGCGAGCATGGCCTGCAGAATGAAGTGGCGGCCAGCCTTGGCCTGCTTCAGCGCGCGGCCGAGAATCTCGGTGGACAGGCCCTTGGCTTTATTGTCCATCTGAAGGGCGGTGATGCCTTTCTCGGTACCCGTGACCTTGAAGTCCATGTCGCCCAGGAAGTCTTCCAGGCCCTGGATGTCGGAAAGAATGACGATGTCGTCGCCTTCCTTAATAAGGCCCATGGCGATGCCGGAAACGGGAGCCTTGATAGGCACGCCCGCGTCCATGAGCGCCAGGGTGGAACCGCAGGTGGAAGCCATCGAAGAGGAGCCGTTCGATTCCATGATCTCGCTCACCACGCGAATGGCGTAGGGGAACTCGTCTTCGCTGGGCAGCACCGGCAGAAGCGCGCGCTCGGCGAGGGCGCCATGGCCGATTTCGCGGCGTTTGGGAGCGCCCATGCGGCCCGTTTCGCCCGTGCAGTACGGCGGGAAGTTGTACTGGTGCATGTAGCGCTTGGATTCCTGCGGGTCGATGGTGTCGAGGCGCTGGGATTCGTTGAGCAGACCCAAGGTGCAAATGGAAAGCGCCTGGGTTTGGCCACGCTGGAACAGGCCCGAACCATGCACGCAAGGCAGGTAGCCGGGACGAATGTAGAGCGGACGAATCTCGTCGGCGGCGCGGCCGTCGGCACGCTCGCCCGACTCGATGACCATGCGGCGCATGGCATGCTTCTCAAGAGCCTTGCAGGCGGCGGCGATGTCGCTGCCCCATGCGGCTCGCTCTTCCTCGGTGAAGTCGTTTTCCTTGATGGACGACTTTAGGGCCTCAACCTTGGCGATGCGCGAAAGTTTATCGGCATCGTGCAGGGCTGCGCTCATCTCGTCATAGTGGGCGTCGACGCGCTCGGCGATGGAGGCGTCGGGCACATGCACGGGATATTCCTTGGGCTCGGGAGCGACCTTGGCCAAGAATTCCGCCTGCTTCTCGCAGAAGGCGGCGATGGCCTGCTGGCCGAACTCCATGGCGGCGAGCATGTCTTCCTCAGAAACTTCCTGAGCGCCGGCTTCGACCATAGAGATGTAGTCTTTGGTGCCAGCGATGGTGAGCTCGAGGTCGCTTGTTTCCTGCTCGGCGTAGGTGGGGTTCACGATGAACTCGCCGGTCTCGGCGTTGCGGGCGATACGCACGCAGGCGGCCGGGCCGTCGAACGGAGTGCCGCCGCACAGAAGCGCGGCAGAGGCGCCGCCCACGCAAATGCAGTCGGGCGGGTTCTGGCCGTCGCACGCAAGCGTGGTAGCCACAATGTGGACTTCCTGCTTGAAGCCGTCGGCGAAGCCGGGGCGAATGGGACGGTCGATCATGCGGGCGGTAAGGGTGCCCTTGTCGGAAGGCTTGGCCTCGCGCTTGAGGTAGCCGCCCGGAATGCGGCCGACGGCGTACATCTTCTCGATGAAGTCGACGGTCAGCGGGAAGAAGTCGTAGTCCTTCTGCTCCTTGGAGACAACGGCGGTGACCAGGCACGTGGTTTCGCCCTGCGTGACGAGCACGGCGCCGGTGGCCTGCTTGGCGAGCTCGCCGGTTTCCAGGCGGTAGCTCTTGCCGTACAGCTCGAAGCTCTCGACGATCTTTTCCATGTAGAAAGTTCTTCTTTCTCTTCTTCTTCGGAGGCATGCTCTTCATGCCCCTCGCGAGCAAGCGGGGCCCCTGCCCTGCCCGACCGCTATATACTGCAAAAGCCCGCCGAAGCGGGCTCCATGCAAGACTTAGATGTTGTCGCGAATGCCGAGCTTCTTGATGAGAGCACGGTAGTTCTCGATGTCGCGATCCTTGATGTACTTGAGCAGACGACGACGCTTACCGATGAGCTGCATAAGGCCACGACGGGTGTGGTTGTCCTTCTTGTGCTCCTTGAGGTGCTCGGTGAGGTGCTTGATGCGGTGCGTCATGATGGCGACCTGAACCTCGGCGGAACCGGAATCGCCTTCGCCTTTGCCGTACTCAGCGATGAGTGCCTTGACGGTCTCTTTGTCAATGGAACGAGTGGTTGCAGTCATTGCTCCACCTTTCTTGACACGCGAACGTGCCATCGCGCGGCTGTTGCGAGCCGCTTGCTTTCATTCGCCCAATGCCGCGAATCCATGCAGGTGGTGCGTGGAAACAAGGCCCTGGGTAATTGCAACCGTTGCAGTATATCAGACAATCCCTGCACTTCGCGGGAATTTCACAAGCTTCGAAACCCGAAAACCTACCGGACGCCTCCCCGCTGCGAAATGCCCGCCACGCGTGGGACACTCGCCACGCGTGGGACGCTCGCCACCCGCCAACGACCGCCACCTGTTAAATGCTCGTAGCGTTTAACAGGTTGGCCGAACCGCGAACACGCCAGGAACGCAAAAACCTGTTAAACGCTGCGAGCATTTAACAGGTTCCCGCAGACACCAACCCCAAGCCCGCACTAGCACGCATAGAATCGCCAGGTGCCGTCGACTTCTTCACGGCGGAGCTTGCCTTGGTTTTCCAGATAGCGCACGCCAACGAACGCTTCGAGCATAGAGTAATATCGCGAAATCGAAGGCGCCGCACGCCAGTCGGTCTCATCTTTCTGCGTGAGCGAGCGCCGTGCCAACTCTTCCCCACCAATGCCGGGGCACTCACGTGCGGTCGCGACCATGCGGTCGCAATGGCGCAGCTTGCGCGACACGATATCGGCCGCGCGCGAACGCAGCGTTTGTCCGCCAAATCCCTCGCCATGTCCGGGAAGCGTCCAGTGCACGTGTTGGAGCCATTCTCCATCAACGCCATGCGGCCGATAATCGTCGTGCTCATGCACACCGGCACCGACAGCGCCATCGGCCATCTGCACACGCGCATCGACCCTGCCAAGCTGCAGTTCATCGGGTTCCTGCACGCACGCGCCACGCGGGACATGCAGCTGCCGCCCGACCGAACCGAAGAATCGCTTCTCGCCGAAGCGCTCCGACTGCATACCACTCGCGCCGAACACGCGCTTGCCGTCGGAACGCCACAGGGCAAGCCGCTGCGAACCATCACCGCTCAGGCCAAGCCCTTCCATATACAGCGCAAGCGCATCTTCGCCATCAAACGGCGCATCGACGCTCGGCGTGGTGCCGAAAATCACCTCGTCGCCCGTAAACGACGGCGCGCCGTCACGCCCCACCAAGCACACCAAATCGAGCGTATGCCCCGGCACCTCAACGACGTCGAACACGAAGCGCCCCACATGCACCTCGTCACCCTCGCGCACGAAGCGATAATCGAACGCGCCCGCCGGCAGAAACGTGGGCTCGTAATCGTTGCGCGAATATTCCTCGGCATCGGCCAGCGTCGCTCCCATCTTCAACATGCGCCGCACAAACAGCTCGCGCGCGGCTTCGGCGCGAATAGGGCTGCGCTCCTCGAAGCCCACCTCGGACACATACACGCACGTGCCCCCGGGAAACAGCACTCGTGTCGACTCGGCATGGTCGAAGTGCGTGTGCGTCAAAAACACCTTGCACTCCCCCAGCGGCACGCCAAGCTCGAAGAGCGCATTGCGCACGCGACGCATACCCACTTCATTTGCCGCACCCGGATCAACCACCAAACAATCGCCGCCGTCGCGCACGATGTAGCAATTCGACTCGCCCGAGCCTAAATTAACGAAAGGAACCCGAACGCAATACACGTCCGGGTTCGAAAAAACTTTGTCCATGAATTAACGTGCCTTGTAAACCGAATCGATTCCCTCAAGCGCGCTCGTCTCGGCGAGCGACTTGCCCTTGGTTTCGGGAGCAATGAACCACGACATAACCAGGCAAATGCCCACAAGCACCGCCGCCACGAGCATCGTGGGGCCAACGCCGAACGCAGCCAAGAACAGCGGCGTGCCATACGTCGACACAATGGTGCCAATGCGCGAGAAGCCAATAGCGATGCCCACAGCCGAAGCGCGAACCTCGGTCGGGAACAGCTCGTTGGGATAGAGCCACTGCAGAATGCCTGGGCCGCCGCTGAAGAATGCGTACATGCCGAACGCAAGAATCACAACGAAAATCGGTGCCATTGGCCACACGCCAAGAATGGTAAGGCCCGCACCCATGAACACCAAGCTAATGAGCAACAGCTTACGACGGCCCATGGAATTCAGCCAGAACATCGCGGGGATAGAACCAATCAAGAAGAACAAGCTCACGACGCTCTCGCCCAAAATCGATTCCTGGCCCTCGCCCAAGCCGAACGCGGTCATAATATCGGGGCCGAACGTGTAAATGGCGTACATTGGCACCACCTGGCACAGAATGAACACGCCCATGAATATCATGCGCTTCATGTAGCCGGAATGCAGCAGCATGCGCAGCGAAGTCTTCGGCTGCTCTTCCTCATCCTCGAGCTCGACGTCTTCGCCGAACACACGGTGCACAATCTCGTCAGCCTCTTCCCTGCGGCCCTTCTTCGCGAGCCACATAGGAGATTCGGGAATGTCATGACGGCCAACCAGCAGAATAATGCAGGGAATAACCGCCGAACCGAGCATCCACTTCCAGCCGTCGGGCACGGTATACAAGAAGTAGCCCACGAACGCGGCCACTGTAGCGCCCAAATACCACGCCGCCGACACCGCGCCCATCGAAATGCTGCGGTATTTCTTCGGCGTGAACTCGGCGATAAGCGAAGTCGCAATGGGATAGTCGGCACCTACGAACACGCCAATGAAGAAGCGCGCCGCGACAAGCTCCCACGGATTGCTGCAAAAAACGCTCAGAATCGAGAAGAGGGCAATGGCAACCAGGTCGATTATGAACATTTTCTTACGGCCGATGGCATCGGTCAGATAACCGCCGACAATGGTGCCCACCAGAATGCCCAGCATAACCGACGCGCCAATAGCGGCCGATTCGGACGCGGTGAGGTTGAACATGGGGGTGATTTGCGTAAGCGCCACGCCGATAAGCGAAAGCACGTAGCCGTCCAAGAATGAACCGCCGCTCGAGAAAATCGCGATCTTGCGCAAAAACGGCGTCATCGCAACGTCGTCGATGGTCTTTTTCGCCTTGCGCTTCACGTATCGCGCAACGCGCTCGGTCGACCATTTACCATGTTCTTCAACGTACGCGCGCTGCGTGCGCACGTCGGGACTCGCCTGGTGCAGAATCTCTTCGCGAGCCATATCGTTGCTTTCGCAGGCCATATCGCTGTCGTTCTTAGGCGGACTCACAACTTGAGTCGTTTTCTTAATAGCGCTCATTGTTCCTCCTTTGAAACGTAATCGCCTATAAGAAGGCTCGCCGAACCACTCCAGCGAGCCCCACTACTAACTTGTAATGCTGTGCGCGAATGCTATGCGCGCTCGGGGTCCCACTCAACGATACCATTGTTGAGGAACGGCTTCGATTCGGGAGCGTCGGCGTTGACCATTCGGAACCTTGCCTCGCCCTCGGCCGTCTTCCATACCACGGTGCGCAGGCGCACGCCAGGCAGAACGGGGGAAGTGAAGCGGCACTTGAAGCGCGTCATAGCCTCAGGGTGGCCCGGGAACAGCAGAGAAATCACGTGGCGCATCGCCACGCCCGCGCTGCTCACGCCGTGGGCGATCGGGCGCTCAAGGCCGGTCTGCTCGGTGTAGGACCAGTCGATGTGCTGCTGATGCCAGTCGCCCATCATGCGGTACACGAGCGGCCAGTTGTAGCCGTAGGTTTCCTCGTACGCGAAATCGGCTTCGCGATCGGGGTAATCGACGGCGTCCTTCGGAGGAAGCTCGCCGCCCCAACCGCCGTCGTAGATGCAGCAGTCATAGGTATCAACCGTGCACAGATGCGTGCCGTCGGCGGAATACGACTTGCCCACCTGCTTCGAGAGCGAGCCGCGACCCTCGCCGCGGTCCCAAATGGCCTCTTGAGTCACATAGGTCTCAATGTGGTCAGACATCTTGAACGGCGCATGGAAGTGCACGTCGATGCCGTAATGCAGCGAACCGGAATAGTCAAAACCATAGTCGAGCGTCGTCGTCATTTCCTCGTTCACGGTCAGCGGCACGGCGAAGATCGGGAGAACCTTCAGGTCGGGGTTTTTCGCGTCGTGCTCGTTGACGTATTCCAGGTCAACGCGACCGTCCCAGCCAGCACCGCATCCGAGCGCGCAAATCTCCAAATCTTTGAAGGTGTAGTCTCGCACGAAGGGCCCGAAGGTCTTACCTACGATCTCAGTTGAAATAGCCATGTCCTCCCCTTTCAGCAAACAACTGATTTATATGAAGAAACCCGTTTAATGCAAAAGCTTCTTAGCACACTTCCCCACACTTGTATGGGGCAGCGCATCCACCACCTCTACGATGGTTGGAACTTTGAAATGCGCCAAGTTGTGGCGACAGTGCTCAAGCACGGCTTCCACATCGGGCTCGACGTTCGGCTCGAACACGAGGAACGCCTTCACCGCCTGGTCGCGAACCGGGTCATCAACGCCAATGACCGCCACCTCGGCAAGGCCAGGGAATGTATTGAGAACCTCTTCAACCTCAGAAGCAGAAATGTTTTCGCCAGCGCGCTTGATCATGTTGGACTTGCGATCGACGAAATACATCCAGCCATCCTCGTCGAAGTAGCCCTTATCGCCCGAGCGCATCCAACCTTTGCAGTCAACGCAAGAATTCGTGGCACTCTCGTCGTTGTAGTAACCCTTCATAAGGGAGACGCCCACCTCGCCGTGGAAGACGATGTCGCCCACTTCGCCGGCGGGAAGCGTATTGCCCTTGGAATCGACCACGCGCACGTCATAGCCCAGGCCACTGCGGCCCACGCTCGGCCAGCGACGCTCCCCGTACGGCAGGTCAGTCGTAACCCAGCACACCGACTCGGTAAGGCCGTAGCAGTTCTGCAGGCGCACGCCAAAGCGATTCTCGAATTCGTCTTTCTCAGACTCCTCGATGGCCAGGTAATACTGCACCGACTTCACGTTGTGGTCGCGCTCACCTTCCACCACAGGCTGCATCATAAGGGTGCGCACCATCATGGCGACGAGCTGCAGAGCGGTGGCGCCGAATTCGCGCACCTGCGACCAATAGCGACGCGCGCTGTATTTCTCGACGAAAACGAGCGTCGCGCCACAGGTAAGCACGGGCATAAGCGCCGCGGTTTGGAAATTGGAATGGAACGCCGGCATGGTCGTGAGCAGGCGGTCGTCGGGCGAAAGATTGCACTGCCAATCGCCGTAGTAGCCGCCATAGAGCATATTGGCATGGGTTAGTTCAACACCCTTCGGGTCGCTCGTGGTACCCGAGGTGAAAATGATCATGGCCGTATCGAGCGGGTCGATGTCGACCGAAACCGAAAGCTCGCTTGCCTGCTCTGCGACTTCCGCGTCGAAGTCGCGCGCCGCATCGAAGAGCCCTTCGTCACCCGCGTGCGCGATGAACAGCGTAGGCACAGGGTACGGCTCTCCGCCAAGCGGTCCGGCAATGCAGCTTTCCACACCCGCGCAGTAGTAGCACTGGCAATCGGGCTCGGCGATAACCACCGAAATGTCGCACTTCTCGAACACGTACACGCATTCGGCAAGCGTGTGCTGCATGTTGATGGGCACCGCCACCGCGCCGAGCTTGGCACACGCCATGCAACACGCAATGTGCTCGGGGCTGTTGTAGAGCTGCACGCCCACATTCTGGCCAGCGGTCACGCCGACCGAGCAAAGAAGATTCGCAACGCGATTGATGTATGCATTGAAGTCGGCATAGGTAAAATCGCGCTGCGAGCCATCTTTGCCATGAAACTCAAGGAAGGTATGCGACCCCCTGTTAGTGGCGAGCCATTCCCACATGTCAGCCAAATTCTGGTTTCCCACAATAGTTGCCATGCGCTAAAACCTTTCCCCCAAATTCCTGGTAAAAATCCCCAGTTTTAAATGTGGCCCGCACGAATGCGGGCCACATCAGCAATTACGCCGCGATGAGAATCGCGAAATCCCGCTTAGTTCTCGCCGATCTTGACGACGTTCTTCTCAGCGAGCTCCTGCACCTGCTCGGCGGTGTAGCCAAGCTTGGTGAGGGTATCCATGGTGTCGCCACCCTGGGCAGGCATCGGGCGCCAAATCTGGCCCGGAGTCTGCTCGAAGCGAGGCATGGGAGAGAGGCCCTTGAAGGTGTCGCCGTCTTTGGTCTCCCACTCGACGAAGTTGCCACGGGCAGCCATGTGCTTGTCGGCAACCATGTCTTCGAACTCGTAAACGCTCTGAGCAGCGATGGCATGCTCGGCCAAAATATCCTCAAGTTCGAGCTTCGTGCGCTCAAGCAGCCAAGCCTCAAGGCGCTTCTCGAACTCTTCAGCGATGGGCATGGACAGCCACAGGGAAGCGGTGTCCTCAGGCAGCTCAGGGGTGCCCCAGTGCTCGCCCAGGCCGAGCTCTTCGATGATCCACTTGTTCTGGCGAATGCCGAACAGGTTCAAAGCGATGAAGCCGTCCTTGCACTTGTACACGCCGATGCCGCAGAGGTTCTGGTTGCGGGCGCCAGCGCGAGGCCATTTGATGCCGTCGTTGAGGAAGTCGACCAGGTAGTACTGGCTCATGTACATGATGCCCTCATACATTGCCCAGTCGATGCTCTCGCCCTGACCAGTGCGATCTGCCTTGCGCAGGGCAGCCAGCGAGGCGGCAATGAGCAGGTAAGAGTTGATGTAGTCACCGGAATACGGCATGGTGATCATCGGCTGCTCAGGGGTGCCGTTCTGGCAGGTGAAGCCGGCGTAGGGGCCAACGGTGCCGTCGTAGGCAGGACGCTTGACGCGGTCGGGGTCGCCGAATTTACCATAGCCGGAGCAGTGAACGATAATGAGCTTGGGGTTAACGGCCCACATATCCTCATCGGTGAAGCCCTTGCGATCCCACGTGCCGCCCTTGGAGGACTCGAAGAAGATGTCGGTGTCCTTGAGCATCTTCAACAGAACTTCTTTGCCCTCGGGGGTGAACTGGTTCAGAGCGACGGAGCGGCAGTTACGACGCTCGGCCTGAGCAGCGTTCTTAGCATCGCGAACGGTGTCGCCGTAGCCCGTGTTCTCGAGCCACGTAACATCAGCACCCCAGTCAGCCATGATGTTGCAAGCGCGAGGAATAGCTTCCTCCATTGCAGCGAAGACGATTTTGACGTCGTCGAGAACACCAAAGCTCGGTTTTTCGGTAGGAATGGCAGCCATATTGCTGGTCCTTTCTCGTTTCTCAGGGTGCGCCGCGCCCTCACACGACGCACCCATTGAGATTTCCCCAAATGCGAGGCGACTTGCGCCTCACGTTATTAGTAAACGCTGCACGGCCCCGCCCACGACGGGGCCATACGATGCGAATTACTGGCGATACGCCTTGATAGCGTTCTTGGAAGCGGTGAGAATCATCATCTCGTCGGTGCCGCCGGAGACGCGGTCGACACGCAGGTCGCGCCAGATGCGGTTGATGCGGTGCTCAGAAGCAACAGCGATGCCGCCCATGACCTGCATAGCGTCGTCAACGACCTCGAAGGAAGCGTTGGCGCAGAAGTACTTGCACATTGCAGCCTGGCCAGCGTCGACGTCGCCGCCGAGGTTGGTGTCGGCGTTCCAAGCAGCTTCATAGAGCATGTTGCGCATGGAGTCGAGCTTGATGGCCATGTGGCAGAACTTCAGGGAGTTCAGCTGGAAACGAGCGACCGGCTTGCCGAAGGCAACGCGAGCCCAAGCATGCTTGGCAGCGTCTTCGAAAGCAGAGATAGCCGTGCCGTAGTCGCACGCAGCAACGAGCCAGCGCTCGAAGTTGAAGTCAGCGACGCCGCGGTTGAAGCCGTTGCCCTCTTTGCCGAAGAAGTCCTTCTCTTCCATCTCGACGTTGTCGAGGTAGACCTCGCAGCAGGAGTCCATGCGCAGACCCAGCTTGGTGAGCGGGGACAGCGAGATGCCCGGCTTGGACATGTCGACGAAGAACTCGGAAATGACGTCCGGGTTGTCAGCGTCGCGGCACATGATGATGAGGTACTTAACACCCTTGGAAGAGGTGATGAAGGTCTTGGTGCCGTTGAGGTAAATCTTGCCGTTCTCGCGCTTGTAGGTGGTCACGAGGCCGGAAACGTCAGAGCCGGCGCCCGGCTCGGTGCAAGCGGAGTTCACAACCTGCTCGCCCGTGCCCAGGTACTTCAGGCAAGCATCGATCTGCTCCTGAGTGCCCTCGCGGACGATGGTGTTGTAACCGGTGAGCAAGTACAGAACATAGGTCGGGGCACCGTACTGGCCGAGAACCTCGTAGATCGCCATCAGCGTGGTGATGGGCTGCTCGAGACCGAGGCCACCGTGCTCTTCATCGAGCATGATGCGGTCGAAGCCCATTTCGCAAAGGCCCTGGGCCCAGCGCAGCGGGTACTCGTGCTTCTCATCGCACTCGTGGAAGTAGGTCTCCCAGTTCTCGCTCTCCATGTAGTCGCGGTAGGACGCCACGATGAGCTCTTGTTCGTCGGTCAGATTGAAATCCATTGAGGAACCTCCTTATTGGTTGCACTCACATCCGGCCTCGCCGGAATATGACAGGATTGGGGGTGGGCATCTGCCCTATTGAAGCTACGCCTGATGGCGGGTCTTCCAGAATTCAGCGGAATGTTCGATGCACTCAGCAGCTTCATCGAGCATTCGGGAGTAGTGAACGAATGCATGCAGCACGCCTTCGAACACTTCGTGCTGGTTGCGCACGCCGTTGGTGTCGAGAACGCGGTGCAAAAGCTCGGAATCGTCACGCAGCGGGTCGAGACCGGCAGCGGCGATGTAGCACACGGGCATGCTCGTCGTAAGGTCGTTGTGGAACATGTCCACGTACGGTGCCTTGGTTTCGGTAGCCAGGTCGTTGAGCCAGCACTCGTTGTAGTAGATAAGGTCTTCCTTGCGCATGCCGTCGATATCCCAACCGTACAGACGCTGCGACATGGAATCTTCAAGGCCATAGAAGCCGTAATACAGAAGCAGGCTCTTCACGAAGGAGTTGTCGCCCTCTTCGTCGCGCAGCCACAAATTCGATGCCATCGAAAGAACTGCACCGCCCGAATCGCCGGCGAACGAAAGGTCGTCGCCGTCGATGCCTTCTTCAGCACCATGCTCGTGCAGGTGCTTGGCGACCAACACGCACTCCTGAATGTTGGTGGGATACTTCGACTCAGGAGACAGGTGGTAGTCGACGCTCACGACAACCGCGCCAGTTTTCTCGGCGAGAATGCGGCACACGCGATCATGGGTGTCGGGGCTGCCCACAACAAAACCGCCGCCGTGAATGAATTCAATCACGGGAAGCTTCTCAGCTTCGACGGGGTAATAGTAGCGAGCCATGAATTCGCCCATGGGACCTTCGAACGTGCGCTCGATGGTCTTGGCCATAACCGGACCGCCCTCGTTCCAGAAGCGGCGCTCGCGCACGTAGTTCTCGCGCATCTCGGCGAATCCCACGTCGGTGACGAAGGCGTCGCCGGCAAGCTCGGCCGACTTCTGGAGGACGGCTTTCATCTGATCGTTCATAAGCAGCTGCGGATCGACTTTATTTTCCATGTTCAATCCTTTCTCGATGACTTGGGAAGGTGGAGAGGCGTTTGGCGTCGCCTCTCCACGCGGCCAGCGGATTCGCTGGTAATAAGGGGCCTGTGCGGCCGGTCGGCATTATGCAGGCCGGCCGCTAAAGTGCTTGAAAATTAGTTGGCCTGAGAGGCAGCATGCTTCTTGATGGCGCGGATGCACATGACCAGGAAGATGATGCCGAGGACGGCGAACATGATCTCGAAGCCGAAGATCTGGTTGAAGGCTGCGACGCCGGAAGCGTCGATCAGCGAGCCGTACCAGGTGTGAATGAACACGTCAGGCAGGAAACCGATAACGGAAAGGATGCCAGCGGCGGTGCCGAAGATTCGCATCGGAATGCCGAGCTCGGAGAGCGGCGAAGAGCCGATAGAGAAAGCGCCGTAGGTGGCGAAGCCGAACACGACGACCAGGCAGCAAGCCACGATGGACAGGCCGGAATCCTGAGGCATCACGATGAAGGCGCCCAGAACCACGATGGCAAGCGCGAAGCAGCCGATGATGGTCTTGGAGGACTTAGCCTTCGCAGCGATGGCGCCAATAACCGGGCCAGCGAGCAGGCCAATACCATAGGTACGAATGAGGCCGATGATGTTAACGGTGTTAGCATCGGTGCCCATGGCCTGAGACAGGTACGGAGTGGTGTAGGTAGCGCCCTGGTACACGCAGTAGACGCAGAAGTAACCGAGGCAAGCCCACAGAACGCCGGGGGTCTTGATGGCCTCAGCAGCGTCAGCAACGCTGAAGAGCTTGGCGTCCTTGTTAATCTCGCCCTTGAAGTCGGGGATGAAGACGAAGGACAGAACGCCGAGGATGGCAATCAAAACACCAAGGAAGATGATGACCGACTGCATAGCGAAGACGGTGTCGGGAATAGCGGCGATGATGGCAGCGTTGATAACGCCAACAACAAGGCCGGTAACGCCATAGATGGAGTAGGAAACACCAATGCGGGCAGGATACTCATCCTCTTCGCAGCACAGACGAATAACCTTGAAACGGGTGCCCCACCAAATCAGGATGGAGGTAAGACCCATGCCGCCGAACAGCACGTAGCACATCTGCACGGAAGGAAGCATTGCGTAGAGGAACGTGAGCACTGCGGTGCCGATGAAGCCGACCCACGCGAGAGTGCGCATACGGAACTTGTCGGCGATGATGCCCGAAGGCAGGTAGCAGATAAGAGCAACGATGCCGTAGAAGGACACCATTGCGCCCAAGTCGGCGTTGGTGCAGCCGAGGGCCGTCATCAGAGGATCGTAGAAGACGCCCTTCAGATACATCGGCGTGTAGATGATGGAGGAACCCATCGAAATGAGGACGATCAAGAACCACTTGTGGAAACCAGTGAGGTCCTTGTACGTCACCTCGCCCTTGCTCTTTGCAAGAATGGACATGTGTTTTCCCTTTCTCGTTTACCTTAAGAAAGCATTGCTTTCCGGTACGAGCGCCCCTCTCCTTGCTTATGAAGTTCTTGATCGTTTTCCGAATTGCTCCGTTCAAAAGAGCCAAGGACTTCATAAGAACTCGCGGGACGCGTGTCGCGCATGCGCGACGCCAAATAAGTAGGCCCCTTAAGCCCAGCGAATTCCGCCTCCTTCCAAGGGATCGTGCCATCGTATGAAGCCTTATTCCGGATGTTCGGCTTTGTTGCCGACTCCCGGTTCCCCAAAGGCCTCACCGATCAGACAAGTTGCATTTTGTGGCCGAATCGTGAAGTGCGCTATCGCTTGTTGACTATGAATCGCGCTTTACTAGCAAACGAGTTAGTGAATAATTGGAGCATACTTAAAAAACTGTGATGCAGGTTTAATCCAGGTGAATTACCCTATTCAGCATAAATCTGGCCTATTGGAACAAAAAAAATCGATAAGCCAGATTAATAAATCGGCACATGCCGCACTGCGCGAGGGAAAGGATGGGGGACACTGTGAGTATGGTTTCCTTTTTCGGAAGTGATGCGGAATCGGTAGAAAAAAGGGATGCGTTAGGCGTCCATTATCTTGGTCTGAGCCTTGTACTCGCGTGGTTTTATTGCCTGTGGTTCTCACCAAGCGTGTTCGTATGCTTGCCGCTCATGGGCCGTGCCATGGTGTATTCCTGGCTTGCGAGCCTCGCGTTTTCGGCGCTTGCATTCCTCGTAATGCCGTTGGCGCTCCGACGCATCAATATATATGAGCACCCTACCCTTGTATGGGTTTCGGCCGGAACACTTGCCGCAGGCACGCTGTTGTTCACGCTTGCAAAGCCCCTTGCGACACTGCCCCTTTTTATTTGGGTCGTGTTCCCCATTGTGCTGGCCGTGGCCAACGCACTTCTGTGGGCCGCATGGGGCGAATTCTATACGCGCAAACGCTCGACGTTCGCGGTAGGCAAATTCGCGCTTGTCTACGGATCAGTGATGCTCGCAGCAATGATCATGACCGAGATTTTGCCCGCACCCGTATCGAACGTGTTCGTGGCGCTGCTGCCCATTGCGTGCGGCGCGGTATATAAGTACGAAAACAAGACGGTTGAGGGACTTGTGTTCCCCACGCTTTTACCGAAGGCGATTCGCAAAAAGACGAATCGTACAACGCTTATTATATCGGTTTCGCTGTGCATCGCGTGCGTGGCCTGCTACTTCACGATTGCTATAGTTCCTGAAGACAATGTCCTCACAGGTGCAGCGGCATACCCCTTGGGAATGGGTTTGGCGGCAATTCTGTGCCTTGTTATTGCGTCGATCGCACGCGTTGGCAAACGCACCGAAGCCGCGCACAAGCTTCTTCCCTACTTCATGGTTACGACCATTGTTGCCATTACCTTTTTCCTGAGCAATCACGTCGAATTTGACACAATTGCGTTCACGCTCGCCGTTATTTTGGCCGGCATTTTCGAGTTGTTCGTGATTTCATATTTCGGCACTATGTCGGCGAAGGGCTACATGACTCCCGTCGCAGCGTTTTGCGCGTCGAGCGCTATTGTGCGCCTGGGCTTTTCGATTGGCGAGGTTTGGGCTGTGCTCTACGAAGACATTCAGGGCATTTGGAACATATTCGTCGAGCCCACATCGCTGTTCCTTATGTGCCTTGTAGCGCTGTCGCTTATTCCGCTCGTGCGCAGCGAAGGCGACATCATTCACGTAACCACGGCGCCTGCCACGCAAAACGACACCGAAGAGATTTGCGACGCGGTGATCGTGGAATTCAAGCTCTCGAAGCGCGAAGGTGAGATTTTGAAGCTCGTGGCGCGCGGCTACACGGTGGACAACATCTCGAACAAGCTCGTGATTAGCCCCTACACCACGCAAACGCACATTCGCCACATTTACGCGAAGATGAACATTCACAAGCGCAGCGAGCTGTTGGATTACATCAACATGCACCGCGACAGCGAAAAGCCCGTACGTCCCGCCGCAAAGGCCGAGAAGAAGTAACGGGATCGGGAGAAGATGGTTGAGGCGCCCTGCGGGGCGCCTCTCTCATTTCATCTTCGAAATCTCGACAATCCTGTCAACCAGCATGTCCACGTAAGTCACGGGACGACCGAATATCGGGGTTTCGCCATCGGCAGAAAGCTCCGCACGCCTTGCCACGGCAGCCTCAGAAGGCCCACCAGCCCGATATAATTCCCACAGTTGATCACAAGGAAGAACTGGCTTTCTGTATTCAGGAATGCGATCTTTCCTTCTAAGCTCCGACACCGCCTCTTCGGGAGTGTAAACCTTTGCACCGGGCGCAAAATGCAGCAAAAGCCAGTACTCGAAACAAGGGCTGGAGTTCGCCGCGCGAATCTTCTTCGAGGCAGCCTTCTGAAGCACATCACGATAACGCCGCCTTTTCTCCTCGACCTCGCTTTCCGCGTCGATAAGAATCCACGCCTCGACATCAAGTCCTTTCGCACAATGTTTCTTAGCCTCGCGTGCAGCACACTCCATTACGCCGTTAGGATCAGGCTTATCGGACTTGAGGGGAATCATCCAGCTGGCGCGAAACCTGCTTTTCAATTCCTTGAAATAGTTATATTCAGTCTCGCCTTCGCAAACGATCAACAAGGTCGGCTTAGCACTCCTGCCACCTTCGGTTCGACCTCGGACTCTACGCTTTGCCGCCATGCTACAGCACCTCCTCAATGAAGGGAACCGCGCCGTAAGCACCATATAGATACCTGTTCAGTATGTTGTCATCCTTTCGCGGAGAATAAGCGGACAACGGATAGAGCTCGCTTGCTCCCTCTCTTCCCCCCTTCTCAACAAACCAGAACTGGTCTCGGCGCATGAAGTCGCCATCCATGATGGACAAATCGTGGGTAGTAAAGATAAGTTGGGCATTCTTGGAATTAAGCTTCCTATCGAAGAACAGCGACACCAAGTTTCTCAGCAAAATCGGATGCAGACTTCGCTCAGCCTCATCTATGACAAGAGTCTTGCCCGTCGCGATGGCGTCGAGGAAGTCGACAGCCAAATTGAGCATGGTCACCGTGCCGAGAGACTCGTCCTCAAATCCAAAACCAACTCTCTGACCCGCAATCACGTGCTGGAACTGGAAAGTAATTTTCTTGTCAGAAGGTTTTATCTCGTCGATGCCCTTGCCAGTAAGAGCCTCAAAAATAGCCTTGACCTTATCGGTCGCTACTTTCTGGCTCTCGCGCTCCTCGTCAGTAAGGTCGCTCACCGCAAGCTGAGCACCGGTAATCCCAAGATCGGCAGACTTCACTGCCTCGACAGCCTTAGAGAAACCGTCCTCTCCCAAATCTTTCAGTTTTTCCAGCAGAATCCCGTAATCCACAGGCTGAGCATGGTCATACACCCTAAGCCCGTTCACAAACCAGTCGAAAACCGTCACGCAATCCGCAACTCCGAACTTAGAAAGGAGCCCTATCACCAAACCGTTGTCGGTGAAGCCCTTTAGTTTGGATGAAATCCCAGTGTAGGTAGATCCCTGCTTCACGCGATACGTGCCATCGTCGAGCAAGAAGCGCTCGAACACAAGCCTCTCGCTCTTTGGCTGAGCCTTCAGGGTCTCACGAACGACGCCTCTATCATCAATAACAAACTCGTAGCTAAAGCGCGTCATCCCAAGAAGAATGGAAAACGAAAACAAGGACGGCTCGCCCGCATTGTTAACGAAAGCCTCCCTAACACCACCGTTGCCCAAAGGAACCCGTCCGAGGACGATGCCCCTGGCAAAATCCATTGCCCTCAAGAGGTTTGTCTTGCCCGAAGCGTTGGGACCATAGATAACTGCAACGCTGAGAACTCCAGCAGCATTCGTACCCGCAGGCCTCACGGGCGCCATATTATCAGGGTGTTCCTTATAAGCATTGACAGGAAGCATGCTAAGGCAGGCATCGCCCTTGAACGAGCGGAAATTGCTGCACTTGAACTCGATTAGCATAGCAAATCCTTTCTATATTGATTTATCGTTATATTACGCTCTTTATTGTGAGATCCCCACATTTATTTGCCGTTTATAACGATTTCTTCGATTTTGAAGCATGTTGCCATGATTGACAGACACCCCACAGACCCCCCCAGGCGTACCCCGCATGGACAAGGCACTGCGTAGCGCTCGCGGGCAAAACCGCGACAGTGACCTGCATCAAGATTTTGGACGCCGAAACTCAAGGGATTAAGGTGGGCACTTTGACAATCACCCTAAAGCCCGGAATTAGCCTCGTTTTCCAACAAACTGTCGGGAAGGGAAAAACCACGCAGAACAAAGGCGTCTCTTAAATCCGATAAAATCTCATTACTAAGAGAGCCGCAGTCAATAAGCTCAATCGCTTGCTGATAGCCCTCGCAACCCACGCAATCGATGCTAACGCCCTTCATGCGCGCAATCAAGAATTTCGCCTTGTCCTCATTCGCCAAGGCGCTTTCACCAATTAAAGCAATCAATTCCTTGTCGAGAAAAAAGTCGTTCTCATATTTCCAATTGCAGTGTTCCGAAAAGATCTTTACAGCCCCCGTAATCACATAGGGATTTTCGTTCTTCTCTTTATTGCATAAACGAAGCAAGTGATGGGCGGATTTTCTATAGCACGCCTCGTCTTCCAATAGCAGACTGATTGTCGAATTAATCCATCCGCGCCATTCTCGCTCGCGGTCCGCTTTCGAGAGACGCAACGTCCATTCGACGAGAACCCATACAGCAGCCGAACACGACGCAGGATTGTGTCTACATGCGCCAAAGAGCTCTTCTCTCGACGCGGAACCGTCGTAGAGGATCGACGACCAAAGAAACGTCTTTTTTATCCTTGCATTGGAAACACCTTCATACGGCTCGCCATTGGAAAGAACCTGGCGCCAATACGTCCGAACGCCCCGCCATAATTCTTCAGATAAGACACTCAAATAGCTCAAACCGCACCAAGCTCCCTGAGCGTAACCGGAATCTTCCTCTAGTAAAGGAGGCATTTTCGATGAGAAAACATCGTTCACGGCGTTGATCCAGTAGTTCGCCTCAGAAAAGACAATCGCCGCGAAGGAATTACCCGCTTCTTTATCGCTCATCGAAGCCAATAAAAGTTCACCAAATAAGAGTTCTATTTCGCGATTCAGGCCATCGTCTCTTTCGCGAGCGATGCGTCGCGAGAAACCGAGCAACGATGTTGCCAGCCTTCCAATAGGATGATTGATCGACAGCGTCAACCAATCGCTGCCACTAAAGGATTTCTCCTCAGGGCGCCAGTTTTTATATTCACCGATTGCCAGCCTAATGAGTGAAGCGCATTCACCATCTGCGATCAAATCGGTACGTGAAAAGAACTCTTTTATCGCATATGTTGCAGAACCATACAGACGAGAATCGCACACGCAGCCCTTAAGCAATTCAACAGCCACTCCACACGAAGACGGTGAGAGACTACTCCAATCAATATGCCACAAGGCACAAGCGACAACATCTCTACCGGCTTTTCCCCGGCCAAGAAGCTCATTGCAAACCGCCACAGCCTTATCAGGAAACTTTCTCATTGGTTCAGCAACGAATTCACCAGGCATGTAATGCAGATTCGACGCTCGAGCACTATTACAGCACTTGAGAATCATATTCGCCGTAAAATCGCCTTCGGCCAAATCGGGAATAACCGCTTCTTTCTCCCAGCCCGACGTTACGCTGTAATCCAAATCGGGATAATCCCTTACTGCGAAATTTGGATAAACCTTCTCGATTAAAGCAAGCTGCTCCTTCAGCAAGTCGTCATTGGGATCAACTTCATACAGCCAATGAAATATATTGAACCGCGAGTATGCGCTCGTTTCGTCGCCGATATCTTGGTTGCGACAACAGATATAATTTGCAAACTTCTCCTTCGCTTCGGTAGAAGCGGCAGGATAAGCGTAACGCATTATGGAAAATACTTCGTGCTTGGAACCTAGATAACCCAGACAATCATTGCTCACCACGAGGTTAATTGCGGTATCGGGATCAATCTTCCCCCTCTCTGAGAGAAAAAGGCCTATGCGCATTACGAGACAAGAGGAAGAGCCGACAAGCCGAACAAAGTCGTCAGCCTTCCTAATTCTCCGGTCGATCAATTCAACGCCAAGATTCCTGGCGACAGAAATCATCGTATTCATAGTCCCTTTGGATAAAGCGTTCTGATCATGCTCTTCGATTGCAGGTCGGGCGAAGCTATGTTCATCGAACGAGACTTTCTTCGTACCTAATACCGACTCGGTTATAACTATTTGCTCAAATTGCCCTATCAGCCATTCGAATAAATCGAGCCCTATGTCTTCGAAATGCGCAAGAACGGCTTCGTTTATTTCATCCTCGCCATCTTTGACGTCGAAACAGAATTCGATGCCCATGCCGCCTTCGCGGCCATAGGACCCCGTCTTGTACACCGGAATAAAAGAGAAAGCAAATTGCGCCAATCGCAGCGCGGTTAGCGGGTTACGAACCTTTTTCAAAAGGCTAGCTATCCAATACCACCCGGCAGACGAGGCTATCCAGCAAGGCTCGAAATACGCAATCCAGAGCGCAATGCATTCCTCCGATACCTCCCGAGCAGCAAGCGACCACATAACCGCATCGCAAAAGCGCTTAGAAAAATGGCTGGCTTTTTCTGCCGACAAAACGAGAAGATCACGATATTGCTCGCAAGCGAGGCTGTCCGCAGCCCAATAAAAGAAAGGACGCTGCCATTCCGGAAACTCCTCGGCATACAAGAAGCCATCTATGCCAACTGACGAAAGAAGGCGCAATGCGCTCACCTCGACGGCAGCATTGACGAATGCCTCGGCTAAAGCTGCGCGTTCTTCGTCCGAAGAAGACCGAAGCGTCAACAGCCTCACGAGCTCATCTCGCGCCCATTTATCGGCTTTGTCCCCCATCTCTGCAACACTACGAATGAAAACAGCGCGCTCGTAGAGCGTTAAACTGGCTTTATTTGCCCAGCCATCAAACAATTCTGGAAGCTGTTCGAATTCAGAAAACAGAACAGGCTCGATTCCGCGACTCCGCCACTTTCGCACGTCCTCGCCACCTCTGCTTAAGGCGAAAACTCTCCCCCGAACCTCTGCCGAAATTGAGCGCGCGAGATAATGCACCATCATGTCGTCGCAGCTATATCCAACAAAAAGCACCGTGTAATGCGAAAACATTTCAACAAGGAATCTCGATGCCCAGCCCCGAGAAACATACGCCTTGCCGAAATCGGAGTCGGTTAGAACCATATCCTCGGGACGATCAATGTTGCCATGGAGATACACCATGCCGTCGAAAGAATCTCCCATGGGTAAAGCAGGCGCTTGATAGATGCACATTTGGCGCCCCATCGACTCAGCGGCGCTTTCGAACTTCTTATCGAAATTAGTCGTGACAACGCGAATGGCCCCTCCTTGCACGCTAAGAGCGAGGATGTTCTTATGGAGCTCGGAGCATATCGGCTGATTCAGCCTTGCGGAGCAGCTCGCATAAATATCGCCGATTTCAGACAACCTTCCCAATGCGGCTTCGCAAGACTCACCATCTTCCATGAGCAATTTGCACTTTCCAGAAGGGTCGACATCTCTCGCAATGTCTCTTACTAAATCGCGAAAGGAAGTGAGCGACTGCGGCGGCTGCATTGAAACACCCGCGCCTGCAAAAATAACCAAGTTGCCCTCGAGAAGCGCATCGGTGAGTTTATCCGGGACAGCAACACCTGATATATTCAAAGCAGCAACCTTTCATTAACAATGAACGTGCTCAGGAGTACGAGCTTGACCCTGCAGGACACGCCCGCAAACACGACAGCCGCAATCATAGATCAACCCGAATGCCCCTCCACGCCATTAAAGCTCGAAGCGAGTCTCCGAAGAGCTGTTGTGGCGAGCATTTGAATCAGCCGTGATTCTCTCCGTCAGCGCATCGCAGCCGCGACCAGACTAGCACCGTTATCGAAACGCGCCTCATCGCCCGACGCCAGAAAAGCGTCGCCCTCGCGGATAGCCGCTAGGCTTTCGGAATTAGGCCCCTCGGGCGCAAAGGTGAGCGGAATGCGACGAGTATTCACCATCTGCTTATAAAAAGCCCGCGTCACCAAGGACAAATCGAACCCGTAGTAATCTGCGACTTCGGATGTTGCACGTTTAAGATCGTCATCGACCCTTATGGTCAAAGTCGAGGTTGCCATATACGACTCCTGACATTCGATGCATGAACGATAACATCATACTGTACATACTGAGCATAAAATAATGAATCCATTCATCCTCATTGCTTAGCCGAATGGCATCTTGCACAGCGTGAACAAGGGAGAGGGGGTTATCACTAAAAATGCGCGACGAAATCCAAAAACGTCCGGTCCTTCTTCCCCATCGACACAACCGACATCGCATTTCACTGCATTGCATACGAGAAACCGAAGCTGTTCCCTCCAATAGCAAGGAAGAAACTGTGTCCATTTACGAAAAACGGTCTCGGACACCCTACGACCAAACGGACGTATTCCGTCCCTCCCGCGTCCTGCGCTCCTTTTTTCGGAGGATTGCAGGAAACGAGACCGACGTTCGATTCCCTGGAGCATTTTTCCGTCCCCATTGGTGAAATAAATGTAATTACCATTACTGCTGGTGAATGCCTATTCCGAAAATGACAACCGCATTTGATAGCACGGTCTAAATCGATGTTCTATGCTGACGACATATCGTTAGACTTACGAAAGGTCAGAGATGGCGAAAATTGGAGAGAAGATAAGGGCACGGCGCAAACAGCTCGGTCTCTCGCAAGAGAGCTTGGCCGAGCGATTGCACGTTTCTCGACAGACAATATCGTCTTGGGAGAACGGCAAGTCGGCCATAAAACTCGAAAACGCAAAGCCCTTAAGTGATGAGCTTGAAATACCTCTCGATGAATTCTGATAACCAAGGAGTCCATATGAATCCCTCATGCAATTATTTTCTTAGTGAGAAAATCGCCATAGCTGCCTGCAAGGCGATCAGCAAGAATCCCGAAGCCCCATTAGAGAAGGAAAACCTGGTCAAGCTCCAGCATGGTAACATTTCAAAGGAAAACGCCCAGAAAAACATCAGCACCCTCAAAAAGCTAGGCATCCTGAACGAAACGGGTCTACCTACTAACTTAGGAAAAAACTGGGCGAACGAGAACACCAGAAAAGATGCGACCGCTATCATTATGCAGACATCTTTTCCCAGCGGAGCAATTCAGGCTTCTTCTCTTCCTAGCAACGATTTCGTTACGTGGATAGTGAAAAACGCGAACGTAACGAAAAGCGTTGCCGAAAAGAACGTCACAACCTTTCGGATTTTAATGCGAATCTGCGAACCAGAGACGCCAAAAAAAGGAAGCTATCGACACCATTCGCCGCAAAAGAAAAGCACCTTTTCCGAAATGAATGGTCAATGCGTCATGCGCGTTCCAATCACCGCAAACGAAGAACAAATTAGGACGATTGCGAAAACAGCGCTCGAACTCAACATTCCTATCGAGTTTTTCTGATCAGTTCGACGAAAACCACCGTTAGGAAAAGGCCAGGGTTGCTATGACCTCGGCCGATGAGGCCTGGCATAAATAGCCGACACAGCGAAGCGAGATTTTAACCACGTCAGCGAAGTAATGCACCGCAAACGCGAATCGCCTGCACCGCACGGCGTGCCGCCCAACTCAAACCTAAAATCCAGCCGCGGCCAAATCGGAAGAGAGGCGCGCCGCGCCAGCCGATTACACCCCTCGATTCAATCCAGCAGAGTCCCAAACAGAGACCCCGTCTGTGCTAGTCCCTCTTGGACAGGCCGCGCGTGTGTAGCTTGCCGACTACGTCGGATAGATTGTCGCTCCAGCAGTTGGACACGACCACGTCGCGCTCGGCCTTGGACTTGGACTCCGCCAAATCGTGCGTAATCTCGCCGCCAAAGAACTCCGGCTCGTCGAGCTCGGGCGCGTAAACCACCGCGGGCACGCCCTTGGCCCTGACGCGCTTCATGGCGCCCTGGATGGAGCTCGCGCGGAAGTTGTCATGCTTGGCTTCATGGTCAGGCATACACGCCGACGACCGGCTTCTTCCCGCCCTCGTGGACCTTGTTCCATACCATCTGCAGCACCTCGTCGGCGACGAAGTCTTCGCAGGTTCGGTCGGCGTCGACGATGCCTCAATCAAATTCTGGGGCACGTCCTTGTGGTTCGCCAGCAGCTGCTTGGTGTCTTTGGGCAGACAGTAGCCGCCGTAGCCAAAGCCAGGGTTGTTGTAGCAGGCGCCAATGCCCGGCTCCAAGCACACGCCGTCGATAATGGTGCGAGCATTAAGGCCGCGATCTCGCAGTACGCGTCGAGCTCGTTGAAATAAGCCGCACGCAGTACCGGATAGGTATCGGACAGACAGAAAAACCAACGATTAGCTAGTATCAAATTTGCCAATTTCGAATCCAGCGCAGCCGTCTACCTCTCTCGAAAAACTTTGAAACCTGTTTCCGATTTCGATATTCACGGAGCCATCAAGGTCGATATCGTCAAGCGAGTTTCGCTCTTAGAGAATCTTAATGAGCGACAACGAAACACCAGCCTAGATCAATTCGACACTTCCCCTATCTGCCGCATCACATATAAACACGCAGCACCAATCCTGATCAATATGGTCCGTTTTACAGAAAACACGGCCGAGACCCGAGCCACCATGGCCGAGATATCCGCCCTGCTCAAGATTGGCCAGACCTGCCGCTGCCTGGCACGTACAGACGCGCAGCGGAGTAGACGTTCGAGATACCCCACCAGCGCCAAAGGGGCTCAAGACCATCGCGAGGAAGCAGCTGAGGGCGATTTACGCAGCCATGAGATGCAAGGTTCTACGTCTCGTGGACGGCCGGCAGCATAAGAAGATCCTCGGCTCTCTGGGGTTGCTCTAACCTGTCTCTATCCGTCATTCGGGTCACAAATCGCGGATTAACAAAACTACAGGAATACCCCAACCGGCATGTAAGAACCACTTCGCCATGCCCCACATGGAAGCGACATATCGCCAAAGTCAACGGACGCACCGTTGAGTTCCGTAGGGAAATCATCTCATGGCCCATATCCTCCAAGATTCGCCACGCTTCACCAAGACTATCTCATGGCCGCCTTCAATTAGCTGAGGCCCCTCAATCAAGAAAGGTTCTTGAACGTTTGGTAACAGTTTTACCAGGGCAGCACCGTCCCCTTGATACCGAATCCGATTGCTCAAGCCATAATCGCCATCAAGCATCTTGGCAGCTTGCGAAAAATCACCCCAACCAGGAACCGTTTCAACGGCAACGATGGACGCCAACTCGCCACAATCCAGAGGATTACGACTAAGTGCCGCCTTGAACCGATACACCGTAGCCAATATCTCGCGATCTTCGCACGAAGTTTGTCGAACAGTATCTTCGATATCCTTAGCCCCAAGCTCTTTTCCTCGGAGGTTTCGCCAAAACGGCGAGCTTTTTATCAGACGCTCGGCGCCCTTTGCCCCAAACGAGACCGTCGCCGACGCCCCTTCACTCTTCGCAAGGGGCTTGGCCCCCTCATCGAGAAGAAGCTCAGAGAATTGAAGCAAAATCTGCTCCCTACCCACTACGTATGGGGCAAGAGCGAGAATTCTCATGCACTCGGAAACATTGACGAGATTCTCCACTCGTTTCCTATCGGCATGTAATAGCGCACCGTACACCATATCCTCAACATTAGCGTATGCCCCCTCAACGATGACGCCATCACCGAACACAAACTCCATGGGCCGCCCATTGAGTTCGTCAAGATCGGCCAGCAGCGAAGCCGCCTTGTCCTTGGCCATCTCAAAATCCTGCTCGGCCGACTTAAGCAACTTTTTCAAAAACAAATCTTTGCCACGTGCAAAATACTTGCGCTGCAGCATAAGGCGCATTGAGACCGCAGCAAGCGCTTCATCCCCCAATTCGAGATTCCCGATTTCTGAAAAGGATTGAGGATTAAACCGAGCAAGACAATCGTCCAACGGGAGCACCCCAACGAGCCTCTTGTATACATCGATTGTGTACAAGTAAAGTTCATAAACGCCGTCATCCTCCAAAGCCATCACACTCCGCGCCTACATCCAATAATCCAGCACGAGCATACATGCCCTCATCCGCACATTTTAGCCATGGGCGCATCCAACAACCACAGAACCATTGATATCGCAAACGCGTCATTTGCCGCAAAGCCGAAAACGTCCAGAAAAGACGATAGGAGCACAAAAAAACAGTGGAAGCCTTTCTGGCATGCATATCCACGACACATACCGACAATAGCGACGTCCAAACCACCGGCAGCCACGCCACATTCACAGAAGGAGCTTCGCGACGGGCAATGAACCTGAATCAAATTCAGGTTCGGGGTACCGGTCGACACGCTACACCGTCGCGAACATGGGCCCGATGGAAGGGCTCGCCGGGGCCAAGGCCCGGATGGATAGACAGTGCAGCGATGGTATGATGCAGTCGTTTTAGATACTGTCACACATTCCCTGGGTCGCAAACCCCGCCCGCACCGCCTTAGGCGGCATCTAATCAAGACGACCCACGCTGGCAATTGACGCACGGCTCGCAGCCCATGGCCCGAATGGGCAACTACGTTCGGGGCGCTTCGTTTCCCATTGGCCAGCTGAATCAATTAGCAACTTGGAGCATACTGCCACAATTATTCGCAAGATTCGAGAAAGCTGAGAACCCGTTTGATTTCTGAATCCAGATTAGCAAAAACAGTTTTCAATCGATCGTTGTTCATTGAGCAGATAAAGTCGCAGAGCTTTGTTTTGTCGATTTCCCAACGCTGGTCAGATTTCCCGAATCCAGCAGGCGTTTCATTGAGCACGAGAAAGCCGTCGATATCCACGCCGCCAAGACATAAGGCATTTTCAATTCCTTTGATAGCACCCTTGTTTTCTTCATACGTACACATTGTGGTATAGCGAACGTTACCGCTCGTCTTCTCGCCCTTGTTCGTATCGCAATCAAATAAAAAGACCACTGGTTTAGGTGGATTGTGCACCGATAGAAATTCATAGGCCTTTAAAAGAGCGGAGGACCCCGTAAACTTCGCCCTTCCAGGATTCCCGTCCTCGTTGTACCCGATCCAGTGGAAACTTAACCGCTCGTCGTAGCCAAATACTTCTGCAGCCTTTCTGAAATACTTTTCATCAGTCGGCCCTTCGAGATAGACGGTCGGAACTTCCGCAATGAAGTTCTTGATTGAGAACGCATCTTCGACCGCAGCGATAGAGTCGCAGCAGTAGTACTCCGGCTTGTCAGAAACCTCGATTCTGCCGTCAGCCGCCCGCTTCATGACAATCACCTTATCATCTCGTCTGCGGTTGCTATGAATAACAAACGGGGAGTGCGTCACGCAAAAAATCTGAGAGGTCTGCACGCCAGCGGCATCTGTGAACATGGCCTTGTAATAATCCAAAACCTTCTGCTGCCATAGAGGATGAAGGCTGATTTCGGGCTCGTCTATAAACACAAAGGCCCCTCTGGTCGCATTAGCGTCTTTCAAAAGAAAGCACCCACGATAGACCACCTGCTTCTCTCCAGAACTCAGAGCATCAATAGGAATCTCTTTGCCACACTTCCTGAAAACGATTTCCTTATGTCCGTCCCTGTTCTCAATCCTGTCGTAGCGCAAATCATCGAACATCATCCCGAATGCACTGGTGAAGCGCGGAATGCGCTCTTGAACACCAAGTTCTCCAATGCATCGATCAGGATTGTTTCTGGCGGCGTTTGAAACCTCGGCATCATCGAGCGCCTGAACATCAATTAATAGCTGATTGATTTCTGTCGGCAAATTGCCCGAGGACCTACGACTCGCTTTCTCAGAGTCGAGCGTGAGGCTCGTCACCGATGTAAGGCTATTGGCATGGAAATTAATATCAACATCTGAGTATATGGCAGCCATAGGATGCCTGGCTGTAAAACTGTCGGAGCCTACCCATTCCCTCTCGCCGGTCGATTTGTTACACACGTACATCATGGAGCTATGCCCGTTATTCTCTAAGGTATAGCTTAGCTCTGTCGACCCTTTTTCCTCTTCAAACACGATCGTCGCGATTCCAAACGGCTTGCCCGCATGACCAGATATCAAGCTATAAAGCAGACCCATCACCGTGCTTTTGCCCACGCCATTCTCTCCTGCAAGAATCACGGTATCAACTGCTCGTCCATCAGTCCCGCAAAAATCGAGATTGAGGTTCCCGAGAGCGGGATGCCCTTCAATGCGAATACTTTTAATCCTAGGCATAGCAACCCTCCAGCCGTCGGCATCCTAAAAGACCATCAACATAAAGCGAAACATCTATCTCACAGATAGCAGCAGATAACTAACTTCACCGACTCTAATTATATACATTGGCCAAATAACGATTCGCTGGGGATGCCGACGCTCTTCTGTCCAAAAGCCTTGACCACCCCATGACAAGCGGATGCGGACGTTTCTTTGGACCGGCTATGCGGCCAGCCCTGGAATGGGCATGATGAATTGGACACCAGTTCAAGAGCGAAAGGTGTTCAAGATGGCCCAAAGAAGAAAGCGATACGACAGGCAGTTCAAGGTCTCAGCGGCAAAGGTGGTCCTGTCCGGGAAAATGACGGTCAAAGACCTATCGGAGGAACTCGGCATAAAGGATTCGACGCTGAGAAGTTGGGCCTGCGAATACGAGGAGATGGGAGACGACGCGTTCCCCGGGAACGGATCTCCGAAGATCAACAAGGACTACGTGATCGTGAAGCTCAAGAAGAAGGTCGAGGAGCTCGAGCGCGAGAACGAGATACTGAAAAATCTCCGGGCCTTCTTGAGCCAAGGCCATGCGTGAGGTTCGAGTTCCTCAAAGAGCATAGGGGCGAGATCGGCCCCATCAAGAAGGCATGCGGGCCGATGAAAGCCTCGAAATCCGGTTTCTGCGAGCATCTCGGCCGGAAGAAGCCCAACGCCCGGATAGAGCGAGAGGCGCTCGAAGGGCTCGCCGTCGAGCGCCTTCCATCGGCACAAGAGCCGCTACGGCTACCGGCGCATCGACCGCGAACTGCGAAAAAGCGGCATCGCCGTGAGCGAGAAGCGCGTGCTCCATATCATGCAAAAGCTCGGACTCGCCGGAAGGGGCGCGACCCGAAAACACCGCATCCAGAAGAAGGTCGAGCCGGGAGACCCTCGGCTGAACCTGGTAGAGCGCGCTTTCTCCGTGGGCGAGCGCAACAGGCTTTGGGTGGGCGATATCACCTACATACCCACAAGCGAAGGGTGGCTCTATCTCGCAGCCGTGATAGACGCCTTCTCCCGCAAGGTCGCGGCCGGTCGATGTCCGAGCGCATCACCGAGAAGGTCGCGATCGACGCGATAGAGCAGGCGGTTGGCAGGGAGGGTCCGCCAGACGACGGCAGCCTCGTCTTCCATGGCGATCGAGGCGCGCAGCACGCCTCCCGTTCCTTCCGGCGATACCTGGGCTCGCATGGCGTAGCCCAGTCGGTATCAAGGCCCGGCACGCCGCTTGACAACGCGGTGGCCGAGTCGTTCTTCAAGACGCTGAAAAGGGAATTGGCGGAAGAGAGGAGCCATGGGACGAGGGACGAGGCCAAGCGGGACATCTTCAAGCGCATAGAGCTCTATTACAATAGGGTGCGCATGCATTCCACCCTGGGCTACATGTCTCCAGTGGAATACGAGCGGCAATACGCTTGAGGGTCCTTAAAAGAAAGTCCAGTTTATCCTTCCCGCTCCAAATCGCCTGATCCCAAACGGTCCAGGATTTCCGCCGCAGTCCCTTACCCACCGCGTGCCACTGAATAGCTTCCCCTGCTTCGCTATTCCCACCAGTACCATCACAATGAGTTATTGCATTTTCTACGGCCACGACATTCTCCCCTCTAATACGAAGAAGCCTTCCGCTCTCACCGGCAACGCGAGCGTTTTGCCCGCTTGGCGGATTCTAGGAAACGTCGCAGCATCCCCCTAACGCCCTTATGGCAACCCCAACACCTTCGAAAGGCCCGCCAGCTTAGCAAAAGTCCGTCGACCCCTCGCTCTCCGAAACGCTAGACCAAACATACGTGCGCGACAAGACAGCATGTCCGTGCGCGACTCAATTAACACCCCCGAGGCCCTGCGACGCTTCGAGGTTCTTTTCCAGGCGAGCAATCATAAGCTGACGGAGCGAGGAGATCATCTCCTCGAGCTCTTCTCTTGTTGAATCTCGGCGTAGCATTTCCGCTCCTGCATGAACAAGAGGGTTTTCTTGCCTCAAGCGTTCAGCGTTTCTGATTACTTCCCTTGAGCCAGCGATGTCGGAATATAGCGGCTTTAGATCTTTCTCTTTGTACAACATGCCCGACCTAGCCCTCTTATTCTTCCTTCCGCTCACGTATGTCGAAAACCTGTCGAAAAAGGCTCGGTAATATGACGCCGCCTCAAAGATATTGCCAACAGACCGATGATACAAGTAGAGAACGTACTGTATCTTGCTCTCATCCTCATCAGCCAGGACGCTCACCAGCTCGCGTTCTATCTCGCTTGACGCCTGCTCACCGGCACAATGCCTCAAGCAGAGAGAATCGATAAACTCGTGAAGGCCCGGCTCGTTCCTCTTCAGATGCTCAAGCAAATCTTCGTGAACCATGCCCCTGAATCGCAGATACGTGATGGCAACAAGAGAATCGATACTCGTCCACGACCCGTGGCGCGAGGACGTAAAAAGGCTATTGAGCATCAGCTTGATGAGCGACTCGTCTCTAGTGTTCAAGATCGCAAACACGATGCCCTCGGTCATGAACGAATAAGCGATCTTCCCACAGGCCGCGGTCTTCCCGATGGCGTCCACAACCGATTGTTCTCTAAACAGCTCGGGCGCGTCGAAAAGATACCTGTGGAAAGCAGCCTTCGAATCGAGCGATACACCCTCAATGGAGAACAGCTCCTCGATAAGACCGTCTAGAACGTCTTCCGAATATGCCTTTTCGGATACACTCCGTGCGATTCTCGAAAACAGCTCAGCCAACCTCTGCGAATCGGCAGGAAGGTCATCTTCGCGACAGATCCCGAGGTAATCAACGAACGATACCTCAGCCGTCGTCTTCGCCGCCTCCGCCGCAGCAAGAAATCTCGTTTTCGAAGGATTAATCGCCAGGCCCTTGCGCCGCAAAGCATCCGCATAGATTCCAGCAATGTCGTTTCCTATGGAGAACGCGAGTTCATCGTCGCTGTTGTAGAAGACATAGAGGTCATCGACGTATCGCACCGGGCGAAAGCCCCCGTCGCCCAGCAAGACCCGCAGCTTCCTCGACAAAGCCTCATCCACTTCACAGAGATACACGACAGTAGCAAGAAAACTCAGCCCGGCATGGTTCTGGATGGTGGGAAAACCACCTTTGCCGCAATACAGCAAAAGACCTCTAACGAATTGCGCATCAGACAAAGACAAGGCTTCGTTCGACATACGTTCCATATCCGAAATCAAACGATCGACGTTGATAGAACCAAAGAAATGAGAGATATCCGTCTTGACGCACCATCTGTATTCACGAGAGGACAGCTCCAACGCTTGGCAATAGCTTCTGTAACTACCGCGATAATGAAGCCGCTCACGAGCTACGTCCCCTGAATAGAACGTATTGTCGGCAGCGCAAGGCGAAGAGAACACCGCATAGTACTCAACAGCAAACGCAAGCAGGTAAAGATACATCACCGGCGACACCAGCATGGTATCCCGAAATGCATGGCCCTTCTTTTGCACGAGGCCATCCTGCAGAAACCGCATGGACTTGCACAGTATGAACGAGCCGTCTTCTATGAATGTAGAGTAAAACTGCTCCGACTCGATATGATCCCACCTATCGACGTTCATCGCAAAGAAGGGATACCATTGCAAGTAGCTGCGCAAACGAGGCTTTTCGCGCCTGACCATCCCGCAAGCTTTGCACCAAGACCCGTACGAAACTTTCATGATAGCCCTCTCTGTTTCGGGGGTATAAGGATATGCAGCATCTTACTCAATTCCCGTTCACTCTTGATATTGCAATAAAATCGTTGGCCTTTATGCGCAAATGAAGGGGGCACCCTAGTTCGGCTGAAGCGAAGGCGGACGCAGAGCACCTTGAACCCGCGCAGGACCTTCGAACCGAGCACGATGCAACCCATCGGAATAGTGGACTTCATTACAATCCATGCCGTGTGGTTCGCCGAGCAGATGGCGGCGGTGGCGGCTTTCGCCGACGAAGCGCCGAAGGGGTCGCGACTATAGCATGAGTTAACGGGTACCCTTTTCACCAACAGCTGCATTAACCCAGTGACGCGAGTCACTGACGTTTATCACCAGAAGCCCAGGGAATCCGCCGCTTCTCGTCCATGGAACTATAATAAATTTGGGCCAAGCGCAACAAATAATGCTCGATCACCGGTAACGTAAAACTCTTTGCGCACCCTTAAAGCCAAACGCATTCAGAAAAGCGAAAAGACATGGCACGTGCCGTCGGCATGATTTGAGTGTCGAATTCAATCATGCTAGGAGGCAGGCCATGTCCAGCCCAATCGTATCATTCGACGAGCAGGCCGTGAAAGACGAACTGCGCGAGCTGGTCAGGAAAACCATCGAGGAGACCATCAACGCGATGCTCGACGAGGAGGCCGACCAGCTGGTGGGCGCTGCACCCTACGAACAGACCGACGAGAGGACGGCGTACCGCGCCGGCTACTACGAGCGCGGCATCACCACGACGTCGGGCCAGGTCACGCTCAGGATGCCCAAGCCAAAAGGAACGGAATCTCTCATGGGTTCTATGGGGCTCCTGTCCGCCGCCACTGGGCTCGGGTCTTCTGCAGCTCTCGCCCAATTGTAGACCACCGCGGCGCTCGACACGCCGAGCATCTCGGCGACGTCCTTGCCGGCCATGCCCGACCTCACGAACGCCACGGCCTGCGCCTTCAGCGCCGGATCGTAATGGCTCCAGGGCCTGCCGGATCTCCTCTCGTGCGACGCATCGCGCTGATTCAGCCATTGGTACAGCGTTTGGCGCGTGGGATATCCCAGCCTGCGCATCGCGCGCGTCACCGACCCGCCGCACTCCTCGACCATTTCGATTGCCCTGCACTTTTGCTCGTCGGCGTAGCTTGGCATTAGCGAACTCCTAACCGGACCTTATTCGGTCCAACTATTTGTCCGCGTCCCCTTACCTGTCGTGGTCGGATTCCGCGCCGGCGGAAAATCAGGCTGAAGCCGAATGCCGCCGGGATGGCCGACGACCCGATGATCGACATAGACCCCTCGGCCTTCTCGTAGAACGAGGGGTCTATCGTTCTACGCGCTTGTTTTGACGCTCGTATGACCCAAGTTTTGTCAAGAGGCAAAACCCTCCAGCCTGAATAAAATCAGGCTGGAGGGTTCTATATATCCATCCCGGGGCCCGCTCAGTGGATGTCCGATTAACAGACGCCAATGGCACTCTCGAATCCGCGGATACCGCCTTTTGCGACCCGCACTCCAGCTGTTCGGTAAAGGCTTTCCGTCGAATGCATGAACTACGTCAACTCTCACGGCGTGCATACCGCGAGCGGCAGCTACCCCGCTTGCGGCGCACAAGCGTCAGTGTTCCACGGCCAGACGGGCCGCGGGAAGACCCACCTCGCGATAGCCGTCGGCCACGCGTGCGTGATGGCCGGAAAGGCGGTGCGCTTCTACAAATCGAGCTTGACCTTCTCCTTCGGCAGCAAGTCGTATCCACCTGTCACTTGCGCCAGGCCAGAGAGACCAGAACGAACAAGTGTCCTATAGTTCCATCCATGAATCCTCTTCTCGAATTCATGACAAAACGCCGGTCTTTCAGGACAAGGGCCAATTAAGCTCATCCCTTTTGTCAAGACGAAAACGCGAGGCAGGACGGGGATTTTGCGCAGGTGGAGAGGATTGCCAGCAATTTCGATGGAGCATTTCGAGTCACCTGGGACGCATTAGAGAATCGAAATAGCACATAGCCTCAAACGCACGACGCGCACCGATTTCCCCTATGCCTGATGCCAAAATCATCCCATTGGGACCCGTTTCCCAATGGGATGATTCTTCACAAAGGGCATTAAGGCGCATGAAAACGTGGAAGGGGCAAGCAAACGCGCTTCCATAAATTCGCCCATGGCGACCACGGTATAATCAAACGAGACAAGCAACGAACGGGAAAGGCGGCGCGGATGAACCTGGGTAGCGAAAGCGAAACCGTCGAATTCAAGAAGTCGACCGGCGAGCATAAGGAGGCCCTGCAGGCCGTGAGCGCCATGTTGAACAAGCACGGCCGCGGCGAGCTCTACTTCGGCGTTAAAGACGACGGCGAAGTCATCGGCCAGGAGGCTTCAGACGCGACACTTCGCCAGGTGACGTCTTGGATATCGGATAAAATCGAGCCCGCGGTGTTCCCGACGGTCGAGCGCCTCGAAGCCGAGGAAGGGCTGATCTATATCCACGTCGAGTTCTCGGGTCTGAACGCCCCCTATTCCGCCGACGGCCGCTACTTCACCCGCGTGGGAACTTCGAACAAGACGCTATCTGCAGCAGAACTCGGCACCATGATCATAAAGCGCGACCGCGCCCACAGCCCATGGGATTCGCTGCCCTCCGGAAGGCCCGTCGCCGACGCCGACGAGCAGGCGGTGCGCGACTTCGTCGAGCTTGGCCTGCAGGCGGGACGTGTGAGCGACGAATTCACGAATGCCTCCGACGTCCTCACACGGCTTGGTATGATAGCTCCCGACGGAACGCTCACGAACGCGGCCGCCGTGGCGTTCTGCAAAGCGCCGAGCGCCTACCCCAGGATGAAGCTGGGGCTGCTCGCAGGCAACGACAAACTCGACATCCTCGACCTCAGGCAGGAGTTCCTCCCCCTGATCCCACTCCTGAAACGCGCCGAGCTCTTCGTCGTCTCCAACATCCGCCGCAAATTCGTTTTCGGCGAACCCGGGATGCAGCGCCGCGAGGTTCCTGAAATTCCGAGGGAGGCCGTGCGCGAGGCAATTGCCAACGCATTGTGCCACCGCGACTACGCAACAGGCACATCCGTTCAGGTAAACGTCTACATGGACTTCATCGAGATAGTGAACCCCGGGCTGTTCCCCGAGGGCGACTCGCCTGAGAGGCATCTCGAGGGATCGGGCGGCGACTTCAAGCAGCGCAACCCGAACATCGCGCAGGTGCTCTTCCGCTCGGGTATGATCGAGCAGTACGGCACCGGCATACCGCGCATCAAGAGGGCGTGCGACGTCGCTGGCGTGGCATTCAGCTATCGCCAGGACGCCAACGCCACCGTCATTCGCTTCGAACGCACCGGGTCGCAGGTAAACGACCGGGGAAGCATCGCAGCAGACGGCACAACTGTCATCGCCGCCAACCCGTCGGCACTTGAGGGTCTCAACGAGGCCGAGAAGACCGCCGTGCAAATTGCGCGCGACTCGGGCCGCGTTACGAAGAAGGCACTTATGGAGCAAGCGGGTGTCGGAAGAACCAAGGCGACGAAAACCTTGAAACAGCTCGCGGAGAAAGGCGTCCTCGCGTGGGTCGGCAGAGGAACGAACGACCCTTACCAGTATTATCGCCTCAACGAAAATGCATAGCTCATAACTGACCGCGAGGTGACCGCAGCTGACCGCGAGGTGACCGCAGCTGACCGTTTCGCACACAAGGTCGTCAAACCTCTGCCGAGTCGCCGTCGATCCGCCTTCGATAGAACGTCCCCGCTCAACAGGGAAATCGTAATAAGCTAGTAGAAATCAAACCCGCGATGAAGGGGGCGGCAGTGGAGCCAAAACACAAGGAGATGGCCCGGCAGATGAGGGCCGACGGCGTAAGCGAGGAGACGATCGCCAGGTTCGTCGCCGAGGAGATGGAGGAAGACGAGTTCCGCCGCGGCAAGGGCGTCACCGAGATCGAGGCGTTGCGGGAGTGGAGGAAGATCCCCGAGCATATCCGCAAGCTGCTGCTCGCCAGCGCGTTCCGCTATAACTGCGGCACGACGGAGTTCGCGCCCGGCTACACGCTGCGCATGCGCCGCGGCCGCGTGCTCATCAAGGGTTGCTGCGCGAAATGCGGAGCTGAGGTCGCCAGGCTGTGCGACTGATGTTGTCGTGGAACGACCGCCCCTCGTCATGGTGCATAGCAACAGCTCGCACCCTTCTTCGCCGCCATGCTACCCCCATTCCTCGATGCGCGTGAGGTACGAATCTGCCCCGTAGTGACCAGACAGATATGCTTGCCGAAAGCCGCGTTCTTGCTCACCAGATTGCCGTTCGGCTCATGGATGTTAGCAAGCGACCATAGCTGGCTTGCCTCGCCCTCGGCTCGAGCAGCGAACCATACCTCGTCACGGCGGAACACATCGTTGCGCATAGCAGACACATCTTGCGATGAGAAAATCAGCTGCGCGCCGTTCTTGCTAACCTCAGGATCTTTAAACAGCAGAATCACGTATCGCAGGAGTTTCGAGTGCAGCTTGGCGTCAAGCTCGTCAACCACCATAGTGCCGCCGCGCTCCCCTAGCGACTCGCGAACCCCACTTGCGACTTCTGGGCGTTTTCGCAGGCCGAATCGGCCCGAAACGCCGCGCCGACACGCCGGCCAGGTACATCTCGATGATGGCCTCCTCGACCAAGGTCTCGCGCCTTTTGTAGCGCTCGATGACGGCGGTGGCGAACCTCATCCCCTTGAGCTTGGGCATCTTGAGCGTGACCTGGCCCGACGTCGTGGTGAAGCCGCGCTCGTAGTGGCCGGCGCGGTAAGCGGCGCGCTCGTCGGTGCGCTCGCAGGGCCCGGACTGGTAGTCGGCAAGTACCTGTTGCCACAGTTCCGTCCG
>JABLTK010001249.1_pt1 | contig 48719 bp, 77 predicted proteins | sample 7160131 | NCBI WGS metagenome assembly JABLTK01 (sample SAMN14651221, study PRJNA627086) | human gut metagenome | isolation source: feces | host: Homo sapiens | reverse complement strand
GAAAACTCACCTCAGCGACAGTCTGGTGTGAACAGTTTTAATTCCCTCCGTTGGAAAGGAGTCACTGAAGTGTCTCGTCTCACTTCGTTCCTGGAGAGATTGATCATTTCGGACAATGAGAAAGATCCTCTTGCTTACAGTATTCTTCTCGATCTCTATAGTCAACGTATTCCAGAAGATGACAAAAAGAATAAGTATTTGGATTACGATACTCAGCTTAGTATACGCCAACTTTGGGAAAGGATTCGTAGGAATGGTACTCTTTCTGTCTCATCGTAATTGCAGAGATCTTTCTTCAGTCATCTCAACTTCACGTCCTTCTGAATCTCGCTTCATCGAATCCAAGTCTTTTACCAATCCTTCGTGACTTTCCATTGTATGTTCAATCTATGCAGAAGAAGGATTATCACTTCTACGTACATATCTCCGAACTGTTACCTGTGGTATGTGACAAGTCCCATCGTTGATATTTAGGTTAATCATCTTATCTTTGATGGGTTCTTTCGGGAGTATTATTCTCTCAGAGACCTTTTCATGCATGATATTAATCATGGAAGTCAACATGAAGGAGTAATTCTCAAGAATCTATTGAGTGCTTTCTGTTTCTATCGTATTGACTATGGTTCAATATGATCACATAGGAATGGAAGGTCTAGTATGGGAAGCAGTTCAGAAGCGGTATAATCAGGGAGAGAAAAAGTTGAATTCGAGTGTTGTTGAGGATATGGATCGATTCCTTATTGAGAAACTTCTTGTAACTTATATTCGAGTAGGATTCTATTGAAGGAATGATTGGAAGGAAGGAGAATATAGCATTTGTAACGATATTCTTCAGTTTTGTTGTGACAATGCTGTTGCTGTAAAAGCTACTGTGTTGATTCGAGTTCTGAAAGAAGTATTCAATTCTGAATTGAATCCTCAACTTCAAATCACTTCAGATCAACGAAAGGAGTGTTATTCACAACTCTATCGTTACATCAATACGATTGCAGCGAAGTGTCCCTATAACATCGCTTTACCTTATAAATTATGGAATTCCTTATCAACTAATAATAATCAAGCTGTTGAAGCTTATATGGAGAAGTATAGAGAGGGTTATCCAACAGAGTTTCTTCAATCATATCTCATTGATTATGTGTTACTGTTACTATTTTACGATTGTTGATATGTAGAGCAAATGAATGTTCAGATGATCTGGTTCCAAATAAGAAGGAACTTACTGATCGGGTATTAACTATTCTTCAAAAGGAAGAATGCTTACGAGATGAGTATATTGGTCTATTATTACAGAAAGAGAAGGATATCAATGAGTCTATAAAGATCCTATCCTTGTTGATTGATCGGGCTAATTCATCAGATTCTACAATTGTCGATCCTTCTCTTTTCAGTGCCTGTGTGAATAATACCAAACTGAATGAATCAATCTTTATCTCACTGATTGAGTATATGAATACAAATAGGATAACCATAACTGATGAATTCCTTCAAAACGCCTATCTTTCTCTTATTCATGATCCTGCCAATATTAACTCCCTGTTGGATATTATCGATTCATTCTCTCGAGAAAGTAAGAATCTTCCTGGATCTGTATGGAGACAATTAATGCGACGATTGTGTGAGAATGATATTCCTGACAAGTTAGCATTACAGCAACAAGGATATGTTCACAACAATCGAGAGAGTTTACTGTATGAAACGATTCAGATCCTTCTTCATAATGATATGAGTATATCCTTTGTCTCTCCGTGATCTGTCTTTTCTTTAACCTTAGGGATTACCACATCTTTTGAGTTCTATTAATATAACGAATAAACAACGGTTTGAGAAGGATTTGAATATAATACAGAAAGTACTACTAGAGAGTTGTTACTATTCTAGATTGCAATGAAACCACTATCGTCCACTTGTACTTTAACGAACTAATGATCTAATTTGATTGTTTGTAGCAATACACATTGATCGACAAGCGTGAGGAAGAGTAGTAAAAGCAATAAAAATAAACTACATTCAATTTCTATTACATATTCACCTAGCATGAATATAGATGATCCCTTCTGTGCACCGATTCAAGAAACGGATTGACTCCGATAGAACTGAAACACTCAATAGATGAATGACCATCTGACGACAAAATAGGTGTTGATGTCAGCATGATCGCATTCCATGCAGTGTGCATTCGACGTAAGACTTTTCCAGAATCGATCATTTCACTATTGAGAAGGAATAAGGCATCATAATAGGTGTTAGGAGAATGGCAGATCACGAAGTACTCGAAGAATAAAGGAGAAAACGAATTCGAAAAAGAATAGTACCGACCGCCAACATATGAAAATAACCGTTATTATCGTTTAACAGAAACACTTCGTCATTCATCGTTACCATTCGTCTTGTTAGGTGGTTTTCTGTTGTCGCAACATACTATGGTACTCAGCAACAAAATGGGTTTATTTAACTAGTTGTTAATTGACGACGATGAGAATGAGCCTGGACAATCATTGATAATTATCGGAATCGTTCTCTATAGCATTCTTATTTGCATTGGCGTTGTACTTGAATCAAAGAGTGCATTTAGCTATAGGTATCCTTACGGTTTATCCTGAAGAATGTAAACCGGTATCGTATAATGTATATAAATCGTTTGGTTCGTCAATGTATAGGTTCATCATATGCTACCTGGTGAGTAGTATTTCTGGACTAGTTCACTGTCTCTGCAACAGTTCCCAATTAGGAAAGATCGGATTGTGACTCTCTTGTTTCGGGTTTATGTGTAGTGATGTCTATCTTCTGGTAAACCGAACTTTGGAATTGGCAATGCTAGTATTTGTTTTGTTTTATATGATGCGTTACTTCTCGGAGTACATTGTAAACATGAAGAAGAAGAAAGTTCGTCACTATATCTATGGTTGTATCATTGTCTATGCGGCGTATTTCTTCTTAGTTGTTATTGGGTTATTGCGAGAAGTGATTCATGATTCTTCTTCATCATGTCTAGACAATGCGTGATCATTTTCGTTTTACGGAACTCTTCTACGTCATTAGTAATACGTTGATCTCTGTATTCTGCATTATGGCTTGCAAACACATCATTTATAAATTGAAACACATATTCAGTGACGTTTGCTCCAGTGTATGATCTTACTATCACATTGAGTTGTAGATGCGAGTTGAAGTGGCTAAGAATATCGCTCTCCTCGTTACAAATACGTTTCTTCTTCTTGTAGTATTGATCGTGCGAATCATTACCTCTCTGTTTGTCTTTCCTTCAGTAATCATTCATAGTTATATCTATTATACTGATCACATTACTACTACTGCTCTTAATGGTATCTTCTTGATTCTACCAGGTTTCTTCAATCTCATTCTCCTCACATTGGTGAAGGACTATGTTGTCTTGTTTATCATTATTCACTTGTAGTCAGCTCGAACTCGAAGGCATTCTCGACATCGTTGGTTTGGTCGGAAGGCGATGTGTCTGATCGACAGTAGTTCTCATACAACTGGCTGTGAATGCCAGTTCAGTCCATCTTCTTCACCCACAGAACCTCATCTGAAATACAAATACGATGAAACGGTTAGCAATCGGTCACTTGTTGGAACTGGGCAAGGAGATACATCCTTGCGGTCACTTTTCTCCTCTTCTGGGAAGATGCATCGACCTGCTCCATCAATGACTAATCTGAATGAAGATCAAGCTGAGGTTGTGGGAGACGAGATTTCATCCGAGGAGGATTCCCGATTCAATCCTGAAGACACGGCATTTGCTATGGGGACCCAGCTTCCATCAGAGGATCGTCAAACCTCGCCATCTGAGATGACGATCACATCCTCTCCAACTGAGTCGCCTGCAGAAGAAGCTACAAGTGAGACCACAGGGTTACTTGTTCAAGATCGATGTGGCAAGCCATTAGAATGTTCTGTAAGTCTTGAAAGGGAGTCTGATAAGCAGGTGAGTTTTGCTGTGTTTGTCCGATTATTGCATCCATCGAAACTGCTATCGCGCTGTCGAAATGTGTTTGTTCACTGTTCTTATCGATATACAGATGAGGATCTATCTGTTCAGAAAGAATTTACCAATGTAAGAGTCAATAGAATTCCTTAGGGATAGTGTGGAGAAACGGAGAATGTTCCGATTATGACTTGTGGTAAAGGGTTTATGTTTAATTGCTGTATTTGTGTCCCTATTCCAATGGTTCGAGATCGAGAGTCTTCAGTAAGTCTGTAGATAAGATTTCATTCTAGATTACACCAACCTCATTATTACAAGATTTCTTATCCAGTCATAGTACTCCAACCATCTATTCTCATCCAATCACAGACGTTGAATTGAAGTTTGAAGTGATTGGAACAAATGTTGTTGATAACCATACATATACCAAGTATAAGGTGAAAACTGATGAATCTTGTTATTTTGTAGTACAACCGCTTGCTGTTCACAGAGACTTTCTCCTTGAATACCATTCTGAATTCTCGGAATGCTTTGCTTGTAGTGAATCGAGAGAAGATTTGTTCTTCACCTCCTCGTTCTCATTTAGTCCAAGTCCAAATCCCTTCTGGTTCTTCTCCTCTGTTGAATGAGTCTCCAAAGGTATCTGGAATGACAGAGTCTCATGTTATGCATCTTCAGGGATCTGATCACGACCAAAACGATTCTCATCAAACTAGTGTTGATACCTATCATCCTCTTGGGGGAAGCATGATCTTCCCAAGTGAGGGAGGCATCTCAAGTTCTTCAGAGACGCAGTTAGGTTGGTCTCCTCTTTTGGACAGAAATTCCTTCTCTCATTGTGGTTTATCACATCCTATGATTGATGTCACAAATCTTGATTTTGACCAGATTCCTGACTTTGAGAATGTTCCTGGTGAACGCTTTGCTTCTTGTCCAGGGACGATAATGCTCCAACCTAATGCATCTCCCACCTCTTTAACATTTCAAACATTACCACACCAGTTCAATTATGAAGACCCAAGTGAATATCGGTATTCGACTCCAGGTGTGGCGGGACTTCGTGATAGTATTGGGAGTGAACCAATGGAGGCACTAAGTCTTGCTGATCTCTCAATGTTGGTTAAGGTTGTTCTTATGATACTTAGGTCCTTACCTGCTAATGGAATGAATCCAGATCGAACTCGTTTTCGTGGAGAGAAACGTGAGAGTCGATATAATTATGTGTTTGGCTGTTACGTTGTTGCGATTAGAGGACGATTAGAAGGACGATTCTTCCAGAAGGAGTACATCTTCGATAAGTCTGGTGATGAGGGTCGAGGAGTGTTTTGTCCTTCCTTGAGTACACCTCCAGGATTGTATTTGAATCATGTGTGTGAAGTGATGAATGAGACAGAGTATTTGTGGTAGTATGCAATCATCCGTAGCTTCTCTTTTGATATTCCTGCATCATACACACATTTTACAGAGAAATTATGGAGTCATGAATTGGAAGACTTTAGAGCGTTGTATATGCAACAGCAAACACTTGCAGAATCTCGATTGAGACGTCATGAATTCAATACGATGGATGAGTTGTTGAAGGAGAGTCGTGATTTTGTTCAGAGTCAGCGTTTTTACGAAGTATGTTTAGAAGATGAGATGAAGGGTAGAATGCTGTCAACATTGCTCAGAGTCACATCAATATGTTGAATAAGAATGATCATTCAGTTGATAAGCGAGTTCGTCGTTTCACCTTTAAACCTAGGTTAATTTGAATTACTCTCTTGATTGTTAGCACAATGAAGAAAGTTGAAGAAGCAGCAATGTTACCAACAAATCTTCATATCAACGACATCGTGATTCAACGACGAAATGTCATGTCTTGTGATTCATTGAACAGTCTCTTTCGTAAGTCTTTATCATATCTCTCATTCAAGAATCACTTCTTCCTCCTCGAGTACCTGCTTATTCTATGTTGTCCTGTGGAACTCCAAATGCTTACTTCTATAAATTTCATTGTGGAGGGTTATTCACTCTTATCCACGATCTGAATGAACAGAATACGAAACGATATCTTCGTTCCGAATCAGGATTACGTTCCTCCTTACAGATTCGAGAACGATTTGATGTTGCTACTTCTCAAGCTCTCTCGATTCTTGTTACTTCATTTGTCAATGATGTAAGAATGGAAATGATCTGTGAATAATAGCTTCGTCATATGGTGTTATCACTGAACAGTAGTATTCATGATAATCATATTTTCCAACAATGGCTTACAAGTGGCTATCCTGTATTATACCAAACACTCCAGTCATTTCTAGATCATGTTCTCTAGTCTCTTATCGATGTATTCGAAGGAAAAAGCAATGATTCTGGATTCTCTTGTGGCTATTGAGAGTCTCCGAGCTGTTCGTTTCAAACTGGTGATTCGTCGAGTATTTTTTCTTCTATAGTGATGATGTAGTGCTCGAAATTTAGTATCACCTACGACTCCCAAATGAAAGTGGTGAATCATCAACTGATCATACCAATTACTATGTACTGTACTCTTCAGCATCTCCATCTACAAGAATTTAATATTTTGAGAGAACACAAACTACAAGGAGCCATGATATCTGTTGTTCCATTCTTCTTTACTATGGTTGGAGTCATTTAGCAGACTCACAAATAGGGAGTTGATGTATCTCAAACTATTACAGATCTGATTAGTGTTCACAATGTGGCGATTGAAAAACACATTAATCAGCTGTGTTATCGTGACTTGGTGACTTATGCAAACTGTCTTCTTCATGGGACACAACCTGCAAATCAACTCAATGATTTGTACAATGCTCCTGATAGTCGTGCTGGAAATACAATCAATTTACAACGATTGATTCATTATATCATGAGCAATTACAATTGTTATGAGGATGTCAATCTTGATTTCAATTGTGATAATGGAGATTTCTCGGAGGAAATGAGTGTATGACAGGTTCAGGTATGTGATTCATAGAATGTAAGGAGAGTTTTACTTGAGAATTCGATAAAGAGTGTTGATCTGATTCAGAGCTATCTTAGTATGAATATTGTAATGGGTTCATGGATAGTGGTTGGTGAACGACTTCATGCTGGAATTGTCGTTATGTGTAAGAGTGGAAAGGATCGCACAGGAATGCTCATTACCCTTCGCGAAACTCGGATATTGGAATCATCGCATATCGTGAATAAGTCTTCGTTTGATGCTTATTTGGACCTCATTCGTGGATATGGAACTCGTATTAAGAATACCGAAAAGAATACTGGAAAAGCACAATACATGTTTAACTCTATCCAGAACACTTTTTTACCCAAGCAGTTTAAAGCACCGAAATGCACAAGGGGACATGGTATTACCTAATCCTAAGTTTAACGAAATTGTATTTTAGAGAAGGAGTTGTTTGTTAATTACAATTGTAGTGATACCAATGATAGTTTGCCTTTCTTTAGTAGTAGCTTCCCGCGGGACTGCATCGATTCTTTGACACTTCACTTTGAGTCATTGTGAAGATGCCTGTTAGTCTGCCAGGTGAAAAGAAAGCATCAGCAAAGTATTCCACAGAGATCAGTCAAGTCGATGGATTCCTGTTGCCAAATGTGCCTAATGCTTCGAGTTTTTGCAAAACCAACTTTGGAGCAGAGTACAATGATCAACATCAAATGGTAAAGTTTTGTAAGGGTACAACTACCCTTGCTTTCAAATATCAGGGAGGAGTTATTGTTTCTGTGGATTCAAGAGCTACACAGGGTCAGTTCATTGGTAGGACGGAGATGATGTGGTCGTAATCCCTAGCTTCGAACCAAGTACACAAAGTCATTGAGATCAATCCTTTCCTGTTGGGAACAATGGCAGGAGGTGCTTCTGATTGCTACTTCTGGGAAAGACGAATGGGAGTCGAGTGCAGGTACGAAGTAAAGATGTTAGATAAGATGCAGGTTATATGAACTCCGAAATGGTGAGCGCATCTCTGTGGCTGGCGCCAGCAAGATTCTTGTTGATTTTTTGTACCATTACAAGGATTATGGTTTGAGTGTGGGAACCATGATTTGCGGTTGGGATAAGACTGGGCCTCAGATTTATTATGTTGACAATGATGGAACTCGACTGAAGGCAGATGAACGACGATCCTACTTCTCAGTTGGATCCGGAAGTTCTTATGCCTATGGTGTATTGGATCAATTGTATCATTGGGATATGACTGGTAGATACATGAAAGGGTAATGACAAGTAGATGAAGAAGCTATTGATCTTGGTAAAAGAGCCATCTTCCATGCAACACACCGTGATGCAATGAGTGGAGGAATTAATAATTGTGAGAGAGTAGAAAGGGTCTGATGTATAGTATATCTAATAAAACCGGAGGGCTGGAAGCAAATATCGTCGATTGATGTAAAGGATCTCTTTGAGATCTATGGAAGACGTGATTAGGATTGTTTGTAGAAAACACAGAACAGTTCATCAGCCCATTTGTTATCTTGTCGTATCTACAGTCCCACAATCCGACAATAAATACTCTTTCCTCTTCTTCTGGTGTGAAATCACTTTGGATATGGAAACGCTCGCGAATCTCCTGTGTTTTCTTTCCTTTGATATACGAAGCGATCTTAGCACATGTCTAAATGAAGGAACACGAAAACGATCAGTTATAGGATATGCTAAATCTAACAAGGACTGAATCATCAAATAGTTGGCTGCTGTAACAAGCTTATACAGTGTTGCATCATCCAGGTCAATAAATTCGGCATCCCAAACACCAACATTCTCAGCCATGTTGTCACTTTTCAGTGGCTTTTCAATCTCCTTCATCGGATTGTCAACATGGTATGTGCCTACTTGTTAAAAGGAAAACAAAACCAAACAGAAATCAATGACCCTCTTAAGAATGTCCCCCGTAACATCAGGAATCACAATCTCTTTAGAGAATTCACTGCTCACGGTACACATCTGCTTCACTAGTTCGGACATGAAAGCAACTCTCTGTGGGACTTCGAACTCCTTGTTATCGCAACTCACAAGCCTAATTATTGCAGATTCTTCTTGCGCAGCCATTCTTGTAACGTTTTTGTACTGAATTCTAGAGTTCTCAAATCTGTGGGATCCCATCCATCAAACAAACAATAACACACAAGTTAATTCATCATCTTATCACTCTCCAAATGCCGTGTTTCCTCTTTCCACTTGTTCATAGCTTCTTCCAGTCGTTCGGGGCAATAACTATTTGCGAAGAAAGCAGCCTATGTGTCACAACCTCCCCAAATACCAACTTCGGGATAACGCTTCTCCTTCGTCAAAATATCCATACATCCATCAAGGTCCTTCTGCATAAAAGCAGCCATAAATGCGACATTACCCCACTGGGCTTCTCGTGCCAGCATCTCAACTCGATCCATCAACTGAGGATCACTGTAGCATGATGCCAACATCAGCATTGTACTGAAATCTCTTGCCTTTTCAATACAGGTTAGAGCAGTCTTCATATCACCCTTCTTTAAGCAAATCTCTCCAAGCTGTGACCAGTACTTTGTGGACTCATTGTCATTACCCTGAGTATCCAACAAATCCATCGCTTGCTGAACATCCTCCAACGAAATTGCTAAATCGAGTTTACGCATAGGGTCCTTTGTCACCTTAATAGCCTCCTCCAGATACCCTTGGCCCTGAAGGAAGAGTGATAACTTCTCTAACTCACGGGATCCGATTTGCGGTAAGATGTTATTGGCCATATCAAAGTCACCAGCAAGAACAGCAGTTTGATACTTCAAGAGATACTGGTCCAATGGAATAGCCATAACATTCTTCTAGAAATCATTCCATCAATCCATTCTGACATCCTTATCAACAACAATTACTGCATTCTCTCGTTCTAGATAACCCAGTACATGCATACGAGAAGACATATGTTTAACAATGATAAGTTCTCCTCCAACATAATATTTCACACCTTTCTCTGTATTGTAGATGAAGCATGAGCCAAACCAACATCCACTAATTACAACATCTCCTAATTCATGAAGCAGCTCGAAATCAAAGCCATCTTCCTCTTCTTTCACTGATAACACATAAAATCCATCTGTTGTTGTGATTGCTACCAATGAACCATCTTCAGACCAGAACACATTCTAGACATGAAATCGCATATCCTTGACTTACATTTGGAGTCACATCAATCTTTTTAATCACATCTCCTGACTGCCAGGAATAAAAAACAAGGAAATTAGAACCACGAGCTCCGAGCATCTTACCTCCAAAGAGTTTCTCAACTGGGAATGGAGTGGCGATAGTGACTGTTTCCTTGAAATTTGAGAATAATTTCAATTTGGTAGTGGTCTATTTGATAGTCCTAAATAAAGGGTACCTCCTTAATAGCAAAGTCACCATTGCCATCAGCAGACCAGACAGCCTCGATAGCAGAACCATAACACTTACTACGAAGAACACGTGTTGTAGATATTGAGTATTCACCATCACCATAAAGGAGCATAAATCGCCCATTGTTATTATGAGTTAGAGACTGGGGAAAGAGTTCAGAACGACCCAAATCCTTGTAAGTTACACTCAATTCCTTCTCTTCATCACAATGAAGATTCTGGAGAATGGCTGTACGAATATCTCCATTATCACAAAGAACCAAATGACCATTCGAATCTAGTGACATGATTGGAGCTTCTGATCCAAGTTGAATTACTGTGCAGCCTTCATCAAATCCGATACCAAGCTATATTTCATCATAATTCATTCTATTTTACCTTGCTACTATTATCAGCACCTTGAATACACCATACACGACCACTTCCATAATTCAATGTCATTTCACATCTATTCCTAACTCCATATTACCATTCTCACTTATATGTCACACTGTGCCAAATCCGAACTGTTCCATCTTCACTTCCTGTTACAATGATCGGGAGTTTAGGGTGGAACAGCACACTCGTAACATTCTCTGTATGGCCCTCAAGAGTCTGAATACAGGTTTTCGTTTGATAATCCCAGATACGAATTGTCTAGAGAGAAATGATGCCTATCATGCATACTTTATCATCCGACCCAGACATGAGGTATGGCTTGTCGCTTGCAATACTGTAATCAATACAATTCACACCCATCTTATGCTCATTTAGTGAGAAATAGGGAGATGTCGAGTTCAAACCCCATACTTTGATTGTGTTGTCCAGAGAACAGGATGCAAATGTGTTACTGTCTTTTGGGTTGAACTTGACTTGCATCACGTAATGAGAATGGCCTTCATATGTCTAGTTCATCAATAGTGATCACCAAATAATACGCGGATGTTCTTCCAGTCCTGATCCCAATTCCAAAGCTTAATACTCATATCATCTCCACAAGTCAACATAAGTGGTTCCGTTGGATGAATATCGATGCAACGAATGTAATCTGAATGTGCATCAAATTCTGTCACCTAGAGTGATCACTTCCCCATATCCCTACCTTCTCTGCTGTATTAAAGTTATAAACACGGATTTTTAGATCGTCACATCCTAAAACAACCCATTGTTTCCGTTCCACAAACTTACAAGCGCGAATTGGAACGCTTGCGACATCCCACTGACGAACTACATCCCCAGTATTGTAGTTCCAGATGTACACCTTTCCCGAAAACAGAGAAGTCAATACCCAAGGTTCAGTTGAATGCATGTCAACGCACTTCACTCGATCGGAGTGATTGACCAGGAGCTTCTACACTCTATCGTACAATAAGAAACAGATACTTGGATCTCAAGTTGAAGAGGCTACACGATTATGACATATTCATTCGATATCTACCATATTTTCGTATATTCAATGTATGTAAGTGAAAGATCGTCTCAAAAAATGAGAAATGCTGTAGTTCGAAGAAATGAACGATAATTTGCACATACGGAAAAAAGACACATACATTTGGAATCCAGAAACAAACAAGGTATATATGTAAAAGATCCATCAATGCTCGAATCTTCCATTCGGGAGTATATGCCCTTGTTTTCAAAATATCCTTAATCCTCTTCATCGGGATTCGAGTCTTTTCTATGATTGGTAATAACTAGATGACAATCCAATAAGAGAATTTCACCTTATCACAATCTATAAACTGATCAATGGATGATTCTGTCAACTGATTCAACATGTCCACAACCTTATACTTGACATACTAGATTCAGAAAGAATGTAACGAATTGTACTAGTAATTCCTTGTATTTCTGCTTGTACTTCTTCATATGGACTAATCGCTTCACATCTTCTTCAAACCGTTTATCATACTCTGAATCCATTGTTCTGACATCTTCTACTGATGGAATTTCTGTTGAATCCTTTTCACTACAATTAATTCAATCTTTAGTACACACATCAGATCAAGGAGTAATTCCAAACCACGTAATTTCTTGCTACTCTTCCGCAAGCGATGACCGATTCGTTGAATATTGTCAACAAGACTTGTCTTGCTCGTTATAGCATTTTCACGAAGAATGCGTTGCAATTGGGTATTAGCATCATATATCTCATGAGGAGACAGTCAAATCAATACTATATCACTAGAAACTTTATCATCTTGCGTATACAAGGTTTTCTTGGCCATCTTTTTCATTAAACTCTCTCTATGACTATATTGCTCTGCAATCTGATAGATATAATCTTGATACTACATAGAATCCATCAATTGAAGTTACGATGCGATCCTTATTCTGAGAATTCATCTTTGAAAAATCAAGTGTTGGCAAACCACATTGTCCTACATAGGTATTCAACTGATCTGTCTGATTCTCTGCTTTATGCTCCAATTCCATCAACGACGAAGAGGAAGAGGAAGAGGACGGTACAACAGCAAGCTGGAAATCGTTTTCTGTCCACAATCGTTGGGGTTCCTTCTTTGGAATCGTCATAGGAGTTGAAGGCGAAAAGGGATCCAAGTTTGGAGTTGCATTCAATATCGGATTTTGATTGAAGTGAATATCAAGGTTGGGATTCAAAGGACGTGGTTGAGAGAGAGATGGACGATTGGGCCCAATATGATGATTCATATCTTCAACACGTACTGCTTGCGAATAGAAATTAGGAAATTGATTTGGAACTGTCTTCAAAATGCATATCCTCAAATACTCATACCTCTTCATACTTTGGTGGTTGGAATTGAGTACTGATGGCCGATTCTGACAGTTCTAGAGATTAAAGAGAATGCTGACAATTACGATCCGAAACTACAGTAGGAGGTAGCGAAGGATAGTAATTGTACATCCAATTTGAAAACAAAAAGAAAGCAATACTACCAAATAAAATGAATCAAAGTATTGGCATAATGGGTTCATGTTGGACCATTTCATTAGAAGCAACCATGTTGTAGTCACCTGAAGGTACATCAAAACGAGATCGTTTTCCAGAAGGCATCTTTAGATATCTCTTTCTAGGTTTGCTGTTCAAGGATTTCTCCTCCTTCAAATACTGCTCCATCATATCTACACGATCCTTTGGATAATGTTCTTTCAGATAGGATAGTGTCAAGAACATACAATGCCCCCGAACTATCTCTCCCGAAGCATTTAACTGTCCTTGGGAATGCTAAGAGTCAATTACAAAATGCAGTACAACCATATAGACTTCATTGAACTTCTGTGTAAAAGCCTGCTTAATTTCATCATCAGGCATCAAATAACTGGCATTCATTTCGATTCGTTTGCGTGTTACACATACCGATTTATGGGTTTCAAAAAGTCGACGCAAATATGGAAAGATGATCCGATTGCGAGAACTTGCTTTGATCTTCTCAAAGTAATGTAACTACGAATTAGAGTTCAACGATAACACGACCATTTCCATATCTTCTTCAGTCTGAGTTGATGGCGCTGTGACTTTAATAGGAATTGGTGGGAACCCGTTGTTCTGAATAGTAGGAATAATATCTTCAGGTGAGATGGTTATGCCTTCCAAGGGATTCGACTGAGAAACAGGAGCATCCATCTGAGGAAGACCTTTCATGGAACACCGAATACTGAGGAGTTCGGGATCATCTTCAAAGAGGAAATGACGCTCATCCAGACGTAATACCGTATCTCGATAAATGCTCCGGAAGGTCTCATTATTGACATCAAAAACATATTTTCCAGTCATTTCGCAGAGAGAGTTTACATATTCTTTATAATGGGCATTGGAGGAGAGAACATCAATTGCCACACACTATATCAGAGAACAACAAGGAAGTATACCTTCACGATAGAACCAACAAAACTAGTATGTTTGGGCACTTGGAATTTATAATCTACTTCACTCTCTTTTGCCATCTCTGCCATAACAAAAACAATTACATCTTTCATTGTAGAATACAGTGTATCTGCGAGTTTGGAAATCTTGAGTTGATGTCCAACACCGAAATATTTCAATTCATTTCCTGTGTGAATGAAATCTACATATGATCGATGTCATCTTTCACATACCATGATCGTTTGTATCCATACCTGTACGTGACACAATGATGTCTAACATTTCGGTTACAATGTCCATCGTCTCACCAACAAGTTTGTCGGTCGAAATCTTTTCAGCCTTTTGTGCTTTCAGAATGGGCATTTCAAATTTGTGTGGAAAATGAAATCGCCATCCTTTTGGGCAATCTAAGAGGTATTTTTCCCTCCTTTCTTGGTAGTTTTATCCACCTTCTTATAATTCAGTTATCGATCAAACAAAATACAACTAAGGTAATTCTATTATGACATTTTCATCGCCTCCAAAATTCGTTCGAACCATTTCCTCCAGATTCGCTCGCTCAACGTCATCCACATTATTGTCTAGTCTTAATCACCGCCACCAACCCCACTTCTCATGCAGACATACAAGAAATTGGACGGCTTGTGTGAAATAAAGTAATTAATCACTCCATAGAGTCCATTAGAAGATAGATCAGTGTCTGAAAATGAATTCATTCCAGAATTCTCACTTTCTAAATAGAGATTGTGCAAATTGGGTAACAAACTAAATAGAGTTGTTAGAGAAGGTACTGCCATATCTGAAATGTGATTCTCTAGTTATGGAGAGAGATCAATAATGATACCACTCAGATTCAGAGCATATATAGTATTCTTTCCATCAAGAGACTGGAAAACCTGTAGTAGTTTTTCAACACCAAGATCGGTCATTGAACAACCATTCAGGTTCAAGGTATCCAATGACTCCGAATTATGAAGGTAATAATTAGTCAGTAATTCTTCAATACCAGAATTACCTAATGGATTGTGAATAATGGAGAAATCAATAGACATGTTATTGCGTCGGCATTCCATGATCGTACAAATCAGTGTTTTCAGACCTGTAGCAGAAAGGGCGTTGTCTTCGATTCAGATGTCCACTTCATTCTTACCATCAAGATTAAGAAATGAGAATTCTTTGAGATTCTTCTCAGAGAATAAGTGAAGCATGTCACATAACGTCGGAATCTGAGCATCACATAAGCGGCAGCCTACAGATCATAATCATACTTTAAAAATACGAGTTATAGTCATACTCATAAGATGATTACAACGTCCATATCGAACGTATCGAGATAGGAGAGTAAAGAATATGTAGAAACAATTTCCAGAGAAATCAACTTCTTTGAGGGTAATCTTCTGAACCATGTCATTCAGAGATGATATCACTGTATAGAAGAATAATTGAAGGAAAGTATCCGAAACTCGTTCTATCTGTAACTTTTCATGCAAAGAAATACGATCAATATCAATGACACATGTCTTCTTTTCAATCTTATCATACAAACGAAGCATTAGTTCCCGTTCTCCTTCTGTCATTTGTGCCATTTGCGTCTCTGGAATCACAATATTCACACGATTGCTCTCATGTAAATTCACATTGATAAGCATGGATGTCACTTCTGTGGTCAGATTCGTATCTATTCTGTAGGCCATCACCAATAATTACTGATAAGAAACAGTTGCTGAAGTTCCGGAAGAGAATGATGCTCCAATAATTTGAAGAGCTGCTTTACTCCATCATTTCCAAGAGGATTATCTGAGAATTGGAAAAGAAAATACTCCTACCATTCAGATCAAGAATACGGAGATAAGGGAAAATAAAGACATCATCATCTTGAGTCGAAAGACTCTTTCGAAGAGAGTCTAAATGCAATTGATTGATGAGGTAGATAATTTGATTGGATCCTAAGGCATTCCCAGCAAGATGAAGTTCATGAAGAGGTATTTCCTTGTTATTCATGAATATATTAACCAAACGCATGAACCCATCATTACCAATACTACAATCTATTCATTACATTCTTTCTCATTGGATACAAGACAAATCCAGGATAGTCATCTTCACATACTTGGATGTGTTATGTTCTAAATCCTCTAATAATTGCATTGCCTCATCTCGTGTATGTTCTTTCAATAATCCACATTGTTCTTTACTTATCTCTCCTCGAATAGGATAACGACGAGGCAATGTGATTTGTTCTCTGACTTCCTTACGAAGCTCTTCACGTTGTCGAATCTCTTCTTCATCTTCCTCTTCCAGCTTATCACAAGGTCCTTTCACAATCATTCCTTGATCATTCACACGCACAATACGCAAACGAGAACGAGCTGCTGGATGCGAAGGTACTTGAAGATTTAGATGTGACTGTGTGTCTTCCTCACCATCACTAATCGTTTCATGAGTATCTCGATTCTCTTTGTCATTTGAGATAGCATTGAGCGACCACAAATAGCCTTCAATTGGGTTTCTTGCTTGAGGCGTTGGTAATGAAGTTGAGACACGAGAAGAAACCGAAGCACTTGACATTCGAAGCGTATTGAGATCTCCCTCTTGAGCAATATGAAGATTCAGCATATCCATCTCTACCAATCAGATAGCATTATAATAATAACCTTTAGCCAGTGCTATTTGTTCATCCTTGGAAGCACGAATCACCTGGTAGAAACGGATACATTCTGAATTCAAATAACGGTACTTCTGTGATAATTCATCTGTAACCTGCTGTAACTTCAATGCCCTTTCACCACACTTCTTTACATATTGCATAGCACGATCGATACTTTCTAATGCATACGGTTTATGCTCATTCTCATGTAGTTTGTTCACAATGTAGTCAATATCCCTCACAAATCGAGAACAGTTTTCGTAGTCTGTTGTTAAATAATCCAACCAAGAATCCAGTTCAATTAGGTCAACATCTTGATTCACCAAATGCTCTTGAAATGCATTTTCAATTAGAAGAATCTCACTTCTTTCTCCAATTCCATAGTATGCGATCGTTTTATCATTCTCTAGAATCACACTCTCGTATGACAACACTTGACTCTCTAATTTTATTCCTAGATGAGTCTACATGATGAGTACTATAAACTATAATATACCATAATCTCCTTTTTGATTTGTCGGATTGTAGATGAACCAGGCAGAAGAAGCCCATACTTCTGATTGTTATAAATGATGATAACCGTCAGTTGACTGACATTTGGTAGCATTTCAAAAAGGATTTGATGATCCCAAATCGTTTTAATACCAGAGAAATATCGCAAATGCGAAATTATCATGGCTTTCTATTCCTCTTTGTTGTAAAGAAATGCGAGCAAAGTGGAATAATTTCATCTTATTCCTCTTTGGAATATTTACATCTGCAGTTATTACGGGAGGAATCGAATTATTGCATCATGTCCATGATAGGTAATAGAATGAATGCTTTATTATTTGCAGAATTTCCTTCAGTTCTTCAAGTAAAAATCCCATATCTAGGAATGTAACATACTCTATCGTTAGTACACAGGAAGAAACATATATTCAGTCTGAGAAGAGAGGTGATCCTGTTCTTTGCATGTCTCGAGTACTTTCGTTAAAGTCGAAGGATTGGTAACCGTTCCAATTCGTTTATTAGTATAGGATATCCGAGTATGATAATACTATGAAGTGTATTGAGGAACGAAGTAAAGGGTGTGTTATTCATATTCTTTTGAATTGATAGGGTCATTGGAATGACTCTAGCGTCGCATGATGATGTGGATTATGCAATTTTGCAAGATGTGTATTTTAATCCGGAGGATGAAATACTGGACATTTCGGATTCAGATATGTTGAATTATGTAAAAGGTTAGACCAAATTGTTGGAATCATATCAGAGCACTTCCCTTTTGTGAAAACGGAGACAGGAAAGAAACATGAATCTGGCTCCTCTCTTCAGTGGAATGGTCCAAACCCATGGATGCTTCTCCTTCCTCCTTCGCAGGATTCCTTCTTGACAATGAATCTTCTCTTTGCTGTTCTGAATACGCAGTTGTATCCTCAATTCTACCCAGAAGTATACGATTTCATATGACTCAAGGGCAGATGCATTCACTTCTCCTTCCCTCATTAGATAACTTACCAGCGCAAGGCTTAGAAGCCCTCATTCCAGTAATTGCATCCATGCGATCAGAAGGTGGACATGCGTTTTCAGTGAAATACAAGTCAGAATTAACGCAACAGGCTATCAAGAAATGGATCTTCTTTCCTTCTCTTGTTTTATTAGGATCAATTCATCGAGGAGACATGGCAGGCCTCGTTCAGCATGTCTATGATTCACATCTCTATCGTGCTGCAATCTACAAAAACTACCGTATTTTGGATCTCCAGAATTACCGACAGGATAAAACGATTCAAATGTATTATGTTACCCAGTTGAATCAGTCTTACCCAGAACAACGAATCAATAGGAACGCTTTCGATTATGTTCATAAGAAGCTTCGAGTTCGAGTTAAGGAAAGGCATGAGAATTAGGGAGCATCCATTATTCGAAAGTATCAGATAAAAGCAACAACGACTCGAGATCTGGTTACAGAAGCTATGAAGATTGATGTGTTGTTTGGTGTCTCAGGTCCAATCATGACACTAGCCCTGTTTATGCTACCTCAATCTGGTGTTCTAGAGATCTTACCAAAAGGCGAAAAACATGCAGTTTACAATAATATGGCGGTTGGCTTCGATTTGGTCTATTATTCTCATCATCAGTTAGAAACTTCCATATTTGAAAAAGAGGCAACAGATGAATATGAGGCATATATCGATCGATTCACATTATGGCAGTATCTTTTGGATCTCCGAAACATGGTTCAACACAACAAATACCATTTCACTGTTTCTTTATCAACAAACAAATGAATCCCTCAGATGAAATGTTCAATATTCATCTCAATAGCCGAACCAGGATAACGTAACTCGAAGTTCTTGATAACCTTAGGATGCAATACTCCGAAGTGACCAACATTCTATAATTCATTACCTCTGTTCATACGTACAATCTCCTTATCACCATCCACTACAATGATATCACAACAGCGACCAGGATAGAATGCTCCATATGTTCCCTCACGAATGTAGTATGTCTTCTTACCTTCAGGAACCACCTCTGCACTTCCTGAATACTGAGGAGCAGGATACACATCCAAAAGCCTCATAATTCGATCCATCAAACCATGAATGATCTCAATTTGAGCCGCTTGACCCATATACACAGCACACAGTCTACGCTCATTGCGAGCACCCACATAATTCGTCGAATCCTTCAATACCACATCACTCACTTCAAACAGTTTTACTCCCTTAGCATATGGAACATGCTTGTTCTCACGGAATGTTTTCAGAATACCCGGAAGCAGAGAAGTACGACATACTTCAAATTCAATTGTTTTTGGATTGGCAAGAGCCACAGCCAAACCATCATTCTCCAGACCAAGCATGCTGTAATTCTCAGCCTTGCTACATAGAGACAACGTTAAAACCTCGGTATATCCAGCCATAGCCACCTGCTGACGAAGCATATCTGATCTACACTCACATCTCTTCATTATTCCTACAGTTGATTCACAGGCTGTTCTCTTCCAATGGTCAGAGTAGGAGGTTGGGCCTTCTTAATATTGTTGTAACCATAAGCAATAGCCACATCCTCTAGGACTCATTCCATTCCTCGTCTCTCACCATATACATCCACTGCATGAATCACATCACTACGTGTGATCGGAATAGTGACACGAATGTGATCATCATCAACCTTCTCAGAGAATAGCTGCATTTTCTGAAGGTCACGTTGAATAGCCTCCATAGGAATCTCAGCACCAATCGTGGAACATAAGTCACTCACAGAGCAAGTTAACTGTTTCTCCTCAAAGATGGGATATGTAATCTCCTTACCCTCAGGGAACACACTATCCTTCTCATAGACCACATCCACCATCTCTGCAGTGAAAGGTTCATCACAATACTGTGAGAACATCGCAACGAGGGTATTCAACACAATCGAGGCCTTAGTCACATCCTTTGCTGTGCATTCAATGAAGATATCTTCTGTATTCTGATCCATCTTACTATGACTATGGTTGATGAGAGACTCAAACTCCGTACTCGCCATTGATCAGAGGAGGAAGAGACAGAATTGTTCCATTACTATCACAAACGATAGGAACGACAGGAGCATCATAAATCAGATCCGTGTATGGGGCAAGATGCTTACAATCGTTCTTGGGATCACGATAGAAGTCCATCAACTAACTATGAAGCCCACCCAGCATAGCTACTTCTCGTGCGTTGAACTCACGAGTCTGGTTCAGAGGCTTGAACTTGACCTGCTCAGCAGGAAGAGCACGGTAGTAAAATGGAGGCTTGACGGAAGCCAAGTTATGTGTACCAATTGCGACAAGAGAACGACGACGACAGATGTTGAAGTGGAGCTTATCCTGCAGATCAAGGAAACTAACAATCAGTTTTAAACCTCTTCAACACCTGTTATAGACATCGTGATTCATGTGGATGTTCCGGAGAACTGCAGCCACAATGTAAGGACGGACTAACTACAATCCTCATTCAAACAAAGAAAACGTTACTCTGGTGTCTTTCTCCACGTACATCTTGATCCTTTCTTGCTTAGGCTCTAATTGACGGTAAACCTAAAGATCAACAACAACACGAAATACCTACAGGATTTGATTCCATTCCCATGAAAATACGCAGGGCACGTGAAATACCCTCTAAACAGAGAAGGTCATGACGATTTGCAGGCACATCAATCTTATACACAACCACTTCTCTCTCTTCATTGCCTTCTTGTTTTCTCTTCATTCTCGTTTCCGTAACGATTTCGTCGAGTTCAATGCCAAACTCGAAACACAACTCATCAAACTCCTTGTCAGTGAAGGTCTTTCCCAAAGACCGGAACAGCATATCTCTTTCTAGGGGAACGTTAGGCATGATTATTGCTTTTTGCGAGTAGCGACAAGTATTAGGTTTGACGCAGCAAAAGGGGATCCCTATGATTTGCTCGGTTTCTGTCATTGATCATGGATGAAAAGATCCTGTTTTTTGCTCATTGCTTATTCATTACTTTTGGACTAACTATTCGTTTTCAAGAGAAGAAACTATTGTATTCTCTGTTCAGGCGGGGTATACATCGATCTAACGTTATTGAATGAGTGAAACCATATATTCGACACTTCAACAACGGAAGCTGACACTTCGAGTGATCTCAGCCTTGACAGGTTATTTGTAGTCATTTTCGAGATATTGGACAAATCGACAGTATGTGGAAGCATTAAGTTGTATCCTTGATATTCACGATGAAGTTGGTGTCAGCAAAAGGTTTGAAGTCATAGGCATCCATGATGACTGTAGGTGAGTTGATTCTTTCGATACCGGAAGAAATTAAGGAAGAAGTATTTCGTAACTTTGAATTTTGTATTCTTTATATCAGAATGGCAGTAATTTTAGTGAATCAACCAGATGAACGGTTGAGGTTCTTTCTCTCTCTTATATGTAGTATGATCTCTACTGGAATTCGGAGTTTCGAAGAATTAGTCTTTCAACTCTATCAGAAATCTTCGCTTTCACCTTCCAGTTCTTTTGTTCAGCAATACGGAGAAGAAATCCTTGTGAGTGATTATCGTAAAAGGATTCGTGATGTGGTTCTTTCTGCTATTACAGCATGTCTGTTCTGGGTTTTTTTACAACTAGGATTTTCAGTTTCTAAACACAGTGAATTCAGACCTTTTGAGTCGTTATCAAGACATCCTGAGCTTCTTCAAGAATTACATGTAAGTGGATGTCCATTATTATGGAAATCATCGTTCTCATCACTTCTCTGGTTGGGTGATGCATTTTTGGATTTCCTAGAGTGTTGTAGTAAACAGACTTGAATGACTGCGAAAACTCATTCTGGCTATATTGCTTCATATATCTAACAATTCTATAGGTAGTTTTAATGTATCATAGAGTTTTGTTTGTTGTGTCTCTTTTCCTTACAATTCAAATTCCATATGAGTAAGGAGATTTCAATCCGAGTATGATTGTTCCAACTTCTTTCACTGTAGGAATACTCTGAACTGAGATTAGAGAATCTCCGTTTGCGCAATGAATTAAAGGCACAGAAGGAACTATATGAACGATGTTTGGAGGATGTTTCTAAGCTATTAGAAGGTCTTACATGAAAGTGTAGTTTATGTGTAGATATGAATACTATGTATGAATCCAGAGTAAGTAACAAAGCTATATCTGAAACGAGTTGCATTCTGTTGTATTTTGTGATTTCTAGCAACAATACTTCAATCACCTCATCTATCTGCTTCTTTAGCTCATGAACCAACTCCTCCTCATCCTAGAGTCCAACGGCGGCGAATTGATGCAAGTTTACAGACTCTGGAATCAAGCAACTGTATCCAAGAGATTGCAAAGAAGACCTCCAAAGCTCCAACAGTGCCAAAGTTCACGGAGAGGTAGATCTAATCACATTTGTTCATTGTAGTACTCTTAAACGTTCTGTAATGATGGCCATTCAGAAAAGCAATATGTTCAGCTGTTATTCTCCTTTCATTCCTAGAGAAGAGTATCTGTATCTGACTCTGGGACCTCACATCACGAATGAGAATATTCAAATTGTATATAATGTTATGTATGCGGCCATGCTTCAGTCTGTATCTCTTCTAAAAGAATATGATGTTCCTTCCATCGAACAGCGTGCTTCTCTCTTCTCAGCTCTTCTCAATTATCTTCTTACACGATTTGAGTCATTTCAGTTCTCTGAGATGTGTTTTCCTTCGTTGAAGGAACAACTTGATTCAGAGATATTTGTAAAACACATCAATATTCGAAAAGAACGATTTTCACCTCCATTCATTGCGATCCTTCTCATCTTTTATGATCTCTGCAGGATTAATCATATGGAAGATCCTTTTAAACAAACTATCTATGCCATATTTAAAATGGCTGGAGAATTCCCTCTTCAAGTTGTTTATACACTTTGGAAACATGATCAGGATGTCTATGCTGAGATGTCTTTGTATGATACTATTATTAACAGCATCATAGGATACACATTTACTACACATGCTGATGAGTTGCATTCTTATCATGACATGGTTGAATGGTATGTAGGTTTAGATGGTCATTGGGATGAAAAGCTGTCTGAGATCGAAGCCAGTGCATTGCAATGTATACTAAATACAGAAGCATTCACTCAAGAGAATGTTGATGTGTTTACCATAGCTGGGAAGAGTCTTGTGTTATTATATATTTATCGTGGAGGAGCTTATGCTATTCAGAGTCTCAACGCTAATGGCATTCTCGAACGAATTGATGATAGTTCGTTAAATTCCAAATATCGACTGTTTTTATTGTATATTATCTGTTTCATTTTTCTTTCTCTTTGATTTGTAGTGTGGTGTGCGGAAGCAAGTCTTTTTGGTAGCGAATGGTTTTCGATTCGAGATGCTGTACTTTCGCTGAACTTAATCACAGATGAAGTGAGACAAGAGTTTTTAACTCTCTTTGCATAATACTGTTTCATGAACAAAAATACTACAAATACTCACACTATTCTTACCAATCATCATCCCAACCATCATTTCGTTTACTTGTTGTTGAGTTTGAGAAATCATCACTCCATCCAGATGTTTTCTTTGGCTTCTCATTCCAATCATCGTCCCAACCTGAACTTCTCTTAGATTTCGTTTCTTTTGGTTTTTCATTCCAATCATCATCCCAACCAGATGTAGCCTTCTTTGTCTCTTTTGGTTTCTCATTCCAGTCATCGTCCCAACCTGACACAACTGCTTTGGATTTCGTCTCCTTCGGTTTTTCATTCCAATCATCATCCCAGCCAGATGTAGCCTTCTTTGTCTCTTTTGGTTTCTCATTCCAGTCATCATCCCAATTCGATACATTCGCTTTCGGTTTCTCATCCCAATCATCGTCCCAACCACTTTTCTTCACTTCCTTCTTTGGCCTCTCATTCCAGTCATCATCCCACCCGGAAGAGGCAACAGGTTTCTTCTTCTCCTCAAACAAGTTATCCTCATCCCATCCATTCGTCTTTGAAGGTTTCGGATCATCATCCAGAAGGGACATCACATCTACTTCATTCTTTACTGCTTTGGCCTGACGATTGTTTGAACGACGAGATGTTCTCGGAGCACTCGCTGTTGCTTCTTTTGTTAGTGTCTGAGCCCAATCATCTAGATCCATTGGAGTTGCCTTCACAGGTTTGGGAGCTAAATCATATCTTATCTTCACTCCTACCTCGTAATGTCATTCCGGGCTTCGTACTGGATGAATCCTTCACTGGAGCAGGCTCTTCCTTCTTTGCCATTCGTCGAATCATCTCTAGATTGGCATCCTCCTTCTTCTCCTCTTCATTGTCATCGCTGAATGTCAGATTGGTATCATCCCAGCCTCCCATACTCATCAACGGATCCTTCTTCGTTTCTGTTGTTTCTGATTCTTCAGCCCATCCTGAGTTCCAATCTGTTGAGTTTGTAGCTGCAGGAGTTGATTCACCCCACATATCCTCATCCTTTTGACTTTCTGTTCGTTGTAGAGACTCCTTCTCACTAGGTTTCCCTAATCCTTCCAATTCTTCCATCGAAAGCTCCATATTGGCTGTTGGTGGCAATACACGATTCACATTACTGCTGCTAACAGCCTTTGGAGGTTCATTCTTGTCTTCTACAGGCTTGGTAGTAGCAGCATCATTTTTGCTGAGAAGTGATCCTGAGACCCAATTGATGGCTGAACTAACATAACTCCCAGTAACTCCAATTACGGATGTGGGCTGTTTTGGTGGATTCACAGGAGCTTTGGGTTCTACTCCAGTCTTCGTCCATTCTTGATGTCCCGCAAAAATGCGATTAAGAAGTGATTGGACCACATCAAAGGCAGAATCACGCACAGTTGGTTCAACATCCCACAGTAGTGGACATAACGAAGGAAGAATTCGACGAGCCAATAACTACCATCAGAATGGGATCATATTCTTACTCCGTCATCAAAGTAATGTTGTGTATTCTTGATCGTTTTAAGTGATTGAATACGGGCCTTCGGGAAAGGATCCTTCATTCCTCTTCCAATACAAGGAAATGCCAACTATTCATTAACTTGATAATTAAGGATCACTTGACGGCGAACAACAGGATCAAGATCAGTCATGATCTTATTCAGACAGACAAGAACATTCGTTCGAATTGCAGGTAAAGGGTCATCTTGTAGAGATGCTAACGATCGAAGCATCTTCTCTTGAGAAGTACTGTTTAGATAGGGAACAAGAGGAATCATCGTTCGAATGGTAGCTTCACGCATATTGGCTGAAGTATCTCCAAATCCATTGATAACTTGAGGGAAGATATCAGAATTGATCACACGCTTATCAATATGTTGAATGTAACTATCTAGATTCTTAAGGAGTTGAAGACGTGTTGCTCGATCACGACGACTGAACAGCTGGGTTATCAAAGGTGAGATTTCTTTCCTTAACGTTAATGGGATACTCATTCATTACGCAAATCGTTCTGCTGGAAGATTGCTTCCAATAATGATAACAGATGGAAGAACAATTGGAGCAAATTCCGTCTGACCATGAACTAATTCATCCATCAACAATGGAAGAATGTATTCAACTGTAATAGCTGATGGGAACTTAGCGAGACTCGAGTTAAGCTGATTGAAAAAGGTTTCTTTCTGAATAGGATCTTTAATAGCCTTCTCCTCTAAGAAGTTCAAAGATCTGATCATTAGGCAGTGACTCATGGAAGTACTTCACAAGTGGATGCTTGCTAAAGACACTAAGAAGACGACTTGGAGCAGGTCGACCCAAAGGAGCCGATTTACACTTAAGAGCGTAATTGGATAATTGCTCTGGGATCTTTAGACCAGAAAATACACAATCCATCAATCTAGATTGAAATCTGAAGAAATACCTACTGACCGAAACTGTACATATCCTGGCTCCAGACAACACAATCAGAAATCAAAGAATAATTACTCTTCACACGCTCAGGACTGCAATACTCAGATGGAAGCAATTTCTGTTTGTCACTATCAATCACATCAATATTGTGTTCAAACCAATAGTAAAATGGTGGTTCTTCCTTTGATTTGAATTCATATGTAAGATCAAACCCTCCAAGCTTCCAGGAGCCAGACTACTTATTAAACATCTCATGAATGATCTACTTGTGTTACAAAGATACTTGACGGATGAAGACATCCATGAACTTGCTTTGCATCCTCATTAACAAACTTCAATGCTTTCAGAATTCCTGCCAAACCCCACATACACCATGAAACTAGCTGATCACTATAATGATGAAAAGAGAAAGATATGTACTTGTCCAACTTGTTTGGAAGATACGAATAAAGAGGATCTGTTTCACTCCTCTGACTCTTTCCCTTTGCATAATCTAGCCATTCTGAAAGTGGAATAGCCAATTCTGTCGCCTATACAGATAAACTGCATCCCTGCATACAAACATACATAAAACACTCCATTCTCAGATTCATCTCCTTCAATATATTTTAGAATACTTGGATGGCGAAACATTCGAATTCTCTTCAAACTACGCATCAATACCAGATTTGAAACGAATACGCATTCGAAGATGTTGCACCCTTCACAGAAGTCCTGAAAATTGATACTATGGTTCCATCCGTCTTGCTCTTGGCATGATGCAGTTCCCAATCAAAAGGAGAAACGAATGAACCGTCCTTTTGAAAAATATCATAGTTAGCACATTGACTACTCTCAGCAGCTCCCATCGAAGAAACTATTGACTTCCTCACAACTTCCTTTTCAACAAACAGGTTACATAGTAGTTTCCTTCAACGAAGCGATAGTAGACTGCAGTTCAGTGATCTTTCTCTGCAATTCATCTACTTCGGCATTATGCTTCTCCTTCAACTCGTTCACAGCATGCTGATGCTCACGATCCATAGCCTTCATCTTATCATTCAAATCCTTCAGCTCCTTATCCTTCTTATTAATCATGAACGTATTCTCCTTGCTCTTCATACGCATACTCTGCAAAGCCTCTTCTGTCTTCTTTGTCTTCTGCATCTCAGCCAACATTCGCTTCTGCATCAATTGTTTCGATCCATTCTGCTTCAAAGCCTCATCGAGAGCCTTGATACGCTCCTCATAATCGCGGCTCATCTCTTTCACTTCATCATCCTCCATGTACACCACACGATTACTGTCCTTCAGTGAGGCCTCCAGCTCAGCAATACGAGCCTTCTTCTCCTCTAACTCCTTCTCCAACTCTGCAATACGTTCAGGATTTGCTGGGGTGGCCTCAGGTTCCTTTTCCTCCGGCTTGCTATTCTTAGCCTGCTCCAACTCCTCCTTCAACGCTTCCAACTCCTTCTCCTTCGCCGCCACATCCTCCTTCAACTGAGCAATCTCAGCTTCCATTGTCTTCTTCGTCTCCTCCAACTCCTTCTTACTCTGTTCTGCCAGATCCTTGGCGACCGACAATTCCTCTGTCAAGGACTTCTCCTTCTCTTCGGCTTCAGCCACAGCCTTCTCTTTCTCGTCCACCTTCTTCTCCATCTCTTCTATCTTCTCCTCCATCTCCTTCAGCTCATTCTCCGTATCACGCTGCTTGCGCTCAGCATCTTCCTTCGCTTCCTTTGCCTCTTCCAACTCATTCTGTGCTTCCTCCATCTTCTTCTGTGCCTCCTCCAGTTCCTTCTTCATTCGCTCCAACTCTTCATCAGCAGTCTTCGCAGCTTCCGCCTCTGCCAGCTGACGTGTCAGGTCCTCGACTTGCTTCTGCTGGTCTGCAACCGTCTCTCGACTCTTCTCAACCTCCTTCTCCAGCTCCTCCACACGCTTGGCAGCCTCCGCATTCTCCGAGGCCTTCTTCTCCGCAGCTGCGAGAGCTGCAGCAGACTCAGCAGCGGCAGCAGCAGCCTTCTTCTCCAACTCCTCCTTGTCAGCATGAGCCTTCACCAATTCGTTCTTCTTCTCTTCAGCATCTCTCAACAGATCATCAGTCTGTTTCTTTGATGTCTCCAGTTCCTTCTTCAACTCTTCTAGTTCAGCCTCAGCCTTCTCCAGATTCGCCTTGGCCTCTTCCTTCTCAGCCTTTGTCTCCTCCAATTCCTTCTTCACTTCTTCCTCTCCCTCCTTCAACTTCTCCATTTCCTCGCTCATCTTAGCTAATTCCTCCTCCTTCTTTGTCATCTCGCTACGCACACTTTCCAAATCCGCCGTTCTCGATTCCAGATCATTCTTCAGAGATTCCACTTCCTCCTTTGCCTTTTCTGCTTCCTTCTTGGCTTCTTCAAGTTCTGCCTTCAACGAAGCATCTTCTTCTCCCTTCTCAGCATCTGCTATCTTCTTCTCAAGCTCTTCGATCTTCTTCTCCAATTCTTCCTTCTCCTTCTCAGCCTCTTCCTTTGCCTTTTCAGCCTCCTCGATCTTCTTCTCAGCCTCCTCTGCCCTCTTCTCAGCCTCCTCGATCTTCTTTTCGGCCTCCTCCGCCTTCTTCTCAGCCTCTTCCTTCTCACTCTTGGCATCACTCAACTCCTTCGCAGCAGCGGCGGCAGCAGCTACAGCTACAGCAGCTTCCTTCTCCGCCTTCTCCTTGTCAGTCTTCGCCTCATTCAATTCCTTTCTCAATTCATCCACATCACCTGCCTTCTCCAACTCCTTCTCCAGCTCTTCAACTCTCTTTTCAGCTTCCTCCTTCTTGGCTTCCGCCTCCTTCATCTCCTTCTCCAAGCCCTCAGCCTTCTCCTCAGCCTTCTTCACTTTCTCCTTCATTTCATCCAATTCCTTCTGAATATCAGCAATCTTCTTATCAGCTTCAGCCATGGCAGCAGCAAGAGCGTTCTCTGCTTCCTTCTTTTGCTCCTCCAATTTCTGCTCGGCCTCCTTCCTCTGCTCCTCTGACACCTCCAGCTCCTTTTCCTTCTCTTCCTTTTCCTTCTCAGCTTCCTCTAGTTGAGTGGCAGTACGCTTCAGTTCATCCATCTTCTCTGCCAACTGCTGCTTCAAATTGGCTACTTCATCATTCTTCTTCTCCAACTCCTCCGCTCCAGCCTTCGACTCGTTATCAACAACTTCCTTTCTCTCCTCCTCTCGAGCAGCCATCTCATCTCGTGCCTTCTCTGCCTCCTCCAGTTGCTTCTTGATACTTTCTAATTCCTTCTCAACTGTCTCCTTGGCTTCCTTCATCTCCTCCAATTCCTTCTTCTTCTCCTCCAACTCCTTCTGCAAACTCTCGGCATTCGTAGCAGCAAGAGAAGCAGCAGTGGCAGCTGCAACAGCAGCCTCCTTGTTATTCTCCTCCAATTCCTTCTTCATCGCTTCCAATTCCTTCTCCAATTCCTTCTTCTTCTCCTCAATCTCTTCCTTCTCCTTCTTGGCCTCCTCCATCTCCTGTTCCGCCTGTTTCTTCTTCTCCTTCTCCTCCTCAAGTTCCTTCTCCTTCGCCTTCAGCTCCTCTTCCAACTTATCATTCTTGCCTACTTCGGCTACAGCTGCTGCAGCCACAGAAGCCTTCGCGGCCTTCTTCAACTCCTTCTTCAAGTCTTTCACTTCCTTCTCCAGCTCAGTCACTCGCTTTTCAGCTTCTTCTCGCTTGTCCTCAGCCTCCTTTATCTTCTTCTCCTTAGATTCGGCATCATTATCAACAATCACGCGCATACTCTCCTTCAATGCCATATCCTTCTTCAGTTTCTTATTATCCTCCTCCAGCTCCTCTAATCTCGCTCTCAACTCCTCCAGCTCTGCCTTCAACTTCTTGTTCTCCTCCTTTACTTCATCCAACTTCTGGAGGAGTTCCTCGCTGCTGGTTGCAGCCGATGTAGCCTCATCCAATTTCTCACGCAGCTCCTTCAATTCATTCTCCTTCTGCTCCAGTTGTTTCTTCAAATCTTCCATCTCTTCCACCTCACTGTCAGAACTATCTGATATAATCTCCTTATGCTCCACTTCCTTCAATTGTTTCTCCTTATTCTCTAACTCTTGACGAAGTCGCTCAATCTCATTCTCCTTTTCTTCCACTTTTTCACGTGCCTCCTCACAATCCATCTTACGCTTCTCTGCTAACTCATGATAGATCTGCGCCTCCTGCTTCTTATCCTCAAGCTGACGCTTCTTCTCCACCACCTCCGCACGCACATCCGCAATCTTCTTTTCCTTTGCCTTATTCTCCTTCTCCAGTTTCTCCTTCATCGCATTCAGGTCCTGGACCATACGAGACAACTCTTCCATACCCTTATCACCTCCTCCAACCATCTTCATCGATTCACAGAGCTTCTTCAACTCCTCATTAGCATCGTGCAACTCCTTCTTCGTATCCTCGAGACGCTTCGCTAACTCACGGTTCCGACGCTCCAGGTCAGGAACAAATGTCTTTCGTGAAGTCTCCATGGGCAAATCATCATCCTGATCCATACTGATGGCCTTCATTACACTCTCACGATACAGACGAGCTTCTGTGGGCAAATGATTGAGTTGATCCTGCAGATTTGCATTCATAACACGCAGCTCCTGGATCTCATTCAGCAACTCAGATCGGTCACTCCAGAGCTCATCATGCAGCTGATCCAATTCCATCATCTCGAATGAGCTGAGACCCGTATTGTCCCAGCCGTGCTCCTCCAGAATCTGTTTCATACGCTTATTCTCGAAAGACAACTTCTTCATATTACACTTGTCTCTATAGCTCATTTCGCTAGTGGTTTCCATCAAACGACGCAATTCTGACTTCTCAGGAGTAACCTGAAGGACGGCTGGTGGACGATCAATAGCATTATGAACAATGCCCTTCATACGAGCATCAAACACATAATTGCTCTCATTTAGCACCTCCACTTCCTCACCTTCATCACGACCCAGTTCAATAAGGAGATACTTAAGCTCCTCCTCCGATACACCACACATTCCAGCATACTTCTCCAAAAGACCTCCCATAGCACCACAATGCTTCGATAGCTCAATAGCTTGTGTATCAAGTTTCTCAATATCAAGATCACGCTCATCCAACTCCTCACGCAACTGCTTGTTCATTACCAACAGATCCGAGCAACGCTCCTTCAATTCTGCTGTTACATCAGGTCGTGAGTACAACATCTCCACTTGTTCAAGCAACTCCTCAAGTTCTGGATTCGGGCCTTCCACGATTGCCTTCACGATATCTTCAATATTCTCAAAGTCATCATCAGCATCCATAGGCTCCAATTCTCGGATTCGCTTACGTAGAGCAGCATTCTCTGCCTTCAATCGAGTCTGGATATCGGCAGCACGTCCCACAATCTCACGAACAGCCTCGTTAATAGCAGCAGAGACATCAATAGGATCCGTAAGTTGCTCTTCCAACTCCAATATACGCTTCTGCAGATCCTCCTCACGCTGACGATATACCTTCGCTTGCTTCTGCAATGCCACACGCACAACTGCCTGCTGCTCAGGAGTAATATTATCCACATCAACATCCATGTTATAGGCACGCAACTCCTCACGCATCTGATCATTCTCCTCTTGAAGCTTCTCATTCTTCTGCTGCGCTGCTAGAATGCATTGCTTTGCCATCTCTCGATAGCTCTTCAATTCACTGTTCATTTCCGCCTCCATGCGCTCCTTCTCCTTCTTTCTTGCTTCCAACTCATCCTCAAGGATAACAGTCTGACGAGCCGACTCGGCAGTTCCTTCTTTCGCTTGAGAGCTCAAGATTCCTAATTGAAGACGCTGCTTCTGGAACTCCTCCTGAAGAGAATTATAGTCATTGGCAATCATCTGATAGTACTCACGATCACTCTCAGTTGCTTTCAGCTCTGCCTTCAACTAGAAATCATTTCATTCCATTACCATCTACACGTTCTACTTCATTCTGCAGATCCTTCGACCCACCAAAACCACTTCCATCTTCTAAGTACTGTTTGACAGCTCTGTAGCCATTCTCCATCACATCATACTTACGACGTTCTTCCTCTAATTGTCTCTGCAAATCATCTTCCAGCTACGAACCTACACGAAGGTTGCTATTCTCAGCAATCAAAGAAGCGCTGTCATCAGTCTTTGCACCACTCTTCTTAAGTGATACAATCTCAGATTCTTTCTCATTCATCAAATCATCATCGTACTGACGAAGTGCCTACAGTGAACACTTCAAAAAAGAGATACATAATACTGAGCCTCGTTAAACACTAGATGCGTCTTCAACTCCTCTGGGTCATTAGTGGAATCATAAGCATGATTTCTGTATTGCGACACAAGATGCTCCAACTTTTCACGCTCTCCTTGCTACCACTTAGCCTTATCACTATGAAACCTACACTCCATTTCTTTTCATCTTCTAATCTCTTCTTCAAAACGTCCAAATTCTCGGTTATATCATTTTCAGATCCTTTACCATATTTCTTAGTGCGAGCCTACAAATCAACCAGGTACATCAACCTGACAGAAAAAGCCTTCGCATCTTCCTCCGTCATCTCTACGGATCAAACATGCAGGTCATCCTATTACCATTCATGACTCGATCATCTCGATCAAACTTGCTCTACATCATGAGAGACCAGCCATACTCCAAACTCCTAATTCGCTCATACTGCGATGTTTATTCATAAGTGCAGCTCTTGTAGCATCATAGTCGGTATATAGATCGTTTAGTTCATCTTCAACCTCATCATAGGTTAATTGAAGTTTCTTGTATTCTTGAACAAGAGCTTTGTAACTCTGTGCAGGAACAGATTCACCTTGTCCCATTTCAACAAAAAGAACCTACAGGACAACGAAACCGTACAGTGGTTATGATTATTATAGAGTGACTATGATTCGATTCCAGAATCGTTGTAGCAAATAACAATTGCTTTGAAACCAATTTAATTGTTTAGAGCTACGATTTGGAGCACTGTGAAATAGTTTCTCAGGATGGTTACAGAGAAAGCAGATGTGGATATGCTTGTTATGCTTTACGGTCAGCGGAATTGTTCCAATCAAGATGGAAGAGATCTTCACATAGAGAATATTCGGTATTTGCGATTTGGTCATGATCCTAATGAATCTGAGACAGAGTCGGATGGAATTATCATTACGGTAGCTTTTGATAGCTAAGGAAGCTGATGAATAGTATTTGAAGAATTGCTTAGCTCTGAATCAGGAATATGAGGATTATGTAACTTCTTTGGAAAAGGTTCTTCCACCACATTGTCGTTGTCACCATATCTTTACAAAGAATGATTATTCGTATCGATGCAAGGACTGCAGCTTTGGAGACTCGAGCTGTATGTGTTCGGAGTGCTTTGATGTTAATCTTCATAGTGTAAGGGTTGTTTTTACTGTGAATGGTAGAATCATGACTATTGTATAGAAATGGCTTCTGAAGGTGGTTGCTGCGATTGTGGAGACATTACTTCGTGGAAAAAGGAGTTATGGTGCCCAAAACATCAGTGTACAACAATGGATGAGTCACAACTCGCTTCTCTGAACGAGATGTTGTTACAAATCTTCTCCTTAATCAGATAGGGATGCAAATCGGATTACTGAAGTATTCGACATGACTGCGTTAATGGTTTTGGCTTGTCTTGGTGATTATTCAGTTACTCCCTTTCCCTTCAATGTGATTCTATTAAGTGTGCTTCATATTAGACACAGGCTTTATCATCTCTCATTATTGACTTTGCCAACATCAGTAAGATAACGATGCAACTGATTGGACGTTGCTTCATCAAAACATATGATCGAGATACAGTTCAAAAATGCTTGATAACATGGGGTTGTTCTCTGTCTTCTGAACTGTTAAATGATCCAGCATATAGTAGAAGGTCTATCATGTCATTCATGCTTCGTTCTTTGGGTAAAGCAACAAATGCAGTACTTATTTTTGTATTTCTTAATCTAAGCACTTTTTCACTACCATTATCCTTACTCTTCTATTTGATTCTGAATTCAAAGAAGCTTTTACGGATGTATATCTCACTGAACTCGGTTTTCTGATGTCAGATTACTGTGATACTGTCCTTCATCTCTATGGGTATTACTCAGATATTGCTTCATATCTGAAAGAGGAGAATCTCTCACTGGAACAGTATTTAGGAAAGAGAATTCGGAGGAATTACCGTGAATTAGTAAATGTGTATCAGAGTATTGCTAGTGTGTTAATCTGATCCTAGATACATGGGCATGGTTACAAGGAAACGAAGACACATCCATTGAAGTATGTGTTCCTAACATCTATTCAGGATTCCTTGATTCTATCCATTGTCAACTCTTCCATGCAAGTATTTTCATTGTTTATATCTCATTGGATAGCTTCTCTTATTCATCACAGACCTTATTTTTCTGTGTTCTTACGTCAACTGTTGAAACAGATCGCACAAATGATGGACAAGCTCCTAAGTGTGTTTCCAAAGCGTGACTCTGATTTCAAAGTATCATTTATAGAAACCTTCTTTGTCACGAATGTCTATCCAGTTACACAGATCCCTTCCTTCACGACAACCATCCTTCTTACAATCATTGAAGAAACATTAGATCCTGCAGAATTCTTTTTCGTTACCGAGGAGATTGATAATGTATCAACACTTCGATTTGTTCCAGAGTTTCTAGAGTACATTGCTTTCTATCAAGTTGAATTGAATGTGATCATTGAGTGTAGTACAATACCTTTCAATCCTATTACACAGAACTCTCTGAAGAGGATCCATTAGAGGCTCATATCTTTGGTGCAATTAATTGGACAGAGAGAATGGTTGCATTAATATTGAAGTGGTTAGTCAATGCATTCTCTTCTATGTCCGACGTTCAGATTATTGCATTTGTTGAAGGTTGTTTGATGGATTACCAAGCACGTGAAAACAGATATAGTAATGAAATGAATGTGTTTCAGCGTGAACATGATAGTAATTATATGGAAGGTCGTTATATTGTTCATGCTCATGATTATCTCCTTTTATGTGTTCTCTCTCTCGTCCTTCATAAGAATTCAATAGCTGAGCAGGTATATGCAAAATGTTCTAAATACAGTGATGTAGTGCAACGTATCCTTCACAATAGTTTGCGTTGCTTGTGTTGTTCATTCTTCGTATACGCAGTTGGTGAGATTCGATTCAATAAGAATCAATTTCTTGTAGTAGAGAATGATACTCAGTATATTGAAGTTGTTAGTATGAATGACTGTTATGTTATGTCAATTCAGTTGGCTTTTCGAGTATTGAATCCTGACAATGTGTTTCAAAACATTCTAGCTTACTTTGGTAATGATTTATGTTTGGAACCTGATGAAATGGCTACTCCAAAGATTAAGGGAATGGAAACAATGATGGTATATTGTGTGATATGTCTGTTGTCAGTTGTTACTTCCAGGAATCTAATTGAATATGATCTTACAGTAGAGGAATTAGAATGATTTGACTCTTAGAAGATACTGAAGCAGCATACTATGGCGATCTTATGTAGTGATTCGCTTACTTTGAATGAGATTAGTAGTGTTATTGGTACGATGAGAGATTATGATAATATTATTCATTCCTTTCTTCCCGAGATTGCGATAATGGAGTATCAAGAGAATCAAGTCGAGTGTGTCTACTCATTAAAACAGGAATTGATGCCAATGGTACCAATCTTTGTATTCTGTTCCAATTTAAGCCTTATCAATTTGTTGATTGATGTAAACTCAATGAATCCATTATCATTCTAGAAGATAAACACGAACCTGAAACAGAAAGCTTATCAGATTGCTCCTTTCTCTCCTTGTGAATATGCCTTGAGTTCTTTTGTTCATTCATTTATCTCTTCGAATACGTTACTTGCTTTCATATATCACAGTCTTCAGACCCAAATCCAGTTGGGATATACGAATATGAAGTTTGTGGAAATGTTGTTCTATCTAATTCAAGTATATCCTCGAGTTGATCAACAATATGGCAAGCAAAGACGTCCTCTTCATCCATGCAGTAGTTTTTTCTTCTTCATTTGATCTAGATGTCACTAAATATCAAGAATGGCTGAAACAGAGAGAGTTTACATATAATAATGAAGAGATACCAATGACTGAGACTGTATCATGGGCTTGTGATGCTTTATGGGAGAATGTAATAATCACCTCATCCATAAAGCTGGATTCAGAACCGAGTGTAGCAAATCTCATAGCTTATATTGTGAGGGATCCCCAAGTTTCAGAGGATGTTAAGTCCTTAGGTTTGTGTACGTTTCAAATGATTGCCCGTACTGATCATCCTGAGGATCAGCAAGTGGTTGACCAGCTGCGAAGTGTCGTAGAAGTATCTGGAAGTACAATATCTCGAGAACAAGCAAATGCTGCTTTATCATCTGTGTCCAACAATGTTAGTCAATTTCTCTCAATGTATGAAGAAGAGGATGAATCGGATCCAGAATCAGCAGAAGAAGCTGATCCAATACAAGAATTTGAATGTGTATTGTGTCGATGTGGGCCAAGTACAGAGAAGGATATGTTTCCCTGTATGCTCTGTCACATGAATAATAATTCTGCGTGGAGTAAAACTTGAATTCCATATTAAGCATTAGGAGCAACTGTTAATCAGTCCTTCAATACAGCAACTGATAGTGAATCTTGTATACTATTCGATTCCAGACTTATAATTAGTCGATTTTGCTTCCTTTGTATCAAAACAACAGCAGGCTGACTCTAGTTTCTTGGCTCTCTATACAAATGAATCCAGTCTGGAGTCAAGGTATGCAGATACAATCATGTCCTGTACTCACTTCGTTCATTATCGTTGTTTGAAACGAATGCTTGCTAGAAAGCATGCTTATATTGACAAGATTCAAGGTACTTTCCTCTGTCCTGTGTGTCGGCGTCTCGTCTCTTATTTCCCGTTGTTCATGTCGCCTACCATTAATGTTGGGTTTCATACACGCAGTCTTCGATCTATATTCGATCAGTATGCTGATGCTATGAACCAGGAGATTCTTGATGTACAAATGGACGATTTGGTTCAACACTAGACAATCTCAAGTTTATCAGATCATTCTCAACGAGTAAGAATTCACTCCTTCGTTCATTTTAGTTCTTATTCAAAGAGATTCGAGAAAGACCAACACTTCTTCGACAGTTTCATTACTATCGTGATGAAATCAAAGTGGATAGCACAAATGGTTTCCTTGAGAATTGGTGCATGGGTATTCTCAATTCTTCAATCACTCAAATTGAATTGAATGCTCGTGAAGACAAATGTCTTCTCAGTAGGACTGAAAGAAAGGGATGATTCATAGTTGGAGGAGTTCCTTTTGTGAATCGGAATGACAAGGGTGAAGTTCTGTTGAGTCCTTCTTCGATACAAACACTTCATCAAGTATTCCTCACCAATATGTTCTTTTGTTGTTACAATCAGCAGGTATTTGACAAATATCTCGCTAATCAGATAGTATATGACCTCAGAATACATGACATCCTTAAGTACACTAAAACTGATGTCATTTGTATCTAATAAGAATCATAAATTCGGTTACTATGATCAAGCTGTTTCAATCAGGGATCATTATTCGACTCTGAGTTCATGTAACAACGTAATCGCTTTCAATAAAACGATTCATCAGTTATTGAGAGGATTGTGTATTCTATCGATTCAAGCGAATGATCGACATCGCAAAATGCAAGATGAAGAGAGTATGTCGACTAAGGAATTTGAGTTGGCTATGGAAGACAATGAACGAGAAGAGATAATGAAAGAAGGAGAGATAATCTCTCAGCATTATTCATTTGAATCTCTTGATAAGGAAGACCCAAGTTTAAACTCTCTTTCTAGATTCATTCAATACGTCTCTATGTTAGGAAAGTATTTTCTGATCGATGATAACAGAGTTGTTTTATCCACTTCATATGCTCCTTACCCATCTCTCTTTGAATGCTATTTCTCTTTTTTCACGGGAATCAAGGAGAAATTATTATCAACTGATCAGCAATTTATCAGGAATGTGGAACGAATAACAGATTTCTTGAAACAGGTAGATAGTGATTATCTGAACTGTTCTACAATGGATGACGCGAAACGTCTGAAACTGGATGGTGTTGATTCTACAGGTTTTGAGACTGTGAAATCTCTTTCAGAACAATTCGTGAATCTCTTAGATAAGCAACAAACCTTCGAGGGAACCGAGAATCCATTAGACTCGCATTTGCAATCTGAACTCTTGAAAACCAAATTGCTTGAGGTTATTTCAACACAATGCAGTAATCGGTATGTTTCATTCCAGAAGAAAACGTTTGATCCAGAGTCTACTGAGGCTAAGATGGATACTTCCTTCTCTCAGCTGGTACGTTACCTCCACTTCACTGTTCCTCCTGAAGACAAGACTCTGAATCTCTTAGATCGTTATTACTTAAGTGTAATCTCAGGTATTCGAGTCTTCTATATCCATGCTATTCAGCAAGCATGTATTGTTATTCTCTTGAATCAAACCATGAATTGGAGTCGTAGAATATCACTAATGCATTGATTTTCATAGAGATTACTTCTTGTCCTGATTTTGAAACTCTGAAAGCAAGGAATTCACCGTTAATCACACTTCTTCAAGAACTGTTTTCTATTATGAGTCCATTGGGTTTTGATGCAGATACTGGTTACTTATCTGTGATTGATGACCTTCTGACTAAACAAGGAGTCAAATTGATAATCTCCTTTGATCATTAGATTGAAGTGACTGTGAAAGAGTTGATATCGGTGTATCTAAGGAAGTGTTGTAAGGATTGGTATATTTCTGTAAATCTAGTGATTCTTCTATACGCCATGTCGTATGGATGCAATCAGACTGAGTCTTATATTATGCCCTCTTCTGTTGATGACCTGCTCAACATTCTTAAGCTACCAGCACCAAGCCAGTATTCTCAAGTATTCGAAGATTTGCCAGCAGTCAAAGTCACCAGTGAGCGCTCCCTTGCCATGTTTCGCAGTGATTGTTATGCGTAGATCCAAGAGAGAGAGTTGAGTGTAGATTGTCGATCGCTTTTCGGATTCAAAAGCCGATATCAACTCGGGTTCCTGTATACAAGTCTGTGGAGTTACTTCACCACAACTCACTCTTCATTCCTTTCCCCAAAGATGTGTATACTCTATTAGAACTAAATCATTGTTTTGTAAGAATCATGGGGATCAATGAAATATAGCACAATGGAGGAGAAATAAAGAGATGTAAGCGTTGTCATGAGTGTTGGGGATGCAAGAAGAAGGTTGGTAATCCCTTGATCTGTTTGATGTGTGGTCGAATGGTATGAATTTTCAACGATGATAATGTAGTATTGTCCACTATCGGAACAGAATTCCTGTCTTGATCAAAATGCTGACGAGAAGGCATGCAATTGTACTGTACTGTTTAATACTGATGTTGCTGAGATTATGATACTAGTAACACCCTCATTGGTCTATTCATTTGGCTCAGTATATCACTCAAAGACAGGAACATTGGATTCGGAGAATGATGTGATCCGAGCTATGGATTATAATGAGCGAAGTAAATTGCTCTTAGAAAGTATAACAAAGACAAATCGTGTATGGTATTTACCTGAGCTTCTTGATTCTATTCTGAATATTTGAAAATTGTAGTGTTTGTTAGAAACAGTTTACAGATTAGCATTTGTCGAAGTGGATACTTCAGCTGGAGAGACAGATGGTACAATTTCAATTGGTTCTGTGGGTTTCATCTCTACAGGAGCAGATTCGACAGGTGTTGGCTGAACGGGAGTTGCTTCTGTAGGAGCAGGTTGAATGGGAGTAGGCTCTGTAGGAGCAGGTTGAGCAGGAGTAGGTTCAGTAGGTTGTACAGGGGCTGATTCAACAGGAGCAGGCTGCACAGGAACTGATTCAACAGGGGACTCAGTAGGAGCCAATTCAACAGGGACAGGCTGAACAGGAACTGATTCAGGAGCAGGTTGAGTCGATTGAACAGGAACAGGTTCAACAGCTGTCATTTCAATAATCTTCGTTGCCTTGTCCTCTTCTTCCTTTCGTTCCTTCTTCTCCTTTTTCTCTTTCTTCTCCTTCTCCTTTCTTTCCTTCTCTAAGCCTATTTCTAAATCATATCAATCATTCTTACGCTTCTTCTTATTCTGCATCATTACAATTACAACAATCACAATAATTATCACAATAACGACAATCACCACAACCCAAATAATCACAGCTGTTGAATTACTACAGCCCGAATTACTTGAACGAGTAGCAGGAACTCCATCACAGTCAGTCACATCATCTAGAATAAAACAAGTCATCAATCACTACCACTATCCTTCCATGTGTAAGTGCATTCAGTAGTTGAAGCACTCTCATACGCAGTGATAGGACTTGTTCCATCTTCCTTCTCACAATGTACATCACTAGATATTACATCAAATACAATAGGCAACCTCAACGAATAACTCTGACCAAGAGTCATTCCTGTACAAGTGACTGGGACACCAAAATAGTTCCATTCGTTGAACACAATAGAATACGAATCCACACTTCTCTTTCCAATTACCTTGTCTAGTTCTTAAGGAGACTTCCGACTCCTACAGGGATAACTTGTCACAGTCCGATAGTCCACCCATTTGAAGGTGACCTTCTCGTCAACAATCACATTACCAGAACAATCTGTATCAGAATACAACTTCGATTCGACTGAATAACTCTCAGCAACTTTTCCATCTTTTCCATTGTGCTTCGTAATAGTTTCAAACGAATAATCTTGAACCTGATAACAGTTTTTGAATGTACCACACACTAATCATAATCTGATCTCCAAAAACTGTACTTTTTGTTGGAGTATCCAACGCCTCTAAACGACGGTATTCAGATCCAATCCTGGAGTCGAATCTCAATTGTTCTGAGAATGAACATACAATAAATAGCTGCAAAAGCAATACACTCAGGGTCTTCATAAACTTTCTAAATAAATAATGATTTGATTCTACAGAAAAACACTAAAGTTCATTGTTCGGGTCCATTCTAGATATATGTACCCAAATCATCAGAGTCCGCATAAACTTATTGTGTTCCATGAAGAGGGATCTTCTCCATACCAAATCGGGATACGATCCAGCCAAATTACCACTTCAGGATTACGCAGGTAGTTGAAGAAAATACCACCATCATCCGATACCACTTCTCTAGAGTGTCAATAGAGAATATTTTGAACAAACATGAACGCAATGTGCAGACATCTCAAAAGAAATCACGACGCTAAGCATTGAGCAAAACTACGGATGTACTCTCTTGTAGAGATGCTTTTCTTTCCTTACTTTGAAGAATTGAGTAAGGAGTCGAGTTTGGAGGAGTAGTTCTCTTCCCCAAACGCTTAAATGTGGAAAGCTCCTTCAATGAGAGAGCAGCCAATATATCCAGATTACTGTACGATTGAGGACTACTAGTCAAAGAGGATACTATTAATGAAGACTCCATTCTGTAAGTACGATTTGATTGATTATCATCCGTAGAATGGTTGAGTACATCTCCCGCTTCAATGTGAGGTTCGGAAGAGCATGAGTGCGACTGGAAAGGTTTCATATTAACAACAGGAATGGCCTGTACCTCGCTGATAAGGGGAGGATACGGCTGGGATGAAAACGATGACACATAGGATGATGGAATACCACATACACCAGAGGGAACAGGTTGGTATACCAAAGGTTGAGTCATCCTCGAACTGAGTAATGAAGGCATAGTATAGGGAACTTCTGGCTTTACAGGTACCGAAGTCACTTGAGTGGGTACAGTTCGATAGAGAGGATTACTCGGCTGCTGAAGATATGGCTTCTGCTTGTAAATACTTGGTACAAATTGCTGATAACTGTTGGCATAACTTGACACTGTCATGGATTGCAAATTCAGATTCGATCCTAGAGGGAACGAGGAGACAGAATTGTTATATAAAGGAGCGGGATTTGAACAACGAAGTCCCTACAATCAAGAATAAGATGCTCACCTACACTAGGTAAAGGAGTTGCTGTAACGCCACTCTCGGTCTTACATGATGATGAACCTTTCCGAGTAGACTCAGTCTCTAGATGTGAACATTAGAAAGAAACAGTACCAGAGATGACTTCACGCTTTATAGGCATTCGCGAACGGTAAGAAGCCCTGCTAAATGATGGTTTACTTCGTTTTCGACAAGAATTACAAGTTCGCATGATCCTTGAAGAACTAACAATAAACGATAAAGAAGGATACTACTCAGAGGGATTCGAAAATTCCTTTTCATATTTCCAACATCGACAACGAGAACACTTAATCTTTCTACTGGTAACTACCTGTTTCAACGAAATACGTCATGGAATGAACTTTCTGATCTATTCTTTTTCCATCTGCAAGAGCAGTAAGACATTTTAGACACACCGCCATGTCACTAAGAGTAAACAGATACCATTCAACAGGAACCTGCTTCCATTGTCTTGTGAAAAATCAGATAATGGCCGTTTACAAAGACATTTCCGGCATCTAAACGATTATATTCTATGAGCGTATTATACAACATCTGAGTATTCTCTATAGTACTCATAGCGAATATATTGAGAACAGAAAGAAAAAGAGAAATAAGAATCAGAATCTGCACATGAGACGTCATTTGCTCGTCCTGCTACCTGTCCAAATGCATACCAGTGAATCTGATTGGCTCGTAACAGTTGTATCGGAAAAATCACGGGAATTCCATGTGAACTGTCTGTATCTGATTGTGAATCTATCCAGTCTATTTTATGGTACTACATTGTTTCTAATGCCGGTAGCGGTCTGTTATAAGCCATTGGGCAAGATCGTTGATCAGCAATCACTATTCCAGCTATATATCTCAAAAGAATGTATCAAGTCCTATCAGATCATTAGCAAATAGGGAGTTGTTTGTTAAGGAACTCTACCTTTTGAAGGATCGAATAGTGTTTCTGTGGTTCATAGAACATGAATTATCCATTTCAAAGGTCAATAACACAGATTATGAACATGGCTGAGTGCAAGTTCTTTTTTCTCAATATTGTACCATAGATATGTACAACACCGTCTTTTTCTTTATACTAAATACCAAGGCAATTTGAGTTTATTAACCGATTTTAGGAATGACAGAAAAAGGCGGTATCGACTAATGGCCTAGAAAACGGTAATGGGTAAGGCTTCTCGCAACAAAGGGAACAAGAAGAGGCAATTTTACAAAAATCCAAACATTTCGGAAGTGGAAAACGGGATTACTAAGGAAATCCTCTATGGAGTATGCTTGTCTTTGTATAAATCACATGTAGTTGGATAGTACAAATCCTCAAACTCGAATTAGTACGAGCGGAGCAATTGGTGCCTTGTTTGGAGACCTACAATCCGATTTAAAGTTTTCAGAAGATCTCAGTAACCAATACAAGGAAAATTTGGCGTTAATTGTCAATTCTCCTCTTCTGAAGAAGATTATCGGAAGAGCAACTGATAGTGAATATCTTGTTTGCATGAACATCCTCGGTGCATTACGGTATTCCATCTTTTCTTTGTTTATTGTAGGAATATGTGTATTGTCGGCGGTGACGACTTTATCCGCATTTTATGTGAGCAAAATATCATCCTCCCGCTGAAGAGTCTGCTCTATCGAAATGTGATCAATCTTCAAAATGGAAAGGAGAATGACCAGTTAATCGGCTGTAATCTGTATCTGCAACTCTTTTCCCTCTTAACAATTATCTTGTACCTTTGTATGATGTATATTACGATAGTGACTATGACATGAGTGGATTGTTCGAGTTAGAATCTGAAGGAGAACAAACCATCTTCTCTGTAATGTTGTTCCTTCTTGCCTTTTCTCCAAAAGGAAGTAACAAACTCCATTCATTGGCCCAGCAGATGCAATCCTCCGTCGCTGAGTTTATCTCTGTAATGGGTGATCAGTTTGTCAGTAACAAAGCTTTCACACAGGAGATCCGACGCAGAGCTTCCTCTTTACCTTGGACTGTGCGTTTCAAGATAGAAGGGGGTTTCGTTAATGATAGTTCTTTGCAGGAAAAAATGACTATTCTGAATGATGCTTCTCAGATCCTGGAGGTTGCCACTCTTCCAGCCCAGTTCCAGGCCTTCCAAGCCTGTTATGATGAGTTCAAGCAATTGGAGAGTTCAGAAAAGAGTGATGAAAAGGAAGAAGTGATTGCTGATGACGAAGCAACACAGAAGATGGATACTGAAGCTTTGGATGGAAATTCTCCTGATCGAGAAGCAGACGTGGTTACACGTAGTGAAGAGATTTCACGTGATCTTGAGGCTTATTTGAATGTATTGGATGTGATCACTCGTATCCTCTCACAAGACGATGCTAATACATCACTTCTTCGTCTTCCTACTGAACTAGTGAAACGAATTGAAGGAGTGGTAGGAGCCGTTATAAACCAATTAGATGCCCTTGGGACTGGTTCCAATTCTCAAGTGGAGAGCCTACGTCAACGTTTGTTAGCAGGAGCCCTGGATGCAACAACAGCACTACTTCCATATGTAGATTCGAATGTCTTTGTCACCATATGGCCGCTTCTTCAAACTCATATGACCTTGGGTATAGAGGTTACACAAGCATGTATCAAGGGAATGTGGGTCTGGTCGCAATTAGCTACTCAGAGTACTTCGTTCAATGATACATTGAATCCAGTATGTTTTGCTGATCAAATTGCACCTACTCTCCAGCTTCTTACGATGAGTTCTGGTGAGATCGTTGTCCAGATAGTACACACGCTCTCCAGCCTTCTCAGTCTTACAAAGCCTTCTGACGTTAATCGTGGTTGTCTTACAGAGGTGTGTCGCCAAGTTGTACTCTCTCTGGATAATCCTGTTAATAATTCGAATGCAGAGATTCTTGGAGCTGTTCTTGATTTTATGATGACGATGTATATATGAATAGATGGCTGAAGAGTAGATTTGGAAATGAATCCTATGTACCTGTTTTTAAGGAATTGAATGTCTCAAACTATGTGATGAATGCAACAAGTGCTCTTCAGCATTCTCTTTCGAATGCAGCTTTGGATGAAGACTGTAGGGAGTATCTCCAGGAGATTCTAAGTAACGCAATCCGATTTATCGATTGGATTCAAAGTGGAATGAAGTAATTATTTAGATTATGTTGTTTGTTGTTTACGTTGAATCACCATTGTTCTTTTTATCATGGGGCAGCTTATGTCCATTGTTGGATTGCTGTATGTGAAAGATTGCAATCTATCAGAAGTCATCGATTGTCTCTCTTTGTTTCCTCCATACCCGCAGTACTGTTGTCATTCCTATTGTAAACTGACAGATAGACAAAGTTGATACTGTTAAGGATGGGTATGTTGGTAAGTATGGAATGGATACAACCGAGAAGGTAATCCCTAAAACTATATTGATTCATTATGTTACAGTAAATGAGAAGTATTCTGTCTGCCTATTTCATTATAGAATTCCTGATTCCAAGTATGAAGTGTATGAAAGTGAACACATAGTCAAGTAATCATTTTCAGTCATGGAAATGCTACAGATAATGGCTGTTATGTTGAATTTATGCAGACACTTGGCAATGCATTGCGAGTTAGCGTTATTTGTTATGATTATGAAGGCTATGGGTGTAGTGATGGACAAGCGAAGAATGGAAACTTTTTTCGGGATTTGATGAATGTGTATATCTTTGCTCGTCAGTTCTATGAGGGAAAGAACATATTCTTTTTTGGTGATAGTAGTATGTGGTTTTTAGCTAATGTTCCTCTTAGTTGGTTGTGTTCCTACCTGCCAAGTTGGGGCATCTCTCTGGAGAGAGTATCGGATGAATACTGGTCATGAGAGTACCAGACCAGTTCCTTTAGGAGGTGTGATTCTGCAATCTGCCTTGTATTCGGGTTCTTCAGCACTTATAGGAGGGTGTTTGATTCGAAGGAAAGATCCATATAATAATGGAGCCGAGGTCTCATATATTTCTGTATGCTTGAGGTATGTATTTGAGTCTAGTGTCCAATCTTTCACATTCATGGGATGAAAGATGAAGTTGTTCCATTTTCAATGGGTAAGAAGTTGTATAGTGCATCGAAATCGGCTTATCCACCCTGGTGGATTGAAGATGGCCAACATTGTAACCTATACGAGAAGAATAAAGATTTGTATATTCAAAAGATTCAGCAGTTTTTGGACTATTGTGCAAGTCATATGTAGTCATGTTTGTAGAATTGAATGATTGTTGCAGATCCGATCAAACAGTATATCACCATTTCAAATAGTTCAATAGGATCAATACAATAGCCATCGCTAGAATAAACAAAGCAATAGTCATCGTGGATCCCCTGCTGTTCTCTTCAGCTTTCAAAAGCGATTTATATCCCTTTGAATTATTCTGCTCCCATATTCCAACCTCATCAACATCCTCTTTCGCTCGTAAGGTGTTGTCCTCAATTGTTTCGACTTTATCATGTTGTTCGACCACTTGCTCATTGAATGTTGAAACCAGGTCACTCAACTCACGAGCATTTCTTTCCACTTGTCTGTTGATTATGCAAACTTAGTATTCTCACTTCACTTTCACCAACTCACTTTCTAATTCTCGCTATAGTTAAACAAACTACCATTCATGTACCTCAATCAACACACTTTCACTCAACATCTGTTCTTTTTCCTCGTCAGGAATGGATTCAAGAAGAGAATCAAGTGATGAGCTGGAAGCAATAGAATAGGTTCGTTTTACTTGGGGATTCTATAAGTGAGTCTTATGATTCTGTCTAACGGAGATATTTGATGGTTGTAATCTACAGTTCATTTAAGACAGAGTCTTTACATCGCTAGCATATGTTTGTATGAAGAATGAGAGAATACTACCGAGTCATACAGATCCTGAGCTGCTTTCAGATTCTGTTAAGTGACATTGAATAACATTATCTACTTCTTCTAAATCGATGATTACCTCCTGTTTCAGGAGTGATGGAAGAGTACTTTCTGACAAAGATATCGATTTCACCTGAGACATAAGATCTGCAAGGAGTGCTTTCACTTCCTACGAATAATCCTCTGACTCTGGTAGTACCGTTTCAAATCTTCCAAATGACTCTTCAGCCTCATCATCTATCGATACACTTCTACTCTGTTACTTGAAAACTATAATGGATACTTAGTTTTCCATTCTTTCGAGAAACGACTGATGTATCTCTTGGAAATCACTATTTGTTTATACTAACTATCATTAATCAAGCGTATAGACTACAATTTGCATACAATTCTGAAGAAAAGGATCAATCACAAGATGAGGTCGAATTATATCATTTGTCGTTACTTTTTCATCCCGTAAGTGCTTTGAACTTCGTACTGCTGACAGAAATTCACCTGTTCGGTCCATCAAGTATTCTTTCTACCAGTTGTTCTTGTTCATCTACTGTTTATCTAATGTCAAAGCAATTGGAATTGTGAAAAAGAATGATATGCAAGAACTTCGCCTATGTGAGAAACATGAATTCTGCAACTGGTATGATAAAGGTGTTTCAGTGAGTTATAGTCGTCTTAGGTCCAATAATGAAGGAACCAATAAACAGAAACTCATTTTATCCAATTCATATCGTCTCACAATGTTCATACGCTTCATAAGTCTCAGCAAAACACCATTGGATCTCAACTCCTTCTTCATACAATCATTCATACACTCTCCAAACAGTCTCTCATATTATCATTCATCACGATATCATTCCTCAGAGAGAGAGTAGATAGTTGAGTGTGTTGATTTGGATAGGAGATGTTAATAGAGTGTATGGGATTGAATGATGATGAAAACAAGATGTGTTGAAGAGAGATAGATGACACACAACTCATATTCAAATCATAATGATTGGATATAGAATGAGATGTGTTGTGGATAGTATGAGTTGAAGAATATGGAATAGGAGTACGATCAATCACCATAATCTCTATCCACTCTTATACAAAGGAACCTTCAACAAGCACACTTTCCATTGAATTATCAATCACAACACACTCAATACTACATCTACAATTCAATCAATCACTTTAATCTATCTTCATGAAATCATATTCAATATGATATCATGATTTACTACCTCATCAATCTAATACGTACATTATTCTCATCCACTTTATCCTATTTGTCACATTTCTCATTGTTTTCATTATTCAATTCTCTCTTCCATTGTGAACAATGAATGACAAAATGAGTTAGATCATTTTCATTATTAACACAATCAATTCATTGGCATATTATATAATCACTTTGTTCACAACTATTCTTCTAAAGATAATCACTCTTCTGTCGAATGAGTCTATCAAGTGAATCGGCATCTCAATCATTATCAATTCAATCAATCATACTCGAACTAGTCAATTCTTTCACTTTACTGAATGTACGCCCATTCATCTGAATTCCATTTGAAGTGAGTGATGGAATATCTAATTCAAATACAATCATCAATCATCACTCTCCAATATCACTTTGCCTATCCTACAGAAATTGAGATCATCTCCATCGACTAAAGATAGAGAAGGGAGATCTGATCAATCAATCATCATTATCATCATACTCTTCATTATCAATTCATTCCTTTCAACAGTATCTTTATTACAACTAAGAGTTCGTGACCCAAGAGT
>JABLTK010155326.1_pt1 | contig 48946 bp, 44 predicted proteins | sample 7160131 | NCBI WGS metagenome assembly JABLTK01 (sample SAMN14651221, study PRJNA627086) | human gut metagenome | isolation source: feces | host: Homo sapiens | reverse complement strand
CGGTGTAGATAGCGAAAATTTACCTAGTTTCATAGCATATAATTTTGGTCCATTCTCAAAAGATTTATATGAGCAAATAGACTTTTTTTCTAATATTAAGTTCATTCATACTCAAGATATACGAGCTGAAGAAATGGGTGAAGTGGATGATTGGTGCGGTGAATGGTTTGACGGCGTGGGCGATCCGGTTGATTTTGGTTATGCTATGGATGATTCTAAATATATGCAATATGAAATCGAAAATTTAGGAAGACAATATGTCGAGAAAAAAATCATTCCATTGCTAAACAATGAACACATAAAACTACTAGAATCTTTTAAAAGAAAAATAGTGAAGACATCTGCTAAAAACATTCTTCGTTATGTATATACAAAGTATCCAGATTCTGCAAAAAATTCTATTATAAAAAAGGATTTATTTGGAGATTACGATGAAAACTAATTTGATGATTGAAAATGCTATGGTCGATAAATTTGTTTTACAAGCATCGCCTTTTGAACATTATGTACGAGAAGTACCTTTATTTGCAAAATCAGTAGATCTTGTTAAAGTAGATACTAGAACAATGCAAATTACCGCCATAGAGTTTAAAACTACTAAATGGCGAAAAGCGATGTTACAAGTGCTTGGCTCGGCGATAGTTTTTGATTATCTAGAAATTTGTGTTTTAAAGCCTGTAACTGAAAAATGCCAACAAACAATAATACAGGAATGCAAAAACAATGGAATTGGTCTATATTTTATAGATAATCAAACAAAGATTATTTCACACGACGTAGAGCCTGTTAACCGCGACGGAATTTGGGAAATCCAACGCAATCAAATCATAGAATATTTAAAGGAGCGAATAGCAAATGAATGAGTGCTATAAACTAATTAGATACAATACAGGAACAGATAAAAAGCTATTTACTGAGTTTGCTAAAGATTATGATGCAGTTATTATGAATGCTACTATTGCGGCATATAGCGGTTCCGCAATGGCAGATTTAGTATCGATTTATAAAGACAATTATATAATTGATCCGCAAACCTATATTTTACAACAGAATTATGAAACATTAAGATCTACTACTTCTAAAAAAGAGGGCATTAAAAAATCCATAGTACAATACTTAAATCAACTACCTGATGTGTTCTTGCAAAATATTAGTGCTAATAGTATCATTGACTATTCAATAATAGAACAAAATATCGACCAATTAGTACAAAGCGTTGGTGAATTCCAATTGCTTTACATAAAGTCGTTTATCAAGAAAAAAGAATACAACAAATATCTTGAATTTATCAGTGAAACAAGTGATTCTAACTTTGTAAAGGATCCTCAGCCTAAACTCCTTATTGCGCCATATTTCATGATAAAAAGTTCTTATAGCTATGCAGATATAAATAAGTGGCTATCACTTAATAAACTGTCGCTTGAAATATTTTTAGAGAAGTTCGCCAATTACAATTATCCAATAGCTGCTCAGTTAGTTTTGGAGAAGGGCGCATTAGAAAGATTGAATGATCAACAACAAATGAATAGTATAATTAACACATATCAAAATGGGGCGTATGATTATATATTCATTTGGGTGGATGATTTTTCTCCCGTTGAATCCGATTTAAGTATCAGTCAAGCTTTTGCAAAATTAATTAAAAACTTGAATGATATTGGAAAAAAGCCAATTATGTCTTACGGTGGCTATGATTCTATTATACTTTGTCATAAGGATTCACCTACTCGCTTATATGGAGTTGCGCAATCCGTGGGATATGGTGAAAAACGACAGATTACTCCTGTGGGTGGAGGGTTACCTGTCAATAAATACTATTTTCCCCCGACTCATCAAAGGCTCAACACCGAGCAAGTAAGTCAGATTCTATTTGCTAATGGGTATTTTGATAATAAAAAACCTAAGAATGTAAGAGCTGATGAGTTTTACGCGCATATTTGTTCTTGTGAACAGTGCGTGGAAATCATCGGAGAAAATTTTGATAATTTTTACAAATTCAATATGTCAATTCCATTTACAATGCGAAATGGTATAAATCGAAATAGACCGACACAAGAAGCATTAGATATTGCGGCAAGACATTTTCTGTATAATAAACGCTTTGAATGGCAAGCAATAGCCAATGAAGATTTTTATACATTAATTGATAACTACAAATTGGATATTGATAGGTACGGACGATACTACGATCGGAATCTTTATTCCCACATTGAAAAATGGATACAAAATTATGCTAAATAAAACGGTTCTTTTTTTGGGGGCTGGATTTTCTGTTGGAGCAAATATCCCAATACAAAGCAATATTTTAACACAGATGATTGAACGTACAACGAAATCAACATTAGATGATGGACTAATTTCTCCTGAAAGCAAAAAATTTTTAAATGCATATGTTGAAGTTGGATTGTTCTTATTAAAAAAGTTTACAAATAAAGACACATCATCTTTGGTGCAATGTTTTAATATTGTAAACTATCTTAAAAAGCTGTCGGATGTTTTTACAGAAGAATCAAACGTAAGGTTTGATGTATTACAGTCACTATCAAAATTTTTCCAAGATAATAGTATCGAGAACGAACTATTAAATTATCTTTCTCTTCCTATACAAAAGAATTTCGTAGATATACTTAATGCTCAACATTATGCGGAACTGGTTAAATTAAAGGAGCTTGTTCGCTTACATTTAGAGAAAGCGAAGATTAAAATTGATCTTGAAGATATTTTTACTATATTTGATAAAAGTATGCGCGAAAATGAAAACTGGGACGATATTACATATCTTGAGCTAGACAAATTGAGACATTCTCTTCTCCGATTATTTACTTACTATTTTGGTACACACATCTCTGATTTCCAAAAAAGTAAATCAAAAACGTATGGTAGTTTTGTCAACTATTGTGAGAAGAACAATGTAGCTGTATTAACAACTAACTGGGATACCGTTTTGGAAATATTATTTCGAAAACAAAAAATTGCTTTCCATACCCAATTTGAAGGAGATAGGAAAGATAATATAAACATATTAAAATTACATGGATCAATAAATTGGTTTAAATGCAATCGTTGTGGGCGTTACCATGTAGCACAAGACACAAAAATTGCGAACTATCTGTTTGAAGATAATGGACAAGAAGCGTGCAAGATGTGTGGAGCAATAGCCAATGAAGATCAAATTCTTTTGCAGCCTGAAATAATAACCCCCACAATGTTGAAAACATTGAATAATAAAATTTTTAGAGAAATTTGGTCAGAGGCAGCCTCAGCGTTAAACAGTGCAGATAAAATAATTTTTATTGGATACTCGCTTCCTCTTGCCGATTTCGAGGTAAGATATCTTTTAAAGAAACATATTAGTAATACAGCAAAAATTGACGTTGTTCTGGCAAAAAATGATTGCCCTATTAATGAGAATGATATAAGTTCTAAACCAGAAGGGCGCTATAGAACACTCTTTCCCGCAAACGAGATCGCTTTTCATTATAAAGGGCTAAAAAATTATTTTGACAAAAAAGTAACCCATTTATAGTTTATTTCAATTATAAAGCAATAAAACACAAAGTTATATGGGCTAAATTATCATAGCAACTTTAAGTGACGACATATTTTTATATCTCCCCAAAAAAAGTATTATAAGTTTGTTTTATCCACTATTAAAGCGCAAAAATAACAAAAGCGGCGACTTCCGTTTGGAAATCGCCGCTTTTGTTGACTCGCCTTTGGGTGTACCCATATAAAATTTAGTTTTTTGTAAATTCCCTATAGAATACACCCGAAAGGGTGCCTTTCTTCTTTTCGTAGTTGGGCAAGGGATAGAACGTGCCTGAAAGGCACAGTTCGCGGTGGCATAGCCACCAAGGGAGCGAAGCGACTGCTCTCCCGGTATCAGCTCCAAAAGAAGAAAGGAACCCGAAAGGGCGTTCCTGTTAGGGAATATAAGAAAACAAAAAATATTTTAATGGGAACACCTGCAAGCGGCAAAAGGCTCGAAGTTGTTGTACTTCGAGGCTTTTGTTAGTCTGATAAGTAAGGGAGAAAAGCGAACGCGCGTTTTCGGCATAGCGGCGTTTGCGCTTGCACGGTTTCGGGAAAAATCGCTGCGAGGACTTGAAAAATTTTGCGAACGGTTATATAATATTATATAATTAAGAATATGCGTTTGGAAAGCGCCGCGCCGATAGGACCGCGGCGGCTTCGGTGGAGGTCGACACGAAATGTGGGATGTCTTGCTCGACGCACTTATCGACACGCTCAAGCTTGCGCCGATAATCGTCCTGACATACTTTTTAATAGAACTTATCGAAACGAGGTGCGCCGGCAAAGTGGCGAAAAACCGCGCTTTGTTTTCCGACGCCGCGCCGGCAGTGGGAGCGGTAGTGGGCATAGTGCCGCAGTGCGGCTTTTCCGTGGTGTCGGCGAACCTGTATTCCGCCGGTAAAATTTCGCTCGGGACGTTGCTCGCGGTGTTCATCGCCACCAGCGACGAAGCGGTGCCCGTGCTGCTCGCCGACTACCGTAACGCCTACAAACTTTTGCCGCTGCTCGCCGTCAAGTTCGCCCTCGCGCTTGTCGTGGGTTACGCGGTGCATTTTCTTTTTCCGCGAGGCTTCAAGTTCGGCAAAAAAGCTCTTTCTTCCGAGCATTCCGACGGCTCCGACGCAACCGAAAAAGTGCAGAGCGAGGATATTAAATCGCCCGAAACCTCGGCAGACGGTCGTGCGCCCGAGATGACTTCGGTTTGCGAGGAAACTTGCGAAACGGCGCATACCGAAGAGCGCGAGGAACAAGAGGAGCATGAAGGGCACGAGGAGCAAGAGGCGCGCGGCTCGGTGCACGGTTGTCACGGACACAGCGTGACGGGCAAGCCGAGCGTAAAGGAAACGGTGTTGCATCCGCTGTTGCACTCGCTGACGGTGCTCGGGTTTATTCTCGCGGTAAACGTGGTTTTGGGCTACGTCGTGTATTTCGTGGGCGAGGACAGACTGACCGATTTTTTGGGCAAGACGGCGATAATCCAGCCGTTCGTCGCCACGCTTATCGGGCTGATACCCAACTGCGCGGCTTCGGTAGTGATTACCGAGCTGTACGCGATGGGCGGACTGACGTTAGGCTCGGCGGTGGCAGGACTGAGCGCAGGCGCCGGAATAGGCTATGCGGTGCTGTTCAAGGAGAATAAGAGCCTTAAAGAAAACCTCGCGATTGTCGGCTTTATGTACGTCGTATGCACCGCAGCAGGACTAGTGACCGACGTCGTAGCCGCGCTTTTCTAGGACGTGGTGAGCATTTTGTCGGCGTTCGTCCGCAAGCCGTTGACAACACACGACTATTATGATACAATAGAAATCGTCGATTACGTTATATATATAATCGTGCCGATGCGCGTCGAGTCATTGTCGCGTAGAGGCGACCGGGGCGGCGTTCGCTCGCTCGGGTACACGGAGGAGAAATGAATAAGAAAGAAAGGTGGCTGTCGTCAATCACGCTGCTCGTCAACGTCCTGCCGATAAGCCTGATAGCGATTGCGCAAAGCTTCGTCAAGGGACCGTTTCAGGTGAACGACCCGTTGACGGGCGCCGTCCAGCTCGAATTCGACGTGTGGCAGCTCAATTTCATAGGTCTGTTCTGCATTATTCCGTTCGCAATCGTCACGGTTGCGAGGATTTTGCGCAACCGCGGCTACATCGCTCGCAACTTCATGGTTGTTCTCATCGCGGCGCTCGTAATGAACGTCGTCTACCTCATCAACATGTGCTGGCTTGTCGTTTCCACGGCGAGCAAGTACGACGTTTCGCTTGTGTTCGCCGACTTCGACTACATTTCGTTCGTCTGCGTGCTGGTGAGCATAACGTTCTGCATGCTGTCGAACTTCCTGCCCGACCTTCCGCCCAACCCCGTTTTCGGCATCAAGAACAAGCGCACCATGGAATACCCGGCTGTCTGGAACCGCGTAAACGCCGCCGCGGCGAGCGCGCTCACATACATATTCCTTATATGCACGGTTGCCGCAGCCTACGCTCGCGGAGTGTACGCCGTGGTAGTGTTGCTGACGGGAATTTTCGTCTACTACATCTGGGTTACTGTCTACACGCGCGTCGCCTACAACCGCTACGTCGCCGAGCGCCAAGCCGAAATCGCGGTAATGCTCGCCGCCGAGGAAAACAAAGACTGATTTTGTCATCTGTAATAACGACACAAGCCGCTCCGTTCGGGTATAGCCGAGGGAGCGGTTTTCGTATATTATCGAGCCCGTAGGGGCATCATAGTACCGTGGCGGAGAAGCCGCAAACCACGAACGCGCCGAACAATAAAAAAAAATTTAAAATTTTTTCCGAAAAGTATTGACATTTGAGAAAAGCGGTGCTACAATATTAGCAGTTGAAAGGAAAGAGTGCTAACAGATAAAAAGTACGATTGCCAATCAGCCGAAATTAAAAAACAGGTACGGAGGTACGAATTATGAGAAATTATATTGTTAAAAGGAATCCTATGGGATTGTTCGACGACGCGTTCGACGAGTTTTTCAAACCCACGTTTTACAACATGGACAACACGGTCATGAAGACCGATATAAAAGAGAGCAAGGACGGCTACACGCTGGAAATCGAGATGCCGGGTTATGACAAGAACGACATTCACATCAGCATGGAGGACGGTTACGTTTCGGTCAGCGCCGCCAAAGAGGAAAAGGAAGAGGACAAGGAACACCGCTACATCAGAAAAGAGCGCAGCGTTTCTTGCTCGAGGAGCTACTACGTCGGCGACGTCGAGGAAAAGGACGTCAAGGCGAAATTCGAGAACGGCGTGCTCACGCTCATGTTTCCGAAGCCGCAGGAAAAACTGCCCGAGAAGCATCACATCGCCATCGAATAATCGGCTATCGAGCCGCGCGGCTTAACCGCGAGGCTTAATCTACAAGTAAATATACTTTACGCGACCTTTGCCCGTTTCCGAGCGAAGGTCGTTTTCGTCTAAAACGGTTTCGATGCGGTGCGTTACGCCGTCAACCGCGTCGAAAACGCGCGCCGAGCCGCCGTAATGCGCGGAAATCATGTCGGCGAGGTAGTAGTAATGCGTGCAGCCGAGCACAACGCTCTCGATGTCCTCGCCGTCGTAGGGCGCGAGAACATCGTCGACCACGGGCTTAAGCTTGCTAAGAGCCGCGAAATTCAGCTCCACGTCACGGGCGAGAGAGGGCTGCGGCGCGACGATGACGTTTCCATCGTCCCATTTTTCGAGGAGTCTATGGAAATTAGCTTGCTCGGCGGTGCGGCAGGTGGTAAGCACCAGGATTTTGCCGTGCGTCCGAGCAAGTGCCGCAGGCTTTACGGGCGGCTCCACGCCCACGAACGGCGCGCCGAATTTGCGGCGGAGGTAGGTTATGCCCACGCCCGTGGCGGTATTGCAAGCCGCGACAACGACTTTCGCGCCCTTCGACAGCAAGAGCTCGCTCACTTTTTCCGCTCTGCGGCGCACATACCTGTCGCTGCGGTTGCCGTAGGGCGAGTGGCTGCGGTCGAAAACGTAGATAAAGTCCTCGCCGCGCAGCCGCTTGATCGCCGCCCCGAGGATTTTCAGTCCGCCAACGCCGCTGTCGAATATTCCTATTGCACCGCTATTCATAATCTCATTATATTCGTGTGCGCGGTTTCGGGTTACGGCGGCATTAGCATATAATGCCGGAATAAACCGCGCAAAAAAGCGTTCGCGGTCTTGAAAGGACTGCGGACGCTTTCGTCGTATTTGCCGTGTGATTATATGCCGGGCGGCGTTTCAGAAAATCTCGCTGACGATAAACAGCTTGTACAGCTTGTCGAGGTACGGGGTCAGTTTTTCGCGAATCATGCAGGAATTGACGGTGTTTTTATAGCCGGTGATGAGCGGCTTTATGAGGTCTATGCGGTTGGGCGTCATTGCGCTCTCGATTGCGCGCGCGATGAGGAACAAGTCCTGCTTGGTCGCCATGGTAATCACCGTACTCTCGTTGACGGCGGCGTTCATTTCCTGCAAGAGCTGCTTTACGGAATCGCGCAGCGTGCCGTCGACGGCTTCGTCGTCCTCGAGGTAGGAGTCCGCGCCGTTGTAGTAGACGTACTCGGTTACGTCGCGGAAGGGCACGATGAGCGTCGAGCAGAAGAACGCAAACTCCTCGTTCGGGTTGGTATTGTAAAAGTACTCGTCCAGAAACTCGCGGAGCTTGACGCGCCCCGTGTCGAGGTCGAGCAATATGCAAAAGACGTAGGAAATGAATTTTGTCTGGTTCTGCGGCGGCACCAGCTTGCTGCGAGTGCCCACTCTTACCTGCGACTTGCGAAACTCCGCGTGGCTGTTATAGCCCGACAGGGCGTCCTTGAAAATATCCATAAGCCGAGGATAGCTCGCGATTGTCTTCATGAGGGCGGAAATCTTGCGCTCGCCGAGCAGATATTTTGCCTCGCACATGACGTTGCACGCGTCGATAAACGCCTTTATGGGCTCGTCGCCCTCGGTGTAAGCGATGTTCTCGTTTGTCATCTTACCGTTTCTCCGTAAATTTTCTCTTCATACGCTATTCTAGCACAGTTCTCGGAATTTCGCAACAAAATTCGCGCCGAGGGCGGCGGCAGGGCGATTAAAACGCGCGAAGCCCGGAATTTTGCAATAAAAAACCGTTATGCGGCGGCGAATTGCTTTACCCGAAGTCCGGGGTTGTGCTAAAATATACCCGTAGCCCGAACAGAAAGGAAACGGATAATATGAAGATAACGCAGGATGAAATAGAAAAGTACCTGACGGGAACGGCTTACGTCACCGCGGAGAACGGCAAGGCGCGTCCGCACCGCTTCACGCCCGAACAGGAGCGCGCCTACGACGGCACCGATTACTCGAGAAAGCTGTGCTGCGGCTCGGGCGTTTGCCTGTCGGTGAGAACGGACGCTTTGGCGGTCGCGATTGACTTCACCGCGAGCGAGGGCAGTTCGCGCACTTATTTTTCGATGGACGTCGCCGCGGACGGCGTGGGTGTGGGCAGCATAACCAATCACTCGGGCGACATGCCGCACGAGCATTACCCCGGCATTCGCAGGCTGCTCGGCGACTATCGCGGATTATTTCCGCTGCCCGAGGGCGAGAAAACGGTGAGAATCTATTTCCCGTGGTCTGTCACCGTCGACGTTGCCGAGGCGGACTTTAAGGGCGCGACGTTTATCGCCCCGGCTCCGAGAGAAAAGACGTTTTTGTTTTTCGGCGACTCGATAACGCACGGCTACGACGCGACGTTCACTACCAAAAAGTACTCCACGCTGGTTGCCGAGGCTTTTGGCGCGGACGAGCACAACAAGGCTATCGGCGGCGACTTTTTCAAGCCGGAAATCGCGGCGATAAAGGAAAGCTACACGCCCACCGCGATATTCGTCGCCTACGGCACCAACGATTGGAGAGCATGCGCGCGCGAGTACACCCAAAAGCGCGCCGACGAGTTTTACGCCGCGCTTCACGATAATTACCCCGGCGTACCCGTGTTCGCGATGTGCCCGATTTGGCGCAGAGATTTGGAAAGACCCGAATGGAGCAAGGGCGAATTCGGCGATTTCCGCGGAGTCGCGGAAGTAATTACAGCCGCGGCGAAATACGAAAACATGCACGTCATCGACTGCTACGACTTCGTGCCGCACGACGAGAAGTATTTTGCCGACGCGTGGGTGCATCCGTCCGACGAGGGCTATCGGCTCTACGCCGACGCGCTGATAAACGCGGTTAAAGCCACGGGCGAGAAGCTTTGATATTTACCGACTGAGGAAAGAAAATGAACGTAACAGAAGAACTGAAAAAAAGCGGAGTGGCTGCGGCGGTCAAGGACGAAAACGGTTTTCGCAAGGCGCTTTCAAGCCGCGCAGGCGTTATATTTCTCTTAAAGAGCGAGCTCCTTACCGTTGCCGAAACCGTGGAACGCGCTCATGCCGCGGGTAAGAAAATACTCGTCCACGTCGACCTCACCGAGGGCATAGGCAAGGACGAAGCGGCGATTCGCTATATCGCCGAGCGCGTCAAGCCCGACGGAATAATCACTACCAGACCGAATATCGTGAAGTGCGCTCGGGCGAACGGGCTTTACACCGTGTTCCGCGTGTTCTTAATCGACACGCAGGGATTGTCCTCCGCGCTGACAAACGCCGACAAGCTTTGCCCCGACGCGGTGGAGCTGATGCCGGGTTTGATACCCGGGCTCGTGGGGCGGTTTCTCGCGCCTTCGCGCGCGGTAATCGCAGGCGGACTGATTTCCACCCGAGAGCAAGCCGAAGCGGCGATAAAGGCAGGGGCGGTGGCGGCTTCCACTTCCGCGCCCGAGCTGTGGTAAACGCCGCGCGAGAAATTTTTGCGAAGAGAAAAATTTTTGCGAAGAGGAGAATACATTATGGATACGATCAAAATAAACTTTAAGAACATAGTCGCGCACCGCGGACAGAGCGGACTCGAGCGCGAGAACACGGCTTCGGCGTTCGTCGCCGCCGGCAACCGCCGCAACGTCGGCATCGAAACGGACGTGCACGTCACCGCCGACGGCAAGTACATAATAATCCACAACGACGATACCGAGCAGGTCACGGGCGTGAAAATGTCCGTCGAGGGCTCGAGTTTCGACGAGTTGCGAGCACTGAGAGTTATCGATATGGACGGCACGCGCGACCGCGCCGATTTGATGCTGCCCACCGTGAACGACTATATCCGCATCTGCAAGCGTTACGACAAGCACTGCGTGTTCGAGCTGAAAAACGCGTTTACAAAACAGCAAATTGCCGAAATCTGCAGGATTTTCGAGGACGAGGGGTACATGGAGCACGTCACTTTCATTACCTTTGTCTATCAGAACCTCGTGTACCTCCGCGAGCTTTACCCCACGCAGTCCGCGCAATACCTCGTGTGCGAGCTTAACTCCGAGGTTATCGCAAAGTGTACGGCAATCGGCGTCGACCTCGACGTGCTGCACACCGCGCTCACGAGAGAAAACGTAGCCGCGGCTCATGCGGCGGGGCTCGTCGTCAACTGCTGGACGGTAGACACCGTTGCGGACGCCGAGCGCGTTATCGCTTGCGGAGTCGACTACATAACCTCGAACATTCTGGAGACGGAAGCATAAAGAATATCGCAATCGACGTCGACGACACGCCCACCGAGTACAAGGCGGAGAAAATCGACCTTAGAACAGTAATCGATTTGACGGAGATATATAAAAGCGGCTGCACTTTACATACGGTGCAGCCGCTTAGCTTGCATTTTACAGCCCTCTGTGGAGCAGGGCGTACTTTTTGGGGGTAATGCCGACGTGCTTTTTGAATTGGCGAATGAAGTGGAACTCGTTGGAGTAGCCGCACTTGAGCGCCACGTCGAAAATGGGCATGGTGTTGTTTTGCGACAACAGGCGTTTGGCATAGTCCATTCGCGCGATAATCAAATCCTGATTGGGCGTAGTCTTGAAAATCGCCTTGTAAAGGACGTAAAAGCGCGATTCGGACAGGTTTATTTGCTCCGCCATGTGCCTTATCGTCCAATTCTTGTCGAGGTTGGAGAAGATGCGGTTGCGCAGCATCTTGAAGTCCACCTGCGTCTGGTAATCGATGTTGAAGTCGTTTTCCGTTTCGTCCTTGTGGCGGTCGATAAGCCTGAAAAGTATCGCCATGTACGACAGCATGATTTCCTCGCTGTGCTTTTCCGCGCCGAACAGCTCGCCCTCCATCGTCTTTACGATGTCGGTGATGAAACCGCAGTTTTTAGGGTAGTAAACCGTGTCGGTTTTAAGCCCCGAAGCCGCGATAAAGTCGAAAGCGTCCTCGCCGTCGAAGTGAAACCAATCGTGCACGAGGTCGGTGTCGGGCGAATAGAAGTGGTGAGGAACGTGCTTGCCGATGATAATCACGGCGTTGGGCTCGGTGAGTATCGTTTCGCCGTCCACCAGCATGTACACGGGCTTCCAAAAATGCAGAAATGTGTATTCGTCCATGCCGTTTCTGCGGTAAAGATTAAAGCCTTTCTTTTCCGGCCAGGCGTGGCGTATTCTGCTGATTTCCATTGCTTACCCTCCAAAGCTGTCCATTTATTAACATTTTATCACGCGTAAAAGGAAAAGTCAATTTTTTGACGATAAAAAGCGAGAATTTTGATTGCGTTTTTTTCGGGTTTACCTTATAATAGTGAAACAAGGCACGCGCACGGAGCGGACGACAGAGCAAAGCCTCTGCGGATTAGCGGCTGCGGCGGCGTGACCGACGATAATTTTTCGGAGGAAAAATCAATGAAAAGAATCGAAACCGGCGCGGACGTCAAAAGACTGCTCCCTGCCTATCCGCTCTTTGTAAAGGACCCGTTCTTCTCGGTGTGGTCACCGTCCGACGAGCTCAACGGCGGCGACACTATATTCTGGACGGGCGCGCGCAGGAGAACGCTGGGCGCGGTTTACGCCGACGGCAAGGCTTACGCGTTTATGGGGCTTATCCCCGGCGCGGAGAAGCTGGAGCAGAAAAAGGTTACGCTGACGGCGTTTTCGACCGAGTACGAGTTTACCTCGGACGCGTTCGATTTGACCGTGCGCTTTACCTCGCCGCTGCCGCCGAACGACCTCACGCTTTTGTCCTGCCCCGTGTGCTATATGGACTACGAGGTGAAGCCCAAGCATAAGCTCGGCAAGGTGTCCGTAGGTTTGTTCGTGCACGAGGAAGCCTGCTACGACCGCGTGCCGATGCCCGTCAGAGGCGGCGTAATCGAGCTCCCCGAAGGCGAGTGCGCCTGGTTCGGACTCAAAAAACAGCTCGTAATGTCGCAGGCTTATGATTCGAGCGCGGCAGAGTGGGGATATTGGTACCTGACCGGCGACGAAGCGTTTATGATGTCGAGCGAGGGACTGACGTCCTTCCTGCTCACCGGCAAGCCCGAGTTCGTCTGCCGGGAGGGCAGCGACAAGTATATCGCGGCGTTCGGCGAGTACGAGAACGTGAATAAAGCCGTGAGCGGCAAGTTCGCCTACGCGTTCGACGACACCGTGTCGATTTCATACTTCGGCGATTGGCTCAAGGGCTATTGGTTCGAGGAAGGCAAGACGATTTACGACGCAATCGCGTATTCTTATAGCGAATACGACTCGATAATGAAGAAGCTCGACGCGTTCGACGGCGACCTTAAAAAGCGTGCCGAAAAGTACGGCGAGGATTACCTGCTCGTGCTGTACGCAGGGCTCCGTCAGTCGGTGGGCGCGCACAAGCTCGTCAAGGACAAGGAGGGCAACGTGCTGTTCCTGTCCAAGGAAAACCACTCCAACGGCTGCATCGCCACCGTGGACGTAAGCTATCCGTCCATTCCGCTGTACCTCATATACAACCCCGAGCTCGTCAAGGGCATGATGCGCCCGATTTACAAGTTCAACGATATGCCCGTGTGGAACTACGACTTTGCTCCGCACGACGCAGGCACCTATCCGTACTGCTGCGGACAAATCTACGGGCTTAACGGCAGGCGCGAGGAGCGCAGCAAGTACGTCGTCGACTTCACCAACCACAGAGTGGGAAATCAGCTCGACGTTGCCTACAACTATCCGCCCGTCTACGGCTTCCCGGCGATTTCGGACATGTACCTTATGAAGTACCAGATGCCCGTCGAGGAGTGCGGTAACATGCTCGTCATGACGGCAGCCACCTACCTCGCCGACAAGGACGCCGCGCTCATGAGCAAGAACTTCGACACGCTCACCACCTGGGTCAAGTACCTCGTCAAGTACGGCTTGATGCCCGGCGACCAGCTGTGCACCGACGACTTCGCCGGTCACCTCGACAAGAACATTAACCTCTCCGTCAAGGCTATCGTGGGTATCCGCTCGTATGCGATTATCGCCGAAGCGCTCGGAAAACGCGACGTTGCCGCCGAGTATAAGAAAATCGCCGAGGACTACGCCAAGGAGTGGAAGAAAATGTGCGTGACCGCCGGCAAACAGACTCCGCTCGTGTTCGACGGCGACGAAAACACTTTCAGCCTCAAATACAACATGGCGTTCGACGTGATGTTCGGCACCGGTCTGTTCGACGAAGAAACGCGCGAAACCGAAACCGACTACTATATCGCCAACGCCAACGAATTCGGTATTCCGCTCGACAGCCGCTCCGCCTACACCAAGTCCGATTGGATTCTGTGGTCGGCAACTCTTACGAAAAACACCGAAAAGCGCAAGAAAATCGTCGCGCCCGTCGCCGAGTTTTTGCGCAAGTCCGCTTCGCGCGTGCCCTTCACCGATTGGTACTTCACCGACAGCGGTCTTATCCGCGGCTTCCAGAACCGCACCGTGCAGGGCGGCTTGTTCACGCTGCTGCTCGACGACGACGGCAAAATGAAGCTGGACTAAACGCGCGGCAGACGTAAAAAGCCGCATTATAAAATGAAGGAAACAGCCCCGGGGCGCGATTGTCCCGAGGCTGTTTTTTTCGTTACTTTTTGTCGAATGCGTTACTTTTTGTCGGTAACTGCGTTGTTTTCGGTCGGTTTTGCTCAGAATTTGACGTCGATGGTGCGGCAGGCGTTTTTGACGAGCGAGAGAGAAACGGTCTTATTGCCGTTTGTCAGCTCGTAATCGCCGTAAAAGCCGCACAGCGTCGCGCAGCCGTTTTCGTCGGTAGTGACCGTGGTATCGGTGCGCCACTCGCGGTTGATGAGGCGGGCGAGCGTCTTGTACGCCGGTTTTTCGCCGAGGTCGTAGCGGAGCAGTCCGCCGCGGTAGTAGTTTTCGCCTTCGGTCATGTTGCCGGGTGTGGTGAACGCCGCATAGCCGTCGGCGAGGTTCCAATAGACTATCTGTTCGACGGCAGGGTGCGAGAACCACAGCTTGTACAGCTTTTCGATTGTGTCCGCCTGAAGCTGCTCGTCAGCGGCGTTGTCGGTAAACGCCGGCACGGTGATTTCGGTAATCTGAATGGGCTTACCGAGTCGCGCGAAGTTATCGAGAACGCGCAGCTGCCGTTCGGGGTCGTATTGACGGCGAGTTTTTCGGTAGTACTCCTCCTCGCGGTAGAACATGTGGAACTGCATGCCCACGGCGTCGATTCTCGCGCCCTTCAGGAGCGCGTTCTCAACCTGCATGAAGTAACGGTCTACGCACCGTCCTTCGCCCTCCCACATTTCGCTCCACTCGTTTATGCACAGCTTGTTTTCTGGGAAGTAGTTTTCGGCGGTCTTAAAGCACCACTCGACGAACTCGGGCGAGCGGTAAAAATCGGTCACGCCCTTTTCCCAATAGCTCTCGTTCGTCACCTCGATGGTGGGAATCTTGTCGGCGTAACGCTCGGAAATTTCGCGCATGCGGCGAGTAAGCGCGCGTTTGACCTCGAAGTCCGACTTGCCGGACAGCCACGTCGGGAAGAAGTGGTCATAGCACAGCGCGTGCTCGCGCGGCTCGATGCCGTGAGCTGCGCAGAACGCCAGGCAGCGGTCGGGAGCAGGGCGGCGGTAGATTTTCTCGGAATCCGCGGCGTAGCGCGTGTGCCCGGGCGTGGGCTCCAGCGCGTCCCAATAGAAGGGCAGCGTGGCGAGATTGAACAGCGCGGCAAACTTTTCCTTATATATAGCGTTCTTTTCGTCCGTCGGCAGCTCGTCCAGCATAAAAATGTTCGCGCCGAAGCGGAATTCGTGCGTCTTTTGCTTTAACCTCAGCGCGGCGTTTTTGACGGGATTGCCGTTTTTGTCGCGAACGACAGCCTTAAACCGCCCTTTGCGGTTTTGCTCGATGCCGCGCTCTACAGCCGCGTCGATTTCGGGCGTGTAAAATTCCAGAACTTTCCTGTCCATGATTTTCTCCTTTTTCCGCCGAAAGTCCGTGGGGCGTTATCGCCGCCGCTTCCGCGCGTTTTTCTCTCAGTATAAGCGCCTAGGGTTCGTTTTTCAACCCGAATAGCCGCAAAAAAGTGGACTTTTCCGTCATATTTTTCATAAAAGCGCGCAAAACCCGACAGTCAAAGTCGCGAAAGCCTACCTAAAACGCTTGATTTATCGCGAAAAAAGCAATAAAATATAAAGCAGACCGACCGAAAAAGTCGGCAGGATCGCGCGGAAAAGCGAAAAAAACGAGAGTAGACCGTCCGCGCGGAAAGGAGAACACATGAGAAAGTTTTTCAAGGAATTCAAGGCGTTCATAACGCGCGGCAACGTCATCGATATGGCTGTCGGCGTTATCGTAGGCGGCGCGTTTACGGCTATCGTCACCGCGCTCACCAACCAGATTTTCAAGCCGCTCGTCAATTGGGCGCTGTCGGGCGCGGACGGAGGGCTGGAGCAAGCCGTGACGATGCTTAAAGTCGTCAGGGACGATACGGGCGCAATCGACATGACGAAATCGATTTACATCGATTGGGGCGCGTTCATTACCGCTGTTCTCAATTTCTTCATTATCGCGTTCATTCTGTTCGCAATCGTCAAGGCAATCAACGTCGCGAGGGGAGTCGCCGAGGAATCGGTAAAGGCGAAGTACTGCGGTTACAGTCGCGACGAGTACTATGAGATGCGCCTGTCCGGCATGAACAAGAAGCAGATTAAAGCCGCCGCCGTCGAGCGCGACCGCCTTGCCGCCGAAAAAGCAGCCGAGGAAGCCGAAGCCGCAGCTAACGCTCCCGCGCCCGAAACGCAGGAGGATATCTTACGCGACATCCGCGAGCTTCTGAAAGCGAACGCTTGCCGCGACGACGCGGAAATCGACAAAAAGTAACGCTTTAATCGGCGCAAAGCAACGAATAATCGCCGCGAGTATCCGAAACCAAAAGTATTCGCGGCGGTAGTTTTAAAAAGCGGTGGTAAAATCAATGATTGAAAAGGACATTATAACCGAATACGTCTTTCCCGTTGCGGTGGCGCACGCCGAAAACGCGGAGAACGCCGGGGCGCTTACTCGCGAAACCGAGCTTCAGATTACGCTCGTCGAGCCGCGGCTCGCGACGATAAGAAAGGGCGGTTTCGTCGTGCTGGACTTCGGCAGGGAAACGGGCGGCGGCGTGCGTATTCTCGCCAAAAACTGCGGCGCGAAACTTCGGCTACGGCTGGGCGAGAGCATGAGCGAGGCTTATTCGGAGCTCGGCGAGCACGGTTCGACCAACGACCACGCGCTGCGCGACGGCGAGTTTTTTGTGCCCGACCTTTCCGACCAGACGTACTTCGACTCGGGTTTTCGGTATCTGAGAATAGACGCGGTAGAAAAGGACGTGACGTTGAAAGCCGTCGTCGCGGTATCGAAAAGAGCGGGGTACGAGCGCGTGGGCAGCTTCAGACATGCGGACGAGCGGCTTACGCGGATTTTCGACGTCGCCGCCGACACCGTAACGCTGTGCATGCGCGGCGGCATGCTGTGGGACGGAATAAAGCGCGACCGCCTCGTGTGGATAGGCGACATGTACCCGGAGTTTCTGGCAGGCATGGGGTTGTACCGCGAAACGGGCTACCTCGCGCGGTGCGTCGACTTCGCGCGCGAAACCACGCCGCTGCCCGAGTGGATGAACACCATGCCGTCGTATTCGCTGTGGTGGATTATTTCGCTGTACGAGTATTTTCTCCGCACTCGCGACGAAGCAACGCTTGCGCGTAATATCGATTACCTGGAGGGGCTTACCGATCTTTACGACGGCTTTGTGACGGAGGAGGGCAGAATAACCACTCCGGGGCTGTTCCTCGATTGGCAGAGCGCAGGGAGCGCCGACGAGGAGTACGGCGTGCGCGCAATCGCCGTCATCGCAGCCGTCCGCGCGGCGGAGCTACTGACCGCTTTCGGAAAAAACGCCGCCCACGCACGTTCGATAAAAGCCAAGCTCGAAAAAGTCGACGGACAGCCGACGATAAAGAAACAAGCCGCGGCGTTGTCGCTGCTGGCAGGACTGAAAGCCGACCCGAGATTGCTGACAAAGGGCGGCGCGAGCGGAATGAGTACGTTCACGAGCTGGGCGATTCTCGAAGCCGCGCACGACTTTGCATCGCCCCGTGCCGCGCTCGACATGTGCCGCGACTACTACGGCGCGATGCTCGATAAGGGCGCGACAACGTTTTTCGAGGACTTTGACTACGACGCAATGAAGGACGCCGCGCCGATTACGAGGCTTGCGAGGGCAGGCGAAAAGGACGTCCACCGCGATTTCGGCGCACACTGCTACAAGGGCTATCGCCACTCGCTGTGCCACGGCTGGTCGGCAGGCGTAATCGACTATCTGTTCTCGCGCGTTACGGGGATTCGCGTGCCGGAATCGCTCGCCGACGATACCGTCACGATAAAGTCGTGCCCGGGGCTCGGCGACGTGCAGGGCGTGTTTCCCGTGCTAGGCGGCAGCGTGTCCGTGTCGGTGCGCGGCGGCAAAACGGAGGCTTGGGCGAGCGGCGGCGTGAAGCTTCGCGTGGAAAAGCCGTGATTGCCGAAGAGGCGGAACTAAGTCTTGCCGACGGCGCGGTTGAAAAATGAGTGAAATTTAAATTTTACGGCGTTTTGAATTGACAAACCGATAATTACCTGCTATATTATATCACAGTAAAGGAAACTATTTTTAATGGTTTTCAAAAACAGGTGGCGAAAATCGCCGCCCGAACGCAACAAAGGAGATTACATCGATGGAAGCTTCTGTAAAGAATCTTTGTGAAAAAGTGAAAGACCTGATGAGATTACCGGCTACCGGTGACCTTACCGAATACTTAAAGGGTGAAACCGCGTTTCTGGTTTTGCTGAAAAACAGCGGCAAAAAGACCGTTACCCCGTCTTATCTCAGCGACGAACTGGGCGTGACCAAGGGCAGAATTACCGCGATTATCAACAGCCTCAGCGAAAAAGGCATGGTCACGCTGGGACAGGTCGAGGGCGACCGCAGAAAGGTCGACGTGCGCATTACCAAGGCAGGCGTCGAGTATATCGACAAGAAGCTCGATAACGTGGGCGCGTTCGTCAACGAATTCTGCAACAAAATGTCCAAGGACAAGGTTGACGAGCTCGTCTCTCTCATTGACGACGCTATCGCCGTCATGAAGGACATGAGAGTGTCTGAGGACTGACGTTTTCGCCTGCGGCATAGTAGCCGAGGGTAGATTTCACACGCAAAAAAACAGTCGTTTCTTTTTGTAGGAAACGGCTGTTTTCTGTTTTTTCGGGGCGCGGCTTGTTCGGATTATTCCTTTCTGCCCACGGTAGTATTGTCGCGAGTGCGGTTTCTCAGCCGCTTGACGGGGTGCGGAGCGTCCTCCACGCGGTAGTCCTCGCCGAACTCGGCGATATAGTCGCTTATCACGCGGTGGCTGGCGACGGAAGCGGTCGAACCGTTGACGCGCTCGTTATAGCGGAAGAACTCATAGTCCTCGGGAAGCGCGGAAATCGTCGTAAAGTCCTCGAGGATTGCGGCGGTGTTTTCGGTATTTTTGAGAACGCCGCGGATATATTCCTTGTTGGGCGCGGAGCAACCCGTAAACGCGATGGGCTTAGGGAATTTGCCGACGGGAATGACTTTTTGCCAATCCTTTTTCTCGTATTTTTTCAATAGCTCGACAGCCTTGTGAAGGTGCGAGATTTCGTCGGTGAGATGTCTGTCCCACAGCGCCTTTACGCGCTCGTCGGTTTCGTCCTCGTACAGCGAGAAGTAAAGATAGCATTCGGTGTACTCGTGGCAGAGCAGCATTTCAAGCCAGGTCGCCGACGAATCCATAAGCGACTCATAGCGGCTGACGTGCTGTTCCTCAATCATCGCGATTTCCGAGTAAAGCCGCCTGCCGGCTTCCGACTCGTAGCCGGCTCCCACGTTCATATAGTAATTCATCGTCTGCTGTTCGGCGGCGGTGATAATCGCGGTGTGCAGTCGGGTTTCGGGCGCGGCGAGCGAGGAGGGAACGGCGCGCGCAATATCGTCGAACGGGTAGCGGTGCTCGGAAATGGTAGGTCTGCCGGGCATGATTTCCGTCAGTCCGCCGGTAAGCGTTTCCGCGCTGACGTTCTGCTCTACGTCCAGAAGGTCGGCATAGCGGTAGAGGTGGTCAAAGTCCTCGGTGAGCGCAAAGTCCAGCGACGCGCGCACATACTCGTCGGGCTCGTTTCTCGCCATAATCGCCGTGAGGTCGACTGCAAGCTGCTCGTAGCCTATCGTGTGCATCAGCACCGTTTCGTCCATGGGCTTAAGCGAAGCGATAGCCTTTTGCTGCTGCTGTTCGACGCGGCGCGTAAGCGCGAGCTCGCGGCGCAAATCGTTGTCTATGCAGTGGCGTGCAAAGGCGTGGGAGAACCTTACCGCCTCGAACTCGGCGCCGTCTGCGAGGATTGTCCTCACGCGCGTGTATGGGTCGACTTCCATGGCGTTGTAGGGCGCTCGTATCACGTCCTTGCGCGCGAGGAAAAGCGAGTCGGGCTTTTCGGGGCGTATCTCAAAGGGATTCATTGTTGCCATTATCTATATAATACCTCCGTATTTTTTGCGGACGAGCCGCGGATTACGAGATGAATTATCGACAGACGGGCGGATTTTTATGCCCGAAAATTTTTTTTAAAAACTGCCTCAAAACGTTTGCATTATTTTTGCGCTTATGATACAATACGGAAAGTTAAGCACAAAAGGAGCGAGCGAAATGAGAACCTCGACGGTCAATTCCAAGTTGAAACTCAAGCATTACGAAGCCGTCGCCGTTTTGTTCCCTTTTCCGATTTGTCTTTTCAATATCGCCTGTTAGAAGTTTCCGTTTCGGAGACTTCTTTTTTTTGGGTAATTTACTTTTCGGAGGTATAAACAAATGGCAAACAACCTAGTGTACGACGTACATCAAAGACCGCCGTTCGGCAAGAACCTCGTCTTCGCCTTCCAGCAAATGATTGCGATTATGGCGGCGACGTTGCTCGTCCCGATTCTCATCAGCGGCACGCCGATTCAGTACGAGCACGAGGGCGTCAAGTACGTCGCGTACCTTACCTGCGACCCGGCTGCGGCGTTCTTCGGCGCAGGTCTGGGCACGATAGTGTACCTGCTGTTCACGCGCTTTAAGAGCCCTGTGTTCCTCGGCTCGTCCTTCACTTTCCTCGGCGCGCTGTGTGCAGCCGCAACCAGCAACTTCGGTTATTGGGGATTGATTATCGGCGTGGTGTTCGCCGGACTTGTGTATGTAACCATTGCCGTTATAATAAAGCTCGTCGGCTCGGGCTGGATTAAAAAGCTCCTGCCGCACGTCATAATCGGACCTATCCTCGCAATAATCGGACTTTCGCTCTCCGGCACCGCAGGCAGCTGGATGATGAGCAACGGCGGCGGAAAATACAGCCTCTGGTATGTGTTCGTCGGTCTGTTCACCTTCGCGGCTATCGTGATAGCCTCTATCAAGGGCGGCAAGGGCGTCAAACTCATTCCCTTCATCGTCGGTATCGGCGCAGGTCTTGCGCTCGCGCTCGTAATCACCGGCTTCGGCTACATAAACGACAGCGAATTCTGCAAGAGCATGAGAATAGTGGACTTCGCCCCGATTGTCAACTGCTTCAGCCCGTTCACTTTCAGAAGCATACTCGATTACCCCAAATTCACTTTCCTCGAAGCAATCACCAAGAGCGGACTGACCTACACGTCGGAGAGCGGCGCGACAATCGTCCGCGACTTCGTGCTCGACGGCGCGGCAATCGGTAACCTCGCGGTGCTCTTTATCCCCATCGCGGTGGTAGAGCTCGCTCAGCACATCTCCGACCACGAGAACCTGTCCAATGTCGTGGGCAGAGACCTTCTCGAGACCCCCGGTCTTCACAACACGCTCCTCGGCGACGGCGTAGGCTCGATGGTGGGCGCGTTCTTCGGCGGCTCAGCGAACACGACCTACGGCGAGTCCATCAGCTGCGTGGCGCTCTCTAAAGACGCTTCGACCTTCACCATACTGACCACCGGCATCATGTGCATGGTAGTGTCCTTCATCTCGCCCTTCGTCGCGATAATCAATATGCTGCCCAAGTGCGTAATGGGCGGCGCGTGCATCGCAATGTACGGCTTCATCTCGGTCAGCGGCTTGCAAATGCTTAAAGACGTCGACCTCTCCGACAACCGCAACCTCTATCCCGTCGCGGCAATCCTCGTCATCGGTATCGGCGGAGTAACGCTCAACTTCGGCGTCAACTCGCTCACCGGCAATCCGCTCATTCAGGTGACCTCGCTCGCGCTCGCAATGGTGGTGGGTATCTTAATCAACCTGCTTACCCACAGCGGCAAGGACAAGGACGTCAAGGTAGAGAACGGCGCAATCCAGGAGAAGCTGCCCGACTTCGGCTTCGAGGGTGAGAATAAACCTGCCTGCGAACAAACTGCGGAAAACGAAGAAAAAGCTTCCGAATAACAAGTAAAAGCAAATAACTTTACACCCCGGAGAGCGACTTTCTTCGGGGTGTAAAAATATTTTCGCCGCTTGCCCCGTAACGGTTGAAATCGCCGCGGAAAAGTGGTATAATTCTATGAAGAATAAGAGAGGTACAGAAAAATGCAGGATTATATGAAGAACGTAACCGTCCTTAACCATCCGCTCGTCGCGCACAAGATAACGCACCTTTGCGACGTGACCACCAGCACCAAGGAATTCCGCGAAATCGTTTCCGAAATCGCGATGCTCATGGGCTATGAGGCGTTTCGCGACCTGCCCACGAAAATGGTGACCATTCAGGCTCCGCTGTCGAAATTCGAGTCGCCCGTCGTGGACGAGCCCATCGCGATTGTGCCTATCTTAAGGGCAGGGCTGGGCATGGTGGACGGACTTACGGCGCTGTTCCCCAACGCGAGAATAGGACATATCGGACTTTACCGCGACGAGAAAACGCTGCAGCCGCACGAGTACTACTGCAAACTGCCTAAGGACTGCGTGGACGGCACCTGCATCGTCGTCGACCCGGCGCTCGCTACCGGCGGCTCCGCGGCGGCGGCAATCAACTTCATCAAGGAACGCGGCTTCAAGAAAATCAAGCTGTTGTCGCTCATCGCCGCGCCCGAGGGCGTGAAGAGAGTGGCTACCGCTCACCCCGACGTGCAGATTTACGTCGCGCACTACGCCGACGCGCCGCTCAACGAGCACGGCTATATCGTCACCGCGTTCGGCGACGCCGGCGACCGCATTTTCGGCACGAAATAATTATAACGGCATAAAAAAAGAACGAGCTCAGAGCTCGTCCTCGGTGTACACCTTGAACCTGGCGGCGAGAAGCCGCTCGGTTGTAAGTCCATTGCCGCAGGTTTTGCCGCCGGTAAACGTTCCGTCGTATATTACGCCTTTTCCGCAGGACGGACTGTTCGCTTTCATGATGCAGTAATCGACGGCATTGGCTTTGGCGACGGCGACCACGAGGTCCGCGCCCAGCGAGTACTCGCTCGTCACGTCCGTGCCGACGTCGGAAATCACCTTGTCGCCCACGCGCTCGGCAGGGTGGCGCGGAGTGGGCAAGCCGCCCAGCTGTTCCGCGCAGACGGGAATAATTATATGGTGTTTACCGAGCTCGGCGACCTTGGCGTTAAAGCAGTCGTCGCCCTTGTAGCGGCACTTGTTGCCGTAAAGACACGCGCTTACGAGAATTTTTTGCATAGCAGCCTCCCTGGTGGCTATTGTAGCATATTCGCCCGAAAAAAGCAAGGCGCGCGCGAGCAAAAACATAAAAACACAGGAAAAAGGAGATACGCAAAATGAAGGATTACAAGAACGTAGTGATTTTCGACCATCCGTTGATTCGTCACAAGATTGCCATTCTCAGGGACGAGAAAACCAGCATGAAGGAATTTCGCGAGCTTATCGAGGAAATCACCACGCTGATGACCTACGAGAGCCTTAAAGAGGGCGTCCCCACCGTTGAAAAAGAGGTGAAAACGCCGCTCGAAACCTGCAAGCAGCAGGTGATTAAGGACAATTCGATTGCAATCGTGCCTATCTTGAGGGCAGGGCTCGGCATGGTCAACGGCATTCATGTGCTGTTCCCCTCCGCGCGAGTGGGACACATCGGTATGTACCGCGACGAGAGCACGCTCGAGCCGCAGGAATACTACTGCAAGTTGCCCGAGGGTATCGAGGACAAGCTGGTGCTTTTGTGCGACCCGATGCTCGCCACCGGCGGCAGCGCGTGCGACGCGATTGCGCTCCTTAAAAAGCGCGGCTGCAAGAACATCAAGTTCATGGCGATTATCGGCGCGCCCGAGGGAGTAAGCAAGGTTGCCGAGGCTCACCCCGACGTAAACATCTACGTTTCCACGCTCGACCGCTGCCTCAACGAGAACGGCTATATTCTCCCGGGGCTGGGCGACGCAGGCGACCGCCTGTTCGGCACGAAGTAACCTGAGGCGAATACGGAATATTATCAAAGAAAAGAGAAAGCGTCCGAGAGAGAAATCAATCGGGCGTTTTTTTTGAGGGTGGGGAAACGGCTTTGCGGCAAGATTGTTATATCGGAAAGCGCAACGGGCATGATATAATCGGGAGGCAGAAGCGCGGTCGAATGCCGCGCGGCTATAAAAAATCATTGCGCCGAGGAACCTACGCCGGAGCGGATTGCGGACTACTTCGGGCTGAGCCGCTACTACATCAGTCACATATTCAAGTGGCAGACCAACGTTTCTCTCATGCGGTTCATTCTGCTTGCAGGCTGTACAAGGCAAAGAAAATGCTCGTCGAAACGGACGAGAGCATGACGGACGCGGGCTACGACTGCGGCTATACCGATACCGCGTATTTTATAAGGCAGTTCAGAAGCCGTGAGGGAGTCAGCCCCGGGGCCTCCGAAAAGCGTTGCGCAAACAGACGGCTTTCGGCAATTTAGTTTAATTTTCTTGAAGTAAAAGTACAAGTATAATTTTACGCTACGGCGCCGCGCTTGACAAAAAGCGCGGCGTCGACTATAATTTTCGGTGTCGACGCGGTAGTATCGGGCGCTCGCTTAACCGAAAGCCGAGATATGCCGCAAGAAACGGAAAATCCTCTACGGGGGTGTGAAATTATGAGCAAATACATTCTGTCGCTCGACCAGGGCACGACCAGCACTCGGGCAATACTGTTCGACGGCTGCGGTAAAATCGTCGCGACCGAGCAGAAGGAATTAAAGCAGCACTATCCGCTCGCCGGTTGGGTGGAGCACGAGCCGCGCGAAATCTACGAGAGCGCGGTGAGCGTCATTCGCGGCGTTATGGAAAAGACGGGAACCGCCGCCGGCGACGTCGCCGCAATGGGCATAACCAATCAGCGCGAAACGATTATCGTGTGGGACAAGGCTACGGGCGAGCCGGTGTACAACGCCATCGTGTGGCAGTGCCGCCGCACCGCGAGTTTTACCGACAAGCTCAAAGAGAGCGACCGCGAGCCGTTTATCTACGCGAAAACGGGCTTGACGTGCGACGCCTACTTTTCCGCTTCCAAGCTGAAATGGATTCTCGACTCTGTGCCGGGCGCGAGGGCGCGCGCCGAAAACGGCGAGCTTGCGGCAGGCACGGTGGATTCCTATCTTTTGTGGAAGCTCACGGGCGGCAAAGCGCACGCCACCGACTATACCAACGCTTCGCGCACGATGCTGTTCAATATCCACGAAAAGAAATGGGACGACGAGCTGTGCGAGCTGTTTCGCGTGCCCGAGAGCATGCTGCCCGAGGCGTACCCGTCGGGGCGGTTCTTCGGCGAAACCGAGCCGGGGCTGTTCGGAGGCGCGATAAAGATTTTCGGCATTGCCGGCGACCAGCAGAGCGCGCTTTTCGGACAGAGGTGCTGGAAAAAGGGCGACGTCAAGAATACATACGGCACGGGCTGTTTTTTACTGATGAATACGGGTGACGAAGCCGTTTCGTCCACGCGAGGGCTGGTAACCACGCTGTCGGCGTGTCTTGACGGCGAAACGCCCGACTATGTGCTCGAGGGCAGCGTGTTTGTGGGCGGAGCCGCCGTTCAGTGGCTGCGCGACGGACTGAAAATCGTTTCGTCCGCCGCCGAAACGGAAGCGCTTGCCCGTTCTGTGCCCGACAGCGGCGGCGTGTACTTCGTGCCGGCGTTCGTGGGATTGGGCGCGCCGCATTGGGACGCGAGCGCGAGAGGACTGATTACCGGCATTACGCGCGGCACCGGGCGCGAACACATAGTGAGAGCCGCGCTCGAGGGCATAGCCTATCAGGTTTTCGACGTGTTGCACGCGATGAAGCGCGACCTCAAAACCGAAGTGAACGCGATTAACGTCGACGGCGGAGCGAGCGCGAACGACTTTCTGATGCAGTTTCAGGCGGATATTTCGGCGTGCACCGTTCGCCGTCCGCAAACGATAGAAACCACGGCGCTCGGCGCGGCGTACCTTGCCGGGCTTGCCTCGGGATTTTGGAAAAGCCGCGAGGAAATAGACGGCGCATCCGACTTTACCGTGTTCCGCCCGTCGATGCCCGAGCAAAAGCGCAGAGAGCTGCTGATAGGCTGGGAAGAAGCCGTCGCGCGTACAAAAGCGAGATAAAAAGGAGATGCAATGAGATTCGAGCAAAAGTGGAAAGCCGCGATTTCCGAGGGCGAAAACGCAGGCAAGTATTTTGTCGCGACCGTGCCGGGCAACGTCCAGCGAGACTATGCGGAGTTTATAGGGCTCAAGGATTTACAGCGCGGCTGCACGCTGCGCGAGCTTGAAAAGACCGAGGACGCGGAGTGGAGCTACAAGACCGCGCTTGAGTTTTCGGCTAAGCGCGGCGAGAGGGTTTTCTTCGTCGCCGAGGGCATTGACTACGCCTACGAGATAAGGCTTAACGGCGAAACGCTGTGCTCGGGCGAGGGCATGTATACGCCCGTCGCCGTCGATATTACCGAAAAAGCCGCGCCCGGCGACGAATTGGAGACGATTATTCGCGCGCACCCGAAAGCCGAGGGCGGAGCGAGGGGCACTCGCGACGAAGCGCGCGAGTCGTGCAAACCGCCGTTCTGCTACGGCTGGGATTGGAATCCGCGTCTGCTCGTGTCGGGGCTGTGGCTGCCGGCTTACGTCGAAACGCGCGGCAAGGGCTACATAAGCGCGTGCGAGCCGTTTTACACGCTGGACGAGGCGAGAAAAACCGCTTCCGTCAGGTTTGAAATCGAAGCCGCTGAGCAAGCGGAGGTCACGCTCCGTGACCCCGACGGCAAGGTCGTGTACAGCGGCGACGGGCGCGAGTTTACCGTGGAAAACGTGCGGCTGTGGTGGTGCAACGGTCACGGCGAGCCTGCGCTGTACTCGTGGACGGCAAGGACTTCAGACTGCGAGAGGAGCGGCAAAATCGGCTTCAAGACCCTGCGGCTTGTGCGGAACGAGGGCGATTTGGGCGAGGAGAGGGATTTTCCCAAGGGTCCGTACTCGTCGGCAATCACCGTCGAGCTGAACGGCAGACGGATTTTCGCAAAGGGCTCAAACCTCGTCAGCCCAGATCTTTTCCCGGGAATTGTTTCCGACGAAAGGAGCGCCGAATACGCCGTCGCCGCGCGCGAGGCGAACATGAACGTTCTGCGCGTGTGGGGCGGCTCGGGACTGATGAAACCGGCGTTCTACGACGCCTGTGACCGCGAGGGCATACTCGTGTGGCAGGAATTTATGCTCGCCTGCAACGACTACCCCGACAAGGACGGTTACCTCGCCGTTTTGGAAAGAGAAGCGAGTTCGGTGATAAAAAAGCTCCGCTCGCACGCGTGCCTTGCCTTTTGGTGCGGCGGCAACGAGCTGTTTAACACCTGGTCGGGCATGAACGACCAATCGCTCGCGCTCAGGCTGCTGAACAAGCTGTGCTACGAGCTCGACGCGCGCCGTCCGTTTATTCCCACTTCGCCCATGCCGGGCATGGGGCACGGCGGCTATTCGTTCCGCGAGCCCGAGGGCAGGGAGATTTTTAAGGTGTTCGGCGCCGCGCGCCTTACCGCATATTCCGAGTTCGGCGTGCCGTCGCTCGCCGCCGAGAACGAGCTGAAAAAGATTATTCCCGAGTCCGAGCTTTTCCCCGTTCGCCCCACAGACAGCTGGGCTTATCACCACGCGTTCGGCGTGTGGCAGGAAAACTCGTGGGCTTGCATAGACGTAATCGACGATTATTTCGGCGAGAGCAAGTCGCTGAGAGAACTTACCGAACGCTCGCAGCTGTTGCAGTCAATCGGCTACAAGGCGGCGTTCGAGGAGGCGCGGCGGCAGTGGAAGCACTGCTCGATGGCGGTGAATTGGTGCTTCAACGAGCCCTGGACGACCGCCGCAAACAACTCGATTATGAGCTATCCGCTCGTCAAAAAGCCGGCGTACTACGCCGTCCGCGACTCGCTGAGAGCGGTGATGGCGAGCGCGAAATTCGAAAAACTTTGCTACACCGGCGGCGAGGAGCTTAGCTTCGAGTTGTGGTATATAAACGACTCCGACGCGGCTGTTTCCGACGTCGTGACCGCGTGCGTACAGGCAGGCGGCAGGGAGCAAATACTGCTCGAATGGCAGACGGGCGAAGTTGCGGCGTTTGACGTGCGCCGCGGCGCGACCGCGCGAGTGACGCTTCCGGGGGCATGGCAGTCGGGGCTTATTAAAATCACGCTGAAAACCGCCGGCGGCGCGGCGGACAGCGAGTATACGCTGCTGTACAAAAAGAAAGAGGACAAGACGGTCAAAGCCAAAACGCTGAACATGTAGCGGTCGGAGAGAGCAAGCCGACTTAACCGTAATAGTCCGCAATAAATCGAAGAAAAGGCTCCGTCCGTTGTTTTCGGGCGAAGCCTTTTTGCGCAAATTAAAGCTTTTTGGTTCAAGTTTCGGGCGCGGCGGCAGGGCGGGCGGAGGGCTTGCCGTAGCCGTAACGTTTACGGTAGGCGAAGATAAAGGCTAGAGAGAGAATAGTCGAGGGGATTTCGGCAAAGACTATCGCGCACCACACGCCGTCGAGCGCCCAGAAGAGGGGCAGCACGATAACGGCGATCGATTGGAAAACGAGCGTGCGCGAGAAAGAGATTATCGCCGAAATCAGCCCGTTGTTGAGCGCGGTGAAGAACGCCGAGCCGAACATGCCGAAGCCCGTCATGAGGAAGGAAATCGAGTACAGGCGGAAGCCGCGCAGAGTCATCGAGTACAGCTCGTCGTCGCCGCCCGAGAACAGCATAGACAGCGGCGAGGCGCACGCTTCGGCGAGTACGGTCATCGCCACGCCGAGAATAAGGATAATCCACATGCTTTTACGGTAGACGTTCCTCAGTTCGTCCTCGTTTTTCGCGCCGTAGTTAAAGCTTATGACGGGAGAAACGCCCATCGAATAGCCGAAAAGTATCGCGCCCAGCAGCATCGCGACGTACATAATCGCGCCGTAAGCCGCCACGCCCGTTTCGCCGGCAAGGCTGAGGAGGCGGAAGTTATAGAGCAGCGTGATTATCGAGGCGGCGATGTTGGACAGAAACTCCGACGAGCCGTTTCCGCATGCTTTCAGTAGGGCGCGCATGCTCATCAGCGGTTTTCCGAGCCTCAGGCGGCTGTCGTTTTTGCGGAGGAAATACACGATGGGGAACGCCGCGCCGAAGATTTGGCTGACGCAGGTGGCGGTAGCGGCGCCGGCGAGCCCGAACTTAAAGACCGCGACGAACAGCGCGTCCAGCACTATGTTCATCACGCCGGCTATCGCGGTGACAATCAGCCCAAGCCGCGCCTTTTCGGCAACTACGAAGAAACTCTGGAAAATGTTTTGCAGGATAAAGAAAGTCTGAGTGGCGAGCATAAACCTGCCGTAGAGCACGCAGTAGCCCAGCGTTTCGCCGCTCGCGCCCAATAACCGCGCGACGGGCACGATAAAGATTTCGCCGACAGAGGAGAGAATAACGCCCACAATCGCCATGACGATAACCATCATCGAAAACAAGCCGTTTGCGCGTTCGGGGTCGCCCTCGCCCAGGGTCTTTGCAACCAGCGCGCTGCCGCCCGTGCCCAGCATAAAGCCCAGCGAGCCCATGATAATCAGCAGCGGCATAATCAGGTTGATTGCGGCAAATTGATTTTTGCCCGCGAAATTAGCGACGAAAATGCCGTCGACAATGCTGTAAATCTGCGTGAAAATAATCGTGACAACAGTGGGCAGGACGAATCGCAGCAGTTTTTTTAATGTAAAATGTTCGTTAAGTCCTATTCTCATGGTTGTTTCTCCGAAAAAAACAATAAAAAAGACCCGATTAATGCGTTAATCGAGCGCACTCGACGTCTTGTCAGACCTTGCCGCTGCGGCGACAAGCCCTCCGGCGACCGTAAAATTACTTTTCTTCCGCGTTTTTTGCGAGAGTAACGGTATTATAGCAAACGAAAAATCTGTTGTCAACGATTATTCCGATTGTTTACGGGATTTTCGGCAAAAAGAAACGCAAGCGACGGTTATAGTAAACGGTGTAAAAATATTTCGCGTTTTTATAGTAAGTTTTTGTTGATTTTTGCGCGCAATCGTGGTAAAATCGAATTATTACTCGCAACGAAAAAACGGAGAGCTTATGAAAAAAGTGGCGATATTGACGGACAGTAACGGCGGAATGACCGCGCAAGAGGCGCGCGACCTCGGGGTCACGGTGCTTCCCATGCCCGTGTATATCGACAAAAAGCTATACTTCGAGGGAGTCGACCTCAGTCAGGAGCGGTTTTTCGAGCTGTTGCCCGGGGCGAGCGAGGTACGCACCTCGCAGCCGTCGCCTGCCGCAGTCACCGATATGTGGGACGAACTGCTGAAAACTCACGACGAAGTGGTGCACATTCCGATGTCGAGCGGACTCAGCGGCACGTGCGACAGCGCGAAAATGCTTGCGCGCGAGTACGGCGGCAGAGTGGAAGTCGTCGACAACCATAGGATTTCCGTGACTATGCGCCGCTCGGTGTTCGACGCGGTGAAGCTGAAGGGCGAGGGCATGACCGCGGCGGAAATAAAGAAAAGGCTGGAGGAAACCGCCGCCGTTTCGTCCATTTATATCACGCTGGAAACGCTGTACTACCTTAAAAAGGGCGGCAGAATAACGCCGCTCGCAGCCGCGGTGGGCACGCTCCTCAATATAAAACCCGTATTGCAGATTCAGGGCGACAAGCTGGACGCCTACTCCAAAGTTCGCGGCAAAGCCGCCGCTCGCGCCGTGATGATAAAGGCGATTAAAAAGGACTTTGAATCGCGTTTTCACGGCGAAGTCGAAAGGGGCGAGATGCGCCTCGACGTGGCGTACTCGGGAAACCTTGCCGAAGCCGAAGAATGGAAAAAAGAGGTCGAAGCGGCGTTCCCGGGCTTTACGGTGGGCATAGCGCCCTTGCCGTTGTCGGTTGCCTGCCACATAGGGGCAGGCTCGCTCGCGCTCGCATGCGCGGTGGTGCTGTAAAGCGCGGATTGCGGAGCGCGCCCGAAAAAAATCGGCGAAACGCGGTTTTTCTCGTTTAGGACGGCGATAAAAAATAATTTTTCGCAAGCCCCTCGTTTTTGTTGATTAAACGCGCGGATTGTAGTATAATCATTACGTTGATATTATTTACCGACGGGAGAGAAGCTTTTGGAAACGTCGTATTACATAAGCGTTGCCATAAAAAAATATCTCGACGAGCACGGCATGAAGTCGTACAAGCTCGCCGAGGCTTCGGGTTGCAATAAAACCGCCGTCAATAATTGGCTGTATCAGCGGCAAATGCCGTCGGCGCGCGCGCTCATTCAGCTTGCCGACTATATGAACGTGCCGATGGATTACCTGCTCGGGCGCAGCGAAAACAAGAGCATAATCCGCAGCGGCTCGCCCGAAAAGTTCGCCCGTCGCATCGCCGCGCTGCAATCGATGACAGGCGTGTCGTCCTACCGCGTCGCCAAGGAGTGCGGAATGGGCACGTCCGCGGTGTCGAAGTGGAACGACTTTAAGCGGCTGCCGAAAATCGAAATACTGATGAAGCTCGCCGATTTGTTCGGCTGCTCGGTGGATTACCTCGTGGGCAGAACGAATTTGCCGGGCTGAGTATCAAGGTAAAAGCGACTAAACGTAAATAAAACGTAAATAAAAAAACAAACCGTCCCCGTGGTTTCGAGCCGTAGGGACGGTTTTTTATCGTTGTTTTTTAGTTTTTCCGGGAATTCGAGCCAACGTTTTTTTGCGGCGCGTCAGTCTACTTTCAAGCCGTCCGAGGTTTTAACAAAGCTTGCCGAGAAGAATGCGGTCATCAGCTTTTGCATTTCGGCTATGTCGTCGTAGCCCACGGTTTCGAGAGCCGAGTGCATCGCCAGCTGCGCAAGCCCCACGTCGCATGCGCCGAGCCCCGTTATCGCGCTCGCCATGGGTCCCAGGGTGCTGCCGCAGCGCGCGTCCGAGCGGTTGTAGTATTCCTGAATCCGCACGCCGCGAGTTTTTGCCAGGATTTTGATTGCCGCCGAGCTCAGTCCGTCGGTGGCGTAGTTGACGTGGTGCTTGACGACTACGCCGCCGCCAATCACGGGCGCAATCGCCGGGTCGCTCTTTTCGGGGTGAGCTGGGTGCACGGCGTGACCGTTGTCGGCGGACAGCAGCATGCCGTTGTCCACGGCGGACAAAAAGTCGTCGTCCGTCTTGCCGAGAGCGCGGTTGAGCTTGCGAAGTACCGAGAGGAGAAGTGACGAGCGCGCGCCCTGACGGGTCATGCTGCCGATTTCCTCGTTGTCGAAGCACGCGCACACCGCCACGCCCGAGGGGTCGCAGTCGATAATCGCGCGGACGGAGGAGTACACCGACGTCAGGTTGTCTATGCGCGGCGAAACCAGCAGCTCGCCTTTCGCGCCCGAGCGGTAAGCCTTGACGGCAGGCACGACGTATAAGTCCGCGTCCGCGATATTGCCGCCGCCCACGAGAGAATACGCGTCCTCGGCGTCGCCCACCAGCGGAAGCATGTCGGTTTGCGTGTTAAAGCCGCATTTGTCGTTTACCTCGCGGTTCTGGTGAATAGCCTGCCCGGGAATATTGAACAACGCTTCGCTCGCGACGGTTTTCGCGGTCAACTCGCCGCCGTTTTCGTACACCGCGCGCCCGGCGATTCTGAGCGGAATGTCCAGCATGCTGTACATCACAAGTCCGCCGTATTCCTCGACGTTCAGCCGCTTGCCCTCGCGGCAGGAGAGGAGCGCGTTGCCCTTGACGTGCAGGCAGGGCGAATCGGTGTGCGAGGCGACCACGTTGAAGCCGTAGCTGCCGAGGCTCCCCACTCTGAACGCCACAAGCGCGCTGTCGTTTTTCACGACGTAGTGTTTAGACCCGGGTTTAAGCGAGAGCGGCGCGCCGAGCGAAACGCGCGTAAAGCCGGCTTCGTCCAGCATTTTCGCGGCGTTCTCGCACGCGTGGAAGGCGGTGTAGGAATTGTCTAAAAATTCGGTTACGGTCATCATAATTTTACCTCATAATAAATCGTTTTACGGAGCGCGTCGGTTATTCAGCAACTTGTCCGTGAGCCGCGCGATTTCGTTTGCGCCAAGCCCCAGCGCGCGGCAGTAGTCGACGGCGGCGGACAGCGCTTTTTCGCCCTCGACGAGCCGCCTGTCCATCAGGGATGAGGGGGTTTCGGGAGAAACGAAGCAGCCCTTGCCGGCGCGCGTATAAATATAGCCGTCCTTTTCCAGCGCGTCGTAGGCGCTCTTGACGGTTATCACGCTGATGCCGAGCTCGGCGGCTATGCCGCGAATGGACGGCAGCGTCGAATCAGGCGCGAGCTCGCCCGATAGTATGCCTGTCGCGATTTGATTGTAGACCTGCTCGTAAATCGGTCTTTCGCTTTTTGGGGAGATTACGAGTTTCAATCGGTTTTCGTCCTCACTTTCACGCTCTGACAACAATTATATTATTAAAGGCTGATTTTGTCAAACTTCTTTTGCCCGAGCTTCACGCCGATTGCGGTCAACGCGCCCATGAGCAAGAGCCCGACAGCGAGCGCGATTGCGCGCGCCCACAGGTATTCCGCGCTCAGTCCGTCGAGCGCGGCGGTGAGAGAGGGAATAACCTGCACAAGCGTTTCGGCGACTCCGTACAGCGCGAGATAGCCGAGAACGCCGAACAGCGTGGGCAAGCCCGACTTGTAGCCCGTGCGATAAAATCCGGGCAGGAAAATGAGGTTAAACGCGCCGTAGCCTGCCGCCGCCACTCCGAACAGCGTGAGGTTGGGGTCGAGCCCCACGACGTTGCCGCCCGGGGAAATAACGAAATCGGCAATCGCGGCGAACGCTCCGCAGGAAACGAGAGTCGCCGCCTCGAACGCGACGACGAGAAACGCCGAGCCCGTCACCACGTCTTTGCCTACGTTTCCGCATCGCTTGTCAAGCGTTTGCGCGCGGTTTTAGGGCGAGTAGAGGATAGTAATCGAATAGTAGGAAAAGTCAATATTTATAAGGAAAAATACATTGATAAAGCATACAAAAAATGCTAATATACTAATAAGGACATACTAAAATCGGTATATCGAGCCCGAAAAAATCGGGGCTATGGAGGAAAAGTATGAGAAAATGGTTAAAAACCGCGTTGACGGCGGCGCTGGCGACGAGCTTCGCGCTGACGGCTGCGGCTTGCGGCGGCGACACGGCAAAGGTTGACGCGGCTGAGCAGTATGCGCTGCCGTACTACGACCAATCGGCGGACGACGTTTACAACGACGATTTGTTCTACCGCAACGACATGAAAGCGGCTTGCGCCGACCCCACCGTAATCTATATCGACGACGAGTCCGACCCCGATTACGGCTGGTTCTTCATGTACCCGACGTCGGACAGCGACTTCGGCTGCCACGGCTATTCGACTTACAGGAGCCGCGACATGGAAACGTGGGAGTACTTAGGTCCCGTGTTCGAGCCCGAAATCGCGAGCTGGTCGCACAGGAACATGTGGGCGCCGGAAGTAATCCGCGACGAGGAAACGGGTAAGTACTACCTGTTCTATTCGGCAATCGACGACGAGCGCACCGACGAGCGGTTTTTCGACAGCCGCGCGGAGGAAAAGGAATACCACGCGACGGAGAAAATCGTCAAAGCCTATTCCGCCGACGAGGCGATAGCGGCGATGGACGCCGAAATCGAAAAGTTTTCGGGTGACGGCGCGTTTGGCGACTATACCGCGGAGCAGAAAAAGAATATCCTCAACGAGATAAACAATTACGGTTCGCGCAAGACTCAGGTCGAGAACAACGCGCAGATGACCGACGAACAGAAAAAGAACGCTATCGGCGACTACGCTCGCGAAGCTACGCTCAAAATCCGCACCGCGAAGATACATTACAGCACAAGCGGCAAAGGCTATTCGATAGGCGTCGCGGTTTCCGACAGTCCGAGAGGACCTTTCCGTCAATACGTCAACGAGGAGGGCAGCGACGGCTACAATCCGAATAACCGCGCGCTTTCGATTTCCGACGCGTTTATCTGTCACGAGGACTTGTTCGTCGGCACCGTCGGCAAGTACGGCTATCACGACGTGTTCGTGCCGATTGACGTGCACCCCTACGTCGACCCGGCTACCGGCAAGAAATACATTTACTTCGCCAACACGCACATGGGCAACAACGTTTACGGCGTGGAGGCGGGCGAGAAGTGGACGGACGACCCCAAGTGGGAAACGCTGACCTACCTCGCGCGCACGGGCTATCAGACGGTGGACGGAAATACGCGCACAGACTATGGCGACGACAACATCAACGAAGGTCCGTACATGTACTACGACGCCGAAACGAAAACGTACTACCTCACGTTCTCGATAAACGGCTATCCCAACAAGATGTACGCCGTGGCGCAGGCAGTGGGCAAGAGCCCGTTAGGTCCCTTCACCAAAATCAACCGCAAGGACGGCGGTCTTATCATTTCGTCGCAGCCCGAATGGGACCACGCTTCCGGCACCGGTCACCACTCGTTCGTCCGCTATGACGGCAAGCTGTACATCGTCTATCACGCGCACTACAACCGTCAGTACGGCGGCAATGGTCAGCGCGGCAGCTGCGTGGACGAAGTGCGTTTCTTCACTCGCCCCGACGGACAGAAACTGATGATTGCCAACGGTCCCAGCTATTCGATTATGCCCAAAATCGGCAGCGACGCGCAGTACAAGAACATCGCCGGCGACGCGACGATTACCGTCACCGAGGGCACGGGCGCGGAGTACCTTAACGACGGGCTCATCGCCTTTACCACCTTCCACAACTATATCGGCGGCTTCGACTTCGACAAGCAAACAACCATTACGCTGAAATTTTCCGACTACCGCGCGATTCGCTCGGTAATGATATTCAACAACAACGACTTAGACACGATGTTCGAGAACGTGTCGAGAATAGAATTCGACTTCGTAAAGACGGACAAGGACGGCAACGAGCAGAAGAGCACCGCGTATATCGCCGACCTCAAATTCGACAAGAATAAGTTTACTACCGCGTGGGACCCCGAGGACAACGACGAAAACTATGCGCGTCCCGGCGGTTCGGTAACCGTCGAGTTCGACGAGCTTAAGGTCAATGAGATCAGAATAACCGTCCCGACCGACAAGTCGGTTCGCATTTCCGAGATTTACGTTCTCGGCAGGTAAGGAGGGAAAATCATGAAAAGAAAAATAATTTCTCTCGTAATAATCCTCACGCTCATGCTGTCCGCGCTCGCGCTGGTCGCCTGCGGCGGCACGTCCGCGGTCAAGCGCGACGACTTGTTCGACGACTATGTCCGCAAGCCCGAAACTCCGCCGGCAGAGCGCAACGCCGACGTCGACGCCGACGAGGGCGTGGTGTTCGACGGCAAGTTCGACGAGGAAATATGGCAGGGGCTCAGCTGGGTGGAAATGACCTCCACGCGCAGCCAGCGCGACGACCGCTACACGATGCCCGACCTCGTGGACTGCACCGTCCGCGCGACGGGCACCATGACCGAAAAGGGCATGTACTACGCGCTGATAACCGACGACCCCGTAAATTGGAACGGCAACGAAACCTCCGACAAGCGCGATTCGTTTATGAAAACGGGCATGTCGGTGTACATCGCCGATTGCTCCTACCGCTCGATTGACGACGGCGCGTTCGAGTTCGGCTTCGCTTCCGACGGCACCTACATGCTGAGAAAACGCATGCTGGGCGAATACATGCTCTATCCCGTCATGGGCGTGGGCACTGGCGTGAACGTCGACGGCAAGCTGAACACCGCCGAAACCGGCGGATACAGTATCGAGGCGTTTATCCCCTGGAAATCGCTGGGCTACGACTCCAAGCCCGAAGCGATAATGAGCATGTTCACGATAGAGCGCAACGAGTTTGCTCGCGAAAAATCGCCGTTCGTTTGGGAGCTTGTCTGCAAGTCATACGGCGTCAGTTTCGACGCGCCCGGCACCTGGTTCAGGTTTAACGAGGGCGGAAGAGTGATTGCGCCCGAGGGAGATAATTTCGGACACCTCGATTCCAAAACCTACTATTCCGAGGGCTTTGACCTCAGCCACGACAACGGCGACAACCCCTACGTCGATTCCACCGCAGGTCCCGACGCGAAGCTGTACTTCAAGAATTTCAACGAAACGAAGTTCTACGTCGAAACGAAAATCAAAATCAACGAGATTTATAACGGCGACGAGTTCCCGAAAGCAGGCATGATGTTCATGGGCGAGCCCACCGCCGCAAACGGCGAAACGCACTACCGTTCGGTAATGGCGATGGTTGACGTAAGTAAAGACGCTTCGGTGGTCAAGAATTTTATCTCCACCGAAACGAAAATCGATACTCTTTCGGGCTGGGATTGGCAATCGTCGAAGTCGCTCAACGCAGGCAACGACATGAACGTGCGCCCGGACGACGTCAAAATAGGCGTTTACAGGAACGGCAGCCGCTTCCATTACTTCCTCAACGACGTGTATGTGGGCGAGCGGAGCTACGATTATATCGGCGACGGCACCAAAACGCGCGGCGCGATACTGTCCTTCAACGTGGGCGCGAGGTACTTCGACTACAAATTCCTCACAGGCGAAGCGGCAGTGACTAAAGGCGAACAGATGATTAAGATCAAGCCCGTCAGCTACAAAATCGACGGCGACGAGTCCGATTGGGCGGAGTATTCGGGGCGCGTGCTCGGTTCCTACGCCTACGATGACAGCGGCAAGGAATTCACCGCAAAGGCAATACTGAAAGACGACGGACTGTTCTTCCTCACCAAGGCTAAGCACGCCGTGTACCTCAAGGGCAGAACGACCGATTGGGCGCATAACACCAGCCTGGAAATAGGGCTCACGACGGACAACGGCAACGGTAGCTTGACGCTGCACGTCACTCCCGACGAAAGCTATATGTGCACCGCGGTTATGAGCACCGCAGACAGCGGAGAAGAGGGCTCGAGCACGCGTTACACCACCGTTACCGAGGGCTTTGTGCCGATTTCCGTGCTCAAATCCTTAAAGGCGGTCACGGACGGCAAGGTGCGCGTGGCGTTCTCGTGGCGCACCGGTACGGGCAAGAAGAACGGCAACGATTGGGATTTGACCGAAAACGACGTCATCAATTCGCTGGGGAGATTAAACGACCAGCCGTATATCTGGTATCAGATGGATACCCCGGCGTGGGAGAAAGGACATCGCAGCTACGTCGACGGCAGCGGCATTACGATGTCGGGCAAAGCTACCGAGCGCGTACTCGACGGCAACGACGACGATTGGGCGAGCTGGAACGGCAAGAAAGCGATTGCTCTCGGCACCGGCTCCGACAGCGGCAAGGGCTTTGTGGCGCGCTTCTACAAGGGCAGCGACGGACTGTACTTCTACGTCAAGGCGCTTCACCGCAAGTACCTTGCTAACGACAGAGAAGGACACATGATTACCAACTTCGTCATCGAAACGGGCATTACTACCGCCGATAACGACGCGGCTACCGGTACACGTCAGTTCTTCTTTACGCCCGTCGGTTGCATGCGTCAGGGCGACGCCGTGGACTATGTGATGAAAACCACGGGCACCGACGGCAATTACACTACGGTCGTCGAGGGCTTTATCCCCAACGCCGAAATCTACAACACCGACGAAGTGCGTTTCGATAAGTCCACCGGGCTTGCCAAGGACGGCTACGTCCTGCGCCTCGGCGCGGCGTGGAGAACGCGCGGCGACTATATCGAGCACAAGAACAACAATACCGACCAGTATTGGCAGCCTCAGGACGCCAGCGGATATAACGTCTACAAGATGTATTGTCTGACCGCAAACGGTATCAAGGCTCCGCTGGAAACGTTGTAACACTGCGGCTTTACGACAAGTAAGCAGAAAACTTAATGAGGTAAATCGATTGCATTCCCGATACGCGAGAGTGCAATCGATTTTTGCTTGCCGCAGAATTAAAAAATTTCGTAAAAACGCTTGCATTCCGTGTGACCTTGTGCTATAATAATAACCCGAACGGAGGAAATCCGTCCGAGTATCTGGGTGTAGCGCAGTTCGGTAGCGCGCTTGAATGGGGTTCAAGAGGTCGGAAGTTCAAATCTTCTCACTCAGACCATAAAAACGTCGTCCGGTTGTAGTTCGGGGCGGCGTTTTTCTTTTTTGTGTCCGTTTTGCCGCCGTTCGATTGACAGCCCGAGCAAAAAGTTATATACTATTCGTAATCCGTGCGGAAGTGGCTCAATGGTAGAGCGTCGGCTTCCCAAGCCGAATGTTGCGGGTTCGAGCCCCGTCTTCCGCTCCAAAAAAAGAGTGCCCCGTGGGCGCTCTTTTTTTGCGCGAAAGACGGGGCAGAACTCGGGTTGTTCCACAACCCGAGTTCGCGAACCAACGCGAAGCGTTAGTTCCAAAGGTCGGCGTAATGCCGCCGACCGCCGCCCCCCCCTGTCTGAAACAGCTGCCGCAAAAAGCGGATATGATAGTCCGAGTTTGCGAACCAACGCGCAAGCGTTAGTTTCAAAGGACGTATTAAGGTCGGTATTCGCTCCATGCAGGGGATTCCACGTCGCATAATACAGCCCCTTGTCGTTTGGACTGTATTATGCTCCTCTGAATGACGGGGTAGAACGGAGGCCGCTCGTTATATTTTAAATCTAGCGGTTGTTCCATGAATAACGGTGAAACACGGAGGCTGCGCGTTAGGTTTTAAAATAATAACGTGCACTCTCCGTTTAAAACGTCATCCTGAGCGCGCGGCTTTCCGCGCGCGTAAGGAACCCCGACATGGAGCGTATAATCGACTTTATAAAAAAGGTCAAAAACGTTTTTTTAGCATGGGATTATTACGGTCGCGGAATGCCGCTCCCTCATAATGACGTTGTAAAACAAAAGCGGCTTGCTAAATCTAAATTAAAACGTGCATTCTCCGTCTTAAACGTCATTCAGAGGAGCGGACAGAGCCCACGGGTGGGTGATGTTTGCGACGTGGAATCCCCGACGGAAGAAAAGGACTAATCCTTACAATCGTCGAAACCATGTACCAAACGGGCAGGGACCTCGGGCGCGGCTATCGCGAAACGGGCGAGAACGCTCTTGCCAAACTCTACCGCGAGGGCGACGGCGCCTGCGACTAAAGCATAGGCTAAGGCGCAATCGGCGCGCCGTAATAAACGCCTGAATCGACAAAAAGCAACGTTAAACAATGCGCGCCGCGGCGAGAGCACTATGGCGTGGGTGAAATTTTGTGATAAAAGTTTCACCCCGTTTTTTTACTATTCTCTTGACAATAATTACCCTTGCGAGTAAAATAGTTATCACGATAAGTAATTTTCGGAGGTCGATATGATTAAGTTTTCCGAAGAAGTGCACGGGTATATGCGCGCGATACACGGCGGAATCACTAAGATATTGTTCGCGCCGTTCCGCGACGCCGGGCTCACGCCGCCGCAGGCGTTTACGCTCGGTTGCATACGGCAGCTCGGCGACGGGGCGACGGTGGGCGACGTTTGCAGAGAGCTGAAAACGCCGCTGTCGAATACCACCAACATAACGCTCAGATTGGAGAAAACGGGGCTGATTACTCGCCGCCGCGACGAAAATGACCGCCGCAGAGTGGTGCTTGCGGTGACCGACAAGGGCAGAGAGGCGTTTAAGAGAGCGGACGAAGTTTACGAGAAACTTAACGAGCGGATTGACGCGGTGTTCACGCCCGAGGAAAAGGTGAACATACTTGCCGCGCTGAAAATGCTGGAGGAACGAGTGGGCGAGGACGGCGAGCAAGGAGAGAGATTTAATGGAAAAAACTAAACGAAAAACGGTCAAGGCTTATTACCTTAAATATTGGTATCTTATTCTGGCGGCGTTCGTGCTGCTGGTCACCGAAGCGCTGTGCGACCTTCAACTTCCGGACTACATGAAGAACATAGTCAACACGCTGACCGACCTTAACGCCGCGGACAAGACGCGCACGATACTTTACTACGGCGGAATAATGCTGGGCTATGCGGCGGCGACCACCGTGTGCGCTGTTGCCGTGGGGTACATCGCGGCGATTCTCGGCTCGAAAGCATCGCGCGACCTGCGCCGCGATTTGTTCGCGCAAGTGTCCGGGTTTTCGGCTGCCGACGTCGACAGGTTTACGGTGTCGTCGCTTATCACGCGCAGCACCAACGACGTCACGCAAATCCAGAACTTTTCGATTATGCTGGTGCGCATGGTCATGTACGCGCCTGTCATGGCAATCGGCGGCATAATTAAAGCCGTGCGCCTGACCGCCGACATGAGTTACTTGCTGTGGGTAATCGTCGCCGCCGTGGCGGTGGTGCTCATTGCGATTGCCGTGCTTATGGCGATTGTACAGCCGAAATTTATCAGGTTGCAATCGCTGATAGACAAGATCAACGGCGTGGCGCGAGAGGGGCTTAACGGCATGCTTGTCGTGCGCGCATTCAACGCCGAGGGGCGCGAGGAGCGGCGTTTCGACGAGGTGAACCGCGAGCTCACCTCCGTCAACCTCTTCACAAACCGCGTGATGAGCGCGCTTTTCCCCGTGATTAACGTCGCGATGAACGGCGTGTCCGTAGCCGTCGTGTGGATTGCGTCGTACTTTGCCCAAAACGTCACCGACGTAGCCGCGATGATGGCGTTTATGAGCTACGCCGTGCAGATTATCATGTCGTTTATGGTTATTACCATGGTGTTCGTGCTCGCGCCGCGCTCGATTGTTTCGGCTAAACGCGTGGGCGAAGTGCTTAACCGCGAGCCCTCCGTCCGCGACCGCGAGAACGCCGCGGAACTTGTTGCGCCGCGCGGCGAAATCGAGTTCGACAACGTGAGCTTTGCCTACGAGGGAGCGGAGGAGAACGCAATCGAGGGCGTGAGCTTTCGGTGCGCTCCCGGCGAAACCACGGCGATTATAGGCGCGACGGGCAGCGGCAAGTCGACGATAGTAAAGCTCATTCCGAGGCTGTACGACGCGACCGGCGGCAGCGTTAAGCTGGACGGCAGGGACGTGAGCGAGTATACGCTGCGTTCGCTGCGCGAGGCGATTGCGTTCGTGCCGCAGAAAAACCTGCTGTTCTCGGGCACGGTTGCGAGCAATATCAAGCTAAGCGACGAGAAAGCCCGGGACGGCGACGAACGAATGAAAAACGCCGCGGAAGTGGCGCAGGCGACTGAGTTTATCGTCGGCCGCGACGGCGGCTACGACGGCGACATCGCGCAGAGCGGCGGCAACGTTTCGGGCGGACAAAAGCAGCGGCTCGCGATTGCGAGGGCTCTTTATAAGACCGCGCCCGTGCTCGTTTTCGACGACAGCTTTTCGGCGCTGGACTTTAAGACCGACGCGGGGCTTCGCGCCGCGCTCAAGGAGTACGCCGCGAACAAGAACGTGATTATCGTCGCTCAGCGCGTGGGCACGATTATGAACGCCGACAGAATAATAGTGCTCGACGACGGCAAGGTCGTGGGCGAGGGCACTCACCGCGAGCTGATGAAGTCGTGCGCGGTTTACGCCGACATTGCGCGCTCGCAATTATCCGAGGAGGAACTGAAAAATGAGTGAACAACGCAGTATGAATCGTCCTCCGCGCGGTCCTATGGGCGGTCACGGTCCGGGAGGTCCCGGAATGCGCCCGGGCGAAAAAGCCAAGGACTTTAAGGGAACGCTTAAAAAGTTAGTAAGGTATATGCGCCCGTCGCTGTTCGCGATAATCATCTCGCTGGTGTTCGCGGTGGGCTCGGTAGTGCTCACGCTAAATATCCCGGGACTGCTCGGTGACAGCACCGACAAGCTCATCGAGGGCTTTATGCAAAAGCAGATTTACTCCGAGCTTGACAAGACCGTGCGCGACAGCGAAATGCCCTTCGACGGGCTGGCTTCGCTCTCGCGCGGCACGGGAATAAGCACGGTAGACGAGCTGTTTTCCGCGATGAAGGTGAGCGGCGCGATTACCGACGAGCAGGAAACGCAAATCCGCGAAAAATTAGGCAATTACGCCGACGGAGTGCTCGCCATGAGTCTAGCTTCACCGCCGTCAATCGACGTCGACGCGATTATCGGGCTGCTCACCGTCATATCGGTGCTGATTTTCGTGTCCGCGCTGGTGTCCTATGCGCAGTCGTTTATTCTCGCCGGCGTCGCGCAAAGGACGTCGTACAGGCTGCGCCGCGACATCGACGAGAAGATAAACAGGCTGCCGCTGTCGTACTACGACAAGACTACCAACGGCAACGTGCTGTCCTATCTCACCAACGACGTTGACACCGTGTCCACCACGCTCAACCAAAGCCTGTCGCAGCTCGTCAGCTCGCTTACCACCGTCGTGGGCGTGCTCGCGATGATGATTAAAATCAGCTGGCTGATGTCGGTCGTCGCCGTGGCTATCGTGCCCGTGTCGCTCGTCCTCATTATGCTCGTCGTCAAGTTCAGTCAAAAGTACTTCCGCCGCCAGCAAACCGCGCTCGCCGAAGTCAACGCGCATATCGAGGAAGCGTTTGCCGGCAATTCGGTATTGCAGCTCTACGGCGCGGAGGACGATTCGGTGGATAAGTTCCGCGCGCTCAACGACGAACTCGCCGTCACCGCGCAGAAATCGCAGTTTTTAAGCGGACTGATGATGCCGATTATGAACTTCGTGGGCAATATCGGCTATGTCGCGACCTGCGTGCTGGGCGGAGTGCTCACCGCTTCCGGTACGATTACCGTAGGTAATATTCAGGCGTTCATCACCTATATCCGTCAGTTCAACCAACCGATAGGTCAGCTCGCAAATATCGTCAATACGCTCCAGTCTACCGTTGCCGCCGCCGAGCGCGTGTTCGGCTTTCTGGACGCAGAGGAGATTAAAGAAACGGGCGAAGCCGTGCCCGAAAACGTGCGCGGCGACGTCGAGTTCAGAAACGTCCGCTTCGGTTACGAGCCCGGGCAAATCGTCATCAAGGACTTTTCCTCTGAGGTCAAAGCAGGGCAAAAAATCGCTATCGTGGGTCCCACGGGCGCCGGCAAAACAACTATCGTAAAGCTGTTGATGCGCTTTTATGACCTCAGCGGCGGCGAAATCCTGCTCGACGGCAGGGATATTACCGAGTTCTCGCGAGCCGGGCTCCGCGACAGCATGAGCATGGTGCTTCAGGACACCTGGCTGTTCGGCGGCACGATTATGGAGAATATCCGCTACGGCAAGCCCGACGCTACCGACGAGGAAGTTGTCCGCGCGGCTAAGCTCGCTTGCGCCGACCACTTTATCCGCACGCTCGACGGCGGCTACAACTTCGTCATCAGCGAGGACGCCGACAATATTTCTCAGGGACAAAAGCAGCTGCTGACCATCGCTCGCGCACTCCTGTCCGAGCCTCGGGTGCTGATTCTCGACGAGGCGACGTCCTCCGTCGACACTCGTACCGAGCGGCTTATTCAGAGCGCAATGGAAACGCTGATGCAGGGCAGAACAAGCTTTATCATCGCGCACCGACTGTCCACTATCACCGGCGCGGACAAAATTCTGGTGCTAAACGGCGGCGACGTGGTCGAGCAGGGTACCCACGCCGAGCTCATGGCGAAAAAGGGCTTTTACGAGCAGCTGTACTCCAGCCAGTTCGCAGGCTAGACGAGGAGGGCTATTGTCTCCGCGGCTTGCGTCCGACCGTTGTCTGGAAAAGAAAAGCCCTAATCGGACGCGAATAAATCGAATCATAAAACCGCAAGCGGCGCATACCGTTTGCGGTTTTTGTCGCGGCAAAATAATAATCTTAAAATTTTTTTGAGAAACCGCGCCAAATTTGTTGCATTATCGTTTTGTTTGTGGTATTATATCTTAGCGGTTTTGCGGCGGCGTAGCTCAGCTGGCTAGAGCATTCGGTTCATACCCGACAGGTCGATAGTTCGAATCTATTCGCCGCCACCAGAAATGGCCCCTTGGTCTAATGGTTAGGACACCACCCTTTCACGGTGGTAATATGGGTTCGAATCCCGTAGGGGTCACCAAATAAGTTAAAGGCGAACCCGTTTCCATTAGGAGACGGATTCGCCTTTGTTTTTAGGCTAAAAAAGTAGATAAAATCAATCAAAATAGGCACTTTCCTTGTTTGAGAGTGTCTATTTTTCGTTTATATATAGATGAAATTGATTTTATTAGAAAAACATGGTAGAATTACTATAAAATATCAAGGAGCTGCACTATGATACCATTACTTAAAAAAGGAATATGTTTTAACAAGACTTTTTACTATTTTAATAAAGATAAAGACATTTACAACCCTTGTGATTGTCACACTAATACGTATATATGCTTTTATGACCGAAATTATTTAGAAGTTGAAAAGCGTGAAAAGGATTTTAAATATGTTACGGGTTTATTGACTTATGATAATGGGCAGGACAAATATTGTGTCGTTCACTCTTGGGTTGAAGATAATGGCGAAATAATAGATACTACATCATTAGCGAACTCTCAATTAAAAATCCTAAATAGCTTACCGAAAGAAGAAATAAATCAAATTAAAAACTTATTAGAAGAAAAAAGTGGTTATATTCCTTATTCATCATTAGATAACAAACAATTTACGCTTAAATGCCAAGATATATATAGTAAATGTGGATACAATCAAGAAAAAGTTATAGAGTATATTGAAAAATATTTGATTTCTATTGCGCAGAGCGTTGAAAAAGATAAAAGGTATTTAGAAGAAGTGAAAAGTAAATTGGGTTATGAATATAAAGCTGATGGTTTTCAAATAGAAATAAAATGAGAAAAGCGGTGAGGAAATTAATCCCCACCGCTTTTTACCGCCTCTTGCGGTCTAAAACTTCATATACAATGCTCCTATGATTACAACGGAGCTACATTTTTTTGATTTTTAATATTAAGTTGTCGTTGTTTTTGCCATGTGGATTTTATCGTTGTCAGTTGTTATTCGTTGTTATCTGTTTTTTGTTTAGCGTTTTTGCCTGTTTTCGCACTGAATTTCAGTGCGGCGTTTATTGCTGTCGTTTATTGCGAATACTGCGGAGTTTTAGGCGGATTAGTCGGCGAGCTTATAATCGGCGGAAAATAATTCCAGCGACTGCGAGTTGCCGGGCTTACCGAAAGTTTCCTTGCAGTCCGCGGTCACGGCGGTAATCACATAGACTTTGCCGTCCGCGGACAGGTGCGTGCCCGCTGCGATTTCGTTGTTGCGGAGGTTGAGCACGGTGCCGTCGCCGTCCTTGCGGAAGAGAAGCGAGCCGTCGCGCACAAGCGCGTAACGCGCTTTGCCCGTTTTCACGTCGGTGAATTTCTTTGCTTCATCCTCGAAAATCGAGTTGAGCGCATTGACTTCCTGCTGAGAGGAAAAGTAATCGCTCACTGTATTCGCCGAATCCTTGACGAACTTTTTGCTCTTGTTCCACAAGTCGCCGAATCCCTTTTTGACGTCCTTCCAGAAACCGCCCTTTTTCTCTCCGGTTTTGTCGTTTTCGACGGTTTTATCGCTTTCGACCGCGTCGACCTCTTTGACTTCCTCCGGGGCTTCGGGAGCGGCGTTTTCGGCTTGCTCCGCGCCGTTATTCGTTTTATTCTCTTCGTCAATCATAATATTATTATCTCCTTTTTCGGAATGATTATCGGTTTCGGGCCGATTTTTTCGGGCTCAGTCAAATTATACGTCGCGATTTCCGCTTTGTCAAAGCTTTGCGACGTTCTCGCCGTAAATTCGCGTTTTCGGGCGGCATTTCGGCGGCGTTGGGCGAAAAGTATTGACATTATCGCGAAAATAGTTTATTATATGTGTGTAAAACAGCGACTTTAACCCATGGGAGAAAGAATGAAAAACACCGAAAACGAGATTTTGTTTCGCAAAAGGCTGGCGCATTTCGGCGCGATAACCGCCAAGCTGTCCATAGTCTCAACGGCGTTCGTCGTCGTGGTGAGCGCAGGATTGATTCTGCATCAGATGACGTCGGCGATTTTGCTTATGCTGTGGTTCACGGTGACTATATGCACGGTGGGACTGCTGCTTCTTAACCCCGTGTGGCGCGGCGCGCCGGGGCGGATTATCGGGTCGCTGGATTTCGTCGCCTCGCTGTTCGCCAAGCTTTACTCCGCGTTCTGGCCGCTGGCGATAATCGCGATAGTGTGCGCGGCGTTGTCGATTGTGCTGGGACTGATTGAATCGGACAAAAAGCCTACGGGGCGCATAGTCCTGTGCGTGATTTCCGCCGTCGTTGCCGTGATAACGATGATAGCGACAGGGGGAGCGGCGCAATGAACAGGCTGATTATAAGATACGCCGGCTACTCGGCGAACAAAGCCCTCGTCACAGTCGACGGGCAGAAATTAAAGTATGACAAAAACGGCGCGTGCGCCTTTGAAACGCAGAAGTCCGCGGTGACGGTGCGCGTGTTCAACGTGCTCGAGGCCTCTCGGCGGACATATTACCTGTGGTCGCTTTTGTACTTTTTCATAAGCTTTTTCGGCATCTTCGACAGCTATCGCGACTACTCGTGCCGAACGGTCGACGCGGAGTTTATCGTCCGGATTTCGGGCGAAACGCGGCTGACGATAAGGAACCGAGCGTTTAACAAAAAAGGCGAGAGCGAAGCTGTGACGGTCGAATGCGACGGCGATTACGAAACAGTGCGGAACGTGCAGCGCGTCGACGTTGCCGCAAAAAGGCGGACGCGCATAATGACGGCGGTGAGAATAGTATTGTTTATAGGCGTTATCGCGCTCGTTGCGGCGGTCGCGAGCATGCTGTAATATCTTAAAATAAAGGAGCGATAAAATGAGGTTTTGGGTAAAGAACAAGATAATGACGTTGGGCGGCTCGTCGTTCGTCACGGACGAGCAGGGCAACAAGCTCTTTAAGATTAAGGGCAAGATTTTTTCGCCCACGCACAAGAAAATCGTGTGCGACCCGAGCGGCAACAAGCTGTTCGTCGTGCGCAACAAGTTCTGGCACTTTTTCCGCAGGTCGGCGTTCGTCATCGGCGCGGACGGCGAAAAGCTGCTGAAAATCACCAAGAAATTCTGGACGAATCATTTTCTGGTGGATAACTACGATTCGGAAATAGTCATCGACGGCACCTGGACGGGGTGGAATCTCGACGTGGTGAGAGAGGGTAAACTCGCCGGTAAGATAAGCCGCAACCTGACCCTCGTCCGCGACTCGTTCCAGGTGGACAGCGCCGCCGACGAGTACAACGCGCTGCTCGCATCCATAGTAATCGCAATCGACAACATTTTCGACGCGAGCAAGCCGAGCAACTAGTCGATGATAAATCCGCAGCTTTTAACGGCGGCGTTTTTGCGATAGCTTCCGGTTGAAGCGAAACATAAAGGAAAGACAAAAATGAAAAAGAAGCTCTTAAAGAAGCTCTTGTCGATATTGCTGTCCGCAATAATGATTTTCGCGCTGGCGGCGTGCGGCGGCACGGGAACGAATAACGACGGTAACGGCGGCAGTGAGATAGACAGACCGGCGGGGGGGTAGAAGACACCTCCGATAGTGACGGCAGCGATAATAGCGGTGACGACTCGAGCGACGATTCGGGCGACGGAATGAAGCTTTACAAAATGCCGTGCGAGCCGTTTACGCTCTACGGCGTGAAGCACGACGAGCGCGGATTTTACAGGCTGGACGACGATTTCGCCGCTTCGGTTTCCGACGGCGTGAAATACCTCGCGCGCAATACCGCAGGCGGAAGAAT
>JABLTK010151190.1_pt1 | contig 50365 bp, 76 predicted proteins | sample 7160131 | NCBI WGS metagenome assembly JABLTK01 (sample SAMN14651221, study PRJNA627086) | human gut metagenome | isolation source: feces | host: Homo sapiens | reverse complement strand
TGCAGTTCTCCAGTCTTACATTTCCTCTTTAGCGAACCGGGTACTATTCTTTTGTTGATAGTTCTGTTTCTAAAACATTCAGAAAGCCAATGATAGAGAAATACAGGAATATTCATGTCGTAAACCACAATAACAAGAACAAAGAAAGAAATTCAACTAGTAGTTGTTTAAGATATAAAGAGTTTACTGATAATGTACACGTCAATTAAATCCAATAAACTATGGTATTTCAGTGACTAGTCATGACTCCATAAAAAACCGCGGTTGTGATACTATCGTAAGTTGGAACTGATCGTTCCATTTCCTGTATAGCACGATCTATATATCCATTCTAGTAAGGTACACCCAAGTTCTAAAGTAATCATTCATTTAACTTGCCATTCGTTCTTTCGATTAGTTTCAGCGTTATTGCAAATGAGCTCATTTGATATCGATGTGAACCTAATCCTCAGCAACTCATCTCTAGTCATGTAACGATATCGAAGTTCTAAAAGCATACACCAGAACATTAGAGAAGGAGTATCGTCATCTGAAGGATTCTTATATTGTTTTGTCATCACGGTTTGAGTATTCTTGGAAAGTGATAATTAGGATGTCAAAAGTTATGCCAATTCTGAAAGAAGAGTTACCTGGATGCAATTGGGACTTCACAGCCCAGGACAGTCAAAAGGCCCTGGATAAGTCAATCGAATCTGCGATAAAGGATAGTATATTTCGTTTCATGGTTACTAGTGTAGAAATTGGTCAGGATCGAGGATGTCTAAAGTTGTTGGATACAATGCATGTATTTTGTATTTTATGTGGATTCTGTGTAGATTCCTCGCACGAGCATCTATTGTTGCAGTTTTAATTCGAGTGGAAAGTTCTTGGCTTGTGGTTGTTTCAATGGCTCCATCGTCATTTATAAATATTCGACATCACGTAATCGGATCCGTCATGTACCAGTGTAACGGAGTGTTTAGTGTAGATTCGTTCCATTACGGGTCATGCAGGTCTAGTAACGAGTGTAATGTAGAAGAAAATGGAACAGATGATAGGTAGGTGGATCAAAGGAGATGATCGCATTGTGACTACATCTATAGATAAAACTATTCGAGTTGTCTTGTATACTATGCTTCATCCAATTAGGTGTGGAAGCCAATGACAGGAGAGTTTGAAACCCTGATCAAAACGGATATGATGGTAATGAGTGCCTGTCTGTTTGGTGTGGGTGATCGTGATGTATGTGCAGCTGTTGGATCTCAGAATCGGATTCTTTTTGCCGATATTGGAGATTCAAAAGTAATTCGTCTTCTAGAGCATAAATATCAAATCAAATCGATTGTAGAATACAAACAATATGTGGTAATCGGAGATTGTGGTGTAGGAATAAGGAAAGGATGATAGTGAAGGGAAATGTTATGGTAATTAACAACTCGACATATGATTGTATCAATCAAATTTCTCGACCCAAATACGAAATTCAGAATATGACAATCCATCGGAGTGTGAATGGTGACGTTAGCAAGATGCGATGATGATTAGACGAATATTATCTTGCAGTAATGTATTCAAATAATATCATTGAGGTTTTTTTAATGTATCTTAATTTTCCAAACTCATTAATAGGGATGGTGTTGATCTCGTTGAATTGTCAACTTATCAAAGTATGATTGTTATCGCAGTTTGACTGATAGTTCCTGAGTTGAAGACAGTACATGCAACTTGTACCATCATTGAAGATCCATCGCTATCATTAGTCTCTGTAGTCTCTCAAGAGGAGAATATCGAAGATATAGAAGAGAAGTTGGAATGTATTTGCTCATTAATTCATAGGATCATTCCTCATTTGTACATTATTGCTGGAGGAATGACAGGTCAAACCTATCTTTGGCCAGTGTATCGACATAACGTAGGAGTGAAGTAAGGAGTCGAGACTAGGTGTTCCAAAAACCTCGAGTCATGAAGACACACGATGATTCGATCTACTGCATCGATTATTCTGTCTCAAGTAAGATGCTAGCAACATGTTCTCAAGATCATTCACTTATTTTGTGGAAAGGTGTGTAAAGTGTTTGTTCAGATTTCTTCATGCAGGTTGTCATTCCTGTGGATGTAGATGACAAACCAAAACGACGGCCTCCACCTCGTTTTGCTTCAATGGCAAAAGCATCCGAACGAGAATCGACTAATTCACAAGCATCTGTTATAACTGTGAATGCAAGTCTTGGAAATCCAGAGCCAAGTTTGTTCTGAATGAGAATCTCATGAAATAGAGAAGGAGGAGAAAATGATTCGCAAAATCTCCAAACCGTTGTGTGTAGACTCGAACATTGCGTTCACAAAAGATTCCTGTCTTATAGAAGTGAGGATATTGTGAGATTGTGATTCTCAGTTATCTAATGTGTATTCTGATTTCTCATCAATGAATGAGACTGTTACATCAAATCCCAAGTGGCAGGACAAAGTAGAAGTCTTGGAACAATTCAACAAGTACATCGAGACTCACCAGTCTTTATTTTCTTCAAATCAGGAAGCGGTAATTCAATACGTTATGGTATTTTCAAAAGACTTCAAAGCTGCAAACATCAACATTCTCAAAACGGCTTTAGGGATTCTTAAAACGATCATTTCATATTGTGGAGCAGGTCCTCGTGCGTGTCAACCTGTAATATCGGCCTGCCTCTCCAAAGTTCATGATAAGAAACTCGGTCCTGATGTGACATCATTGTTAAGCACAGTAGCCGAGAAAATCGGTCCAAATACTGTAGTGAACCAAGTGGGCGTTGTCTTGTAATGAAGACATAGATTTGCGAAGAAATGAGTAATAGCAAGATTCTAGCTCAACAGAAATCCCTTTTAATCTATCTTAGTACACTGATTGAAGAATTTGGAGCAATTACATTGAATCTGAAACCCCTTCTCTCGTACATAATTGGGAATCAGGTATCTGAATTATAGTATATTTATTATAGGGACTAAAGAATTCACATGCAGATGTGAAGAATAGTGCCATCACTGTTTTGTGTACTCTCTATCGCCAGTGTGGAGAAACTATCGAGATGATGATAGATCAGAGCGATTTGAATGAACTATTGAAGAAGACTGTGAAGGAAAATCTTCAAAAGGAGAAGTAGTTATGATAGGAAGAATGCATTGGTAGATATGACCCTTCTCTCTTGTCACAATATCAAGAAACTCCTTCAAACTCAACACAACATTCCTCTCAGATTGACAATGTGCCTCCACCTCCAAGCAATGCATCTATTATCTCTCTTACAAGTTTAATTGATCCATATGATGCTACAATTGATGTCCTTCTCATAATCTCATATTAGTTATAGCTTCAGCCTCTTCTGACTCAGATGCGAAATACGAATGGAAAGGATAGTTGGAAGGAACGACAAGAAGGAATTCTACGGGTTACAGAACTCATGGAAAAGAAGAAACGAGTCGTTAATAACAAATCCATAGCTGATTTAGTTGCAGTACTCAAAGAACGACTCTCTGAAGTTAATCTGAATCTCCGTGCCAAAGTCTTAATCTGCATTGAACAAGTAATTCGTGCCCTGGGTCCAGATGGTATTGAATACGCATCTGTTCTTTTCCCCGATATGTTACGACTCTGTAACGAAGCTAAACAGAATATCATTAGTGCTTTGTATTCTGCTCTTACTGCTTGGGTCGAAGTTGATGCCATGCAGAAAGAGAGTCGATTGAATGCATTAGGACAATATCTGTCAATTGGCCTTAAGGCTCCCAAAGGACGTTTATCTCTCTTAACATGGTTGCATGAATATGCTTCTCTTATCGATCAGAAGACCGCTGTTCTAGTGGCGAGTGATCTGTTAGATTGCCTCACAGATAAGGCAGCTCCTGTGAGAAACAAAGCAATGAGTATTCTCGAAACAATCACTCCAATATGTCCGCGAAGTATTCTTGAAAGCAATCTGAAAGGACGTCCTTCTCCTGATGTAGCATCCCTTCGACAGTTCTTTGATCAAATCTATGCTAACACGCCATCTTCACGTCCTTCCAACTCATCTGCCTCAACAGCACGGGAATCGGAGCCAAATCGAACAGAAATGGGTAATCGTATCCAGTCACTTGCTAATCGGCCAAATGCACGAGTTCTTGTCAAACCGAAAGCAGGAGAGGGTTTCAAGTCTCGATTCAGTAACGTGAAGAGCAGTATCCCAAAGCCGATGCCTCGTGCATCTTCATTATCACACTCTCGTTTGAGTGAAGACTCATTGAGACTCAGTTATCTATCTGCCACTCGAGGTGCTCATCCTATGCATTATTTAGTTCTAGAAACATCGATTCGAAGTGAACTCAGTTCTGTAACAGGAGATCTATCAGAAGCCTTCTTCCTTTCTTATCCTGTTCCTCTGAATCCTCTGAATTACATCTAGAAACATACCAAAGAGGAACGTGAGCGACGCAGTGGGCCTTGGACAGTTGTGAGTATCAATACCACGGCTCTCTTCGAAGACTTTCGAGAGAGCGTAGATATGGATTGGGTTGAACGTATGATTTCAGGAACAAGCGAGAGTTGTATAGAAGTGATCAATGCATGGTCCAATCTCTTATCAATTAATTGGGAGAGTGTGATAGAGAATACTGATGTGATTTTGAAGTACATTGCATGGAAACTCCTAGTACGACCTGTGCCCAATCTCACAGCCAAAATCTATACATTCTTCAGTGATTATCTGACAGTGTTAATTGAGAATAAGTACATATTTGATGTTGGAATTATGTAACAGTTACACTATGACAGAATATGAATTAACTGTGATTATTACAACTCTCATGAAGAATAGTGGCGATAAAAACAATGCCCCAAGTGTAAAAATGTTCTATCAGACACTTGTAGCATGTGCAGATCAGCGCTATGTAAGAATAAAAAGGATTCGTTATGAGTAGATGATGTGGCTCCTTATGAATGGTTTGGATGAAGCAAATCATTTGGTTATTGAAACAACACTTTTGTTCTTCCGAGAAATGATGGATATGAAAGCAGTTCAACTTGCAATTCACGATAATCTCAGGAAAATCATGAAACTGGTAAGAACAGTAATTGAATCTGAAATAGGTCGATCATTCAGATCCAGCGGTACGTTTACATGCAAGACAACTTTGTCAGGAGACTTTAGTAACCGGTTCTATTTCAATGAAAGATATTGAACAGTATTTGAGTGAATTGTCTATTCGAGGACAAGATTTCCTCACTACTACGTTAGATCAACCAATGTCTTACTATCCATCGAGGAATATCCAAGTGGATGAACTTGAGCAATCTGAGCAAATTCAAGAAGTTCCTGAGGAACAACCAGAAGAATCATCGGTCGGTGCGATACAAGAACTGAATGAAGAGTCTATGAAAGAATTTATGGAGCGTCCTGTGCGACAAGAACCGATTCAGCCTGAAGATCTCTTTGTAGTAGAGATTGGTCCATTCAGTGAGATGGATATGCTAATTCCTCCAGATGATCTTATATCCCTTCAACCTCCAGTCCAAACTGAGGAAACGAACGAAATAGGAGATGTGAGAAAGAGTCTTCAGACACTCTGTAGTGCTGTGAGTGAAGTGATTGATATGCGAGTCCTGAGAAACCTCTATCGTGATGAGTACGAAGAAGGAATGCATGGATTAATGACTCTGAAGCAATGGTTGATGAATGAAAATGGTCTGCTTGATCGTGATGAGTTACATCGATCATTTGGTGAGATATATGGTTGGTTATTGGATATTATGGAAGTGATGGTAAAAGGTAGAATGAATGATGAAACGGTTGATGAAACACTCTTAGCATCGATACTCAATGTTCTTCTTCTTCCATTCTTGACACAGTGTGTTGACAAACAGGTGCTTACTCGACTATCTTCATATGATATGGATCGATTAGTGAATCTGTGTGTACATGGTATGTTGCATGATCGATTGGTGACCTCGCCTTCACAGGATGCAAAGCGCCATGAAGGCTATCAGCGAATTCTCTCGAGTTTATGTAGTACTTGGGACGTAGCCCAGTTAGTGGAGACGATACTTCAACAAAGTGCAGATATTGAAGGGCAAGACTATGATGGAAAGGTTCAATTAGTGTTTGCTCGAATGTTGGCTCGGTTGCGTGAGAATCGTGTCAAGACACTTCGAGCAGGAGATATCAATAAGAGTTGGAGAGAGAGTTGAGGCGTTACTTGTAGTCATTCCATTGTGTGACAAGTATCTAGGAACATCCTCTGAAATACAAGGAGAACTGGATATGATGAGATTAGAACTAACGCAGAAGGTGGTCACAACAGCGAAGAATCCAAGATTGAAGAAGATTGTGGAGAAATCAGTTCCTGCAGTTCAGTCAACCTCCAATGTTGTAGATAAGGTTTGATTTGCTATTTGGGTATTCCATAGTATATAATGCAATTAGATGAGGAGGCAAAGGTAATGGAAACGGAACGAGCATCAGAAGTGACAGCTTCATCTGTGCAATCTATATTGGAACGTGCTCAAGCGGTTCTTGCCAAATCAAGAGCGGCACGATTGAAACAGAATGAATAGTATCATCTGTTTGTTGGAAATAGGATTAGATTGACTCAGAAGTACATGTGATCAATTGATGAGAAACCGCGGGGATTCAATCCTACTAGATCCAAGCAAAAAGGAACTGAATTCATGCAGAAGCGATTTCAACAACTTGCAGGAGCTGCGTTAGACTCATTAGGACTATCGCGAATCGAGGATGAACAGTTGATCGCCCATCTTGACACTCTAGATGAAGTTGAATCCTATCTACGGTTTGTTTGTATTAATATGGAATGAGTGATAGAGATGTGGAAAAAGCATCAAACGATGTGTATAGCTCGTTTGAGTCTACGCGTGATTCAACTTCGAATCTAATTAGCTCTACTTCAGAACTTTTGCAGTGTTATAACAAAGATCCGACTATCCGGAATGCCGTCTCTCGTTTCAAGAAGGTTAAGAGTGTCTGTGAAACTTCGTTAGATAAGCAAATTGTTTGCACTGAGTGATGAAGTTAGTCCTAGAAATCTAGAATAGAAGAGAACATCTTTGCAAAATTGGAACTACGGAGAGATGTTTTGCATGCGATTCATAAACAGATCGAAGAATGCAGTCAGCTAGTATCTCGACATCGTTTGGTTTTGGAGAATTACAACTCCATCAAGGCTGACGAAGAGGCTTTGAAGCTTTTAACTGAAGCAGAGATTGCTGATATGCAACAAGAGTGTGACAAACTACGAATAGCCGTGGAAGAACAAAGGATACAGTTAGATGGAGATGTTACGAACTATGTAACGAATACACTTCAGTTTATCGTAGAATGCTATTCTTATGTAAGGATTCAGGCTGGTTCTGATCCATAGTTAGGGAATCTCACCTCACTCATCCAAGCAAGTCTTCACACAGCAGTGACATTCACTCCTGATGTCCCAGCGAACTTGTACCCTCCAGAGTCTGCTACAAAAGAAACAATTCAACTATCATTGAAAGCAGGTCTTAGTACTATTCAGTGTGTCGAGGTTAAGAAAGGAGAACACATTTGGTGGGAAGTGAGTGCTTCAGGCGATTTGGGATTTGGCGTATTGTTTAAGAATGCACAGGATCCAAAGGAAGCAGAAAAAGGAACACAAGAAATGGGAATCGAAACAGTGGAGGCAGTCCATCGAATAGACCCCTCAACAGAAGAGATCCGGTATTTATTTGAGGAAATATTGATAGTATAGTGGCCATCTAGAGTGCGAGAAGGATGGGCTCGTTGAGTTTGGATTTGACAATAGTTATTCGTACTTCAGAGGGAAGAGTATCGAGATTAATGTGTTTAAGCAATAATCATTGAATTATTGATGTTTGTCTGTTTTTTAGATGAAGAAATTACCTGAATTATTGTATTTCCAAAAATCCTTTGACATACAATTAAAAGCGAATGGATAGCTCTCATCTGAATTCTGATGAGCCAAAACAACCTACACCTAGCGATTATGAACAAGAGGTGCGGAATTTTCGGGAAGAGTCAACCCTAACAAGAGAGATACAGGAGAATTATAAACGAGAAGCATTACGAAAATGTAACGAGTTGCATACTATATTACTGAACTGTTACGAAAAGAAGTATTTCTGTGGTACTGCCGAAAAAGAGTTCTGGGATTGTTATCGGAAAGAACGAGTAGGATTAGAATATGAATACAATTTGTAGGGATTCAAGAGATCAAAAGTTAGTGCATGGGCATATAAGATCCATCACCGAATGACACCACAAGATGATTTTACCAATGAAGATAAGAAAGAAGATCAATAGTTATTTTAGGCCTTGTTTCGATTACAAACATGAGAGTAGTTCATTTGCTTCACCATTTCTTTCGTTATCTTAAGATACATATCAGGATCACGACCATAATCATCATACCCCTGTTTTTTCACCGCTGTTTCGATTTGAGTCCCTTCATGCCACTCATTAAACGAAGTGATCGAGATAATTTCAGGTTTTAACTGAAGAGCTGCCTTCCACATTTCCCGATAATAATTACCATTATTTCGACTCTTTGTGTTGACTCCATTCCATGGTCGAACTGGAGAATCATCATATCCAGGACCTACAGAAGGGATAAACAGACCCGGAGAACTCTCCTTCATACGTTTCCAATTCGATATACTGCTTCCATAGACAAACCCTTGGGACGCAAAATACGTATAAGAGCCATCAAATCCTCCTTGATTCAGTGCATAAGAATCAGCTTGATTCACAAATAAACCAATTACATAAGCATTATAGGGAGTATTTCGAATCTATGGATAAATGAGAAGGATAATACAAACTGTGTATGATCCTGAAGAAGTTAAGAGTTCTTTCCAGTCCTCACTTGGAACCGTATACGAATCATATATGTAAATTAGAGGCTTATTCTTATACCGATAAAAGGCAGGATGACCTCCATAATGGTCAATAAGATAAGCAATATCATGTCGAACTGATTTGGCAGTTCGGTTTGTATATGGTTCAATATGGAAACAGACCTTCTCTTGAAATTCATCAGCAATATCCAGAATCAAAGGAACAAAGTCATTTACAAAGACAATCGCATTATCATCACGCATACTAGGTGGATACCAGGAAAGTGCTAGAACTCCAATTCCTCCACGAATTAATTGTTTCATATGATCTCGAATGACCTCTGGATCAGTACTTGAATACGGACCCAACTGTGGATAAAACTTGGCTGCGATATCCTCTGGAGGATGATGTTGCCTTCGAGGATACCTCATGTTTGTTGAGGCAGTCCAATGAGGAATTGTCTCATGATTCCAATGACTCCACTTTCCGTTTACCTTTTCAGAAGCATACCAAGAATAATAAAACGCGTGCACTCGGTAAGAAACACCTGTATTCTTGTTTATAGTATCCATCATGGCATTATTATCCTGTAAAATCAAAAATAATATCATTTCTCACCATATTCCTCAGATGTGTCCGAAATACCTCTACAGTCTTATCTTCAGATACTACTCCTTTGGAATGAGATTGGTTAGTGCTTACACTAAAATCCTGCAAAATGGAGCCAATCGAGCGGAACCTCGGAGATGTGTCAATCTGTACCAATCTCTTTACCAAAATAAAAGCAATAGTCAAGGGAATAGTAATCAAAAAGAGAACTGTTACTCCACGATATCGATTCAGCATCAAATGAATCATCTCTTATAGGCTTTCCAACAAACAAAAACATGTAACAAAACTTACACTATGATACAGAATCTAAATACGATTAAATACAGTTCATACACAAATCAAAACTCAATCGACATGTTGGCATCAGAGTGAGCTGTGGTATCCTTTTCATGGTAATCAAACATAATGGATATTTATCATCAGAACCAACACTCAGTCACAATCAGATTTGCTCTCACATCCTTTTCCTCACAAAAGTTCAGAACAGGTCTGTGCTTTCTCATCAGTTCAATAAACACGTATCAAGAACAACCTTACCTTTTCTTCTCCCAGAAACAAAAAAACAATGAGGTCAATAATTGTGGAATAGACCCTCTGATTAGCCCTAACCAGATGGAACGGTATTTGCTAAAACGATGGACATAGAGTCAGTAATATTAGTGATTCGAATTGAAAACGATCCCAGAGACGATGGTACTAAAATAGCATCATCAAGAATCATTTCGATAATGATACCTGCAATGAGATAGGCACATCATCATCATTCCAGTTCCCTCTCCAACAAGCAAAATAGCCATAAGAACGTTATTAATAATTCTGGAATACTAGAAATATCCATAATTTTCGTCAACAGCGTCTTGTCCGATAATTCGAGTTCTAGAAAGACTTCTAGCATTCTAATATTTTATATCGACATACATAAGAATGGCTGAAGTAGAGAATACTTGGGTTGATTCAAAGACTAGGCAGCTGTGCTAAAAGACAAATCAGTTGTAAACAAGGTAAATAATTCGTGGAAATATTTAATTTTGCAGGGTGCAGATGCCCGCATGGCTTCTTTCGTTGGAGCTACTGCGGTTGCAGATCTCGTGAAGTCAACGTTGGGTCCTAAGGGAATGGATAAAATCATTCAAAATGTAACTGTTGGAAGTTGAATATGATAATAGGTCACTACTACGAACGGTTCTCTTCTAGTGACAAATGATGGAGCAACGATTCTTAAGTCTGTGAATGTGGATAATCCTGCTGCCAAGGTACTTGTAGAACTCGCTCGTATTCAAGACCAAGAAGTCGGTGATGGAACGACGAGTGTTGTCGTTCTCACTGGAGAATTGATTCGTGAGGCCGAGAAGCTGATTGATCAGAGAATTCATCCCATGGTTATTGTGGATGGTTGGCGTTTAGCAACGGCTGCTGCTCGGAAAGCATTGGAAGCCTCTGCTGTCAATCATTCTGTATGTATTCACTATTCGGTGTAATCTAGAATGACCCTGCTGCCTTCTACAACGATCTTCTGAAGATTGCTCGTACGACTCTTTCATCGAAGCTAGTGAATAGCGACAAAGAGCATTTCGGTAGGATATTGGGAGGTGGTAATCATCAGCTCGTCTTGCTGTCGATGCTGTTCTTCGCATCCGCGAGTCTGGAAATCTTGACTACATTCAGATTATCCAGAAACCGGGAGGTTCATTGAGTGATTCGTTCCTTGAGGAGGGATTCATTCTGGAGAAGTCATTTGGTGTGGGTCAGCCTCGTGTATGGGAGCATCCGAAGATCTTAGTGGCTAACACACCCATGGATAAGGATAAAATCAAAGTAATGATGTTGAGGAGAATTCATGGTTAGATTCAAAGTACTCGTGTTCGTGTTGACAGCATTGCAAAGGTAGCAGAGATTGAAGAGGCAGAGAAGGCTAAGATGAAGGCAAAGGTGAATCGTATCCTCGCTCATAAGATGAATGTGTTCATTTCTCGTCAGTTAATTTATAATTACCCTGAACAGCTTCTGACTGATGCTGGAGTGGGCAGTATTGAACACGCCGATTTCGAGGGTGTAGAACGATTGGCCGCTGTATTAGGAGGTAAGCAAAATCGAGACTATTTTAGTCATAGCTGATATTGTGTCAACATTCGACAGTCCAGAATCAGTCCGTCTTGGTGAGTGTGATCGGATTGATGAAGTAATGATTGGTGAAGACAAGATGATCCGGTTCAGTGGTTGCAAGGGAGGTCAGGCATGTACTATTGTGTTGCGTGGAGCTAGTTCCCATTTGCTGGAGGAGGCGGAGCGATCTCTTCATGATGCTCTGGCAGTACTCCAGCAGACACTCCAACATCCTGAACGTACACTTGGAGGAGGTTGTGCAGAGATGATTATGGCAGAGGCAGTCGATGCTTTGGCTCCGAAAGTGGCTGGTAAGAAGGCACTGGCTGTTGCTGCATTTGCCCGAGCCCTTCGTCAGATGCCTACGATCATTGCAGATAATGCAGGTCTGGATGGAGCAGAATTAGTATCTCAGTTGCGTGCTGCTCATCACAGTGGTCACGTGGCAGCTGGTCTGGATATGTAAGGAAAAGAGAAGGAGATTTATGAATAGAGAGAAGAAGTGTGTTGGTGATATGAATGAATTGGGTATCTTTGAGTCACTTCAACTCAAAAGGCAAGTGTTACTGTCTGCAGCAGAAGCAGCTGAGATGATTGTGCGAGTTGATGAAGTGGTACAATGTGCTCCTCGTGAGCGTGTTCCAGATGAAGGTCGTCATTAAGGGTAATTTGTTTGTGTCAGAAACACATTAATATTGTTCTTCATTAGGACATCTCTTCAACAACAACTGGGTCTTCTCAATACAATCATCAATCGTAATTCGTTCTTCAATATTCACACGCAACATAAACCGAATGAATTTGCAGAAAGGATTAGAGAAGGTACAACAATGATACGTGTTAAGCTTGGGGAAGCTGAACTTTCCATCTAGAATAGCCAGCTTCATAATACCCTCCACAGGAGACTCAAAAGGACACGTTCCAAACGCCATAGCATATAGAGTACAACCTAAGGCCCAGATATCAACACCTCCATCAACTGTTCAGTAATACATAATCAATAAGCCTACGATTCATTCCAGGACGAGGATCATAGAGTTCAGGAGCCCGATATGCAGCACTGCAGTGTTTCTCAGCATCTTCCTAGTCCTCATACCTCTACCAAACTCTCACTTTGATATTGGATGCATCACGACGATCCCTCACAGGAACATCGAGAACAGATACAGAACCGAAGTCGATCAGGATTGCCTTCTCATTCTTCCCTGTTCCTTGAAGCATGATATTATGTGGCTTGATGTCACGATGAACTAGACCCTTATCGTGGAGTACCTTCACAGCTTGACATGTCTGAAGGAAGATACGAAGACAACGAGCCTCCGTAAAGGGCCATACACGAATGGAATCATTATTGAAACGTTCAATCTCATCCCAAACACTTCCTTGAGAATAGAAAGGAGTAAGAAGAAGATATTGATCAGGCCCAGATCTAATAAATAAGTCACAGTCAAATACCCAAACTCTTGATGTTGCTTACCATAACCAAGAGAAGGCATAATATTAGGATGTTTCAACATCTTCAATAACTTTAATTCTCGCTCGATTTCCTTGACTGTATCAGGTGTACTTGCATTCATAACTTTCAGAGCGTATTCTCTGCTTTCAGCATCAGCTACCAAATACACAATGCTGAAGCCTCCTTCAGCAACACGCTTCTACAAATAAGTTCATTTATTCATCCATTCTTTTGCTGTATACGTCTTTCCGTCGATTGTAAAATGCAAATTCAAAGCATATTCCTCATTAATTAGTGAAGCAAAACCAGACCATAGTGACGTACCAAGATTGCGAACAGTATTAGCTCCCTCTAAATATCATTCTATTCTCTCTAATATACTCTTTACACCTTCGTGAACCGAATTACTTATATGAATATTCAACATACTTCCAATGTCATCTAAGAATTGATCAATGCCTTCTTTCTTCTTCGGTGTTGCCGTTGTATTCGAGTTCTGCTCTTCCCATTCATCAGCTTCTCCAGCATTATCGTCCCAGAAAGAGCCAGCTTCTTCTTGAACTGGCTTCCTGGTGGATTGCTGAGGTACAGTATCAAACTCACTAAAGGCTGAATCGACGTGTTTTCGCACATGAGGCTTGGGCGCTTCGGTGCCAAGGCCCAGGAAGTCATCATCATTTCCAGTAACTTCAGTAGCGACAGCATCATAGGATTCTTCTTCTTCCTCGACTTGGTGTTGACGACGAGAACTGCGTCCACGACCCTTGGTAGAGCGAATGGCAAAAGCATCCTAGAAATGAGAACATTGATTCAGTTTCGAACTGGCATTGGCTCCACTTTTCTTCGATGACCTGTTTTACCTACGACTCACTCTTCAAGGATTATTGTACGAGGATGGATCATAGTAATTGGTGACGAGGAGTGGGGCTGTTGCTGGGGTGTTTCTTCTGAAGGCGCCTGGTCCCAGTCATCTACAACAATCATCCCACGAAATAAGTGCAACCATGCTGAGCAGGAGCAGATTTTGGAGTTAAGAAATCGTCATCCCAGTCATCCACTACAAATAAGACTCCATAACAACAAATGTACCTTTTGAAGCAGATTTAGATGCATTCGACCTAGCAGGCTCTGCATTTTCTCCCCAATCATCATCCCAGTCATCGACTATGGATAATTCTCAAATGACACACACAAGTACTTTTGGAAGAACGAGAGATAGATGGCTGCTTTTTTACGGTCTGTGAAGGAAAAGTATCATCATCCTCCGACCAAGTATCGACTGCTAGGAAGGATGAGACAAACCATCAAGAAAAGTACTCTTCTTCTTTGTTTCCTCGTCTGACCATCCACCAGTCCAGTCGTCATCCATTTTTAACAATCGCTACAAAATTGAAGGAGACACTCAGATTATCTAGTATTGGGGATCCCACATACTGAATTTCGATAATACCTCAGATTACTGTTTGATTAGAGAAAAAGGTAGTAACAAAGGAATACTTAATATTGGTGATATGGCATCATAGATACTGAGAGGAAGGCTTTTATCCCATTTCATTGAGTATTCATTCTATGTAGATTCTGCCTGTTAATACACATAATTACCTTCATAACGAATGTACCACAAATTGTAAATGTACCTCATGTACTCTTCTCTTTCCTGTTCTATTATAGATTCAATGTTATTGTGCACATTTTGAATATAGCCATCAATGGAGGTACAGCGATTTGGATGCTCATTACTGTGGGTACGAAGTGGATGTCTGAACTTATGACTCTTCCTGATATATGGTTTGTTGTATGATTGTTTCATTTGTTTGAGTTGTAGTTACGCGTTTTGATGTTGCTCTTGGATTGTTTGAGCTCGTCCATAATACTGTATTCTATACAAAATCTCAAAGATAGATTGTAGGGTTCTTTACATCTCTACTTTCCAGATTTGTACAACTACTCCAATATCTATTTTTCATCTTTAGTGTTCTTTTGTTTAGCGTATTTGGAATGTCCTTTTCATCATTACAGGCTGAGGAGGCTTCCTTACCCATCGTAAGGAATTATTTGTCCCTTATCTTGGTTTATCAATTCGGTGAATTCGCTGTCGCATTTCTTGTATTTGTAACATGGATAATCGCTATCATGGAATGGATTCTGGACTGCGGAACTAACAACGAAACTACTCTTGCCAGTCCTGAAGAAGCCCAGTTTTTCTCTGTGTCTGGCTTGGAATCACAGGCTCCTGTGTTCTCCTTCAGCATTGGTGCAATAGATGTGAGTGATACAAGGAATGAGTCACTCCAGTGAGGGTCTGATACTTGATTGATGCATAGATATGAGGCTGCTGATCTCATTCCCGAGAATATGGATGAATTACACCAATCGAGATCCCACATCATGGCTGAAAATCCGATCATGGAAGAGCAATCTTTCAACGCGACAACCACAACTCAGCCTTCAATGCATTCACGGATAGTAACTCAGACATCTTCGTCAAGTCAACGAAACCATCCAGCCATCTTAAGTGAGGTTCTTACAGAAGTGGTTCTCGATGATGAGGAATCCAAGAATCCGAGGGAATCCACTATCTTTGATAGATCAATGATCTCTCTGTACTCGGTGAATCCTCCTGGTGATAGAGACATCCCTGAGTCTTCTCAGAACCCTTCTCTATCTACACTGCTGATCAATCAACCTCCTTTTCCTCTCTTTCCGCAGGTACATCCAACATCAGAAGTATCGAATTACCCACTGATGCAAAACAGACAAGAAAGTAGTGATCATACTCTACTACCTACGAGGGTGACGTCTGATGTCCCTGTTACGATTCCGACTTCTTCACTGTCTTCCCAGACTTCGCAACCTCCTTCATCAATCCTTCAAGGCTCCTTCACCACTCTTCTTAACAGAATGCCTAGTTTGACTTCTGAGCCTCCACCAATAACTGCTACAGTCTCTAACATTTCGGGTTTGACCAATCCTATCCCCTGGGCTCCAGATATGGTTTCTGTCATTCCATCGTCTCCTAGCCATCTTTTGGAACATTCTACTTCAGTCTTTCCTTCCTTTCCTACTGAAAGAACGGATGAAACAATCAAATGGATGGTTGAGATGCTTTCACTTCAGCCAGTCGAGACTGTACAAGATACGAATGATAATCGAAATCCAAATGACACTTCGGAACAATTAGAGACTGATACTAACCTTTTTCCGTTTATGAATGTTGTTTCACGAGTTTCCAAACGTGACATTGGTCCAACTTCCGATCCATCCTTAGATACTTCTCAACAACCTCTTGACAAACCAGATCCAGAGTCGGGTTTTGCAATGTCTGAAACGGCCTTAATGCCTGTTTCGGCACATATTCCTGAACCAAGCCATTTATCTGTCTCAGAATCAACATTGGTAGTAATCAATCAGTTGACTCAAGAACTGGAATCGGAGTTACTACCGAAGTCCATTACAGAGACAGCATCTAATGACGTCTCACCACCTATCAATGAACCTGGATTGGACTCAGTTCATGAACCTTTGCTTAATTCCTCTTCAAAGTTAGAATCCGATCCAGATCAGGACGGTAAGAAGGATTCTATCTCTCCGGTACAGCCCGCTGGTACTTGTGAGGATCGTCAAGAGAGGAGTGGCTCTGCAGATTCAGAAGATAAAAGAGAGCAAGTACAACAAATTAAGGAACCCTTTCCATCAGAAACAGTGTCTCACTTTGAAGCCATTTCAACTACACGAATGTGTGAGTGCTGTGGAAAGAGAGAAGCCAGAATGAAAGTAATGCCCTGTGAGAACGAATTATGTTTATTATGTGTGGCAACAGGACCACGTTGTCCTGCTTGTGGAGCAATTATCGAGATCGTTACTTCTCTATGAGTTGTCGACTGCAATATGTTTGTTGACTCATACGTCGATTCTACCAGAGGGGGTATCGAAACACAATTCGATGATAAAACGCTTGTGATTTGTCGCTAAATCATAGAAATTCCCGTTATAATGACCGTTTTGTTGGATATGATATGTGTGTTTCCGCACTTTTTCTTTAATAAGTATGCGATCTTTTGTTTTCTTGGCCGCTCTGCTTGTTCTTGTGTCCTGCACTGATATGCCATACATCTGGCCCCTCCCTAAGGACTATTCCTATGGAGAGAAAACTGTGACGGTAGATGCCCAGCATTTCCGCTTTATCACTTCGAAACAGTCCAACGAACTGATCGAGGCTTTCCACAGATACATGGATGTGATTTTCTACAAGAAATCTGCCCTTGTCGAGGAGGGAGTCCGCAGTGCCCGAATCGAGGTGGAAGAGGGAAAAGTTGAACTCCAGCTGGATACTGATGAGTCTTACACCCTTGTGATTCCTGATGATGGTTCGGAGATTACCATTAAGGCGAATAATCCTTTCGGAGCTATGCATGGAATTGAGACTCTTTCTCAGCTCATTGTTTTCGATCCCGTTTCCATGACCTATGTGATTAAGAACGCCCCTTGGAAGATTGATGATGCTCCTCGTTTCAAGCATCGTGGAATTTTGATGGATACTTCTCGTCACTTTGAGTCGCTTCCTTCCATTAAGAAGTTGATCGATTCTATGACCTATGCTAAGTTGAATGTTCTCCACTGGCACATTACCGATTCCCAGTCCAATCCTGCCCAGTCCCTGGCTTTCCCCAAGTGGTGGGAGGGTTCATATACTCCTATGGAGAGATACACGACCATGGATCTTGAGGAGATTGTTGAGTATGCTCGCATGCGTGGTATTCGTGTGATTCCTGAGATGGATGTGCCTGGACATGAGGCTTCTTGGTGCGCTGGATATCCTGAGGTGTGTCCTCGTGAGGATTGTCATGAGCCTCTGGATCCTACTTCCGATATGACTTGGGAGTTGATTAATGGAGTGTTGAGTGAATGGTCTGGAAATGAGAAGAGAAAGGGAATCTTCTTTGATGATTTCTACCATATGGGAGGTGATGAAGTGGATACTAGTTGCTGGAAGAGTACTCAGCGAATTGTGGATTGGATGAAGGAGAACAACTTCACTGATCATGATACCTACAAGTACTTCGTAAAGAAGGTCCATGAGTTTGTGAATCAGAAGCAACGTAATGGAATCTACTGGGAGGAGGTCTGGAACAACTTCGGAACTGACTTGGATAGAAGCACTGTCATTCAGACTTGGTTGAGCAAGAAGACTATGAAGAGCGTTGTGCAGAATGGTTACAGAGTGATTATCTCCGATCCTGTTGTTTATCTGGATCATTTGGATCAGACCTGGGCTGACTTGTACAAGGATGAGCCTTTTGAGTTCACTGATGTGCCTGAAGAACAGGCTTTGGTGTTGGGAGGTGAAGCTTGCATGTGGGCTGAGACTGTTGATGTCTCTGATCTGTACAACACTGTGTGGCCTCGTGCTGGAGCTTTTGCTGAGAGATACTGGTCTCCTCGTGAGGTCAACAATGTGGATGCTGCTCATGACAGAATGATGTATTTCCGCTGCTTGTTGAACCAGAGAGGTGTTCCTGCTGCTCCTACTAACAATGCTAAGGGTAGAAGTGCTCCTCCAAATCCTGGTAGCTGTTATGCTCAATAAGATATCATTTTGAGTGTTTGTTAACAAACAATGCATTCCTTCTTTTGTTTCTTTCGCATTTCCTCCTCTTCTCTCTTCAACTGTGCTTCCAGAGCAACATAATCTACCTTCTTATGTTGACGTTTCCTTCCTCCTTCATTAGCTAGAGGGTCAACAATCTTATCCACTTCTCCAGCCTCAATCTCAGGCATATCATAGTTCACCAAATCTTCACTGCCATCCTCCTCCAATTGAGGTGTTTCCGTTGCTGGAGTGGACTCAACAGGAGACGTCGGTTTCTCAGTTGGCACAAGAGGATTTGGAGTTACTTCCTCTTCCTCACTCATCGCATCAAAGTCAAAGGATCCTTCCTCACTCATTTTCTCATCCATCTCTTGTTCAGGTTCCATCACACTCATCACAGTCTCTCCTTTCGCAGCAGCATCTTCTTCATATCCCTTCTTTTCTATCTCACTTTCCATCTTCCATATCTCAGGATCACACTCTTCATAATGATGACTACACAAAGCTTCCACATGAGCTAATACACTCTGCGCCAGAGGGGAAGCACAGCCTCCCAACACATCATATCCTCCTTCCAATACACTCACAATTCGTCCTCCACACACCGTATTGGCGATCTTCACAATCTCTCCTGTTGCCCATGCGAAATCACTCTCACTCAATCCTCCGAATCCGTTGTTCAGAATATCACTCGCATGACCATCAAAACCTACAGATGAACATAGAAATCCAACACAAACCTGCAGAAATGAAGATCAAATCTGGATGAAACTCTAACAGACGAGGAAGAATATTGGATCGGAATTGTTCTCTCCAGAAATATGCATATTTTCCTTGTTCTTTTGTAACGTAAACATCCACGATTTCTGGTTTTGTGAATGGAACTCCCGTTTCTGCTTCTGCCACATAATTCACCTTATTTTGAGTATTTCCAGAACCGGGGTAAAAATAGTCAGTATTATTGGCAAGCTTTCCATATCCATGGACACTAGCAAAGAACACGTTTTCTCCATCCTTTTCATCCTTCCAGGGTTTATAGACATAGTTTGAAAACCTACTGTGAATCAATCACCAAATGCTCACTTCAGTGTCATATTCTGTAATACTGTCGTGGAGTCATGTTCAATAGGACAAAGATGCTGTATGCAATCTTCTGTACCATTTCCGTGGTGAATATCGAAATCGATAATTGCGATACGATTGAAATTCGGATATGTAGCCCGTGCATATGCTGCCGCAATAGCTACGTTATTGAATAAACAGAATCCCTGCGAGACATTGCTGTTGTTTGGATTGTTCACAGATCCACTGATTCCGATGTGGTGACCTGGAGGACGAATACAGCAGAAAACAGAAGAAGGTCCAGATTCTGTAGTAGCATTGGCAATCCGATCCACTGCTGTAAGAACAGTTTGTACAGCACGTCGTGCTTGAATTAGTGAATCAGCTGATACGACTGTATCAATGTCAAGATTGTTAAATCCTGAAACAGTCTACAATTATGGCATTCCATAAATCATACCTTTTTCGTGCATGCTTTCATAATCTTCATCACATAGTTGAAATCATGCACACGTAATACTGAACTCAAGGAAGCTAATTTGGATTCCATCTCCATCTCCACTCGTTCCTTTAGACTTCGGTTCAACAGACATCCTCCTAGCTCTTCTGATACAAGGACTCTGCAACGTTGAACTTGCTCTGGGGGAAGAACCTTCTCCTAATCATCATTGTCATTCTGATATCTCACAGAGCGAGGAGGAGGATAGGAACAGGTCTGATGTTGTGTAAATGGATCTGTGACCAACACTAGAGGTTTCTTTGTCTGATGAGGGAATCCAGAACAACTCTTTTCTCGCTTTTCTTCCATCACTCGTTTCCAAATATCAATAGGAATTCGGCCAAATTGATCTGCAGCACGTACATCTAACTCAGGACTATGATATCGGATCAGCAGTTGATACACTTCAAGAGCGTCCGACTCGAGACTCACATGAAGAGCATTCTGTTGCTTATGATTCTGAATAGATGCTAGTTGAGGATATGTATCCATCAGAAAAGAAACAACATCAGCACTATTTCTATTCATCAACTCCAATGAAATCGTTAACCCTTTGCATGCGGAGAGAAGAATCGAATTGCCATCACCATCAACTGACTCGAGAAGTGCGGGCCATTCTTCTAGAATAGGACCTAGAATCTGAATCATATTATACGAAGCAGAGATATGTGCAATTGTTCTTCCCAAACGATCCTTCATTGTCTCCATATTGTCTGGAATGACTAACATCTTCAACACATCGAAGAGATTATCTTCAAACACATTCTTTGTAGCTGCAACAAGAAGTAAAAAGATAGAATAGGGAATTCCTTCAGTCTTAAGAGTGAGTTTTACTTCATTCTCCAAGCAGACACGGATTGTATCCAAATTTCCTCTCATAATCGCTATATGAAGCGGTGTAAATCCAAGATTGTCCTCCTGATCCAAACTAAGTTGAACTTCCTTTGATTTACCATAACTCTACTATTCATACCTTTGGATTATATTCTCTTTTATTATTCTTCTGGATCTCTTCCTTTAGAAGTTGGAATTCGTCTCTTTGAGCCAAATCATGAAAACGGAAGGGAATAGGAATATAAACTTCTTCATCTTCTTCACTATCCTCCGAAAGAGTATTTAGGTTTTCTAGATCGTTCAGAGACATGAAACAAGAATTGAAATAGAAAAGAAAAAGTTGGAGGAGAGGGGCATCGATCCCCTTACCTCTCGCATGCTAAGCGAGCGCTCTACCATCTGAGCTACACCCCCGACACGGACTTTCTCCGATGATAACTATATGAGCGTTTGTAACCTTAATCCACCCATATTGATTATGTCATTCGTCATAAACAAACAGACAAAAATAATAAAAGGGAGGATTAAAGATCAAGAAGGACTGGCTGTGAGTTGACATGATGCATCATAAAGTTCTCTTCACGACATACTTCAATATTTGATTCATATCGATTAAGGATTTTAACCCAATTGTTGTCTTCACTGAAAAGAAGAACAAAAACACATCGCTCCTCCGTAAATGTCATCCGTTCAATCGAGTAGATCACAGAAGGGAATTCTGCAGTTACTTTCTTAAGAATGATTGACATCAATGGCAAATTCTCAAAACTCATCCCAAAAGAAGAACGGGAATAAGAAACACATACTCGAGATTCCATATGTGTCTCATACAGCTTCTTTCTTGCTTCTTCTCCGAGTTCGAACATCTTCTTCAAAATCGTTCTAATCCTCAATCTCTCATTCTATTCGTACTGGTCTACATTTTCTCGAGACTGCCAACTCAAATGTCCCTCGGTCCAGGACTCCATAGACTTGACATCGGCAACTCGCTGTAACATTCCATCGAGGAAGGAGATACAGGTACAGAGAGAGCGAATATCTTTCACCGCATTCGTGTTGAAAAAAGTCATACAAACTTGTCTGGAATCATTGTGATCATCATAATCTGTTTCCTTTGTTTCGATAGAGAAAAATATAGTTGGATAAAACCGATTTACTACATAGAGACCTGGGAGAGCATTGAGCGAGTCACGAGGATCTAGAATGAAGGCAACTGCTCATTTTGACCTCGATTGTGGTTGATCAATGTCCATGTTACTGTAACTTGGACTGTATTGCGATTGAATGAATCGACCATCCGAAACACCAGATCACTTTTGGCTGCCTTCATCTGCAACTTCATAGCAGCATCAAGGAGCTTGGATTCGTTATCATTAAGCAAACTAGTTCTCACGGAAATCAGGATATAATCGTGTGACGATTTACCGAGTTCATCTCAAGACGATGTGTGATGTAATTGCGAAGCGAGTCAGCAAACTTCTGACCGCCTTCAACAACTACGATCGATTCTACTGCAAGTTTATTACCTAAATCTCCCGAGTTATTCGCATCTGTACTGAAAAAGGATGGAAGAGTTGAGTCACCAGCTTCTGGGTTATCTAACATCTGGAGATTCAACTGGGTTAACCAGTCACTGTGTTGAACTAGAATAAAGACTACAATCACATTCTTACTCCCAGGTATTTCCGTCGAATAATACGAATAAGCAGGTGCTTGCTGCTCTGGAATAGGACTTGGGATTGATGGAAGCGGAGCTGGCTGAACTTGATGGTAGTCAATTGGAGGAGACAAATTAGTAGGATTCACAGAACCTGGATCAATTCTTGGCATAGTTTCGGGCCGAAAAGGTATAGTAGAGGGAAAAGAAGGACGCGGATCCACATTTGGGACAGTCTTGCGTTTCGTCTGTCTCACTTTGTATACTTTGCAATGCACATGTGGTGGAGGCTTCTGACAGTTGCAAACACAACAACAGATTCCCAAACAACGAGGACATTTGAAATCCATGTCCTCTGTACTTGCCTTTATCTTGAACTTCTTATACAGCTGTTGCAAACAAAAGATACGTTTGCAGTAAGCACAACGCACTCTTCCCTTTCGCTGACCACATTGGGCTTTTCCACAGAGATGACATGTTCGAGTTAACCCAGAGTCTTCCATATCATCAGTATTCTCACCATGAGTCTCGCGAGATGGAAACCCTCCAGGTGGAGATGGTGCCATACTACTCTGCACATTACAAGATATGGATCAATAATCAAACCATGAACTATTACGATAATTTTTCAAGTCTTTTGAATCAAACCAAAAGTTACTACGTTTCTACGATACGAAGAACTCTGACTTCTTGACTATAATGGGCCAGATAGAACAAACAATCCTAACTATGCAATATGAATGACAATATCACTTCTCTTTCCTGTATACTCTGTGTATTTGACTCCAGCCATATCAAACATTCTTCTAGCTGCAATAGACATATTCGAGTCGTGGTATTTATCTCCTAGATAGATTACTTCGGTAATCCCCGATTGAATGATCATCTTGGTACAATTGTTACAAGGGAACAGAGAAACATACAACTAAGCTGATAACTAAAGAGGGAGTCTACTTTGCACCCACGAGCATTTGCAGTATTGATGTTAAGAATTGCATTCATTTCGGCATGACACACATACATGTACTTGGTATCTAATTCATTCTGTGCATCTCGGCCCCAAGGTAGAGCATCATCGCTACAACCACGAGGAAAACCATTGTAGCCTATTCCCACAATTTGATTTTCACTGTTTACAATACTAGAAGTAAGTATATCTAGATTTGAACTACCATGCACCCACTTGTGTATTAGGATCTATTGATTAGACGTACTCCTCGATTTGACCTTTACTGCGCATTGCACTGAGACATGCTAGTCCCATGAAATACTCATCCCAGCTGATATAGTCTTTCCGTTTCTACAATTGACCAGAAGTTAATCCGACTACTGTAGATACAGTCATCTTTCTCGGACTTGGAGCAGGTGTATTTCGACAGAACTCATCAGCCAATTGTTTCGCTCGTCTATATCCATAAGTCACCACAATAATATGCTACTCAAATTGATCACGCAACTGTTCCGGAACCTCGGTTTCCTTGAATGAGTGATCTCGGTAACTCAGAAAGGCATTCTTATTTGGAAGCAAGCGCCTATTACATGAATTCCATATTCCTCACTCACTTTATATTCAGCTCCAAGAACTGGACTACAACACTCTTATCAGTAGGATCACTGGATGTTCCTTTCTCCGAGAGGTTCTCTTGATTGCTAATATGCTGACTGGGAGTAACCTAGTCATCACGATGGTAACATACTCTAACAGTTGCAGGCCACCATGGATAATCGTCTACTTTGACCCAATAGACGTCTACTGATGTGAGACTGGACATGAGAAAATGATTAATCAATGTGTGTAAAACAAACCCTTGCACTGCCTAACAATCATAAAAAGAGTCTATTTCAGAATGAGGATAAACAGAAGAACATGAATCACAATGATGTAGAATCCCACAAGTTTCTGTACATCCTGGGGAAGCCTCATGAAACTACGTCGTAGTCTATTGTACACTCTCCTAGCTTTCACATCCATGGGTTCTTTTTGCTACTTCTCAGTATCACTCCTCATTCTCACATTTCCAATCAAGGATAATTCTTCTTCTGATTCATTCTCAGACTCGATTTCACGTAATGTACTTCGGTTCACTTGACGCATATTCACAGATCTACAATCAAATCCCATCTCATATCATACACTTGATCCATACTCATTCGATTCTTCTGTTCCAAATTATCTACCTTCTTCTGTAATTCCAGATTCAGACCCGAAATTCGCATATACTTCTTCTCAGCTCCACTTAACAGAACTTTCAAATTCTCATTTGCCTCTCTCAAAGCGTTCATTTCAGCAGTTTCTGTCTCCTTCTTCGTTTCGGATGCCTTGGCCAGTTTGGCTTCCAATTCTTCTTGATTCTTTCGGTTTTGTTCTTCCAAACTCTCCAATTTTGCTTTTGCATCTCCATATCTCGACTCCAGAACAGATAGGTTGCTGCGGAGCGACATTAGATCTGAATCCTTAGCATCCAATTCTGTCTGAAGCTGTGGTAGCAGAGCGATTTGATCCTGTTGTTCGTGTCTATATCAGAATCAGAAGACACACTTACATTGTCTGTTGAAGGGACTCAATCTGACTAGTGAGTTCTTGGATCTGCTGTTGCGATTGTTGGGAGATAGCAGACTATTCATCAGATTGTTCCATCAAAAGCAACATGACTCAATTGATCCTGGAGACTCTGAATCATGGTATTTGCTTCCTTTAAATCCTTATCATATTTAGTTTTCACCAGAAGGAATTTACGTTTACGATTCTCATCCTATTCATCATAGACTTCTTTCACTCTCACCTCTTCCTTCATTGCATTGCACACTTCTTGTTGTTCTTCTAACTGAAGGCGTAATTTCTCTGTCTCCTCAATAATTCTCTGTTTGGCTTGGACCTGCTCCTGGAGCTATCCATTATCCTTCATTCTCAGTACTACTTCCTTCACCAATTGGTCTTGTTTCTCCATTTTCTCATGTAACTCACTCACTTCACTTTCCTTTGCTCCACCAATCTCCTTTGCTTCCTTTGCCTCTGCTTCCTTCTTTGCTAATGTCTCACGGAGCGAAGCCGCTTCTCTTTCCTTTTCTTCTGCACTTGCCTTTAAAGCCTCACAACTTTCCTGTCCTCGAGTAACCAGGTCACGCAACTCACCTTCCATTCTCTTGTGTCTCTCCACTTCTTCTTGAAGTTCATCTCGTGTTTTCTCAGCCTGTGTGGCTCTTTGCAGTGTCTCATCTTGCGATCTCTTCAATACAGACTGTTGATGAATGAGTTCATCATTCTCGGCTCTAGTGGCTTCTAATTCACGATGAATGCTAGCCAATTCGATTGTCAAGTGTTGATTCTCATCCTCTTTCTTATTTAAAAGTGCGTTACATTCAGCAACCGTAGAACTCTTTGCTTGAAGAACACGGGAATCACAATCTTCTTTTAACTCTTCAAGTTCAGCTCTTATTGCTTCTTTTGACTGTGATAATGAATTGATTTGCTCTTGAAGAGTAGTTGTTTGAGAACGATACGATTCTGCTTCGTGAAGGGCTTTGGAGAGAGAAGACGAGAGTTCTCCATTCTCATCATTGAGGTGTTGGATTGCTAAGCGCAACTGTTGCATTTCTTGTTCTTGTTCTGACTTCTCTTGACTGGTTGAAGAGAGAGTTTGGAGTTGATTCTGGAGTTCTTCCTTCTCCTTCTGGAATTGGTTCTGAAGTTCCTCTTTCTCCTTCTGCAGCTGGTTCTGGAGTTCTTCCTTCTCCTTCTGAAACTGACTCTGAAGAGTTTCCTTTTCTTCCTTTGCACTTTGTAACTGTTTCTGCAACTCTTCTATGTCGTTCTTGAATTCAGTTTGAAGAGTTTCCTTTTCTTCCTTCTCCTTTAGCAGTTCAGTTTGAAGTGCTTCCTTCTCTTCCTTAAGCTGATTCTGTAAATCTTCTTTTTCTTCCTTTGCATCTGTCTGGAGCCGATCCTGAAGCTCCTTCTCCTTTTCAAGCTGATTTGCCAACTCTTCTCTCTCCTTCTCCAGCTCCTCCTTCTCTATCTGTAACTGTCTCTGAAGTTCCTCCTTCTCCTTATCTAACTCTTCTCTCTCTCTTTGCAACTGATTTTCCAATTCTTCCTTCTCCTTCTCCAACTGGGTTTGAAGTCTTTTGTTCTCTTCCTCCACAGTTGCACATCGCATCTGCAGTTCGTTCTTCTCTTTCTCTAACTGGCTGTGCAGTTCCTTCCTTTCATCTGATGCTCCCTCTTCCAATTGCTTTGCCAGTTCACCACATCGCGTCTCAGCAGCTGTTAGAGCCACATTCACTTCCTCATTCACCGCTTGCAGTTTCTCATACTCTTTACGAGATGCAGATAATTGCTCCTGGAAGGATTTCTTCTCATTTTCAAGCGAAAGTTTTAATTCCTCTCGTTCATTCTGCAATTGATTTGTCTCTGATTCTAATGCATCATTACGAGTTGTCGCTTCGTTTAGAAGACCTTTCACAGCCTCCAATTGTTCCTGCAATTGAGCCACGAGAGAACCGTCAGCATTAGGACTTTGTCGTAGTGAAGCCAACTATAACATCACGAAATCATGAAAATATTACTTCCTGATCCTTTACCTTCATTTCCTCTTGAAGCTTCTCAAATTCATGCTTCATTGCGTTGGCCTTTGTAATAATACTGCTGGCTTTCTCTAGTTTTGCTTTATACTGCTGAATCTATTGGTCATCGAATTGACTAGGAATAACCTTCTCATATGCAGCTTTCCGATCTAAACAATAACTACAATAGAACAAATACTACCTTTTTGAATAGATACATTATCAGCTTTCAATTGTTCGTTTTCAGTTAGTAGTGTAGCTTTATCGTCTTTTTTCAAGCTCTCTAGTTCTTCTTTTAGCTTGTTCATCTTTCAATGATATCTCTTATTCAAATACTACTTGAGTCTCATATTCATGATTTTGGAGAGCCAAGCGTCGAATCTCATCGGACTTCATCGATATTGCTTCATCTCGTTGCTGAAGCTCCAACTGTAACTCTTGAAGACGAGTCACATCACTATTTCCAGCAGTTGAAAGATTATCCGTTCTGGTAGAAGGAGCAACTTCCTCATCTGATAGTCCTATACGTAAATCAGATCCGATAATACAGTACCAAGATCATCATCCATCTGGAATGCTCCTCCATTAGTCTCCATTTCGTCATTTTCGCCAGAATTATCACCCCATGAAAAGTGCGAAAACATAGTTTTCTTTGTATTCGAGAAAGAATACTGTTTGACTTGTCACTTTTTCGTTTCTATGGAGAAGAATGTTCGTTACTTGGTTTGTCTGATTAGAGTAGAATCTGTCATGGTTGAAGTCGGGTTCCAGTTACAAAACGACTTATAAACGAGAAAGACCGGTTATTTCTGAGGACTGTAGGATGTAGAAGGAGAAGACAATCACCTATAGCAATAACTGTAGAGAGTGATTTGAACACAGAAGTAAATAAGGTGGATCGTGATTATATTCATGAACACGAAAGCAGTATTCTACAGACTCAAGCTATTTTGAGTCATCCGTAGGCGATGTGTTAGAGAATTGATTTTGAAGTAATAAAGTATCTTCTCACAGTAGTCACTCGGTTAAGAAAGAGAAACCACAATCTCCTTCTCCACTTCCAGATGATAACAGTTCAAGTTGTGTTTTCTTTTGACTTTTAGCATTATTCTTTTTGGATAATCGTGGAGACCGTGATAATCTTGTTATTGATAGCACCTATAGTGGTGATATTCCTTTGTAAGTGTCTTCTTGTTTGATAATTGTAGTTTCAAAAAGTCAAGAACAATCTTGGGTTTTGAACACTTATCAGCTGGTGATAAAGCCTCTCTTCGTCGTAATCGCCGAACAGGCAAGTTAAATCGTTATTTTCAAGATGTATTTTTCATTTATTTCTTCTCAAATAGTCTCGGATCTCTGATGTATCTATCATTCAGCGCAACTTTGCATATGATCGTATTCGTTTAGATAATCGGGCTCGTGGCATTGGAGTCGATTACCTTGATGACAGTCGTGCAAAGTTAACTCCTGAGCTACAACTGGAATATGGAGATTGTAACAGCATTCCATTTATTCCTCTCCCGTCAGATCAGGGAGCTGGTACAATCTCACGTCTGGAATTGCGAGAGGAACGAATTCGTCGTTGCATGGAACGTGTTGACATGGAGCCTGAGAACATCCGTTCGTGGATTCATTACATTGCGATTTATGATGAAGCTGCAGAAGAGGCTGAAAGTAAGAAGGAACGAGTAGGTTCGAGATGAAAGTTGACATGAAGATGAGTATGTTAGAAATGGAATATCAACTATTATCAGATGCTTTAAAGAAGATTCCAAATGATTCAAGACTGTTAAATGCCAGACTACATGTACTGATGCGGGTATGTCAGATGCGATTGATCAAGTGTAGCTGAAATCAGGAGAAGAATTATTAACAGAGCAGAAAACACTTCTAGATCAAGGAATCGAAGATGGAGTGAAGAATGAAGGATGAATTCATTATTAGAGCTTTCTCATCGGATTTATCAAAAGTCAGTTATCCACTCTGACGAATTTCTCTGTTAGTTCTGCTATTTCATCTAATCTCTAGTATGCCTCCTGTCTGGAGGTATTTCACTCCATTCTTCAGAAAATGAATACACACTATTAGTAGTGATATACTGAGATTATCATGTAGCTCATTATTACGAAGTGGAGTATCGGAATTAGATGTAGCTGATTATCAACGATCTCAATTATCTGTGATTTATCTTGTATTTGAGAGAGAGTGGCTATGAATATTAGTTTGCTTGTATTGAACGAATGCGAGGAGGGTTTCAGCGAGGTTTGCAATTATTGCGACTTCTTTTGGAATTCAACTTAAACGTATAATTCATTGGAAATCGTTTATGTCAAGGCCCCATCACTCACAAGAGGCAAGACCTTAGCATACAAACGTCAACTCTTTCAATCCTACTATATTGCTCACGGAGATTCTCTACTTGGTGCAGATTCATATGAGTCTTGGTCTGATTGGACCCAGGCCACACTACGTAAGATGGGAAAGACAACAGAAGCTTCAGAAGATCGGAGTTCATACATTCTGATGAATTCAGCACAAGAAGCATTGAAGATGTTAGATGGGAGTCATGATAGTGTGACGTGTTTGTAAAGGTTTGGATGATTATGGTAGACGAAGACATGCCTTCTCTTACTCCATGGCCTTGTCATGAACCTACTAAGAAAGAATTGGCTGATCTCGATGAGCAGGAAAAAATGGAAGAGAATCAACTCATGACAGAGAATGTAGATAGTGAATACAAAATGGTATATTCCCGTGTTCATGGGTTAGTGTTTCATATTGGGATTGATTATACAGTTATCGAATTCCTATGCCTGTCAAGGATTCCGAACAGGATTATTATGCACGCATTCTCAAGGCTGTTAAAGAAGTGGGAGTAAGAATTAGAGAATTGAATCAGAGTAAGGAAGTGAAAGAAACAACACAGAAACGAAATGTGAAAGTTCAACGCATTAGTTCGGATGATCCCTTCGTCAAGTATTGGTACTGTTCTAATTTTCCTGTAGTTGGCTACATGAAGAAGATTTTGAGGAACTAATGGCTTCGTTTGAGGAAGATCCGGATTCAGTCGTGTTTTCTGATATTGAACCCTTTCTAATCAACTTAACTGTTCATTTCTGAATATATATTTCATTTCTAGCCCACAATCTACGAAGATTTGTTTTTCGTGTTACTTCAGTATTTGGGAGTTACATTGAGAACAAAAACGTTTCCTTTATATAAACGAGTTCATGAAATGACTGTAACAGAAGATGAGGGTTCTTTATCATTATTGAATCCCCAGTATGATTTGTTGTCAGAATTTGACGATATTTTGCCGATCATAGTTACTCCTGCAGTTTTCAAGGATGAACGTCGTCAACATTTGGTAGATCCATCGTAAAATGATTATAGATAGATTCGGAACATATTCTGTTGGATCATCAATCATCATAGTGATTCATCAATCACACTCATTCTTGCTCATGAAGTATTTGAAGTTATATTAGCCAAATACAGTATATGAAAGATTCATTGATGATTATTAGAGGTTTCATCTTCACTAATTGATGCTGCCCTCCAATTGAGTAAGTGTTATTTGCAGTTACCCTCCCATCGGAATGCAATCCCACTCTTCCTTTCTTATATTGATAATAGTATTCGTTGTTCCCATATCCAAGAGGCTCTACGGATTGCTCGAGGTACCCTTCAGCTATTAGAGCGATTAGATACTGCTTCACAACGATATCGACCTTGTGTCGTCATTCGACTCATCCATTGTCTTCTCCTCCAGAGCGAAGTTAAGAGACATGTTACTATGGAAGGGAACTCTGAGACACTCTCACTATGGCCTACAGAAGCAGTTTCCAGCATTCAACAGGAGATTCTTCAAGGTATGCAAACGAATGATGAGGCACAACTGGATCGAAAACTCCTCTTTCTTCTAAAGACAGAGAGTAATGCCTTACGAGAGACAGAGTACCAGGAGGGTGATAGTTGGTTCTCTGTGTATTTCGCTGTGGCTCAGCTACATATGCTGAAGGCCTACCTCACACAATCTGTGGAAGGTCTTTTGAAGTCATCGCAATTAGTCTTTTCGTTATTGCAACCCTCTGGTGAGGAATATTATGTGAGGAATGGTAAATGGGTTGATGAATAGCCTGTGAACTATCTTGTATTAAAGCTACATTCATATAAGTTATCTCTATTATACAATCATTCGCTTCTACTCTTCACAGATACTAGATCATTCTTCACTCCAGCAATTACACAATCGCTCCTAATGCCAAAGTCTATTTTGCACAAAGAGATTGTTACAGCATTGCGGGACTGTCATGAGCATATCCCCTTCTTAGTATTGCTTAGCAAACATGATAATCAGAACATCTTTGCAGGAGTACGATTTTATTTCCCCTTTCATGTAGCCATTACAACAATACTTCAGCAATTATCTTAAAGGAATGGAGAATCCCTTCATTCTCCCTGAAAACAAACCACCTGAGATGGTTGTCATTACATTTGTATACATGCTTACTATGATTCTGCTTCATAAACAGACCTATTTGAATACTGAGAAAGGACATCTTCCAGGAACATTCTTTGTTCGATGTAGAATTGTGATTTTTATTTTATTTCTAGCATTATTTGATCGGCTATTAAAGATTCCGTATCTTAGCAACAGTCCTATTCTTTGGAGAAGCTATATCTGTTATGAGTTTAATTGTGGTCACTATTATAATGCTAAACACCTTTTTTATAGCGCTATTAACAACTGTCCCTACTCGAAGAGTTTATGGTTGGATTGTATTAGAATCTTGCGACCAGTGATGAAGAATGAGGAGATTGTTAATGTCATCGGGTACTGCCAGACAAAAGATATACTGATTCATGAACAGTTGAAAGGTGAATGAGTCTAGTTGTTTCTTACTCTATCATCGATTTTCTAACACTCTAACGATTTTACAATGTCTTGAAGTCCACACTATCAAGTTGAAAAAGAATACTAATTGTCCAATCAGATTGTTCCCAAAATCCTCATCTTTCCTACCAGAATATTATATGGCTGAGACCGTGGCCTCCACTGATTCCACTCTTGTATGAATAGTTACGACATTTAATCCACAGAAAACTGGTCTTCTGGAATCACCAGGGTTATGCAGAACTGGATCGATAATTCATAGGACATATATAACTACCAAATATTCCGAATTCAAGACGTCTGATATTCGTCATTTGTTGTCGTTTCTTCGATGGACAAACTTGCTAACGTCTTTCGTCGTCTGTACTTTCACCATTCTCACATCTATTTCCTATCTATTGAATTTTAATATCAGTACATTCCTATTATCAGCTTACTGCTGTCTCTTTTCTGGGATTCTCTTTCTTTTTGAGTTGCATACAAAAAGAATCAACAACCGATTTAAAGCTGAATATGGTTTCTTGTTCACTTATATTGGTCGATCAGTTTTCATCTTGTTGTAGGGCTAGATGGTGATAGTAAGGTTTTAGTTTGTCGACACTCCTATTCTCGATTCCTACATTCGTTCAAAAGATATTTGGTCTTGTGGTTCTAGGAATCTCTGTCATGAACTTGTTTGTCATTGTTGTTCATCCTGCCTTCCGAAGACACGAAATATCCCTCTTAGATGATCCTTCTATTACTTATACAGCTGGTGAGAGTGTAAGTGTGATGGATGTTGGTAATGGATAGGAACTGAAGAATATCGTGGTAAACAATCCCGACATAGCTCAAAAGGTTATTACAGAAGCTGCAAAGTTGACTACAGCCTGAAGTGTTTGTTAGTAATCAAACATGCAGAGTGGGAAGGGTGCGTTCGCTCTTCCAAAATACTATGGAACGAATATCAATTTTGAACGAGAACCCCTGAACGCGTTAGAGTACTTGGTGAGTGTTCGGAATGAAGCTTCTCAAATACCTGATATCGTTACTGTTGAAATTGAAGTAAGTCTCTGGATAGGTAATTATATGGAGACTCCTCCATCAAACACTCATTCTCAAGATAATCTCTCTGATGTTGCTGAATATGATGTCTAATATCATAAGAATTGATAATCGATAGGTACGAGAATGGTATTCTAAGGCCTGGGAGAAAATGGTACTTGATGATTTTCAAAGATTAAGAAATGTACTAATGGATTCTAGATATGATAAATAGATGGTTCGTGATAAAAGGAAGGATACATCTGGAATCAATGAAGTGTCACTGCCTCATATTAATGACGAATCTGGATGGGAGTACTATTGTTTTCCGAAACGAGAATCAACTCCCATGGAGACTATCGATCCAATGGACTGGAATTGTCGGAAACCAGACTTAAATGAACTCATTGCGATGGACTATATAACTACAAACGCTCTTTTTAACTACCACTATGAATGGCTTCTCTTTGATGAGTTGCCTCTTACGTAAGGAAGAAATCGTGTTATAATGTACAGAAAAGGTGTATTTTACTGGTTCTATACACTTCTTGTGTTAATCGATACTCCCATCAACGGCCGTATTTGAGAGTATGGAGGTTGATATATAGAGATTGAAAGTGATATTCGAGGCTTATACAAATATATAGTGAACAAGCGAAAGGAATGGACAGGGCCAATCGATTTCCTTTCTTACATGGATCTTCTTCTAGTGATAACAGGCACTTATTTTCATCAAAGCAAATGAAATGTTTGTTTTAAGAGTACATTTTCCACAAACAGTGCAACCGCTAAAGAAGATTATTAGGAATCTATCTTATCACTCCTCCATCTCCCATACACGTGGTGAGTCTTTTGTTAACACATCTACTGTCTTTGAATCCACATACAGGAATGTATCCTCAATTCGAACACCAAAATGACGTAATTCCTCAGGAATTTCATCATCACCATCAAACTACATGAAACACTCAATTAATCCCTACGTAGAGACCAGGTTCGATACAGAAGGCTACACCTGGAGTCAGTGGAGTACTGTAACCAACGGTAGGAGTATCATTGTTATCCAGACCAATGTAGTGACAACTCTACACAGGATCATGAATCAATGTTCTTACATAATGAGGGAAGTATTTGAAATAGAGCTTCTGTTCCACGATTGTTCTATGTCACAGATTAAATCTTCACCTACTCAACACTACTGGATTTCATAACTCCAATTTCCTTTAATAGTTTTGATAACTCTCTCACAATGGTTAAATGGACATCTTGAAGAGAACTACAGTAACAATCATCTACAAATCCAACCAAGTCTCTTGGGATTTGATCATCTGCAAACAGGATTCATACACTTCATTAACACCTAAATAGATATCGGCACGAGCCTTGGTCCCAGACTTCATTTCTCCAGCAAATACAACTCGAGCCATATCACTATTGTATCCATTCATGAGAACACCACAATCGATTAAAATGTTCTAACCATCATTTAGATAAAGAAAAAAGAACATCACCAGGATTAATGATACAATCGTTACAGGAGTACTGAACATATTGAGAATTACTACCTCCTGCAATTTGAGTTGGAAAAGCAACAGACTGAGCTCCTCGTAACTTAACATTATACTCAAACGCTGTACTGAGCCGATTCTCGATTCCAATTACTAGAATAAGAGAAAAATAGAATAAAAACATGGAATAGAAGATAGTTCGTTGAAAGCGCTGGTACAGATGCTGGCAGAATAGCGGAGCTGTTTCTGTTCGTTAAGAGATTTAATCCATCGGATTCGATCCAGCTCTGGAATCAAAGGACTATAATAAGAAAGAGAAGGAATCATTACGAAACAGTCAGCCCTTCAAGTCCTTTCAGTACAGAAGTCACTTCTTTGTTAATAGAACTGTCAGCAGTCGTATATGTATAAATAGATTTTGCGTCTCCTATGACGGATGGAAGGACAGATTCAATAGTAGATATATCATATGTCTCTGTAATTCCAAAATATAGTTTCGCATCTTCTGGATATAGATGTGGAGTGACATACCCAACACGACCACTATGAATCAATCCATAGCTTTAAAAATACTCTGGCTTATCCTTCATAAATAAACAGCGTCGAACTTCATTCCGCTGCAGTTTCTGAAGGACAAGAAGCATATTCGGTTGGTCGATTCCACAAAGATAGTGAAAACTGGAATTTTGCTTATATTCATATGGAATACTCCAGGACTGATATTTCAGGGAAGAGGAACTGATGAGAGCAACACTTCCCACAGGCAGGCGCGAAAGCAGAAACAATTGTCGATCCTCATATCTGGAGATCAAGAAAACAAAAAGTAATCACTCATTAAGAGAAATACCTGGTGTCAGATCATCTCCATCAATTAAATGAGGATGAGTTTGGTGGATAGGCTACATAATAATATGAATATATGGCTCCCTTACCTGTCCTATATGACGAGATCCCGAAACATATCGGCAAAAGACACTTCTAGATAGGGAGACTTTAGAATAAATGGAGTTAAATAAGGCTGTACATGTAGAAAGTCCGCGTATCAACATAGGGAGGAGATATTGGATTCAAAGACTAATGACGAAATTGATAGAAAAACTGTCATGTAAAAATCCAAAAACTGTTTTGATTCAGAGGATGATGTCCCCCTATGGAAGGACACTTCTCAGGGGATTTATTTCCGATTCATTAGCTCGTCTGAACGATTCCGAGCATTGCTGTATGATGAGCTTTCCGGTGTTACTCTAGGTTTATGTGGGATGTTACTGTTTGAAAGATATATTTCAAATTGTTGTTTGTCCTTTGTCTGCTCGAATTGTGTCAAATTAGTTTGAATGTGATTATTTACTTATGGAAAGAATGAGAGATGTGTTGGGTGTCAGTTTTCAAATGGGCAGTATTATCGAGATGATGTTACTATTGATACTCACTGTTATGAGTAGATATTGGTAGACCGGATTCTAGAGACGGTAAGCGAATACAGTTCATCCCAATCCGTTGATGCTGGGTCTATTGGTGCTGATGATACTGTAAGATTGTCTGTTGTTTTTAATAATCAGTTGTACCGTCGTTTCGTTCTCTTCTGTCTCAAGATTGCAAATCTGAATACTGCAGTATTCTCTTATATAGTCTTCTATTCTAGTGTCTCACTAATCTCCTGTCGTTTGTTAATTGTATTGAAAGAAAATCCTTTCGAGAAATGATTGCAGAGGATAATGAGTGGAATGAGTCTGGATCCTATCTTCAATTGATGCAGTTCATTATTCAAAAACAGACTAAGGTTGCTGATTCTACATTCTTGTTGAATTCTTCTCTTGTTACAATGACCACTGCTGTATCACTCCATTCTCTCAAAGATGCCACTGGAGATGGAATTCTATTGAATCAGCAGGGAGACATCTATCGAGGTGCTGTTTGTGAAGGAGTTCCATCAGGAAAAGGAATTCTTATGTATGCAAATGGTTGTAGTCTTCATGGTATTTGGGAGCATGGAAAGTTGATTGGAAATGGTGAGTATCATTACAATGAGGATGTTTGGATTCCTCGAATTGGAGATGAAGTGTATATGGATTCATCACTGTATTTGAGATCCGAAGTCTATCCGAATGACAGGCAGTTGTTTGATACACAGAAGGGTGTATTTCCTTTTGCATTTGAAGAATCGAGTCAATTAAGTAATGAGAACGAAATAGTATGAGAAATAGAATTAAGTCATCATGATGTGCAATTTCTAGAGACATTTCTCAGTAATCCAATCTTTCTGGAACATCTCTTTCCAATCCAGTGTAAATTGCATACTTTGGTTCTGATTCCTCCTTCTTCTACAGGTGAATTATCGACAGTGTTACTTCTATTATCATCCATTCCATCCTTACGCAATCTTACTATTACAAGTATGAAGAACACATCCTATTGAACAACAGATGCTGAAATGGAGACATTGTCGATTCCTGCGGACTCCTTAAAACAGATTACAACCCTTCGCATTGAAAGTATTTCAAGCTCAAATCTGAGACAATAGATTCGGAGACAGTTCGTGAACTCCAAGTCAATCAATTTGCACTCTCTTCCATTTTGAAACTGGTGTTGAAAGGTTTCAGTTGTTCTTTTCATTCAATATATTAGATTTGTGTCATCTTCAATACATTGATTTGAGTTTCAATTCATTGTCCACAGGAGACTGCCGCTATCCTTATAATGGTAATCATGTTTCATCGAATATCAAACAGTATAAGAAATTATTTAAATCCCTCTCATTGCAGAGTATGTGTTTGTAGTTCGTCTTATCACAGATCTACCTTCGTTATCATCTCTACTAATGGATAATGGTACGTGTATGGAATTTTCGAGTTTTTCCCTTTCCTCGTTACCACAATTAACAGATTGCATTATTGGAAGTGATGAAACTGATTATGATTCATATTCATTCTATTGCTGTAGAGATTTTGCGATTACCGATCTCCCTTCATTGCAGACCTTGGAATTGGGATCGTATTCCTTTTATTCAGCACATTCCTTTACATTGAGTAACCTTCCTTCACTCATATCATTATCAATTAATAACTTTGCATTCTCTAAATTGACCTCGTTTGTGTTATCAGGACTTGAGAACCTTGCATCCCTGTCCATAGGTAATTCTTCTATGAACTCCATTCATAAACTCATATTCAAAGGTACTGGATGAATGGATGATGACAGATAGATCTTCATTCTCTTGAACATTTGACAATTGGTTCAGAATCCTTCCGAAATGCTAAAGAAGTGACATTTGAGAATCTAGAGCGTTTACAGACGTTGTTAATTGGGGATGGCTCATTTCAAAAAACAGTGAACTTGTCCATGAGCAATCTATTGAATTTACTCTCCTTATCACTGGGAACTCGGTGTTTGAAGAAGACGACGGCGACTCTGTATTGTGGGATATTGTTCGATCCCTTTGATTTTTAGGTGTATCTGATGTGATAAAGACGATTCTGTCGAGTGTATCCTCTGTTCATATTCTTTGGTATTGTTTGTTGAAAAGGCTGCAGTTGTATGGATGAGGATATGATCCCACATATTTCCAAGTTGCCTACTAACCGGATCCAAAACATCCTGAAACCGATCAAAGGAGTCATATTTGATGTGGATGGAACTCTCACCGTTCCAGGTACGGGCTGATGTAAAGACCTTATAAATAGGGTTGATCAACTACAAGAGAATCCACGAAAAAGCAAACATTCCTATTGGTGAGGATATTGTACCGTATATTCGATCTCATTACTCTGGAGAAGAGTATCAACGGGCTATGAAGATTGTGGAAGAGGAGGAGTTATTAGGGCAAAAGAATGTTCAGTTACAACCAGGTATTTCTAGCGAAGAACATCTTAGAAGATAGGAGCCGACGAACTGATTCACCTATTGAACTGTCTAGGGATTCGTGTTGCTCTTTTGACTCGTAATAGTCAAAGATGTCTGGAAAATACTCTCTGTCTCTTTACATCCAAAATCGACCTAGCTTATAGTCGTGATATTCAACCGTCGAAACCAAACGTCGACCCATTTGTTCGTATTGGGAATGAATGGAGCGTTCCTTGCGAATCTCTGTTACTGGCAGGAGATCATTTGGATGATTTCATTGCTGCCCTAGGTAATTATGCGGCTTTTGTGTGATATGTAGCATTGTCTTCACGTTCTTGTTATGTACGACCTCATTATGACACTTCGAATCCGGCAACTTCTCACAAACCACAGCTGGTTCATAATAATGCCTTGTCTCTAGCGAATTGTCAACAGTGTCCACCGTATATTATGGAATATAAGCGTACTCACAACTACTATGTTCCAGATCTTGTTGTTGACAGTATCAGTGAGCTCTGTCAAGCCTGGTACAATGTTTCTCAATCTCTCTAACGTTTTGTTTGTTGGAATTCTGTTAATCAGCATCTAGAAGAAGTTATATTCCTGAAACTCCCTTTCCGCACTCAAAAAAGAACGAAGAATGAGCGACTATGATTCAGATGTTGAAGTACTCCATTCGTTTCATCATATAGGCCCTTCGTGAGAGAGGAAATACGTTGTTGAAAGCAAAAGATTATGATGGTGCTATTCGATGCTACTCTGAAGTACAGCAATAGACTGTTGTATATTTGTAGGCAATGGAAGTGGATTCATACAATTCAAAGTTGTATAGCAATCGTTGTACTGCCTATCTATTGTTAGAGAACTATGATAAGGCTCTTGCAGATGCCACGAAATGTGTTTCTATTGATCCTGATTGGTACAAGGGACATGTACAAATGGGTTCTTGTTATATGGGAATGAAGGATTATCAGAGTGCTATCAAAGAGTATAAGAAAGGTTCATAGATTGAAAGGGTCTTCATATGTAGCGTTATCGTTGTCAGACACAAAGGATACAATTCAGAAATTGATTGACAAAGTCGAAAACACTTTCTTGTTATCAGAAATAGGCAATTGAAAAGGAATCTCAACATAACATCCGTTATAAGCTATTTGGAAATGCTGTTAAGACAATGCAAACAATCGGAAATCTACTTCGTGTTTTCATCCTTATCTTGAATGTACTATTGATGTCTCCTGTTTCCCTAGATTGTTGCAATGCTTCCATTCCCAGCATTGTTCAAGAAGGTTACCTCACTGTACTTCGCTGTTTATCTCTCAATTGTTCTGATTCATGTCTATGAGTCATATGGAATGCCTGTTTTCCGTACCTATGTGCTAATTGAATCGAATTATAATATATAGTACTGGAAACGTGTGGCTTCGGATTCGATTGTTCAGTACATGATGCCTCTTATGATTTTCCGGAATACGCGTCTAATCCCTATGGTAATGATGCTAGTAAGTGAATATAGCTCTTGTCATTTCTAGATCTCGTTAAGTCAATTTGCCTCGATCATGATCTTTGTTCGTGAATCGCTTGAAATTGTGAAGCCTTCTCTTCTAAAGTTTCACTTTCATTCTCCTCTCATGTATAGGCGTATTTCGGACGCAATCAACGCTGCTATGGCCAAGTACATGCCAGAACAGAACTGGTCTCAACGAACGTGAGCATTTATTGTAACCTTCACTTCTAGTCCTGCAGAAAAAGAGTACTTTATGAGAGAAATCTTTGGCTTGGCATCTGCCTCCTTAGAGATTTGGTTGTTACCAATGTCGTTGCTTCTTCTGAAGCAAGGTGTCTACGGACTTGTGGGTATCGTAATGATGTATCAGTATTTGTTAATTCGTGTAACGGTGTCTCCCCATGTCGCAGTAGGTACTGAGAGAATTATGGACTGTAGACTGCCCTGAGAAGTATTGATGTATCGCTAAATCGTCTTGTCTATCATCCACGTTGTCCTTTGTTCATCCGTATGGACTTGAGATGGACCTGATTTCTAGGAAATGGGTACTTGTGGATCCGCGAAAAGATTGTAAGCAGTTACCGTAGTTCTCTGAATGTGTAATTACTCCTGGGTTGTTGTTCTGTTTGTTCATTCTTCTTTGTACATTCCGTGATATTCTCCAGAATCGCAATTCATGCCAGTGCAGATTCACCAGACACCTAGGGGAGTTCGAAGATATCCTCGAAAGGATAATCACAGAATGAAACATGTTGTATCATTTATTTTCTTGTTAGTATGTACTTTGCCTCTATTCTATGCAATATTACAATCAAAGTCGTTCATTCAGAGTGATCTCCATGGAGAGAATATTCTTCATATTATTATGGGTATGGTTAAATACTTCCATCTTTTGTATAGCCAATACCGTCGCCAGTATCAATTCGTTAAATGCGACTCAGTGAGAACCCTGGTTTAGAATAGAAGAATCCATTTTTGTTCCTAGTTCACTTTTGTGTTTCTGTTGGTGATAGTTCATGTTTGTATCAACATCCAAGTCTGGCTTTTCTTGTTGCAAAAGGATATCATTGTTCAAAAGGTTATTTCGACCTGTTGGGATTGTTGGTTTACCGAATGTGGGGAAGTCAACATTATTCAATGCATTAACGAAATCAGAACTAGCAGAAATGGCAAATTATCCATTCTGCACAATTGATCCAAACAAAGCAGATATCCTTGACGATTTCCTCTGTAACTGGAAAAATGATTTCTTTAATGATCCCTTGTGTCTATTCCAGATCCTAAATTGGACAGGCTGGCTTCTATTTGTCATTCTGAGAAGACTGTGTATGATGAGATGCAATTCATCGATGTTGCGGGGTTAATCAAAGGAGCACATAACGGAGAAGGGCTGGGGAACCAATTCCTAAGCACTATTCGGCAAGTGAGTGTAATTCTCCAGGTAGTCCGTTGTTTTGAAAATAGTGATATCCTGCACGTGAATAACCGAATCGATCCATTGGATGGTATAACTAAGCTGTTGTATTGTCAATAGACATTGAAACAATCAATTTGGAGTTGCAATTGGCTGATTTAACCCAACTTCAGAAGATGCATGATAAGGTGAGCCTAAGCAGATTTGTTGATGGTTAGTTGGTGTCAAAATCGAGGAGTGGAAGTACACCCAAGGTGAAACAGAACCTTCAGATTATTGATAAGTGCATCAGCACCATTGAATCAGGAAAGACTTTGACTTCTCTTACATGGACGAAAGATGAGCTCCCAATCTTCAAAGGTCTCCAACTTCTTAGTGCTATCCCTACTTTGTATATTCTGAATACGGACAATGAGTCGGCAGCAACAGGAAATGAATTCACTAAACGGGTTATTGATTCTCTAAATACTCCAAATTATGTGATCATGTCAGTTCAATTGGAACAAGAAAGTACACTATTTGGAGATTCAAAATCGCAACTTGAATATCTCAGCCAGTTCGGAGTGAAGGAAAGTGCATTAAACAAAGTCGTTTCTGCTTGCAGTCGTCTTTTAGGGTTAAATACGTTCTACACTGTTGGAAGAAATGAAGCACGAGCTTGGCATACGGAGAATGGGTCCACAGTAACTGATGCAGGAGCACGAATCCATTCTGATTTCAAAACCAAGTTCATAAAGGCAGAAGTGATGCACTATGACGACTATATTAGGCTTGGAGGAGAAGATAATGTGAAGAAGGCTGGGAAATTATTCATCGAAGGTCCAGGATATATCTGTCAGAATAATGATATTCTATATTTTTATGTTAGAAAATGGATTGTTTGTTGTTTAGATTCATTATAGATTAAGAATAAACTGTTTCCATAAGGAATCGAACCTGTAATTTCTTAACAACAGAGAATAGTCACCACTCATTCGACTATTGGTGCAAGTCGGATAACTCAAATTGACAGTATTTGAGAAATCCCAATATCGTTTATTTGTGTTTATGGAATCACTGAACTCACATTATGGATTCATTCTAAATTCGTGAGGGCTTGGAGAGTGATTTTATATGTTAGATGGAGAACAATAATACTAAGGTTGAGAATCAGGTCCCTTCAGAACCTGTGGAAGGTAGTAGTTGGTGGTTCTCCTAATCAATAGAAAAAACGACGGAGCGTTTGTGCTATATTTGCCAGAAACCTGGACATCTTGCTCGCAACTGTCCAGAGAAGGATAATGCTCCTCAAGAGGATGGCAAGTGATTTGTGACTGGAATGACTTATGTATATAGGAAGGAACATTTTGTCCCTAGACGCCGTGGTTTCCGCCGTCCCCGTCGATGTTTCAATTGCGGTGAGACCGGACATGTGTCGAAGGATTGCCCCAAGAAGGTGACACCTGAAGAGGAAAAGTGACTGTGATGCATTGGGCTCATAAGTAGGGAGGGTGCTCCAGAAGAGGTCGTGGAACCTGAGACTAAACCTGAAGAGCCTCAAAAGCCTTCAAAGGGATCTGAGAAGCCCAAGACTGATGAAAGAGTTTGCCGTCTCTGTAACAGACCTGGCCATATTGCTCGCAATTGCCCAACGTAGAGATTTGTTTTCATTCTTATTTGTAGGAGAAGACGTCGTTTCCACTATATGAATGCATGGTATGTCTTGGAGGAGTGGAATAAACATTTAGTTACAGATGTCTTCAGCCTGGTCATGTCGCTCGTGACTGCAAGAATGAGATTGTTTGCACTCGTTGCGAGCAGCCTGGTCACCGAATGAGAGAGTGCAAGAATGAACCTATTTGCTACAAATGTAAGCAGGTAGGACACATTTCGAGTCAGTGCCCTAATCCTATGGTCTGCTACAATTGTGGTGAAACGGGACACAAGAGAAGCGAGTGCCCGAAGGCTAAATCTCAGGAGTAACATTGTTTGTTATGGAATGAATAATGAACCTGTAATCAATGATAGATTGGACTTAGAATTAGGTCCGTATGTGTATTGTGGGAGAAACAGGAATCGGGAAGTCAAGTCTGATTAAGTACCTAACAACTTCCAATTGTTGTCTCTCGAGAGACCAGAAGGCACTTATTACCCAGTGGGATCATATAATAACTGGAAAAGACTGTCAACAGCGTTTTCTTATCTGGGAACTGAGCGGAAAGAGTACGTCAATCTTATCTCTTTTTATCTACAGTATGTCAAGATTCAATAGCAACTTTGTATTATGCACAAACACAGATCATCATCCTTGCTTATTGTATCAACTCTTTTGTATGAATTAATAAGGTAATACTTACTGCATAGGCCTCGTATGAGTTTGCAAGGACTATTTGGAGAACTATCAAAACGGCAACAATTCACAATCCAACACTTGAAATTGTGTTTGTAGGTCTCAAAAGTGATATGGATGAAGAACGCGAAGTATCCATTCCTGTCGTTCTCTATCTTTTGTATTATTGATAGGAAGCACGCCTTTTTGCTACAACAAATCAGTTTCACTTCTATGAGGTGTCAATCCTCTCAGGAAATGTGATTCAAAAGTTGCAAGCAGATCTTGTAACATTACTCAGTACCACAGAAGCTCAGCAGATGAGTCTACAGATCCAGGCATGTGCCTTGCATTTACAGTATCGTCGACTTAAATTGAGGGGAAAGGACTGTAATAAGCAATTGGAGAATATTCAGGATTTACTTCGACGTAATCAATACAATATCCTGTACTACAAGAGTAATGAGACTCAACTCTCCCAAGAACTTGAGAAACTGAAAGAACGTTACTTTCAAGTGATTTTTAAGAATGATGAAGATACTTATCGTTTCTTTGTATCATAATTGCTGTAGTAGTATCATGTTTCCTAAGAATTCTCCAGAACATGTTCTCATAGCAGAGCCTTATCGGACCAAAGAACGATTTACTCTCCTAGATAGTAAGATCGGTGGTTTACCAGTATTTCAATACTTTGCTATTATAATTCGTAGTTATGGTTTACGGAGATTCCAAAGTCCTATCCATTTCTGTGTGGTAGTTGTGGGAATGAAATGGTCCTTGCTGTTCAAGTTCTTATTTACTAATGTACTCAAAAGTAGTTGTATGAACCAGATTCAGATTTGGATCGAGTATTGTATATCTTTTGCTGTCCCTCCTCCAAGTGTCAGTTGACTTCAAAGGGGTAGTTGACTTGGTTGTCTCTCAGTCTAGCTGGAAATGTATTCGACAACAACAACCTGTTCCAGAAGAAAAGGAGGACCAGAAACCAGTCAAAGCTAAACAGCCATCGAAGGGACTTGGATTATCTTGGGACTTTGGATCATCAAACTCCACTATGGAAGATGATATCATGGCGATGTTAACGAAGATGGAAGCCAAGAACTCAACAAAATCTAAAGTCACTGAGACTGTAGAGACAACGATAGAATCACCATCGATCGCTCCCGGAATCGCTATAACAGATGCATCTCGGGTTCAAGTCTGTGAATACTTTTTAGATGTGAGTTTCTTGAGTAGAAGTGAATTTAAGGTGTTTGAAGAGCCAGAAGAGAAGAAGAAGAAACCAATACGTATTGAAGTGGAAGGAGTGATGGAAGGTGAAGGAATGGAGGTTTATGACCATGATAAGAGCATGTCCAGACTCTTGAAATTCAATTCTGTCATCAAGCGTAATCCATCGCAGGTTCTGAGGTAAAAGTTAAGAGATGTGTAGCATCTAGAATCGCATATCCAGGAGGAAGCCCATTGTTCCCATCAAATGAACGACTCCCTACTATCCCTCGTTGTGCCTGTGGCTCGGATCGTGTTTTTGAAGTTCAGCTGTTACCTACCTTGCTCTCGTTTGTGAATTTAGAGGATGAAACACTCGACTTAGCGCAACTTAAAGATGACAAAGAATGGTCATCAATCTTCATCTACACTTGTTCTAATCATTGTGACCATCAAGAAGAGGTTGTAATCGTTCTTTCTTCCTTCTCTGTTTCTTAACAAACATATCCTTAATCCGTCTTGGCAAGTTCTTTGAAGCGTTCAATAGAATCTTGGATCTTCTTCACCTCCTCTTTCAATTCCTCCAACTTCTTGGCATCTCTCTGTTTGATCTCCTCGGGTACCTTCACATATGCTTCCACACCCATCTTACCCTCTAATTTCTCCTTCCGATTCTGAACATCCTTCAACTGATTGCTCAGCTTTGTAATCTCCTGAGCGAAGTCCACCAGACCCTGGAGATTGACCAGCACTGTCACCTTCGTGTTGATGTGCTTCACAGCACAACTGTGAGGGAATGAAGCATCCGTACTCACAATCACCTCACCTGCCTGAGCCAATGTCTTGAAATCAGCAGCCAACTCTCTCAGCGTGCTAGCTGTCTCCTCATCAGTAGCAGCCAAATAGAACGTAGGATTATTCTTCCGTGTGAGATTATAATCCGATTTCAGTGAACGAGCCTCATGCACCATTTGATCCAACAACTCCATCTTCTCCTCCAGACCTAGATTTGTCCACAAAGGATTCTCTACTGGATAAGAGGCGAGCATGATTGACTCAGGGAACTTGAAACCAGGTCGTGCAGTAACTCTCTGCCACAACTCCTCTGTTATGAAAGGCATCAAAGGATGAAGCAAACGTAGACCATACTCCAAGCAGATAAACAGAGTCATTTGAGCCTTCTTCTTGGCTTCCAGATCATTACCATTGATAACTGGTTTGATCATTTCGAGATAACGATCACAGAGCGTATACAGCCAGAAATTGTAGGTTTGTGTGGTTACATTAGCAAACTCATACTCTTCAAAGCTCTTATTACAAGCAGCAGCTGTCTGAGAAAGTTTGGATAAGATCCACTGGTCGCGAAGAGCCAGTGTCTTAACATCCAACTTCTCTATTTCTTCTTGTGTCGCACTGAAACCTTCCAGATTCATCAATCCAAACTTCACTGCATTCCATAGCTTATTACAGAAATTACGATAACCAATCACACGCTGAATATCCAGGTTAATGTTAATGCCTTGAATGGTATAAGCTAACAAGCCAAATCGCAAAGCGTCTGTTCCACACATTGGAATACCATCAGGGAAGTCCTGACGCTTGCCTTGAGAAGCCTTCTCAACTTCTGATCGATCCAAATTACCATGACGAATCTTCTCAAGCATTTCCTCCAATGTACATCCATTGATCACTTCCAAAGGATCAATCACATTACCCAAAGACTTGCTCATCTTACGACCATACTTATCACGAATCATAGCATGCAGATACACTTGACGGAATGGCAATTTATCTGTCAGTTCTAACGACATCATTACCATACGAGCTACCCAGAAGAAGAGGATATCATGGCCTGTCTCCAACAACGTGGTAGGGAAGAAGGCCTTCAAATCATCCGTTTCATTAGGCCAACCAAACACCGAGAATGGGAACAAACCACTTGAGAACCATGTATCCAACACATCTGGATCTTGTTCAACACGAATTGACTCCACTGGCATGTTGACCTTCTCCGCACCCTTCTTCACAGCTTCTTCTTGATTGTGAGCAGCTACCCAAACATCGTTATCAATCCACTTCTCTCCATCCTTCACCAATACCTTGTAGGCAGGGATACGATGACCCCACCAGAGTTGACGACTGATACACCAATCATGAATGTTCTCCAACCAGCGATACCATGTGTTGACATGTTCCTTAGGCATGATCACCAATTCACCCTTCTTCACAGCATCCACAGCTCGTGCAGCCATCTCCTTACAATCTACATACCACTGAGGCTTCAGAAGAGGTTCCACAATATCTCCCGTACGAGTACAGATTGGAATCTGCATTTTGTTGTCCTTCTTACCAACATACAAACCAAGCTCTATTCATAATCTCCATCTCGTGATCACTCACTCTTCAAATCCTCCTCCAACTTCACACGCACATCAAAACGCATCATTCCCGTGTAAGGTGCTCCATTCTCATTGATTCGACCATCATCACTGATCACACTAGTAATTATCCACTGTCTCTTTCCTCACTTAATGAACTCCAGATTGTGTCGCTTACCACACTCAAAATCATTAGGATCATGAGCAGGTGTGATCTTCACAGCTCCTGTACCAAAGTTCATATCAACCAGAATAGGATCACAAATGATAGGAATGCGACGATGGTTGATCGGGTGAATCACATACTTCCCATGGAGATGCTTGTATCGAGGGTCATCTGGATGAACAGCCACAGCTGTATCACCCAGCATCGTTTCCAAACGAGTTGTAGCCACTACAATTTTCTCATCTATCATTCATTCCTTTCCCTAATGTCAACCTGAATTCTCCACTGGATAAGCAAATTCGGTGAGACAGCCAAACTCATAGAGATTGTCACCATGACCAGGAACCTTTCTCAATGTGCGACCATCAACATCAATGTACTCAACCTCTAGTAATCAATCCTTCCTCTCTTTCCTACCGATATCCGAAAGAGCGGTACGAAGGTTACAACACCAGTTCACCAACCGTCTGCTTCGGTAGATCTTCCCCTTCTCAAACATACGTACGAATGCTTCCTTTACAGCTGCAGTAAGGTTTTCATCCATTGTAAAGGCCTCTCGACTCCAATCTACGGAGGTACCGAGGCGACGTAGTTGATGTGTGATGTTGTTTGCATAATTACGCTTCCACTCCCACACCTTCTCTACAAAGGCCTCACGACCTAGATCATGGCGAGTTTTCTGCTCATCCTTCATTAGTTGTTTCTCCACGACCACTTGTGTAGCAATTCCGGCGTGATCGACACCAGGAACCCAGAGAGTCTCACAACCACTCATACGTCTCCTATCAGATTATTCCAGCCTATCATTGCTCACCAGCGGACAATGGCATCTTCAATAGCATTGGTCAATGCATGACCGAGATGAAGACTACCCGTTACATTGGGAGGAGGAATGACCATAACAAACTTCTTGTCTTGAGGTAGGTTCATAGCACGCTTAGCGTCAGCCTCTACAACTCAAAGGAACAAAGAATCCGTACTGCAGAAGCCAGACTGTTCCCACCACTCTCCCCAAGCAGCCTCCACTGCATTAGGGGCATAAGTAGCTGCCATAGGCTCTGATAGATCTACTAATCAAAACTCCTTAGGACATGAACCCTTCTTCTGACCTTTAGGGGTCTTGTTTACAAAAACAGGCTCTTCAGGCTTCGTCTTTTCAGCTTTCGTCTTCTTCTCGGCCTTCTTTTCCCCTGCAGCAGCTCCATTTCCCTTCAGTCCCCACTAAAAACGATGATATCGTCTCTCTACATCCTACGGCCTTCATCTTCTCCTCCTTACTCATCTTAGGCTTAGCATTCTTCTGTTTTGCAAGCTTCTTCAATTGGCTCTTCGACATCTCTTTGGGTTGTTCCGTTGTGGCTTCGGCCGAAGGAGCAGGGTTCATCTCCACTTTCTGCTCAGGAATGGGAGTATTTGTGTCAGGATTTGTGCTATTCGATGAGAACAACTCCTACGAACATTACGTTTCCATCAACTGTCCAAAACAATTCTGTTTAATCAACTTGGAATTGGTACCTAGCTCCAGAAAAAGCCACGAAAACTCTTAAGAGTCCCGCGGTTTTCATTTTTCCTAACCAAACACAGAAGAACCCAAACTATGTTCTATACGGATAATTCTTGTAAAATTCAGGGAGATATTCAAGAAAATATCTATCTAGCTTCGATAACAACTTAGAGGATTTCTCCAAACCCAGGCGAGAACGCACTTCATCCATTTCTGATTCAACACTCTAATCCAGTATTCGTGGATACTTCTAACATACACTACAATGCGTCGAATGGAGTTCTTTCTGCTCATAAACCATTATTTCTATTTCACCAATCGAATAGTTTGTCACATCCGTCTTTGTCTCAATCCTCCAACCAGATATACTCTGTTTAGATCCTTTGTAGGGATTAATCGAGCATTATCGAGGTCGATCTTTGTATGATCATTTCTACAGTCACTAGCTAAACAGAACACTTACAAACGATACGATGTCCGAGTAGTTTCAATAATGGCAAGCGGTTGCAACAATCCAAGCTTACTATCGAACGTCGGATGGCCACTGAAGAACTCATATTCGTCTAATGCTTTTGAGATATCCTGTTTTCCTTCGCGTTCCCTGATGATTCATACAGATTTCATTTCATACACATAATATGTGGTTCCCATCCCGACTAAGTGGTCTGGATCCACTTTAGGAATATTTCCAGACTTCAATTCCCAAGTTTCTTGTCTCTGTCGCAACCAAACATTGTGAAGGGCCAGTTTCTTGTCTTTAAAGTCGTAGTATCTACTTCTCATCTATTAGCAAATAAAACACGTATCAAGAAATGTCTTTGTTCCTAGATATCGTGCATTACACTGGGAAAGTGACTTCGCAATCACTTCCATTTTGAATATGAATTTCTGCTCAATCTATATAGGATTTTCCGAAAGAATTCTCACTTCCAGTGCCGCCATAACAAAACATGTCTGTGAACATCGAGACTCTCAATAAGCCATTGAAACGGTCACCTTCTCCTACGATTCCTTTGAATGCTATACCGTACGATAGTGGTAGGTTATTGAATCTAGGGAGGACAATAATCGCCAACGGAGTTTAACAGAGTAACTTTGTGGATTTATCATTTGATGTTTGTAGAACAACCCGAAAGATGCTTATGTTGGGAATCGAGATTCTCGCTCATCATGAGAAAGAAATAGAAGGGTGAATGATGACAATTGAATTCATGGAGTAGATTCGAAGATTATGTGTCCGAAGGACGGACAGTATGGCTTCTATCATGGGATAAATAGTAGAACAGATCGTGTGCGGGAAAGACATTCAACGTAATCCGGCTTTAGATCACGATGAATATAACCTAGCTTATGAAGACTACTAATTCCGAGGATCATCTCAGAAATGAAAAATTTAGTTGCCGC